>Ga0335073_10007389_pt1 | contig 15405 bp, 15 predicted proteins | sample Lox_Sample_22_FD_207093 | JGI IMG/M metagenome (GOLD analysis project Ga0335073, IMG submission 207093) | Soil microbial communities from Loxahatchee National Wildlife Refuge, Florida, United States - Lox_Sample_2.2 | ecosystem: Environmental > Terrestrial > Soil > Wetlands | place: USA... | reverse complement strand
GTGGACATCCACGCCCACATCGCCGGTCCGAAGGTCAACGCCGCGCGGAAGCTGTCGCCCGATGATCGGCGCGACGAGCCGCTTGATCGAACCGAGGTGCTCCGGTCGGGCACCGATGGTCTCGTGCCGTCGACGTTCGCCACCGGCTACCGCTATTCGCTGCTCGGCTACACCACGGTCGTCGAGGCGGCCGCTCCGCCGCTCGCCGCTCGGCACGTGTTGTCCGAGCTTCGCGACACGCCGATGATCGACAAGGCGTTCCTGATCCTGATGGGCAACAACCAGGTGCTGTTTGAGCTGATCCGCGAGTCGGCCGGGGCCGTATCGCCGCGGCTGCGCGATGCGGTGGCGTGGTGGCTCGAGGTGACCGGCGGCTACGGCGTCAAGCTCGTCAACCCGGGCGGGGTGGAGCTGTGGAAGCAATCGGGCGGCGTCATCGACTCGCTCGACGACGAGGTCGCGGGCTTCGGGGTGACGCCGCGCCAGGTGCTCGAGGCGATCGGTGGCGCCGTCGACGAGCTCGGACTGCCGCACCCGGTCCACATACACGCCAACAACCTCGGCGTGCCCGGCAACGCGGACACGACGCTCGACACGATGCGCACGCTGTCCGGCCGGCAGGCTCACTTCGCGCACCTGCAGTTTCATGCCTATGGCGGGCGCCCGGGGGGCCAGCTGCGTTCCCGCGCCCCCGAGCTGCTCGAGTATCTGTCTGATCATCCTGAGATCACCGCCGACGTCGGCCAGGTGATGTTCGGGCCGGCGATGACGATGACCGCCGACGCTCACGTGTCGGCGGTCCTCCGCGATCTCGAGGGCAGCAAGTGGATCAACCACGACACCGAGGTCGAGACCGGTTGCGGGATCGTCCCGTACCGGTATCGGTCGAGCAACTACGTCCACGCGATGCAATGGGGGATCGGTCTCGAGCTGTTCCTGCTCGGCCGGAACCCGTGGCAAGTGATGCTGTCAACGGACCACCCCAACGGCGGGTCGTTCCTGTCCTATCCAAAGTTGATCCGGCTGCTGATGGACCGGGCGTTCCGCGAGGATCAGATGGCTCGTGCCAACCAGCGAGCGATCCGGCGCACCGCGCTGCTCGATGGGCTCGACCGCGAGTACACGCTGAACGAGATCGCGATCATCACTCGCGCCGCTCCCGCGCGCCGGCTCGGGCTGCGCGACAAGGGCCACCTCGGGATCGGCGCCGACGCCGACGTCACGATCTACCACGACCGCGCCGACCGGGAGGAGATGTTCGCCACGCCGCGGTACGTGATCAAGGGCGGCGAGGTCGCGGTCGAGGAAGGCGAGTTGCGCCGCTCCGACGACGGCGTGTTGCTCTCGAGCCGCGCGGCGTTCGACCCCGAAGTGAGCTCGGTGCTCGAGCCGTTGTTCGCCGACCGCTACACGGTGGCGTTCGAGCACTATCCGGTCCGCGACCCGGCCCTCCGCGAGCCGGCCCAGATCGTGGAGGCGGGCCGAAGGTGAGCGGGTACCGGTTGGGCGGCGCACACGTCACCGACTCGTTCGCCGAAGCATTCCCGATGCGGTTCGCACGTCTCGTGATCACAGCTGCCACCGACGCATGGGCGCTCGAAGCCGCCCGTTCGATGACCGGTTTTGCCACCTCGGTGATCGGCTGCAAGTGCGAGGCCGCGATCGAGCGGGGGATCGCCGCCTCGGACACGCCCGACGGCCGGCCGGGGGCCGCGGTGCTGCTGTTCGCGATGGATCGTGAGGGCGTCGGCAAGCGGGTGCTCGAGCGCGTCGGCCAGAGTGTGATGACGTGTCCGACGACCGCGTGCTTCGACGGGCTTCCCGGCGCCGAGAAGACTGTGCCGCTCGGCGGGAGTCTGCGCTACTTCGGCGACGGCTTCCAGGCCAGCAAGGTGATCGCGGGCCAGCGTTTCTGGCGGATCCCGGTGATGGAAGGGGAGTTCCTGGTGTCCGAGTCGGTCGGCGTCGGCACCGGAGTGGGAGGAGGCAACATCGTGATCGGCGCCGGCGATGACGCCGCCGCGCTCGCGGCCGCTGAGGCGGCGGCCGTGGCAATGCGCGGCGACGGAATCGCCCTGCCGTTCCCGGGCGGGATCGTGCGCAGCGGCAGCAAGGTCGGCTCGCTCAAATCGAAGTCGTTGCCGGCCTCCACCAACCACCAGATGGCGCCCACACTGCGCGTCCAGGTGGACGACACGCTGGTGCCGGACGACGTCGATGCAATCTTCGAGATCGTGATCGACGGCGTCACCGAGGACGCCGTGCGAGAGGCGATGCGCCGCGGGCTGCACGCCGCCGCCGTCGCCGGAGCGACGCACATCACGGCCGCCAACTTCGGCGGCAAGCTCGGCCAGTTTCACTTCCCGCTATCGGAGCTGCGCGACCCGCCGTGACCCTGACCCTCTCCTTGCGCTCCGAGCCGCCGGCGCGGATCCTCGCGCCCGGGCTTGTTCCCGAGCGCCTGCGCGGGCTGAACGCCTCCGCGGTCGCCGCTGTCGAGGTCCGCTGCGGTGGCGAGACGATCTCCGTGGGCGACCTGTTCGAGGTGTCCGGGGCAGGGGCTGAGGACGAGGCGCTCGTGCTCGCCGGCGACTTGCGCCGGTTCGACTGCGTCGGCGCTCGCATGTCAAGCGGGGAGATCGCCGTTCGTGGCGACGTCGGTGCGTGGGCGGGCGCCGAGATGTCCGGCGGAGCGTTGCGGATCTTCGGGGATGCCGGCGCGCGGCTCGGGGCCGCCTATCCCGGCGCCCGGGCGGGGATGACCGGCGGCGAGATCGTGGTGTCGGGCGACGCGGGCGAGGAGACCGGTGCCGGCATGCGCCGGGGGCTGGTGGCGGTCGGCGGACGGACCGGAAACGGCGCCGGGCTGCGGATGCTGGCGGGCACCGTGATCGCGCTCGGCGGCATCGGCGCGGAGGCCGGCCTCGGCAACAGACGCGGCAGCCTCGTCTCGGGTCGGCCGGTGGAGCCGCTGCCGGCCTACGCCTTCGCCGCCCGCTTCCAGCCCCCGGCCCTGCGGTTGCAGCTGCGCCGCGTGCGCGAGCTGGGTCTTACCGTGGACGATGCGCTGATCCGCGGAAGCTGGGCTCGGTGGTCGGGCGACCGGACCGAGCTCTCGCGGGGCGAGATCCTGATCTTCGAAGACGAGGAGGGGAGTCGCGAGTGAGCCTGTCGATGAACGAACGTGCCGGCGCTCTAGTGGACGCGATGGTTGCCGACGCCGGTGCGTTGGGGATCGAGGTCCGCACCCTCGACTCGGGCGCGCGCTTGGTGGACTGCGGCGTCCGGGCGCGCGGCGGACTGCAGGCCGGCATCGTGTTCGCGGCCGCGTGCATGGGCGGGCTCGGCCGAGTCGACCCAGTGCCGGTCGTCGTCGAGCGCGCCTGGCCGGGCGTCGGCGTCTCGGTCGACGACCCGGCGGCGGCATGCCTGGCGGCGCAGTACGCGGGCTGGAAGCTCGAGAACGGAGACTTCTTCGCGATGGCCAGCGGGCCCGGGCGCGCGTTGGCGCGGGCCGAGGACCTGTTCGACGAGCTCGCCTGGCGCGAGCAGGCCGATCGGGCGGTGCTGTGCCTGGAGACTCGGCAGGACCCCCCGCGGGAGATCGTCGACAAGGTCGCTGAGCGTTGCGGCGTCGAGGCATCCGCGGTCACGTTCTTGATCGCGCCGACCGCGTCGGTGTGCGGCTCGGTCCAGATCAGCGCCCGGGTCGTGGAGACCGCGCTTCACAAGCTGCACGAGCTCGGCGTCGATCCCGCCCGCGTTCGCCAGGGATGGGGCTGCTGCCCGATCGCTCCGGTGGCCAAGAACGATCCGGCCGCGATCGGCCGTACGAACGACGCCGTGCTGTACGGCGGCACCGTCCATCTTTGGCTCGAGGGCACCGATGACGAGGTCGCCGACCTCGCACAGCGGCTGCCGTCGGCCGCGTCGGACGCTTTCGGCACCCCGTTCGGCGAGCTGCTCGAGGCCGCCGACTGGAACTTCTACGACATCGATCCGATGCTGTTCAGCCCCGCCGCGGCCACGCTTACCAGCACGGAGTCAGGGCGGGCGCATCACGGCGGCGAGCTCGCGCCCGAGGTGCTCGAGCGGTCGTTCACGTCGTGACCGGCAGGCTCCGGGTCGCGGTCCTCGGTGCGTCTGGCTCCTGGCACTCGCGTGGGCTGATCTCTGCGCTTGAGGCTCGCGGGCACGAAAGCCTCGCGATCCCCGCCAGGCGGCTTCGCTCGATCGTCGACTCCGGAGGCGTTGCGCGTGTCATCGGTCCCGATGGTGCAGTGCTCGATTCGCTCGACCTGCTGATCGTGCGCGGCCTCCCGCGCGGCTCGCTCGAGCAGGTGATCTTCCGCATGGACGCGCTGCACGTCCTCGCCGAGCAGGGCGTGCGGTGCGTGAACAGCCCGCGCGCGATCGAGCGGACGATCGACAAGTCGTGGGCGGGGGCGGTGCTGTCGCTGGCCGGGGTGCCGACTCCGCCGACGGTCGTGTGCGAGCGCTACGACGACGCGATGCAGGCGTTCGACGAGTTGGGCGGCGACGTCGTCGTCAAGCCGCTGTTCGGGGCGATGGGCAGCGGAATCGTTCGCGTCGAGGACCGCGACGTCGCCCACCGGGTGTTCCGGGCGCTGGAGCTCGAACGGACCGTGTACTACGTCCAGCGCACGGTGGCGCCCGCCGGCCGTCGCGACCTCCGCGTGCTCGTCGTCGGGGGCGAGATCGCCGGCGCGATGGAGCGCACGACAGATTCGTGGCGGGCCAACATCGCGCGCGGCGCGCGTCCGCGACCGGTGACGCTCGGCGAGGACGAGCAGGGGCTGGCGGTCGCGGCGGCCGCCGCGGTCGAGGCAGACGTCGCCGGGATCGACCTGTTGATCAGGCCCGACGGCGACGCGGTCGTCATCGAGGTCAACGGGATCCCGGGCTGGCAGGCGCTCCAGTCGGTCTGCTCGGACGATCTGACCGAGCGGGTGGTGGGGGCATGCGAGGCTCTGGTCACGGCGTGATCCGGCCCTCGTGGAGCGCGGTGGCCACGAGGGCGCCCGTGGCTCCCGCTGACTCGAGCGCGAGCAGGTCGGCATCGTCGCGGACGCCGCCGCCGGCGTAGATCGCCGTCGCCGGCAGCGCTGCCGCGAGCTCGGCCACCGCGTCGAGTGGCGGGCCGGCGCCGCTGCCGACGCGGGCGAGATCGATGACGAGCAGTTCGTGCACGTTCAAGGCTCGCGCCAGGGGCGCAGCGGCTGCAGGTTCGCGGCCGGCGAGCGCCGGGTCGCGAGAGATAAGCCGTCCGTCACGCACGTCGACGCTCAGGACCAACCGAGGTGTCCCGCCGGACGGATGGACGGGCGGCCCCGGCTCAATCGACTCCGTGCCGATGACGCTCCTCGCCACGCGCGCGCGGGTCAGCGCTGAGGCGGCCTCGGGCGTGGTGGCGCCGGCGTCGACCCACGGCTCCGCCACCGACGCCAGCGCCAGCAGTGACGTTTCGTCGACCGGCTCACCGGCGATCGCATCGAGATCGGCGACGTACAGCATGGTGGTCCGACACACCGCGCACAACGCTCGCGCGACCGCGACCGGCTCGCACCCGTCCACCAGCGGACTGGACAGCGGCGCGTACTCGTCTCGCCGGCCGCGGCGGGCGTGGACGACGACGCCACCCTTCAGATCGATGACCGGAACGACTTGCATGGAATGTCGTCTACCAGGATCGACTGTTCCCTTGTCGGGTCGGCGGGTCCATCACACACTCGGAGTACGTAAAGCGGACGAGGAGTGAATCAATGTTGAGAAGAAAACTCGGGAGCCAAGGACTCGAGGTATCGGCGCAGGGGCTCGGCTGCATGGGTATGACCTGGGCCTACGGCGGCGGCGACGAGCGGTCCGGGCGGGACACGATCCACCGCGCGCTCGAGCTCGGCGTGACGCTTCTCGATACCGCCGAGGTGTACGGGCCGTATACCAACGAGCGGCTCGTCGGGCGCGCGGTCGCGGGGCGACGCGACCAATTCGAGATCGCCACGAAGTTCGGCTTCAGCTTCGACCCGGACAATCCATATGGCCCACGCGGGTTGGACGGCAGTCCAGAAAACATCAGGCGCGTGTGCGAGGGGTCGCTCGAGCGCTTGGGCACCGACTACATCGACCTCTTCTATCAGCACCGCGTCGACCCGGCGGTGCCGATCGAGGAGACGGTTGGCGCGATGGCCGAGCTCGTTGAGGCGGGCAAAGTGCGCTACATCGGCCTCTCCGAGGCGTCGGCCGAGGTGATCCGGAGGGCTCACGCCACCCACCCGCTGACCGCGGTCCAGTCCGAGTATTCGCTGTGGACTCGAGACCCGGAGGCCGAGGTACTGCCGACGTTGCGTGAGCTCGGCATCGGCTTGGTGGCCTACTCGCCGCTGGGGCGCGGCTTCCTCACCGGTCAGATTCGGTCCGTGGACGATCTGTCCGAGGACGACTGGCGGCGGACGAACCCGCGCTTCCAGGAGGAGGCCCTGAGGCAGAACATCGAGTTGGCCGATCGGGTGCGAGCGCTCGCGGACGAACGGGGCGTCACCCCCGCCCAGCTCGCGCTCGCGTGGGTCGATGCCAAAGGGAACGACATCGTCCCGATCCCCGGCACCAAGCGTCCGGAGCGGCTCGAGGAGAACGTCGCGGCCGCCGAGATCCAGCTGAGCGACGAGGACGTGGCGACACTGGATCAGGCGCTCCCCGCCGGTTCGGCCATCGGAGGTCGCTACCGGGATGCCGAGATGGGGCTGATCACCCACTAGTCCGGCGAACGGATCGGCCCCCTCAAGCGAACCTGCAAATCACGGCAATTGACGTGATGCTGGTTGACCGTGACGTGTCTGGCATGCGGGGCATGCAGGACACGTCACGGTCCGGCTGGCGCGTGTCCATTGTCGTAATACGCATGCTGGCGCGCCGAGGTACGGGCCAGGGACCGCCGCACTCCACCCTCGGGTGCCCGCCGTTATCCGCCGGCGGATGGTGATGCAATGCACCGATGGCCGAGTCACGACAACCGTCCCCGGCAATCGGACTCGACATTGGCGGGGCGAACACCAAGGCGGCGGTTGTGGACGGCAAAGATGCCGTGCGGGTGGCGTCAGAGCCGTACGAGGTGTGGCGCGACCCGGACGCGATGGCCGGCGTGATCGCCGACGTGGTCGGGCGGCTCGGGGTCGATGACGCCTCAGTCGCGCTGACCACGACCGCGGAGCTTGTCGACGTGTTCGCCGGCAAGCGCGAGGGCGTGCTGTACGTGCTCGAAGCCGCGTCGAGGGCGCTGCCCGGGCGACAGATGCGCGTAATGACGACCGCCGGGGAGCTGGTCTCGCTTGACGATGCGCGAGCCGCGCCGCTCGAGTGCGCGGCCGCCAACTGGATGGCGACCGCGATGCTGGTGGCGCGTTCACTGCCGGACGCGATCCTCGTCGACTGCGGCGGCACGACCACCGACGTGATCCCGATCGCCGGCGGCGCGGTCGCCGCGCGCGGTCGCACCGATCTCGAGCGGCTGCTCGAGGGTGAGCTCGTGTACACCGGCGCGCTGCGGACGAATATCGCGGCGGTGGTCTCGGAGGCGCCGATCGGGGGCCGGCCGTGTCCGGTGTCCTCCGAGCTGTTCGCGATCACCGCCGACGCGCATCTGCTGCGGGGCAGCCTGTCGGCGGAGCAGTGCACGTGCACGTTCCCGGACCACCGGGGGACCTCGCCGAGCGAGATCCGCGCGCGGCTCGCCCGCGTCGTGTGCGCCGACCCCCAGCAGCTCGCCGCCGGCGACCTGGAGGCGATCGCCGGGGCGGTCGAGGAGGCGCAGGTCGCCGCGATCGCCGCCGCGCTCGGGCGTGTCGCCTCCCGCTTGCCCGCCGGCGCCCCGGTGATCGCGGCCGGAGTGGGCGCATTCCTGGCCCGCGCGGCGGCGGAGCGCTGCGGCCTCGCGATCCATGAGCAACTCGCCGGAAGGAGCGGGGAGGTCGCCGCCGCGGTCGCGTTGTCGGTGCTCGGCCGTGAGTGAGCCCCGGCCGCTGGTCGTCAAGGTCGGCGGCGGGCTGTTACGTGACGAGGGGCTCGACGGGCTGCGCCGGGCATGTGCGGACGTTAGCGAGATCGCGACTCGGCGGCCGGTCCTGGTCGTACCTGGTGGCGGCCCGTTCGCCGACGCCGTGCGCGCCATCGACGAGCAGGTGGGCTTGTCCGACCACGACGCGCACATCCTGGCGATGCGCGCGATGGATCAGCTTGGCGTGCTGCTCGCGCCGATGCTCCCGGGCGCCGAGTCGCTGACCGATCTTGTCGCACCCCGTGGGCTGGGCGTGCTCGAGGTGGCGCGGGCGTTCGCGGGGCGTGCTGGGGTACCCGAGTCGTGGGCGGTCACGAGCGACTCGCTAGCGGTGCTCGCGGCCGGCGCGATCGGGGCCGACGAGGCGATCCTGCTCAAGCCGGTGGCGGGAGTGGTGGCGACGTGGCCGTCGGACGACCCGCCGCTGCCCGAACTGACCGACCAACAACTGCGAGCGTTGCAGGGTGCCGGCGCCGGGCTCGCTGTCGACCCTTACTTACCGGAGGCCGTGCGCCGCACCGGCGTGAGAGTCACCATCCGAAGGCCGGGCACCTCCGCGCTGTCCGGCACTCGGATCACCCGGAACCCGGATTGACTGTGATGAATTATTGCACCGCCTTCAAGAGCATGATCAAGTGTCATATACGGTCGATGGCCGGTGACCGGCAACGGTGGCGTCTTCGACCTTGCCCGTAACCCGCGAACGGGGAGGCAATCTTGGTCGAGCCACGCGACGACGAGAACCAGATCCTGTCTCAGATCGCGGCTGCTTTCGTTGCCTTCTACAACGACTTCGTGAACCAGGGCGACAGTTACGCCCAGGCACGGCAGCTCACCGAGGATTACTACCAGGAGATCATTCTCACCGACGTGCTCCCGGCGTTCGTGGGACAGAGCACGATCAATAAATACCTGACGTTTGGGTCGAGCGGGGCGGCACACGTGAACACGCCCAACGGGCGCAACGCCAACTTCACCCCGATCGAGTTCTCGGTCGGCGCGTACCGGTTCGGGCACGCGTTGGTGCGTGACAACTACCACATCAATGACCTATTCCCGACGACCACCGACATCGACGACAACGTCTCGATCTTCAACCTCAACTCGTTCCAAACGGGCGATCTATCGGGCGGCGCTCCGCTCCCGGCCCCGAACGGGGCCACAACAACGACGTGCACCTCGACGTCGCTCTGCGACCAGCCGAACCCGGCTGGCCATGCCGATCCGGTCTGCAGCGGCACGGGTGATCTGATCGCAAGGGACTTCGCGCGCGGCAACTATGACGGTCTGGCGTCCGGCCGGGCTCGATCCTCCACACGAACTTCCGTCCAAATCCGAGCCTGGTAAAGCTCGCTCCCGAGACGCCGAAGTTCAGCTTCGGGGATCTACTCGTGGACACCGGCCTCGCGCCGCGAACCAGCTAGGGAAGTCGTCCCGCCCCGTCGTCGCCCCCGCCGCAGCTCGGCGACCGCGGCCGCCACCAGCCCTGACTCGAGCTCGGCGGCCCGGTCGCCGGCGCGGCAGACCGCCGACCGGACGCCGACGATGTCGGCGTCGACGCGCGCCAGATCCCCAAGCCGGAGCTGCCCCGCGACCGCGAACGTCCCGCCGGCCCGGCGCGTGCCCGCCACCAACTCGGCCAGCTCGGACTCCGACAGCCACCCATACAGGCCACGGCCGTCCTTGACGAATGTGTCGACGAGCGCGCCGGCAATCCCGGTGCGCTCTACCAGCGCCGGCAACAGCCCCGGCGCGAATGCCGGCGGGTCGAGCGCGGCCGCGTCCGCATACGTGGCGGCGATCACCAAGACGCTCGGTCCGACGGCGTCCACGATCGCGCGCATCATCGCCACCGCGCGCTCGAGCTCGGGCCCCCCGCGTAGCCCGACCTTGACGTAGTCGGCCCCGCTGAGCGCGGCGCCCCGCGCCGCGAGCGCGGCGGTGTGCGGGAGGTCCGGAAGGTCGCCGAGCGCGACGCTCACGGGAGCCGCGCCACCGACGACTCGGACGACCTCCGACAGCACCCGCGGTGACGGGGCACCCAGCGCCCCCTCGGCCGGATCCTTGACGTCGACGATGTCCGCTCCGCCGGCGACGGCGCCCGACGCCTCCTCGGCCGACCGCACGCTGACCAGCAGTCTCATGCGGCGTTCGCTCCGCTCCGCGGCGCGTGTGCAACCGACGCTCCGGACCGGTCGAAATCGACCACGCGGACGTCGGTATCGGCGCCCACGGCACCACGCAGCCGATCGGCAACGTCCGCAGCGCGCTCGGAACCATCGACGATCCCGTACACGGTCGGCCCCCACGAGCTCTGTCCGACCGCTCCGACCCCCAGCGCCAGCAGCGCGTCGACGACGGGGGCGGCGCGCGGATGAAACACGCCACCCTGGCGGGCCGCGAACATCGAGCCGATCTCGCGCTGGATCTCGGCGAGCGCGGCGCCGAACTCGTCTATCGACTGTGTCACGAGCCCCGGTAGAAGCGCGGTCAGCACCAACCGCGACACCCGCGGCTCGATGGCGGTCCCGTCCTCGTGCAGCAAACTGAAAAATCTCTCCTCAGCATTCCCAGACAGCCCCTCGACCCCGAGGGGCAGAGCGAGGACGCATCGCCAGCGCTCGGGCATCGCGTGGCGCACCACCAGCGGGCTGATCGAGTCACGGTCGCGCACACCGGCCTCGACCACGAGGCCCGGTGCCGCGAACGTCCAGCAGCCGATGCTCGACCGCGCGCCGCGTCCGGATGCATGCGCCAGGTCCTCGGGACTGGCCGGCAATTCCGCCAACTCGGCGACACCCCGAGCGATCGCCAGGCCGAGCTTCGTGCCCGACCCGAGCCCTGCGTGAGCCGGGATCGCCTCGCGCACGTCGACCTCGACGCCGCCGCGGTAGCCGAACGCCTCGCGGGCTCGTGACGCGAACGCGGCGGCGCGGTCGGCCTGAGGTCCCTGCGCCACGACCTTCTCGTCGGCCCGGGGCGTGATCCCGACGACGATCCGCGGGAACTCGACGGCCACGCCGCAGCCGCCGTAACGGCGCGCGCCCAGCCCGGCCGGGTCGAGCATTCCAAAATGCAGCCGGGCCGGCGCGGTGACCACGACCTCGGTCATGTCCGCTCGGAGACGTAGCGTCGCACGTAGTCCATCGCCGCCCGCTCGCTCGGACCGGCCGTCTTGTCGATCAGCTTCTCGAGGCGGGAGAGTTCGGCGCGCACGTGGTCCGCGCCCAGCCATCGCAGGCGCGAGGCGAGAATCGACGCCTCGACGGCGGCGTGTCGGGCGCGGCACAGACCGAGCGGCTCCCGCGTGCCGGTCCCCGAGGCCACGACCTGGGCGCGTACCCGCGAGCGAGGCGATTCGGGCGTGATCTCGATGACCACGACCTCGCGCCACGACAGAACGTCCTCAATCACGGACCCGTCGATCGTGTGGGCGGGTCGCATCGCCGGGCGCGGATGGTCGAGCGCGGCTTGCACGAACAGGAGTACATCGTCGGTGAGATGGACGACCGCCTCGCCGTGCGCGCGAAGGTTGCGCAGCGTGCGCGTGGCGTCGAACGGCCAGAACACGAGCTCCTCCTCGCCCCAGCGGACTCCCATCGCCGCGCAGTTGACCACACCGTCTCTCCCGGTTGTGGTCACGACGGTCTCGATCAGGGGCGTCAGCTCATCCGAGTCAGCCGACAAGGCTGAAGAACTCCTGGCGTGTGCGCGCGTCGTCGCGCAACGAGCCGCGCAGCGCGGAGGTGACCGTACGTGCGCCCGGCTTTCGAACGCCGCGGATCGTCATGCACATGTGCTCGGCGCTGAGCACCACGCCGACGCCCCGCGGCGCGAGTTCCTGCTCGAGCCAGTCGGCGATCTGCACCGTCATGCGCTCCTGGAGCTGGAGATCTCGGGCGAAGAATTCGACCACCCGCGCTAGCTTCGAGAGCCCGATGATGCTGTCTCCCGGGAGATACGCGACGTGGGCCACGCCGTGGAACGGGAGCAGGTGATGCATGCACAGCGTCTGGAACGAGATGTCTCGGACCAGGACGAGCTCGTCGTAACCCTCGTTCGGAAACACGGTCGCGCCGAACTCGGCGGGCGTCACCAGCTCGGCGAACGAGGCGGCGACCCGGCGCGGCGTATCGAGCAGATCGGGCGAGTCGGCATCGGCGCCGATCGCCCGCAGCAGGTCGCGCGTCGCTCGCTCGGCCGCGGCGAGATCGAGCTTGGACGAGTCAACGACGCGACCGGGCGTCGCCGGCGTCACGGCCCTCAGGTCGCCATCGTCGCGGTGGTCCATCAGTCCAGCGTAACGCTCATGCGCGTGGCAAGCTCGACGAGCATGCGGACGCCGTAGCCGGACGCGCCCGGGCCGAACGCGTCGCCGCGATCGTCGTCGAGCAGCGCGGGGCCGAGCATGTCGACATGGGCCCATGGCTGGTCGCCGGCGAACTGCGCGAGGAAGGTCGCGGCGACGATCGGGAAGCCGAAGCTCTTGCCGGCGTTGTTGCGCAGGTCGGCCACGGTCGACTCGATCAGCGTCCGGTACCGCGGGTGAAGCGGCCACGGCCACGCCAGGTCGCCGCTCGCGTTGCCGGCGTCCACGACCGCGTCACGCCAATCCGCGTCGGGCGAGAACACGCCGGCGTACACGTCGCCCATGCCGGCGCGCATCGCGCCCGTGAGCGTCGCGAGGTCGACCATGTGCGTCGCGCCGTCCCGGAGCGCGTACCAAAGGGCGTCGGCCAGGATCAGGCGCCCTTCGGCGTCGGGGTTCGTCACCTCCACGGTGATCCCGGCGGCGGTCGTGATCACGTCGGTCGGCCGGATCGCGGTGCCGCTCAGCATGCTCTCGCAGGTGGGCACGAACCCGGTGACCGTCAGCGGGAGCCCCAGCTCCGCGATCGCGCCGAGCGCCGCCACGACAGCCGCGCCACCCGCCATGTCCGCCTTCTGGCGGAGGATGTCGGCTTGCGGCTTGAGGAAGTAACCGCCGGTGTCGAACGTGACGGCTTTGCCGATCAGCGCCAGCCGCGGTGACTCCGGCTCACCCACCCCGCGTGGCGGAGCGTGCCGAACGACGATCAGACGCGGCGGGATCGGACTGCTCCCGCCGACCGCTGCCAGCGCCCCCAGCCCGGCGCTGACCGGGTCGACAATTTCACTGACCAGGTGGTCAAACCTAACTACCCGTTCGGTCAGGCCGGCCGGCGAGATCACGTTCGCCGGCGCGTCGACCAGCTCGCGCGCAAAGTTCGTCCACCGCGCGACGAGCGCCGCGCGGTCGGCGACCGGCGCGAGCTCCTCACCGCACCCGCAGATCACGAACCGTTCGACCGCGGGTGGCGGCTCGCCGCTCCGCCAGCGGCGCCTGTCATAGCCACCGAGGACGGCGCCTTCCGCGAGCGCACCTACCTGCTCCACCGTCGCGAGAGGCAGTGTTTCATCGAGGATCCACGCGACCGCGCCGCCGGTTCGGCACGCGCGCACGGCCCGCGACGCGGCCGTCCGCAGGCCCTCGACGGTGGGTTCGAGCGCGACCACCGCGAGCGGCGGGCCGGGGTCGCGATACACGATCGCGACCGGATCGGCATCCGCCAGAGCGCGCTCCGGAACACCCAGCGCCGACGCCCGGGGGCCCGGCGCGACCGCCACGAGGCCGGCACCGATCGTGCCTGGACCAGCGGCGGTTACCTCGATGACCAAGGTCCGGGGGCCTTTTCAGCGGCTTGCAGTCTGTGTGTAAGATGCGGGCGGACCGTTGAACTCTAAAGAGGGAGAGGCATATATGACCTGGACCAAGCCGAAGTTTGAGTTCATCGAGATGTGCTCGGAGGTCACTTCCTACCTCTATCACCGGTAGGAGTGTGAAGCTGGCGTGGCCTCTGGCAACCGCCTGAGGCTGCGCACCGCTTCACCCCGCTAGTGCGCGTTCGGATCCTCGGCTCGGCCGCCGGAGGGGGCTTTCCGCAGTGGAACTGCCGCTGCCCTACGTGTGAGGCTGCGCGCGAAGGCATGCGGGCGCACGCGCGCACACAGTCGTCGCTGGCGATCCGCGGCGCCGAGGGTCCGTGGTTTCTCGTGAACGCGTCGCCGGACGCGCGCCAGCAACTCGAGGCGATCACCGACCCGGCGGTCGACGGCGTTCGGTCGCCGCCGATCGCCGGCGTGCTGCTCACCGACGCGGAGATCGACCACACCGCGGGCCTCCTACTCCTGCGCGAGTCGGCGACGCCGGTGCGGGTGTATGGCGACGCGGGCGTCGAGCGCGCGCTCAGGGAGGGATACCCGGTGCTGCCGATGCTCGAGCGTTACTGCGGTCTCGATTGGCGCACGCTGGCGCCCGACCAGTCGCAGCCGCTCGACGGCTCGAGCCTGACCGTCGAGCCGTTCGACGTGGGCGGTGACGCGCCCCGCTACCTGGACGGGTCGGGCGTGCAACTGGGCGCGAGCGGGTTCGTGTTTCGAGACGGCGCGAGCGTCGTCACGTATGTCCCCGGCCTTGCCCGCCTCGACGACGACGTGCTGGACCGGTTTGCCGCCAGCGATCTCGTGCTCGTCGACGGCACCTTCTGGCGCGATGACGAGCTCGCCCTCCTCGGCATCTCGACCCGGAGCGGGCGCGACATGGGGCACCTGCCGCTGTCAGGTCCGGGCGGAACGCTCGAGGCGCTGGCGCGGCTGGAGCGACCGCGTAAGGCGCTCGTTCACATCAACAACACGAACCCGATACTGCTCGAGGACTCACCGGAGCGCGACGCTGTCACTCGCGCGGGAGTCGAAGTTGCTTACGATGGTCTCGAGGTCGAGTTGTGACTGAGGAATTCATCGCCGAGCTGCGCGCCCAGGGAACGCGTTACCACAACCTGCACCCATTCCATCAGAGGATGGACGCAGGACAGCTGACCCGCGACGAGCTCCAGCGCTGGGTGAAAAATCGGTTCTACTATCAGAAGTGCATTCCGCTGAAGGACGCGGCGATCATGTCCAACTGCCCCGAGCTCGAGGTGCGACGCGAGTGGATCCAGCGGATCATCGATCACGACGGAACGACCGAAGGGGGCGGCGGGATCGAGTCGTGGCTGCGACTCGGCGAGGCGCTCGGCGTCTCACGTGAGGAGCTCGAGTCCGAGCGCGGCGTTCTCCCCGGGGTGCGCTACGCCGTCGACGCATATGTGAACTTCGCACGTCAGAAGCCGTGGATCGAGGCCGTCGCATCGTCGCTCACCGAGCTGTTCGGGCCGTCGGCGATCCGCGTGCGGCTCGACGCGCTCGAGCGCCACTACGCCTGGATCGATCCGACCGGCCTCGAGTACTTCCGGACGCGGCTCGTGAAGGCGCCC
>Ga0335073_10007388_pt1 | contig 15406 bp, 12 predicted proteins | sample Lox_Sample_22_FD_207093 | JGI IMG/M metagenome (GOLD analysis project Ga0335073, IMG submission 207093) | Soil microbial communities from Loxahatchee National Wildlife Refuge, Florida, United States - Lox_Sample_2.2 | ecosystem: Environmental > Terrestrial > Soil > Wetlands | place: USA... | reverse complement strand
ATCGTGGAGAAGTGCCGGGAGATGGATATCGCGGGTGCGACAGTTTACCGGGGAATTGAAGGGTATGGGGCCAGCACCTTGATTCGCCGCTCGCATTTGCTTTCGATTTCGCACGACGCGCCCGTAATGGTGAGCGTGGTGGATTCGGAGGAAAAGATACAGAAACTCATTCCGGTCCTTGATGAGATGGTGGACGAGGGGCTGATCGCAGTGTCGGACGTGGAAGTGATCAAGTACGTGCACCAAGAAGGGGCCCGCGCGTAGGCGGCCGCGCGGCAAGATGATGCGGACGAGCGACCGAACACGAGTAGTGGTTCCCATGCATCGAGGCGAATTGAGGCGAAAGGCTCGCTGGGAATCATCCAAGAGTTGAAGATCAGCGTCGAGGAATTTGCCAACCAGAAGCAATTCAAGCTACCACGTGGAAGGAGGGGAAGGCGAGGCTGCCAAGCACGTGGGCTCAGAAGGTGAATTTTGCGGCGAGCTGGATCAGTCGGGGGGCGGCGGCGCTGATTACTTTTCCGAAATTGGGGTCGTTGACTTCGCCGTCGACGGAGGCGGGCCCGTAGAACTGGGCATGATTGAAAACATTAAATGCTTCGAGGCGGAATTCAAGAGATTTGGATTCGTTGATGCGCAGGCGCTTGGCGAGGGTCATATCAAAGTTGCTGATTCCGGGGCCATAGAAAAAGCGGCGGCTGGCATCGCCTAGGACTCCAAACACTGGCTGTCCATTGGGGCCTTGGCCCTCGGGGAGTAGCGCGGACGTGTTGAACTCGGGGCGTCCATTTCTAGGGTTCGTGTTGATGTTTAGCGGGCCGCCGCTGTAGTTTGGCGTATCGAGAAGATAGTTGTTGATGCCATTGCCGAGGGTGCCGAGCAGGGAATCATCGGAGTCGTCGTAGAGGGTGACCGGGAGGCCGGTGCTGAAACGGGTGGTTCCGGAAATGCTCCAACCCGCGGTCCAGCGATTATTCCGCTGGAACAAACGGCTGAAAGGCAAATCCAACCTGTAAGTGGCGACAAGATTGTGTTTCATGTCCCAGGCGGAAATTGCACGTGTCGCGCGCAGATTGAAGGGATTGAGCTGTTCTCCCAGGTTCGAGCCTTGGTCAATCGACTTGCCATAGGTGTATCCCAACAAGAATTCGGAGCTGTCGCCGACGTAGCGCAGATTCGACTGGAGCGCGTTGTAGTTGGAATTGGCGATGGTTTTTTGCGCGGTGTCCTCACCGTAGTTTGGGCCGAGACCGACACGGGTCCCTTGATAAACCTGGCCCATGATGCTCGTGACACGGCTGTCCTCGGCAAAGGGGCCGCAAGTGGGGCTGCCAGGGGCGACCTCGTCTGGCTGGCTGAGACTAAGGCAAAGAGCTTGATCGCTGGGGTTGGTGGAAACCACCGCCAAGATGTGGTGCCCCTGATTTCCCACATAACTCATCGTCAAGAGCATTTTTGGTGTGATCTGCCGTTCTAACGAAAGCATGAAGTTCTCGGTATAAGGAACATTGTTGCGATAGCAAAAGTAAGGGTCGGCGGCGATGGGGATGACGCTGGGCCAATCGAAAGTCGTGTCCGGGTTTTTTACGGATACGTCGTGCGAAGGAAATGCCAGTGGAAACGGATTGGTATTCTGTCCGCCATCCTCGGCGTTGATGAAGGGCGTTGCAAACAGAGGCGGGCTGGGGCTCAGATAGTTGTAGCCAAACGGGGGAACGGCGTACATAACGCCCGCGGAGAGCCCTGGAAACGCGGTATAGAAGATTCCGTAGCTAGCGCGGAGGCTGCTCTTCCCGCCGTCCCCAAAGATTTTCCTCAGAATTCCATGTTCGAAACCTGGAGCGTAGGCCAAGCCGAGTCGCGGGGCGAAATTATCATCCTTTGCCGGAGAAATCGTGCTCGGAATTCCCGGATCGCCAGGAACCACGAGGCCTTCGGGGGCATCTGGATAAAGGACGGATTGCATGCCCGGGATAATGGTTTGCACCTGATTGTATTTTTCCCAGAACGGCATGATGTAGTCCCAGCGCAAGCCGAAGTTAATCGTTAGGTTGTTGAGAGCTCGCCAAGTGTCCTGTGCAAAAAGCCCGGCGTAACGATTTCGCAAGTAGAAAGGCTGGCCCGAGGATTGCGTAAAATTGCTTGGCACACCGATCAGGAAATCGGCAAAGGCGTTGCCTGTTTCGGTCCCGTCGATGTTGAAGGTTCCGTTGAAGGTGGCATTGGGATGCTCGTTGACCTGATCGGCGTGAAATTGGGCGCCAAATTTGAATGTGTGCGAGCCAGTCAATCGCGAAACCGTATCGCCGAAATACAGGGTGTTGTTCACCTGAGTTTCATTGGTGATGGGAACGCCCATCACGAACGAAGGAAAAGCAATATTCTCGACGCCCTCAAACTGCGGGGCCTGGACGACGATGCCCGCCGGCGGCGCCGCAAAGCCTTGCGAGGCGAGAGTGACTCCCAGACCGCCCTTGGGCTGTCCAATTACATTGGCATAGCGGAGGAAGCCAATGTGGAAATCGTTGACGGCGCCATGACTGAAAACCTTAGCGTCTTCGAGACTGATGAGCTGGGCGCGCCCGAAGGTTAGGGCATCAAAACCGGGAATGGTAGCGCCGCCTTGTTGACCCGGATAGGGATTATCGAGGCTGTAGTCGTCCAAGAAATAGTATGCGGCAAGTTGGCCCCATCGGCTGTTGGCGTCGATTCGCGCCGAACCCTTGTCGTCTCGCACCGTCTGTGCGTAAGCAGAAGTGGAGAATTGATTGGCGGTGATATTGGGTGAGGGAATGTATTGCAGCAGAGCCAGGGCGGGCGCAGACCACGCGCTTCTGGGAATCACGGCGTTGGGGAAAACGCAGGAAGAACTGGCGCATCCGGGGGTGTAATAAGGTTCTCCGGCGGAAACAGTGTAGCCGAGTTTCTGCGAGAGGAGACTCGCGAGATAAGAGCCGCTCACCGTGCCCGTCAAGGTAGACGCGAGGTCGGACAGGTTGCCCATTCTATCTTGGACGGAAGGAACAGTGATCTCTCCCGTTTCGATGCCTTCCGTGGTGCGCGTGCCTTGATAATCCCCAAAGAAATAGACCTTGCGATGCTTCACAGGACCGCCAAGCGTTCCGCCAAACTGATTCTGGCGGAACTCGGGACGGCTTGGATCGAAAAAGCCGCGAGCATCCAGAACGGTATTGCGGAGAAATTCGAAGGCGTTGCCGTGGAAAGAATCGCTGCCCGATTTGGTGATGACGGTCACCATCCCGCCGTTATAATTGCCATATTCCGGATCGAAATTATTCGTGAGGACCTTGAATTCGTCGATGGAGTCCAAATTGGGGACAATAGATGTTCCCCCATTCATGTGTTCCTGGACGTCAATCCCATTTACCAGAAAACCGTTCGACGATTCTCGTTGTCCATCAATCGATAAATTACCAGGATTCAAATCGCCCGAGGGCGAGAGCCCTCCAGTTACACCCGCCATAATCACGGAGCTGGGCAGTAGCGTAGAGAGAGGAGTGACACCGGGCTGGATGGGAAGTAGATCGGTGTAACTCCTGCCGTTTAACGGGAGCGCGGTCATTTGAGCGCCGGTGACGAGTTCACCCAGATGAGTTGAGATGGTGTCGACTTGCGCTTCGGTGGAAGCCTCGGCGGCCGCTACCGTTATCGTTTCAAAACTCTGGCCGAGGTAAAGAGTTACGTCGAGTTTGAGGGCGGCATCGGTGTCCACGGTCAAGTTTGTCCGCGTCTCTGTCTTGAAGCCGGCGGCTTGACACGTGAGGTCGTAGCGGCCAACCGGAATAACCGGAAAGGAATAAAATCCCTTTGCGTCTGAAACCGTTGTGAATTTTGTTTTTAGAGCTGAATTGACCAAGACGACTGTCGCTCCGGAGACAGTAGCGCCGCTCGGGTCCTTGATCGTTCCAGAAAGGCTGCCATTGGCGGCCGCGTACGACAGAGACGCAACACAAAGCAGAATTGCGATGGCGACAATGCAGGCAGCCGGCCCGGCCGCGAGGACGGTTCTGGGTTTCGGTTTCTGCAGAGGGTTTAACAAGGGGATCTTTTCTGTTTGCGAATTCGTTTAGCATGCGAGCGACTCAGACTTGAGGAACTGACGCGGAGGATCGCGCCCGGCAAAGCGAGCAAAGCAGCCAACTTTGAAGCGATACGATTCATACAATCGTAATAACAACCCGCGTGAATTGATATGCGCCCTGAGAGTGGTTGCATCGAAGCTCCTTTGCGATTCCCGATCGGCAGGGGCGCATGGCGTTTTGATGATTAGGTCAAGGCGAATCGACCGGAGCATGCTTTTTTGCGCGTGTGATCAACAAGCCAGATACATCTTGCGAGAATGATTTGTAGCACCTTTCGCATATTCGTGCTACCGGGGAATCCCCGATTGCCGCAAGGGTATGGTCCCCGGGGACTTCAAAGCCGGGCAGGGTTCGGTAAGCAGCTGCCGGTCTGGAAACCGCCTGGCATCGTGCTATATAAGGAAGCAGATTATGAGTGCGGTTCGGCGGGGCCGCGACCAAAGGAGCACGATGTCTGAGCTGACTCGAACGGGTCTGTCCATCGATGAAGAATTGCTTGCGCGGTTCGATCAATCGATCGCGGCGAAGGGTTACAAGAACCGGTCCGAAGCGATACGGGATTTGATTAGGGGTCAGTTGGTGTCCGAGGAGGCCGAGAAGAACAAAATTGTTGTGGGCACTCTCACCATCGTCTATGACCATCACCGGCCGAACCTTACGGAGAAACTTGTGAGCGCTCAGCATCACGCGGGCAGCGCGGTGCTTGCGTCCACGCACGTACACCTGGATCATCACAATTGCCTGGAAGTGGTGATCATGAAGGGCCGCAGCAGCGGAATTCGGGAAGTGGCGGACCGCATCATAAGCTTCCGCGGAGTAAAACATGGGCAATTGGTCATCACAAGTACCGGGAAAGACTTGACTTGAGAGGAGTGCGCGGAGCGCTTGCAGTTGCGAGGTTATCTCGGCCAGGCGGGCGGTGGGTAGTTGAGTAGTGTGCTCATTTCGTTGGCCTGTACTGGGCCGGCGACGGAAGGACACAGCCGAATCTCACGCATGCGAGGTATGCCAAAAGCAGCGAATCGTTTCCAGTTCATCAATCTCAAAAAGCGGGAGCGGGGCTCCCGCACTCCGGATTAGAAAAGCACCGGGCGACGGCATGAATGGCGGAAAGAGAGCGAATTGGTTAGAATCCGCGGATGAGCCTTCTTTCGCGGGAGCTGGAAAGTCTTAAGGCTGCCATCGATTCAGTTCGATTAGACCAAACTGATGTGAGATTCGAGAAAAATGAAAGCTGACGAGTCCAAAAGCGGAGGGACCCGGGAAGAATCCATGGCAATCCAAGAGATGGATATTCTCTGGATGACGGCGGCACTCGGTTGCGACGGAGATACGATTGCGGTGACCGCGGCGACGCAGCCCAGCATAGAGGATCTTGTGATGGGCGCTTTTCCGTGGATACCGAAGGTCCATTTTCACAACCCGTTTCTTGCGTATGAAAACGGCGACGAATTTGTGCGGTTCTTTCGCGAGGCAGCGGAGGGGAAACGTTCGCCCTTTATTTTGGTGGTGGAAGGCTCGATTCCCAATGAGAAGAACAAAAAAGAAGGGTATTGGGCGACTTTTGGGACCGATGAGAAGACCGGGCAGCCCATCACAACTTGCGACTGGATCGATCAGCTGGCGCCGAAGGCGTGGGCGGTGGTTGCGGCGGGAACGTGCGCGACCTATGGCGGGATTCACGCGATGGAAGGGAATCCGACTGGCTGCATGGGCTTGGCGGATTATCTTGGATGGAACTGGAAATCGGAAACAGGGATTCCAATCGTCTGTGTTCCAGGATGCCCGGTGCAGCCGGACAACTTCACGGAAGTTCTTTTGTACTTGTTGAATATGGCGGCGGGGCGAGCACCAATGATTCCTTTGGACGATGCGTTACGCCCGACATGGATTTTCGCGTCGACCGTTCACGAGGGGTGCGATCGCGGCGGCTATTACGAGCAGGCGGAATTTGCGGCGGAATATGGTTCGCCGACTTGCATCGTGAAATTGGGATGCTGGGGACCGGTAGTGCAGTGCAACGTCGGGAAAAGAGGTTGGATGGGCGGAATCGGGGGATGCCCGAACGTCGGCGGGATTTGCATTGGATGCACGATGCCGGGGTTCCCGGACAAATTCATGCCGTTCATGAATCAGCCACCGGGATCACTGTTGTCATCGGCAGCTGTGATGACCTACGGACGCGCGATTCACGCGTTGCGACGATTCACGCAGGCGTCGTTAAATAAAGAGCCGCCGTGGCGAAAGCGAGCAAGCGAATGAGCGCCATTTAAGGGGCAACTTGGACTGGAAGCAGCCGAATCTATTTCCTTAGGCCGCGTGGTGATCGCAAGAGAGGCAAAGGATGGGACCGGATTTCCTCACGCAAACCAGTTTAAGGGATGCCAGCACAAAAACGATCGCCGCTGACAAACTACCCGCCGATCTGACGGAAGCGGAAAAAGCTCTGCAAGAACTCGCGGATGTTTTCCTACAACAGCAGTCGCTAACCTCCGGCTCGGGGTTTTTCAATTCTGAAGAAGCGGAATCCAAATTAGCTTTTGAAGCGCCTTTGCTGAACATGGAAGCGAAATACCGCGCCCTTGTCGAGCAGATCCCGGCAGTTGTGTTCATGGCTTATCTCGACAAGGGAATCGGGGAAGCGTACGTAAGTCCGCAGATCGAAACCGCACTCGGATTTTCACAGAGCGAATGGCTCGAGGATCCAGTGCGGTGGTATCAACAGATTCATCCGGACGACAAGATGCGCTGGAGCGAGGAAGCCGCGGAGATGTTTCTTTCGGGGAAACCATTGCGGTCGGCGTACCGCGTCATTGCGCGTGATGGAAGAGTGCTTTGGTTTCAGTGCGAAGCGAAGATGATACGAAGGGAAGATGGCCGGCCGTGGTTTATACACGGCGTTGGAGTCGATGTTACCGAGCTAAAACAGGCGGAAGGAGCGTTGCATCAAGAGCGGAACCTTCTTTCAGCCATCCTGGATACAGTGGGAGCGCTGGTTCTCGTAATGGATCGGGAAGGGCGAATCATCAGCTTCAATCGAGCTTGCGAGCAGTTGACGGGGTACGCTTTTATCGAGACGCAAGGGAAGCCAATTTGGGATTTATTTCTCGCGCCCGCGGAGGTCGGCCCGTTCAAGGCGCTGTTCGCGCAGATTTGCATGCAGGCGTCGCGGACGGAATACGAAAGTTGCTGGGTCGCGCGGGACGGCAGTCCGAGGACGATTGCGTGGTCGGCGGCGGTGCTGCCTGGCTCGAAGAATACGCCAACTTATATCATTGCCTCCGGGATTGACGTCACCGAAGCGAAAAAAGCCCAGGCAAAGTTCCGGGGCCTACTGGAGGCTGCGCCGGATGCCGTCGTGGTGATCAACCAGAAAGGGAAAATTGTGCTGGTGAACGCGCAAGTGGAGAAGTTGTTCGGCTACCGCCGCCAGGAACTGCTTGGAGAGGAGATCGAAAAGCTGGTGCCCGAACGATTGCGCGGGAAGCATCCTGGGCACAGAAGCAATTTTTTTGAAGAGCCACGTGTGCGGCCTATGGGAGCAGGACTGGAATTATATGGATTGCACAAAGACGGCAGCGAATTCCCGGTGGAAATCAGCCTTAGCCCGCTGGAGACGGAAGAGGGTGTGCTCGTTTCCAGCGCCATCCGAGACATTAGCGACCGCAAACGTTTGGAGAAAACGATTCTCAAAATCAGCGAACGAGAACAACGGAGAATTGGACAAGATTTGCACGACGGGTTGGGGCAGCATTTGACCGGGATCGCTTTCATGAGCAAGGTGCTCGAGCAGAAGCTATCCGAGGAATCGGTTCCGGAGTCGACGGATGCGGGAAAAATTGTCCGGTTGGTGAACGACGCTATTCGAAGAACCAAGGAGCTGTCACGGGGACTTTTGCCGGTGGTTTCCGAAGCGCACGGATTGATGTCCGCGCTGAAACAACGAGCGGGCGAGCTGGAGGATCTCTTTCAAATCCGGTGCCATTTTGAGTGCCATGAACCCGTTCTGATCGACGACGTGAATTTGGCCACGCACTTGTACCACATCGCTCAAGAAGCGGTAAACAATGCGATTCGTCACGGCAAGTCCAAAAACATTGTGATCGAGCTGACGAATAAGCAAGGAATTGGGGAGCTGACGATTCAAGATGACGGAGATGGATTTCCCAAGAAGCCTGTGAGCCAGCCAGGAGTGGGATTGAGCATCATGAATTACCGGGCGGATATGGTAGGTGGCTCACTGAAGGTACAAGCCAACGAGGGCCGTGGAGTAACGGTGACTTGCATGTTTCCCATTCGCAGTATTGAATAGGAGCCCATCCATGGCAACAAAAGCCCAAATCATTGCGCCGGCAAAAAAATGCAGAGTGTTGCTGGTTGACGATCATCCGATCGTTCGACAAGGACTCGCGTTGCTGATTGATCGCGAGCCGGATCTCTCCGTGTGCGGGGAAGCGGAAGGTTCTCATTCCGCGTTCCACGCTATTGCGACGCTGCGACCTGATATCGTGGTGCTGGACATTTCTCTGAGCGGGCCGGACGGGCTGGACGTGCTGAAGGAAATCCGCATGAAAACGGCTAGCCTGCCGGTGCTTATCCTGTCGATGCATGATGAGTCGATCTACGCGGAGCGCGCCATGCGCGCGGGTGCCAACGGCTACATCATGAAGCAAGAGGCGACCGAAAAAGTACTGGTTGCAATCCGCAGAATCTTGCAGGGAGAAGTCTACCTTAGCGACCGGCTGACAAATACGATGCTGCAACAATATGTACGAGGGGCATCGGCGGGCAAAAGCTCTCCGCTGGTAAGCCTTACGGACCGTGAGCTGGAAGTATTTCGTCTGATTGGCGAAGGTCACGGAACGCGGCAGATTGCGGACGAATTGCACCTGAGTGTGAAAACGATTGAGTCCTATCAGGCGCATATAAAGGAAAAGCTGGCGCTGCGGAATGCCCGCGAGCTTGTGCAACATGCGATAGAGTGGACAGTGAATCTAAACGGCGGGTATTAGGTTAGCCTTCAGTAAGTTCACAGTATAGGGGAAACCCCTATGAGCGAATACGGCCCTCCCCGATGACAAATTCCGCATGGGCCTGATTGTAGGGTCCCTCCAGAGTTGTAATCATCGCAATCGAAATTATGGATGGTAGTGAGTCCCGAACAGGTCGACTGCTTCACTAGCGGAGCTGTGGGTCTGCTCTAAGTTTTCGGACTGGCGGGCTTTCGGGACTCGCCGCAAGCAGAGCTGTATCTGCGCGGGTTTGCTGCCAGAGCCCGGAAGGAGTGACTACAGATGACACCCGAAGCAGTTCCTTACGGCCGAAAAACACAAAAACCATCACCCGTGCCCGACGTACACATTTTATGGATCACTGCCGGTCTTGGCTGCGACGGGGATTCCGTTTCCGTAACCGCGGCGACGCAACCGAGCATTGAAGACGTTTTGTTGGGAGCGATTCCAGGACTGCCTCGCGTTCATCTGCACAACCCTGTGCTCGCGTATGAAAATGGCGATGATTTCCTCAAATTTTGGTATCAGGCCGAGCAGGGCAAGCTGGAGCCGTTTGTATTAGTCGTCGAAGGTTCGATTCCAAACGAGAAAATTAAAAAGGAAGGCTATTGGGCGGCGCTCGGCACAGATCCAAATACCAACCAGCCGATCACGACCACCGAGTGGATTGACCGGCTGGCACCGAAGGCACTGGCGGTCGTTGGCTGCGGCACGTGCGCGACGTATGGCGGGATTCATGCCATGCAGGGGAATCCTACCGGCGCGATGGGGTTGGCTGATTATTTGGGCTGGGATTGGAGATCGAAGGCCGGCTTGCCCATCGTAAACGTGCCGGGCTGTCCGGTGCAGCCGGACAACTTCATGGAGACGGTGCTCTACCTTTTATATCAGGTGTCGGGATTGGCCCCGATGATTCCCCTCGATGATCAGTTGCGGCCTCTTTGGCTTTTTGGAAAGACGGTGCATGACGGATGTGACCGTGCCGGATATTACGAGCAAGGCGATTTCGCGGAAGTCTATGGTTCGCCCAAATGCATCGTGAAACTGGGCTGCTGGGGACCGGTTGTCAATTGCAACGTTCCCAAGCGCGGCTGGATGGCAGGCATCGGCGGGTGCCCGAACGTCGGAGGCATCTGCATCGGCTGCACAATGCCGGGCTTCCCGGACAAGTTCATGCCGTTTATGGATGAACCGCCGGGAGCGAAGGTGTCGGCGGCGAGCATCAGCGTTTATGGCAAGGCCATTCGCGCACTTCGTGCATTTACGAACGAAACCGTAAACAAGGAACCGAGGTGGCGGCATGCGCGCGCGGAATTGACCACTGGCTATAGACCCGGGGCGTATTGAGAGAAAAGGAGTAGAAGACATGAGCACGATTACTGCAGCAGCAAAAGGGACGCCAACGGGTTCGAGAAAGCTGGTGGAGATGAATTGGGATCCCATCACTCGGATCGTGGGGAGTCTTGGGATTTTCACGAAGATCGACTTCGACAACCGGCAAGTCGCTGAGTGTCATAGCACCTCTTCGATCTTTCGTGGATACAGCATCTTCATGAAGGGCAAGGACCCGCGAGATGCGCACTTCATTACCAGCCGAATATGCGGAATTTGCGGTGACAACCATGCCACGTGCGCGACGTACGCCCAGAACATGGCATTTAGCGTGCGGCCGCCCGCGCTCGGCGAATGGATCGTCAATCTCGGTGAAGCGGCTGAATACATGTTCGACCACAATATTTTTCAGGACAATCTGGTCGGCGTGGATTTCTGCGAGCAGATGGTGAAGGAAACAAATCCTGGCGTCTACGCCAAGGCGGAAAAAACGGCTGCGCCGCATTCGAATTTGCATGGTTTCCGCACGATTGCGGACATCATGAAAGCGCTGAATCCGTTCACCGGCTCGTTCTACCGCGAAGCGCTGCAAATGAGCCGGATGACGCGGGAGATGTTCTGCCTTATGGAGGGGAGGCACGTACACCCGTCAACGCTCTATCCCGGCGGAGTGGGAACTGTTCCGACGATTCAGCTATTTACGGATTATCTTGTGCGGCTGATGAAGTATGTAGAGTTTATGAAGAAAGTCGTGCCATTGCACGACGACCTCTTCGATTTCTTTTACGAGGCGCTTCCTGGATACGAGAAAGTCGGGCAGAGGCGCGTGTTGCTGGCGTGCTGGGGTTCGTTCAACAACCCCGCTGTTTGCGATTATTCGTATAAAAAAATGACTGACTGGGGCCGGGCGATGTACGTCACACCCGGAGTGGTAGTGGACGACAAACTAGTGACCACGGATCTGGTAGACATCAACCTGAACATCCGCATTTTGCTGGGAAGCTCCTACTACGATGGCTGGCAAAATGCCGAGAAATTTGTGCAGAAGGATCCGCTAGGCAATCCGGTGGATCAGAACCATCCGTGGAACCAGACAACCATCCCGCGGCCGCAGAAGCGCGATTTTGCCGGGAAGTATACGTGGGTCATGTCGCCGCGCTGGTTAGATAAGAGGACGAATGATCATTTGGCGCTCGACACAGGCGGAGGACCAATCGCTCGGCTTTGGGCGACGGCGCTGGCCGGTCTGGTGGATATTGGCTACATCAAGTCGACGGGCCGAAGCGTAAAGATGTATTTGCCGAAAACGACTTCGCTGCCCGAGGTTGAGTTTGAATGGAAGATTCCGAAGTGGAGCAACGCCATTGAACGCGACCGCGCGCGCACTTACTTCCAGGTGTACGCGGCATCGGCGGCGCTCTATTTTGTCGAGCAAGCGCTGTCGGAATTACACGCGGGAAGAACAAAGACTTGGTCGGAGTTCACCGTGCCGCAAGACGCGATCGGTTGCGGTTTCCACGAAGCGGTCCGTGGCGTCCTATCGCATCACGTAGTGATTCGCGATGGGAAAATCGCCAACTACCATCCATATCCGCCGACACCGTGGAACGCGAATCCGCGCGACATTTATGGAACGCCCGGACCGTACGAAGATGCGGTGCAAAACACGCCGATCTTCGAGGAGAACGGGCCGGACAAATTTAAAGGCATAGACATCATGCGAGCGGTACGCAGTTTCGATCCCTGCTTGCCGTGCGGAGTACACATGTATCTCGGCAATGGAAAAGTGCTCGAAACGCATCACTCGCCGATGTTCGGCATGCACGCTTGAGGTTTCTCGACGCCGAGATGAAGCGGGCGGTGATGCAAGGGCGAGGCAGGCTTGGGCGCGGTCACAGAGGAGCTTGTCACTCAAGCATCAGCCGCCCGCTTCCATTTGTGTATGAAAGAGTTTATGGCTCAGGATAAAGCACTGCAAAAACAGATGCAACGAATCGGAGAGATGGTCGAACACCTTGAGTCGGCCGCCGATCCAAACATGCGTGCCATGGCGAAGGAACTCGTTGAATCGCTGATGGCGCTGCATGGGGCTGCGCTCGAAAGAATGCTTCAGATGGTCTCCGAGGCCGGCGAACACGGCGAAACGATCATCCGAAATTGCGGGCACGACGAGCTGGTTAGCAGCCTGCTTTTGCTTTATGGTTTGCACCCGGAGGATTTGGAGGCGCGCGTTGCACGCGCATTGGAAAGATCCCGAGGCTATCTTGAATCTCATGCCGCGAGCGCAGAGCTAGTCTCGATCGGCGAAGGCGGAACGGTAAGAGTGAAGCTTGCCATCAAGCCCAATGGCTGTGGCTCGACAGGCGCCACCGTCAAACGCACTTTGGAAGCAACTCTGCAAGATGCCGCGCCCGACGCCACTTCTATTCTTGTGGAAGAAACCAGTGCTTTGCTGCCGCGAAATGAATTTGTTCCAGTCGCGCGGCTCCAGAGCGGCCAGACCATGGCCGCTTTTTCTGTTGCGCCAACTCAGCGGAGCGGTGACTGAAATGCCTTCCGCGCTTCCACCGCAGAGGGATAGCGCGTTTGCGACCCTTCGCCAATTTGCGCGCAAGCGGACGCCTCTCGAGCGATGCGAGATGTGCGGCCGGGAACTTGCTCCCGAACACGAACACCTGGTCGAGCCAGCGAATCGCAAGTTGATCTGTTGCTGCGATGCGTGCGCGATTCTCTTCGAGGGTCAAAGCCGCACAAAGTATGAACGCGTTCCGCGCCGGGTGTTGTTCTTGCAAGATTTCAAGTTGACGGACGGCCAGTGGGATAGCCTGATGGTTCCCATTGAGATGGCGTTTTTTTTCAAAAGCACGCCGCACGGAAAAGTGATTGCGCTTTACCCTAGTCCCGCCGGGCCTACCGAATCATTGCTTTCGTTGGAAACCTGGGGAGACATCGAGCTCGCGAATCCGGTCTTGAGCCAGATGGAAGCGGATGTGAGTGCGTTGCTGGTCAACCGCATTGGCCATGTACGAGGCGCCGCGCCGCCGGAGTATTATCTGGCCCCCATAGACGAGTGCTACAAGCTTGTGGGGCTGATTCGAGTGCACTGGCGCGGGCTATCCGGAGGCGCGGAAGTGTGGCACGAAATTGGCGCTTTTTTTTCAGCTCTGAAGAAGAGGGCCGGTATCGGGCGCGAGGGCGCGCATGCCTGATCTACGGCTTACGATCGAAGGCGTGGAAGTGGTTGCGTATGCGGCCGCACCCTTGTTGGCATTCAAGGTGCGGATTGGCAATGAGCCTGCCGACCAAATTATTCACACGGTCGCTTTGCGCGCCCAAATCCAGATCGAGACGGCCCACCGGAAATACGAGGCGAGCGAGCAAGCCCGGCTCCAGGACCTTTTTGGTAAGCCGGACCGTTGGGGGCAGACGTTGCGAAGCATGTTATGGACGCACGCCAGCGTGGTCGTGCCGCGCTTCAAAGGCAGCGTGCTCGGCGACATTCCGGTGCCGTGTACGTTCGATTTCAATGTTGCTGCTACAAAATATTTTCACGGTGTGATAAGCGGCGACGTGCCGTTATGCTTCCAGTTTAGTGGGACTGTCTTTTATCAGGGAGAGGACGAGGCTCTCCAGGTTGCTCCCATCTCCTGGGACAAGGAAGCGAAGTACCGGCTGCCAGTGAAAATATGGAAAGACTTGATGGATGCGTATTACCCGAACTCGGCTTGGCTGGCTCTGCAAAGAGATACATTTGAAAAGCTCTATCAGTTCAAGGTGCGCGAAGGAATTCCTACATGGGAGGAAGCGCTTGAGCGGGCTCTGAGCTCTCTTCCGGAGACGGTGCACTCATGAACGCGGCGTTACTAGACGGCATTGTGAAGGCCGTGCTTTATGAGGGCTATATGCTATACCCCTACCGGCCTTCTGCCGTGAAGAACCGGCAGAGATTCAATTTTGGGGTGGTTTATCCGCGAGGTTATGGCGAGCAGCGAAGCGGGACGGATGGATGGACGATGCAAACGGAGTGCCTGGCGCTGGGGAACGAAAACACTCAATGCGTGGTGCGAGTTAGGTTTTTGCGGATGGTGACGCGCACCATCGGAAAAGTGTTGGAGCCCGCGAGCGAAATGTCCGGTCTGACGGACCAAAACATCGAAATCGTCGACAGTCTGGAGTTTCATGGTGAGACCTTCCAGCCATGGCAAGAGGCTGTCGAGGAAACGATCGAGGTGGCGGAGTTTCATCTTTCCGCGCTTGCTGCCCAGCCCATGCAATGGCCTTTCCGCCTGTCGGCCAAGCAGGAACGGGAAGCGATTCGAGACGAGCGCGAAAGGATTGCTGGACTGATCCTGCGGAACAAGGCAAACCTAACAGGTGTAATCGAGCTCACAGCGCAATGCGTGAAAGAAGGCGTATTTAAGCTAACGGTGCGGATTTCGAACGATTCACGAATCGATAGTGGCGATCCAGCTGGCCGCGAGGAGGCGCTCGCGCGGTCCCTCGTTTCGGCCCATACGATTGTGGGACTCCGTGAAGGCGAATTTGTTTCTTTGGTCGATCCTCCGGAGGCGTATCGCGAGTTAGCTCAGGGATGCCAAAACGTGGGGACTTGGCCAGTCCTGGTGGGGGAAGAAGGCCAACGGGACACGATGCTATCTTCGCCGATTATTCTCTACGACTATCCACAAATTGCGCCGGAAAGTCCGGGAGACTTGTTTGACGGTGCGGAAATCGACGAGATCCTGTCTCTGCGTATCATGACCATGACGGACGAAGAGAAGCATGAGATGCGGCAGTCCGACGAGCGTGCACGGCGAATTCTAGAGCGGACCGAGTCCATGCCGGATGAGCAATTCATGAAGTTGCATGGCGCGTTGCGCGGTCTGCGCGCCGTGAAGCGAGAGACGTCATGAACGAATGGGAATGGCAGCTCCTGGAAGACAAAAACCCCGTCGAATC
>Ga0335073_10007386_pt1 | contig 15409 bp, 15 predicted proteins | sample Lox_Sample_22_FD_207093 | JGI IMG/M metagenome (GOLD analysis project Ga0335073, IMG submission 207093) | Soil microbial communities from Loxahatchee National Wildlife Refuge, Florida, United States - Lox_Sample_2.2 | ecosystem: Environmental > Terrestrial > Soil > Wetlands | place: USA... | reverse complement strand
TGCCCCACAGCCTCTCGTCCGAGAAGGTCAGGGGTACGCTCGCCACCGCACCCACGTGCCAGCTGCGGGCGACGGGCACCGACCCGGTCCGATCATCGGCCCACACATCGGGGATCAGGGAGGGAATCCGCCCCTCCAGCATCCGCTGGCAGAAGGTGCGTTCCCGGGGAAGCTCAAGTTCGGCGACGAGTCCGAACGATGCTCCGTCGCCGTCCAGCTCGCGGACGACGAAGTGCTCCCCGATCAGCTGTGAGGTGTACGCAACCTCCATGCCGAGGGTCTCGCGGGCGGTTCGAAGCGCGACCGGGACCGTCGGCTGCGCCGCGACATCCATAAGCCCGTCGAGGGCACTGCTCCTACCGAGGGGCGAGGCCGGCGGGGCTGGGTCTGAGCCATCGGCGGCAGCGGACAGTAAAGCAAGCGTGTGCTCGGCCACACCCTTGGTAGTCGGCAGCATCGGTGCCGAGGCCCAGCGGCACCCGACCGGGCTGGACCAATTCGTTGTCACAGTCCTGACCCGGCCGTGTGCTCCACGCGGCGCGGAAGACCGCGCGCGGCTAGCCAGCGCCGGCGAGCGGCAAGCTGACGCTCAAGCTCAGCTGACGCGAGTCCAGGCGCGCTCGCGGCCTGACCAGCCAGACGGTGAAGGGGGACCCCGCCGTCGCGGCCGTGTTATGGCGCTGCGGGATGCGGATTTCGATCGCATCGCGGCGGCGCAGGCAAGCGGTCGACGGCTGGTTGGGAGCCAATAGCTCGTCGAGGTAGGTCAACCGGTCGGCGGAGGAGCAGAACAGTGCCTCCAGCTGGCCCGCGCTTCTCCTCGAGGCCGTCCACCGGCCAAGGTAGTAGGCGCTGTCGCCTCCATCGAAGTTGGTGACGACCGGCGCGATGTCTGCCGTGCGGACGACGGCGGCGAGGAGCTTGTCGTTCTCGTAAGGGGCGACCTGCAGAACCCTGAGCATGTCGTCGGTCCGCACGAACAGGAACGCAGCGGAGGCGATCCCGGCCGCGGCAGCAATCTCAAGCGCCGGCCACCGACGCGCCGTCACCCAGCGAGCGACCGTCACGACGCCGATCGCACACAGCGCCAGGAGCGGCAACAACAGAAAGCTGGCGAACCGGTTCACCGTGTTGATTCGCCCGAGATCGAGCACCGCGTAGGTGAACAGCGCCGGGACGAGGCACGCGAGCGCGAGGAACCGCTCGCGTTGTACGCGGACTGCTACGGCAAAGGCAACAAATACGAGCACCGCGGCGGTCCAGGTGGCCCATCCCGAGGTCCCCGGGATGGGGGCGCTGGCACCGGGAGCCAGCGTGAGCGTGCTCGTCGGATTGATCCCGTGCACGGCCACGAGCAACTCCGGGGCGAGCAGGTCCCGGAAGGGCCCGGACGCGAACCCATACCAGGGGAGCGGCTCACCGAAGCTCTGCCCGGACGCCCGCAGAACCGCCGTAAGCACCGGGGCATAGACAATGAGCGACGCCGTGGCCACGAGCCCGGACGTGACGAGGACCGGCCGACCTGCGCCGCGCGCCCCACGCGTCTCGAGCATGATCAAGCCAAGGACGGCGGCCACCGGGAGCGCGAACACCGGAAGCGTCCATGTCCCGCCCACGGCGGCCACTCCGAGCAGCCAAAGCGCGCGCCTTGAGCCGGTCCGAACGTACGTGTCGGCACCGATGAGCACGCACGATGCCGCGAGGAAGCCCAGGCCGTAGCCACGCGCGTCAACGCACAGGGTGTAGTAGATCGGCGATGCCGTCGCGAACAGCGCAAACAGCGCGGCCACCCACGGGTCGACCCGCCGCCACAACCACGAGGTCAGGATCACGCCCGCGGCGATACCGGGCACGACGCCCCAGAACCGGTATGCGGCCGCGCTGCGGGCACCGGTCACGGTGGTGCCGGCCCATGTCAGTAACTCGAACAGGATGTGGTCGTTGGCCACGTAGTGGCCGTAGATGGCCGAGGGCCCGGGGCGGATGTAGGCCGTGATCGACTTGATCTCATCCGCCCACAGGCTCTGCCCGAGCGGCTCCAGGCGCGACACGACCAGGACGAAGGCGGCCGCGCCAACGATCCCGACGGGAGTGACACGCCTCGCCAAACGCGTCACGGTCAGGCTCGTCGACGTCGAGGTGTCAAAGTGCTGAGCAGGTGCGCCGATGCGAACGCAGCCAGAACCATGAACACGTTCACGGTCCGACTCATGCTCCTCGGGATCAGCAGTGAGAGGCTGATCGGCGTGGTGCCGTACAGCCACAGCATTGCGACGGCGATTGCCGCGAAGCTGATCAGGTAGAACGCGGTGAGTCTCCGGGAGGTGCGGGTCGCCAGGCCGACGGCGCAAAGCGTGACGAAGATGGCGGCGGCCCATCCCCACTCGCCGATTGTGTGAGTCACCAGCGCCATCCCCACCCGCCGCAGCTCAGGGGCGCGAGCGAGCAAGAACCTCGGTGTCAAGGCGCGCGGCAGGGGAGGAGTCACGTTATCCCTCAAGTGGTGCGTCGCGGTCCAGATTCGCCACGGAAGGATCAGCAGCGCGCACACACCGACCGCCTCAAGCCACAGGCGGAGTCTCGTCCGCCGGTCGCGGGCGCCGAGCACCGCGCCGGCCGCGAGCAGCACGATGATGGCGCCGATCATGTCTTCGTCCTTGGTGTTGGCGGCCGCCCCCAGGAGGATCGCCGCCAGCCACAGATGTCCGTCGGCGGCGCCGTCGAGCCACAGGCCGAGCGCGACCGCACCGGCTGCGAGCAGGACCGCGCCGGTCGCATCCGCGTGCCCGGTCCAGATGTTCGACACCATCGCCGGAGTGAGCGCCACGAGCGCGAGGAGCGCGACCCCGGCCTGCTCTCTCACCGGCCGCTCCCGCCGCCACCAGATCAGATAGGCCGCCGTCCAGATCGAGGCGATCAGGATCAGCCACAGCTCGGTGTGGAACAGGCGCAGCTCGGGTCGACCCATCGCCCGGCCGAGCGCCGCCTCGAGTACCGGTTGCAGCAGGGGATAGACGTGATGGGAGACCGCCGTCAACGGATTCAGGAAGATCTCCGGGCGCAGGCTGTCGTAATAGGTGAGGGCCAGGCCCTTGAGCGACCAGATCCGCGCATCGTCGGCCTGGATCGGGGCCCGGGCAACTGCATACGCCCCGAATCCGGCGTACGCCGCAGCCGTCCCGATTGCCACCCGCACCGGCCAGAGGCGGCTCGGCCGCACCGCCGCCGCGTCGATGACCCGTTCCGTCATCACGCCACGATGCCATGCGGCCGCGAACGCGACGCCGGCGGCGATGACACTGAGCACCACGATCGTCGTGAGCGTGAACGGCACGCCCAGCACCAGCGCCAGCACCAGCCCCAGCCCCACCAGCGCGGTCCCGAGGAGCCACGCCGGCCCCAGTCCGACCACGACGGGACGCACGCCGGCGCCCAGCAGGCCGACGGCGCGGAGCGAGCCCACCCCGATCAGCGCCAGCAGGGCCTGCAGCAGCGCAAAGCCGGCGAGCTCTCTCATAGCCGCCCGTTGAACTGCAACGCGAACCCGGGCGCAAAGACCTCCACCGCGCGGTCGTGCCGGGCGATCAGCGCGCGCATCTCCGCGGGAACCGTGCCAAACGCAATGGTCCAATCGGCCCGCTCTCCAGGACGGGCGGGCAGCGCCGGGAGCAGCCCCAAGGTCACACAGCCTGTGTCAGGCGGTGGGGTGTAGTCCAGCGCGTAGACGGCGTGCGGGCCCATCCGGGACTTGAGCCAACGCACGAATGGAAGGCGCCCGATACCGCCACCATTCGCGTTGTCCGGCCACGATTCGCCAAAGCAGTAATCGACCCCCGTCGTCGCCGACACCGGCTCGCGTGCGGCCAGCGACAGCAGCGACAGCGTGGCGGGAATCCCGCCGCCCGCCAGCGCGAGGACGACGGCGCCGATGACCACCCATGGCGCCAATCGCAGTGCAGCGCGCGCGCTCTGCGGAGCATCCACCTCACGCGACCTTTCGATCGTGTCGCCCTCCAGTCGACGGACCGTGGACCGACACCCTATCCCGGGTGGATAACAGGGGTATAACGCCGTTACGCGGGCGTTAGGCGTCAGGCGCGCTGGCGCCGGTAGAGGTCCCAGATCTCGTAATAGACCTCCTGCGCCGCCATGAACGGAGCAAGCACCCGCTCCCCGTCGACCCAGCCGTAGGTCTCGAGGAATCCGCGGACAGACCGTAGGGCCGGACCTCGCGCTCCAGTCATCGCCGCGGGTCGTCGTGCAGTACGACCGTCCCGCTCATAACGCGCGCAATCACCGGCGACGGACGCAGGTGGACGAGCACGTTGCTCCCCGAATACACGACCGCCGCCTCCGAGCGCGGCAGACCACGCGCCGCGGCGACCGTGCACGCAGCCGTCAGCGCACGATGCTCGACGCTGCTAGCCGTCACCGGCACCGGCCGTGCTCACGCCGAGAATGTCGAGGTCTCGTAATGCTGGGCCTGCTCGTCGTGGCGCGAGAGCCAGGCGCGCGCCGCCGGCTCGATGACCGGCGTCTCGTAGTCCTGGCCGGCGAACGCGCGGATCGCCTCGAGGCTGTCAAACCGAGTGAGCGTGACGAATGCCACCTCGGTCCCGTCCTCGCGACGAAGCACGTCCGCGCCTCGGAATCCCGCGATCTCGCGCATGGTCGGGAAGAACTCCGAGAGGAGAAATTGCTCGTAGGCGTCGGCGTTTTCGCGCGCCGTCCAGCCGCGCCACAGTCGAGTGATCATGTCGGAAAGGAATACCACGGCCGCTTCGATGACTAGAAGCGGCGACAGGCGGGTATTCGGTGTGCTGCGTCATGCGGGTGATGCAGCGAATTCGTGGCCTGTCCGGCAGGGGCGGGCGGAGTCTCGCGACGGCTCTCGCCGTCGGGGTCGCTCTGGTGTGCGCCGGTTCACAAACGGCGGCCCGGGCGGTCGAGCCGTCGCCACCGCCCGGCGCGCCGGCGGTCGAGTCGGCCCCGTCGAGCCTCGTCGGGCTCGATCCCGAGTTGCCGGCGAGCGTGATCGCGGCGAGCGCCATACCCGGTAGTCACTGGACTCCCGAGAACGCGATCTACGGGACCGCGTCGAGGAACGACATCGCGATCAAGGGCGCCGGCGGCACGACGATCCGGGTCGACGAGATCTACCCGACGACGGCCTCGGGGGCGGCGGCCAAGGGGCCGTTCCCGGTGCTCTTGACCATGACCCCGTACGGGAAGGGACAGGGCGGCTCCACCAGCCCGGGCTCGGCGGCGTCGCCGGGTGGTGCCAGCGCCACCGGCGGGCCGGACAACTACCTGGCCCAGCGGGGATACATCGAGGTGGTCGAGGATGTCCGCGGCACGGGCGACTCGAACGGCAGCTGGGGGCTGTTCGATCCCGTCCAGCAACGGGACGCGATCAAGGTGCTGGACTGGGCGGCCCACATCCCGCACTCGGACGGGCGCGTCGGCACCTACGGGCCGTCGTACCTGGGCATCGACCAGCTGCTGCTTGCCGGCGCGGTCGGTCCGCACTCGCCGCTGAAGGCGATCTTCCCGATGGTGAGCGCCAACGACATCTATCGGGACACGTCGTTCATGGGCGGCCTGCTCGACTTCGAGTTCAGCGAGACGTACCTGGGGCTGACCGGAGGGCTGAACACGACCAACCCGATTACCGATACCGCCAGCGATCCCACGATGCTCACCGATCTCGAAAGCATCGAGGCCGATCACGCCAACGGCCTCGCCACCTACCACGCGGCAACCACCGCGAACATCCTGACCGGTGGTGACGAGGCGTACGACGGCTCCTACTGGCAGGCGCGCAACCCGCAGAACATCCTCGCGCGCGTGGTCGCCAACCACATCCCCGCCTACCTCATCGGCGGCGAGTTCGACATCTTCCAGAACGGCGAGCCGCTCAACTACACCGAGCTGCAGAACGCGTGGGACGGGCGCAGCGTCACCGCGCCGATGCGGCCGGGACAGCCAACCACCGGCCGCTACCAGCTGATCGTCGGGCCGTGGGAGCACCTGAACGGCTCCTCGGTCGACGTCGACCCGCTCGAGCTCGAGTGGTTCGACACGTGGCTCAAGCACGAGCACACCGGCATGGCCGCAACAAGCACGCCGCTGCACTACTACGACCTCGGCAGCGGCCAGTTCGACGAGACCTCGACCTACCCATTCACCGGCGCCACGCCGACCCGTCTGTACTTCGGTCCGAGTGGGACGTTGACCACGAGCGCACCGTCGAGCAGCGGCACGAGCCAGACCCTGCCGGTCTCGACACCCACACCGGTCAGCGGCGTGCTCGGAACGATTCTCGGCTCGGCACCCATCGGGACGCTGAGAACGCTCACTCGTCCCGACTCGGTCGCGAGCGGTGCGCTACCAACCGGCGACACGCTCGTATGGAGTCCGACCGGTGTCCCGTGCGGACGGTCGATCGACCAGTGGTCGATGGGAGGGATCTCGGTGCCCGCCGGCGAGGCCGGCCTGCTGGCGCCGTGCGCCTCCGATGACCAGGCCACGCAGCTCGGACCGTGGGCGATCACCTACACCACGGCTCCGCTGACTCAGCCCGAGACGGTCGCCGGACCGATCGACGCCACCGTCTACGCGAGCGCGACGACGTCGCAGACCGAGCTGGTCGCCGAGCTCGAGGACGTCACCCCGGACGGCGCGTCCTATCCGCTTACCGAGGGCGCCCTGCTCGGGTCATTGAGGGCCGTGAATAAGAGCCGATCGTGGAGCCCCGGCGGCGTCACCGTCCTGCCCTACCACCCGTACACGGAGGCGTCGGCGAAGCCGGTCACCCCGGGCACCGTGACCGAGTACCAAATCCAGCTGTTCCCGACGCTGGCGACGATCGCGGCGGGGGACAGCCTGCGCCTCACGCTGTCCACGACCGACACTCCGCACCTGACGCCGCTGCCCGAAGACCTCCCGAAGCTGGCCGGCGGCGTCTACAGCATCGCTCGTACGCCGTCTGCGCCATCCTCGCTCAACGTCGAGCTGCTCAAGTAAGGTCAGCGGCACCGCGCCTCGCCGCGGCGAGGCAGCGGCCGGGACTCCACCGTGCGGTTGGAGGTCAGCATGCGGATGAAGGCGGCGTACGCGTCGCAGGCCGACTCCTCACGGTCGAGCGCAGCGGTGTACGCGGCGTAGGCCGCCGGCCGGTCGGAGGGCTCGGCGCGCGATAGCCGCTCGTAGGCCGCCTGCACCTCCTTGCACTCGGTCCGCCACTCGCAATAGATGTCCATCATCGTGTCGATCAGATCCGGTCGGATCTCGCTGTTCACTGTTCTCATGGATCTCACCGTAGGCCGGTGTTGGTCCTGCGACAAGATCCAATGGCCGGCGCGATTCGAGGACCAATGGTCAGGCGATCGGGTCTTGGACCGCCGCGTCCCCGGGATAGCATCGTGCTCCGCGAGGGCCAATGGACATCCACCTCACCCTGGACAGGACCGAGCCGCTGCGCGCGCAACTCGAGCGAGAGCTGCGTGACGCGATCCGCGCCGGCCGGCTCCGCGCCGGCTCAAGGCTACCGCCGAGCCGGCTCCTGGCCGAGGAGCTCGAGATCTCGCGCGGCGTCGTCGTCGAGGCGTACTCGCAGCTGGTCGCGGAGGGCTATCTGGTGGCGCGCGCGGGAGACGGCACCAGGATCGCCGGTGGGCTCGCGCAGCAGCCGCCCGCGGCGCCCGCCTCGTACGCCGCCGCGCGAAGGATTCGCTACGACCTGCGCAGCGGCATCCCGGATCTGGCCTTCTTTCCACGCCGGGAGTGGCAGTCGGCCCTGTCCAGTGCGCTGCGAGAGCTGCCCGACACGGCGCTCGCGTACGGGTCGCGGCGAGGCCTCCGCCAGCTCCGGATTGGACTGAGCGGCTATCTCGGGCGGGTCCGGGCGGCCGTGGCCGACCCCGACCGCGTGTTCATCACCGCGGGCGCCACGCACGCGATGGGGCTCCTGTGGCAAACGCTCGGCCAGCGCGGGACGCGACGGGTGGCGGTCGAGGATCCCGCGTGGGCGCCGATTCCCCAGATCGTGGTCCAGGCCGGGCTCGAGGCGGTTCCCATCCGGGTCGATCGGCACGGCCTCGACGTCGACGAGCTCGAGCGCGCCGAGGTCGATGCGGTCGTCCTCTCTCCGGCGCACCAGTACCCGACCGGCACCGTCCTCGCGCCCGAGCGCCGAGCCCGGTTGATCGCGTGGGCGCGGCGGCGAGGAGCGCTCGTCGTCGAGGACGACTACGACTCGGAATACCGATACGACCGCGAGCCGATCGCGTCGCTCCAGGGACTGGCCCCGGACTGCGTCGCCTACGTGGGAACCGTGAGCAAGACACTCGCGCCGGCGCTGCGGCTGGGGTGGGTGGTGGTGCCGAGCCACCTGGTCGGCGAGATGGCGGCCCAGCACGGAGTCGCCCGCGCCCTGCCCAGCGTCCTCGTGCAGGCCGCGTACGCGGTGCTGCTCGAGCGGGGCGAGATCGATCGGCATCTGCGACGCACCCGCCGTCGCTACCACGCACGGCGCAACGCTCTGATCGACGCGCTCACCGAGCGCCTACCTCGGGCATCGGTGGGCGGGACCGCGGCCGGCCTTCACCTGATCGCGTGGTTGCCGGCCGGAACGGAGGAGAGCGCGATCGCCGATGCGGCCGCCGGACGTGGCGTAGCCATTCACACGCTGCATCAGGACTGTGCCGTGGCCGGATCGTTCCCGCCCGCCCTGCTGTTGGGATACGGGTTGATCGTCGAGTCCGCGATCCCCCGTGGGGTCCAGGAACTGGCGCGCGCCGCGGCCGCCCACTGACCGCTCATCGGCGCCGCAGGATTGGACCACGGATTGGGGGGCCGATTGGTCCTCGCCAACCGCCCAGGCGCCGCGTAGGATCGCTCCTCTCCTCAGAACCCCGGTGGCGGCCTGCGCGGCGCCCCCACGCGGTGCGCCGCCTCCGGGTTCGGATCGCGACCCGACGGCGATCGCCAACACGAGGGACGCGCAGGACGGACTCCAGCACGCTTCATGGACGGGGGATCAACCAAGCGAGCACTGATCATCGGGGGTCGAGGCGTGCTCGGGGAGCTCGCGGTGCGGGCCTTCGGCGAGGCCGGCTGGGAAGTGCGCTCGGGGGTCCGCGGCGCACGTGCCGGGCAGGTCGAGCTCGACCTCGATCGATCCGCCTCGGTGTTGAGCGCACTCCAGCAGCAGGAGCTCATCGTCAACACCGTCCCGCGGCGTGACCTGATCGCCGAACGTCTCGTCCTCGAGCACGGCGGCACGCTCGTCAACATCTCCACGCTCCCCGCGGCCGCGACGCGCGAGTTGAGGGCACAGGCCGGCGGCGCCCGCGGGACCGTCCTTATGAACGCCGGTCTCGCACCCGGCGTGAGCACCCTCGCGGCGGCCGACCTGCTGCGCCGCCACCCCGAGGCGGAGGAACTGGAGATGGTCTTCACGCTCTCGGCCGCGGCGCCGCGGGGGCCGGCCGGCGTGCAGGCCGTACGCCGCGGCCTGGACACGGTCGCCCGTCACCGCACCGTGCTCGTCCCGCTTCCCGAGCCGTTCGGTGAGCGTCTCTGCGTGGGGTTCGGCGAGGATGACGCGGGCTGGCTCGGCGGGATCGCCGAGGGACGGCTCGTGCGCCCGTACGTCTGCGTTCTGGAGCCGGCGCTCCACGAGTGGCTGCTGACGCTGAACGACGTCGGTGCCCTGAGCCGGCTGTCCAAGTCGCTGTTCCGCCGGCGCGCGCCGGACGGGAACGGGATCGCGAGCCGGGAGCCCGTCGCCCACTGGATCGCGGCCACACGAGGCGAGCGCCGGCTGGGCGTCTCGATCGTGCGCTGCCAGGGCGAGCTGGTGCACACGGCGCGCAGCGCGGTGGTGTTCGCCCAGGCGCTGCTCGAGCGCCCGCCGGGTGGCGGCTGCTTCGATCCCGAGGAGGTCTCCACGCTGCAGGACCTGGGGCCGAGGCTACGGGCCGCCGGCATCAGCATCATCCCCGGGGAAGTGCCCCTTCGATCGAGGACCGGTTCGGTTCAGGAGTGATGCGCGATGTCAGACGCTGAACGTGTTCGTACCGTTGTCATCACCGGCGCCGGGAGCGGCATCGGTCGCGCCGCCGCCATCCGGATCGGGGCGGAGGGCGCGAGGATCCTCGCGCTGGACCGGGACGGCCAGTCGGCGAAGGAAACGGCGGACGCGGTCGAGGCTGCCGGTGGCCGCGGGCTCGCCGCCGCCTGCGACGTGACCGACGAGAGCGCGCTCGAGGCGGCGATCGGAGAGGTCGACCGCGTCGAGGCGCTGGTCAACAGCGCCGGGATCTTCGGCGAGAAGCGCGTCGAGGAGATCACGGGTGACGACCTGCGCCGCATGTACGAGGTAAACGCGATCGGGCTGTTCAACGCCTGCCGGGCGGCGCTGGCGCGTATGCCGGACGGCGGCCGGATCATCAACGTCGCGTCCCGCGCCTACCTCGGATCGCGCGACCACGCCCACTACGTCGCGTCCAAGGCCGCCGTGGTCGGTCTCACGCGTACGCTCGCGATCGACCTCGCGCCCCGGCAGATCGTGGTCAACGCGATCGCGCCTGGCGCGGTCAGAACGCCGATGCTCACCAGCCTGCCGGAGGAGCGCCTCGGCCGGCTGGCCGCAAGCTACCCGCAGGGACGGCTGATCGAGGCCGAGGACGTGGCCCACGCGATCGCGTTCTTCGCCGATCCCGCCACCCGCTCGATCACCGGCCAGGTGCTGATCATCGACGGCGGTCGCTCCCTCGGACTGAGCGGCGCCTAGCGATCGTGGCATGATGCCGCGATGCCCATGCAGCCGCACCCGATCAGCCTGTTCGACGTCGCCAAACGAGCGGTGGAGGTCGCCGACCCGGACGCGTCCGACGAGCGGCTCTCCGACCTGCTGCTGCAGTTCGAGGATGCCGACGAGCCGGTGACCGCGATCGACAACCTCGAGGAGCGAGTCGCGATCGCGGTCGAGGGCGTCGACGTCGAGGTCGGCGATCCCGCGGTGTCGATGGCCGCCGCCACGATCCTCTACCTCGCCCACCGCCGCGACGAGCTCCACGACGACCCCCACAAGATCCTGCGCATGACCGCGCGGGCTGAGTGGAAGGGCGATCCGCCGGAGAGCGTGCGCGACTGGCTGGCCGATCGCGGCGTCGACGTCTAGCGCCTCCGGCTTGCCGATGACGGCGGTGATCCTCGACTGCGACCCCGGCCACGACGACGCGATCGCGCTGATGCTCGCGCTCGCCAGCCCGGAGATCGAGCTCCTAGGGGTGAGCACCGTCTCGGGCAACCAGACGCTCGAGAAGACGACCGCCAACGCGATCCGCGTGCTCGACCACGTCGGCCGCGAGGACGTCCCGGTCGCCGCCGGCGCGCCCCGGCCACTGGTCCGTGAGCGTCACGTCGCCGCCGAGGTACACGGCGAGACGGGGCTTGACGGTCCGAACCTCCCGCCTCCGTCGCGCTCGCCCGAGCCGGCCCATGCGATCGACTGGATCGCCGCCACACTGCAGCGCGCGCCCGAGCCGGTCACGCTGATCCCGACCGGCCCGCTGACCAACGTCGCGTTGCTCCTGGCCCGGTATCCGGGCATCGAGTCCAAGCTCGAGCGGGTCGTCCTGATGGGCGGCGCAATTGGGGAGGGGAACGTCACGCCGGCCGCCGAGTTCAACATCTGGGCCGATCCCGAGGCGGCGGATCGGGTGTTCCAATCAGGTCTCGACCTGACCATGGTCGGGCTCGACGTCACGCACCAGGCGCTGATCACCCCGGCCCACACCGAGCGGCTGGCGGCCGTCGGCCGGGCCGGGAAGCTGGTTGCCGACCTGTTCGAGTTCTACGCCGGCTATCACCGCCGTAGCTACGGCTGGGACGGCGCGCCCGTGCATGACGCCGTCGCGGTGGCGCACGTGATCGACGCGACGCTGCTGAGGACCCGGCACTGCGGCGTCGTGGTCGACACCGGCGGCGAGCTGTCGCGCGGCCGTACCAACGTCGATCTACGCGACAACATGAACTGGACGCCCAACTGCCACGCCGCGGTGGGTATCGACGCCAAGCGCTTCCTAAAGCTGCTGGTCACGCGGATCAGCGCTCTGGGCTGAGCCACCGCCGGCGATCCGCGGGCACAACGCCCCGCCGTTATCTTGATCGGCGGTGACCGACTCGGCCGTGACCGTCCCCTCCGCCCCTTTCCAGGGGAGGACCGCATGGATCCGCAGCCTCGCGCCGCCGGTCCGGGATTTCCTGCGGACCGAGACGGGCGGGGCCGCCGTGCTCGTCGGCGCCACCGTGCTCGCGCTGCTGTGGGCCAACATCGACTCGTCCTCCTACGAGAAGGTGTGGACGACCACGCTGAGCATTCGCCTGGGCGGCGGCGGCATCTCGATGGATCTGCGCGAGTGGGTCAACTCAGGTCTGATGACGTTCTTCTTCCTCGTGGTCGGGCTGGAGGCCCGGCGCGAGTTCGACCTCGGCGAGCTGCGCGACCGGCGTCGCCTGGCCCTGCCGGCCGCGGCGGCGGTCGGCGGCATGGTCATCCCGATCGCCATTTACCTGGCGATCAACGCCGGCCACAGCTCGGTCAGCGGATGGGGGGCGGCGATGTCGACCGACACCGCGTTCGCGCTCGGCATGCTGGCGCTGGTCGGCCGGCGGTTCCCGGCCACGGTGCGCACGTTCATCCTGACCGTCGCGGTCGCCGACGACCTGGTCGCGTTCGCGGTCATCGTGGTCGCCTACACGACCAACCTGCGGGTCATCCCGTTGATCGTCGGGCTTTCCGCGATCGCCCTCATGGCCGTGGCGCGGACGCGGAGCGTTCGCAACGGCTTCGTGTACTTCGCGCTTGCCGCCGTCGCGTGGGTGGCGCTCCTGAAGTCTGGGGTGGATCCGGTGATCGTGGGCGTCGTCGCGGGGTTGATGTCGATCGCGTATCCGGCGAACCGGTCGGACCTGGAGCGGGCGACCGACCTGTTCCGGCTGTTCCGCGAGCAGCCGACCTCCGAGTACGCCCAGACCGTGCGCGAGGGGGTCCGCACCGCGATCTCGCCCAACGAGCGACTCCAGCAGATCTACCACCCGATCTCGAGCTACGTGGTCGTGCCCGTTTTCGGACTGGCCAACGCGGGCATCGTGATCAGCGGCCATTTCCTGTCGATCGCTTATGGATCCCCGATCACGCTCGGGATCGCGATCGCCTACGTGGTCGGCAAGCCCGTGGGCGTCACCGGCGGCACCTGGCTGGTGACGCGACTGTCCCGCGGCCGGGTCAGGCCGCCGGTCGGCTGGGCCTCGGTGCTCGGCGGCGGCGCGATCGCCGGAATCGGCTTCACGGTCTCGATCCTGATCGCCACGCTCGCCTTCCACGGCGTCGAGCTCGAGGAGGCCAAGCTCGGCGTCCTGACCGCTGCGCTGTGCGCGTCCTGCCTCACCTGGGTCGTTCTGAACGCGACCAAGCTGTTGCCCAAGCCGCTCAGGTTACGAGCGATTCTCGGCACGTCCCAGACGCTCATCGACCTGGCCGTTCCGGTCGACCCCGAGCGAGATCACATCCGCGGGCCCGAGGACGCCCCGGTCACGCTGGTCGAGTACGGCGACTTCGAGTGTCCCTACTGCGGTCAGGCCGAGCCCGTCATCCGCGAGCTGCTGGCCGAGATCGGCGACCTGCGCTATGTGTGGCGCCACCTCCCGCTCACCGATGTCCATCCGCACGCGCAGGTGGCCGCGGAGGCGTCCGAGGCCGCCAACACGCACGGCAAGTTCTGGGAGATGTCCGAGCTGATGCTCTCCCACCAGGATGCGCTCACGGTCAGGGACCTGATCGGCTACGCCGCCGAGCTCGGGATCGACCAGGAGCGGTTCAAGGAGGCGCTGCGCAAGCAGAAGTACGCGCCCCGGGTCGCCGAGGATCTCGAGTCGGCCGACATGAGCGGCGTGTCGGGAACGCCCACGTTCTTCATCAACGGCCGCCGTCACTACGGCGCCTACGACATCTCCACCCTGTCCGCCGAGGTCAAGGCGGCGCGCGCCCGGGCCGCGGTCCTCTCGTAATTTTGGGCCTCGCTTCGCGAGGCGTCCGTGGGGCCGGGCGAGCCCGTCCGGTCGGTGGTCGCGCTTCCTGATCCCCGGTCGCGATACGCGCGCAAAACGTCTCGGTGGGTGAGCCACCCGACCATCCGGCCCTCGTCGTCGAGGACCGGAATGCCCTCGTCATCGCCCGCGGGCGGCACCGCGGCCGCGTCCTCGAGTGACTCGACGGCCCGGACCCTGAGCGCCTCGCGCGTGATCGTCCCGCTGCACTCACCTGCTCGATGCTCGCCGACCTCGTCTCCGCGCGCCGGCCCAGTGTGAGCACTGGCCTCGCCGAGCTGGCCAGGCGCGGTCTGGTACGGCGGAACGGGTCGGCCTGGATCCTGTCCGGCGAGCCGCCCGGCGAGTTGCTCCAGCTGCAGCCGGTCGACGTAGCGCCGGTCGCCCGTGAGAAGCTTGGCCTGTGAACGTCCTCATCTGGGGGAGCAGCCAGACTTCGCCCGAGCTGCGCCACGAGGTGCCGCTCTCGATTGGCGATCCGTTCCTGTACCTCGAGGCCGACGGCCGGCGGGCGGTGATCACCAACACGCTCGAGGACGCCAGACTGGCCCAGGCTGCGCCGGCCCTCGAGCGCCTGCTCGTCGAACAGCTCGGCCGCGACGAGCTCGTCGCCGCCGGCTACTCGCGGACCGAGGCCGAGTATGAGGTGTGCCTCCGTGCGGCGCGGGCGCTCGGAATAGACGACGCGATCGTCCCGCTCGACTTCCCGCTCGGGCTCGCGGACAGCCTGCGCGGGGCCGGCGTCTCGCTCACGCCCGGCGAGGAGCTGTTCACCGAGCGTCGCCGCCGCAAGACGGAAGCCGAGCTGGCCGGGATCCGGCGCGCGGCGAACGCCGCCGTGCAGGCCCTGCAGGACGCCATGGCCATGCTCCGGGCGGCCGAGATCCGGAGCGGTGAGCTGTGGCACGGCGGTGAGCGGGTGAGCTCGGAAACGGTCCGGGCCCGCATCCGCGAGGTGTGCGGCCGCGCCAGGGCCCCCGCCCCGGCGGACATCATGGTCAAGCCGATGGGGCCCGATCCGCGGATCGGGCACTACGCGGGCGCGGGGCCGCTGCCGGCCGACACGCCGATCCTCATCGACCTGTGGCCGCGGGATGAGGAGTCGGGCTGCTGGGCGGACATGACCCGCACGTTCGTGCGCGGCACGATCAGCGATCAGATCGCCGAGATCCACGGGCTTGTCCTGGACGCCCACGAGCGCGCGTGTGCGGCAATCAAACCGGGCATCACCGGAGTCGAGCTCTACAACATCGTGTGCGAGCTGTTCGAGGCGGCCGAACATCCGACTGGG
>Ga0335073_10007385_pt1 | contig 15409 bp, 10 predicted proteins | sample Lox_Sample_22_FD_207093 | JGI IMG/M metagenome (GOLD analysis project Ga0335073, IMG submission 207093) | Soil microbial communities from Loxahatchee National Wildlife Refuge, Florida, United States - Lox_Sample_2.2 | ecosystem: Environmental > Terrestrial > Soil > Wetlands | place: USA... | reverse complement strand
CAAAAGCTGGAATGAGGCCGATGCCGATGTCGCCGAGGCGATAGATTTTTGTAATTTTTACGGGGCACAGATGCGCATGATGGGCCGGCCTGAGCAGACGCAGCGCGTGGCCGGCGAATCCAATTTTCAGGAATGGCGGCCGCGCGGCGTGGGCGTCATTATCGCACCGTGGAATTTTCCTTTGGCCATATTGACCGGCATGGCCGCAGCGGCATTGGTTGCGGGCAATGTGGTCATCATCAAGCCTTCCGATCAAACACCCGTCATCGCCGCCCATTTGATGAACTTGCTGATGAAAGCAGGTTTTCCCCCTGGCGTGGCAAACCTGCTGGCCGGGCCGGGCGGCACCGTGGGTGCGCATCTGGTGGAACATCCACAGGTGGACCTGATTGCTTTCACCGGTTCGAAAGAAGTCGGATTGAAAATTTGGGAGTCGGCGGGACGCACTCGCCCCGGTCAGGCGAATTTGAAAAAAGTCATCTGCGAGATGGGTGGAAAAAATTGCGTGATCGTCGACAGCGACGCGGACATGGATGAGGCCGTGTCCGGATGCCTCGCTTCAGCGTTCGGCTATCAGGGACAAAAGTGCAGCGCGTTGTCGCGGCTCATCGTATTGGAAGACAATTATGCGCCGTTTATGCAACGCTTCATCGCCGCCGCGGATTCGATGCGTGTTGGGCCGGCGCACGAACCGGGAAATATCATCGGACCCGTCATCAGCCGCGATGCCCAACAACGAATTCTGAAAATGATCGAAATCGGAAAAAAGGAGGCAACGCTCGCATGGCAGGGACAAGTCCCGAACGATCCGAACGCGTGCTACGTGCCGCCGTCGATTTTCACGGAGGTTCACGCCGACAGCCGTCTTTTTCGCGAGGAAATTTTTGGCCCGGTGCTGGCCGTTGCCAAAGCCAAAGACTTTGACGAGGCGTTGGCTTTGGCAAACTCGGGCGAATTTGCGCTCACAGGCGGCTGTTACTCGCGTAGCCCGGCAAATATCGAACGCGCCAGGGCTGAAATGGTTTGTGGCAATCTCTATATCAATCGCGGCATCACCGGCGCCATTGTCGAGCGTCAGCCATTTGGCGGCTTCCGAATGTCCGGCGGCGGAACGAAAGCCGGCGGACGGGAATATCTCGAAAATTTTATGGTTCCGCGCGTGGTAACGGAAAACTGTTTGCGTCGTGGTTTCGCCCCGCCGGAGGAGGCGCGATGACATTAAACGAGATGAGGGGTATTTTGGCCGAACGAGGCATCCAACTGACCAAATCTCTCGGCCAAAACTTTCTGCACGATCAGAATCAGTTGAAACGCATTGTCGAAGCCGCTGAGATCTCACAATCCGATAAGGTCCTGGAAGTTGGCCCGGGCCTGGGACCTCTTACGGAACTGCTGCTGGAAAGCGCGGGCAAAGTCGTGGCCATTGAAAAGGACGCGCGCCTGGCAGGGATTTTGGGCGAGCGATTCCAAAATCCAAAATTTGAATTATTCCAGGCCGACGCCCTCGAGTTTTTAAAATCAGGCGCTCATGATTGGGTTGATTGGAAAGTCGTGTCAAACCTGCCCTATTCCGTGGCTTCGCCGATTTTGGTTGAGTTGGCCTCTGGCGCGCGCGCCCCTCTCAAGATTGTCGCAACGCTACAATGGGAAGTTGCCCGACGTCTGGCGGCTTCTCCGGGTGGCGCCGACTATGGCGTGCTGACTCTCCTGGTGCAATTGGATTACGAATCCCGCGACGTCTTCAAAATTCCCGCATCCTGCTTTTTTCCGGCGCCAGACGTGGATTCCGCATGCGTAGTCCTGAATCGGCGCAAACAGCCGCTTCTCCCGGAGAACCTGCGCGAACACTTTGTCAGAATCGTGAAACGCGCCTTTTCACAACGCAGAAAAATGCTCTTCAAGCTGTTGAAACAGGATTGGCCGGCAGAAAAGCTGGAAGCCGCCTTCGCTCAATTAAAGATTTCACCGCAGGACCGGGCAGAAAAACTGGGTTTGGAGCAGTTTGCCAAACTAACGGGAAATTTGATTACAACAACGGGCTAATTAAAGATGGCTGGGCTGCCCATCCGGATAACCGCCGGATTGTGTGAAATAAGGCCCATACCACCAATCGTTCGGCCCTGCTGAATTCATTTGGTTTGTCGCAATTTGGAATCGTATGTAATCGGCTGAACCGCCGATTCTTAATAATACGCAGCCCGTAAGATGCCGTTTGCTTGGATAGCCTGTATCACTTGAGTCCGGAGCCGCTGCACCGTCGTTGAAAGCCCCGTTGAGAGTTTCATCCGGTTCCCACAACAAGACACACGTCGCCCTAAAGGCAATATTGCTCATTTTATAAAACATCGGCCCAGGCGGTATGTCACGCATCCCGTAATAATTGTTGACTGCGCCGTTCATGATGTAGGATGAAAGAGCATCGTTGCCGTTTGCTGCATTCATAACACTGTTGAAATAAAAGGTGCCCGGGTTTGTGTTCATCACTGGACACCAATACGTGTTGACCTGTTTAACGTAATCCCATAAAGCGCCTGTCGTGTAGGCCGACGGCATCGTTTTGGAGAGCCTGCCGCCCTGCGAATAAACGCCGGGAAACGGCGGCCCGGCAACGCCGGCCCCATTATTGCTTTGGTGCGTGTAAAGCCAGCCTTTTGGATAGCCACTGTTCCCAATTTCCCCGGCGCCGTCCCAATTGCAGAATACCATCTCATCATTGTTGTCGGTGGCATACATGGGAACAGCCAGGCCAAGTTCGTGCATATTATTGATGCAGACAGTGGTCTTCGATTTGAACTCTGCCTTTTCGAGAACTGGCAGCAACATTGCCGCCAGAATTGCGATGATCGCAATGACCACGAGCAGTTCAATCAACGTGAAGCCGCGCGCCTTGTCTGATTCAACTTTGCCACACCAGGATTTTAGATGTGACGCCATGCTCATTCTCGCCATACTTTCACTTTTCATCTTAATTACTTCCTGTCAAGTCTATTGCAAGTCTACTGTGGTGGATAAACCAGGCGATAAAACACCGTGCCATTAGTCAGGTTAATCGGAATGACGACCGAATCCACAGTCGTCGAAGCCGGATCGGGCACCCAGTTGGTATTAATTCCAACGGACAGGCTGTTCGTCTGCATCTCCAATTCCCAACCCGTGTGATCAGCCGGCCAGCTCAATGTCAAGTGATTCCCCGACACGGAAAACACAATGTTCGTCGGGTTTGAATTCACAGTCAACGTACTGACCACACTCAGCGTGCCGTTGACGGGTATCGAGCCGATATTCCACGCAGTGTTGGGTCCCGGAGTGGCCGGGACGATATTAAATCCGCTATTGGTGGAAATGGCCGTCGCGCTGAACAGCGCAAGGCTGTCGCCGGCCACAAAACTTGTGCCGTAATTGGTGATAACGAGTGTGCCGCCCAGTGTCAGCGACGTCGGACCGGTCAGCTCGTCCACGGGAACGGCCCCAGCGGCGGCGCTGGTTTTGTTTGCGCCTACATAATCCGTGCTGCCGGCGTTAAAGACGACACCATTGTCGATCGTGAGCGCATAGATGTTGGTGCTGGGAATGTTATTTGTTACGGGCAGACCGATGGCCAATGTGCTGCCAGCATTGAAATTAAGACTGCCGCTCGTGGGCCCAATCACGGTGCCATTACCTGCCATCGTTTGATTGGTCTGAATGGTGCCGAAATTATACCCTGGCAATGCTGATAAATCGAGTTCGGCGCCGCTATTGACTTGAACATAAGTGGACAGACCCAGCGATGAATTTGCGCCCACAGTTAGTGTATCATTGCTGACGATCGTTGGGCCGCTGTAAGAATTTGTGCCGTCCAGGTAAAGGTTGGCTCCGCTTCCCCCGACCGTGTCGTTACCCAGGATAAACCCACCAGGCCCATTGCTATCCATAATTGAATCCCACAAATGGAGCGCAGACCGCGTTCCGAAAAGGTTTAAGCCTGAAAGGAATACTGGCCCGTCATAATTATTGCTCGCACCTCCACTGTCGAACTGTGCTGTTCCTTTGAGCCACACCGGCTTCTGGATGCCGTAGTGAACGGGATCAAATTCGTTTGAAACCGCGTAGAACGTGACCTCGGCATTGGAATCCACACTCAATATATTATTAAGATAGGCGTTTCCGAGAGCAAGCGGCCCGCCCTGAAAACCGAGGCGGCCGGCTGCGACTTCGATGTCACCAAAATGAGTGTCACCATCCTGCTGACCATCGATAAATACAGTACCCAGACCCACTTTGGTCAATTTGAAGCCGTTGCCGTTGATTTGTCCGCCGACGCTGCCAGCGGGAGTATTTTGGTCCCAGCGGATTCCTGTCGGCGCTCCAACCGAAGCGTTGCCAACCAGCGTGTAGTATTCCACAGCCCCGCCGCTGTTACCGCTGGCCTGGTTATTTGTCGTATCAAACAGCGCTCCCTCGCCGTTGAAGCCGGTCCCGGCAATTTCAGGAGTCACGGACGTAAGCGGTGTATTATTGAAGTCCAGCGTACCGGTGTTGGTAACGACAGCCACAGGCCCAAGGCCGTCATAGCCGAACGTGCTATCCCCGAAATTGTCCTGATTGGTATAGCGCAAAACGCCGTTTGTAACCCAAATTGTGCCGTCAAAGGCGGGCAGACTGCCGACGACATCGCCCGCCGAGTTGTCTCCGGTGATGAATGCGGTATTGGTGCCGCCAAAAATAATTGTCCCGGAACTCGTGAAACCGCTGTCTCCAAATACGTTGGTAACGGTGTAACTGGATACACCGCGCAGAGCATAGACCAGATTTCCGTATTGGCTGTCCACGTAAGAGAGCGCCGGTGCGTTCGACATCGCCAGAATCAATGTCCCTGCGGTCGAACCGTTGCCATACATATTGAGCGGCCCGCTAATCACGCCGCCGCCGCTGAATGTGTAGGTGTTGAGCACGTTCGACATAAAGATGCCTCCAGCGGTTAAATTATTTGTCACCACAACATTGGTGATTGTTGCCGTGTCATCAAATGTTGGATCATCGCCAGTGTAGAAGTGATCATGGCTGCTGGTCATCATATTATACCAGTTGCTGGTCACCAGGTCCCAATTGGATGTGAGATAGCCTTTCCATTCCAGCGGACCGGCATTGCCCATGATGTTGACCTGGAGGAGATTGCCATTGATGACAGGTGTCATCGTGTAGCGGGGACTTGTGCTTACAATCTTCAGATTGGCTGCGCTGCCGGTAATGCCTCCTGCTGCCTCCATGACCGTGTAGGGTGCGCTGGAATTGAGGGCTGCCAGAGGAGTAACGATAATGGTGGAAACGCCGGTCAAAGTTAGAGCGCCACTAACCTGAATCAGGTCGTTGTCTACGCCATTGTTGGCGCTGTCGGAGATTTTCAAATAGTTTGTGTTGCCATTTAATGTCAGGTTGTTCGTGAATACGATAGTTCCGTAGCTTGTGCCATTGGTCCCAAGGATAATGCTCGAACCGGAATTGGCGGTGACGTTGCCCAGGATAGAGCCCGAGCCTTCAAGTGTTTGGCCGCTGTTTAAAACCATCGAGCCCGCACCGCTGGCGTTTATGACCGTATTGCTGCCTGGCGTCATGTAGATTAGCGGCGTATTGGGTATAGAACCACCAGATTCCAATGCCAACACGCTGTTTGCAGCAATAAACGTCGAACCGCTATAGGTGTCAGCGCCGCCCAGGTAAAGCGGGCCGGTTCCAGACAGGTTAAATCCACCTGTCCCGGTTATATTTCCCCACAGATTCAGCGGGAAGCTGCTTGTTGTGATTGAATTCGTGCCATTCAGCGTTATCGGGCCGATGAAATTATTGCTGGAACCGGTGCCACCGCCGCTGGATAGCGTTGCATTGCCGTTCAAAATTAATTCCTTGTTCAAATTGCTGACCACCTGATAAAAGCCCAGCGTGGCCCCGGATTCGACCGTTACGGTATACGAAGGATTGCCCATACCGATGGTATATTCAAAGCCCAACAGCCCTTGCTGAATATCAATGGTACTCACGCCAATGTCACCGACTTCATGCATCCAAATTGGCGAACCGCCGATCTTGATGAGATTATAGCCATTGCCCGCAAATGAACCACCACCCGCGCCGAGAGTAGTAACGCCAATATCCCAGCGTGAACCGCTGGCATTGAGGGTGGTATTGCCGGCCAGCGTGATATTGAGCGGCCCGGAACTTTGGCCCGGCGAAGTAGTTGACGAATTGTTGATGGCGCCGTTGTTCGTCCCGGCAAAAGCGCTGCCGGTGCCCTGGATCACCAGCGGTTTAGAGCCGATTCCCTGGGCATTCAAGTCGAGTGTTCCGCCATTGACCGTGACGGTGTTGGAGACGCCCAGCCAGCTCGAACCGCCACTACCCAACTGCAAGACGCCGTTGTTGATATTGACGGGGCCGGTAAAGTTGTTGCCGCTGGTATAAATGCCGCTGGTATTGGTATCGTTATAATTAATTCCCGTGCCGCCGCTGATTTCACCGGTGCCGCTGAAGAGATAAGGAAGCCCGCCACTGATGTTAATGGATTGAGGCAGGACTTGACCTGTCACACTGACCCGATTGGTTACGCCCGTACCCGGAACCGCGTTGAATATCACCGCGTCCTGCTGATGGAAAGTGGTCAACGTGGAAGTTGCCGAGTTGGTCCAGTTGGAGGTGGTATTGACGTCCCAATTGACATTGGCGTTGAAATTTGTGGCCGCCCAGACGAGACTCGATTGATTAACGCTACCGACGTTCAGGATGATTTCGCCGGGCGTGCTGTAGCTCAGGCTCATGCCGTCACCCGTTTCATTGTTCAGGGTTCCGAACGCGCCGGTGAGGGCGCCGGTGTATTCGGCAATGACATAGCTGCCTTGTGAGGGCGCAGTAAGGGGAGTGATTAACAAAACGCTGCTGGGATTGAGGGTCAAATTGCTGCAAATCAGCAAATCATTGACGCCGCTGCCAACCGTTGTCGCCGTATTCAGTTTTTCAATCAATGTGCCATTCAGCACAATGTTGCTCGCTATGCCGGTGCCAGGTTGGACTGTTCCCCCCATTTCCAGGGAGGAGTTGGTGCCAATACCGATCGGGGACTGGACATCGCCTTGAAGAAGCAACGGTCCAACGGAGGCGGGGCCGCTGTTGGTGATGCTACCTGGATCGAAAATTGTTCCACTGAGCACGAGGACGCCGTTGTTTTGCGTCACTATGCCGGTGTTTTGAAGGTTGCTGCCAAGGTTGACGACACCTGAATTGTTCACCAGGACGTTGCCAGAGCCAGCAATGATGTTGGTAAGCGTGACGGCGCTGGTGTTGGTAAAAATAAGCGAACCACTGGCCGGAAGATTCAGAGGCGAATCCGCTATTGAACCGCTGTTGAGAATCGCGACGCTGCCGCTGTTAAACGTGAGGCCGATGGTGTCATCGAGAGCCGCATTAAGGGCTAAAACTCCTCCATTGATCACCAGTGAATTTGCATAGGTATTGGCCGAATTAAAAAGGGCTATGCCACCGTTGATTTGCAACGGGCCTCCGAAGCTCGTTCCAAAAGCACCAGACGCGTTCACAGCCAAAGTCCCGCCGGAAACCGTCAGGGGACTGCTGAAATCAAAGACGTTAGAGGCGCCTGCGGCCAATATCCCCGGACCGCTAACTACCATACCGCCAACCCCGGACCATTGGTTGTTCAACGTGATGGTGCGGTTGGTTTCCGGCGCGAAGGTCACATAGCCCGGTCCGGTCCCGTTTCCACCAAATCCGTTAGGGATCGTAAATGTGTCGTTGGTCAGATTGACCGGCACAGTGGCCATCCAACTCCAGTTGGTGCCGTCCGCCAAAATGTTATTGGTGGATCCGAGGACGCCACCGGTCGCGCCGTAAATCAACATGTCGGCAGTATGGAAGGTTCCGCCGGAGATGTTTACCTGGTTCGCTCCGTGCAAGCCGGCGCTTGAGTTGCTTTGCACTCCCAGGCTGCCCACGTAGATGGATCCGCCAGCGATGTTGAGCGTGTTGCTGACACTCCCACCGAAATCGCTCAGCGTCACCTCAATACAGTAAATTGAGCCGCCGCTGATGTTGGCCACGGCATTGCTAACGTCATATCCGAGGGTAAAACCCCCATTTATGCCGCTGCTTGTGGGACCATTGTTATTTGGCAAAACATAGATCGAGCCGCCGCTCAAGTTGAAGGTGGACGAACCGCTGCCACTGGTTGTTGAAGAATTGACGCCCTCACCGATGTGAAACCAGCCGGTATCTACCAGCGTGCCGCCGGAAACATTTATTGTGCCGGCCCCTTCGCAACCGATTTCCATGCCGCACCAGATATTGGCCACGCCGCCGCTCATGCTGAACGTGCCGCTGGCGCCTGTGTCCAGACCCTCGATAAAAGCGTCCTGCTGAAAACCACCGGTGTCCCTGGCCACATTCAGTGTCCCGCCGCTCATGTTAAAGTTGCCGATACCGGGACCGCCGACGTTTCCTCCCAGAGCACCATTGCCAGGTAGGTTGCCGCCCAGGGTAAAGACATAATTGCCCGACGCATTACTCACGCTCAGCGTTCCGCCGGTCATATTCAATGTGCCGAACGAGTTGGTCGCGATAAACAACCCGCCGACAATATAGTTGTCCGGCGCGCCGTAACTGAGGGCGATGCTATTGGTATCGACCGCGAAAGCACTCAGGGTACTCGGAGGGCTTGTCAGAGACCAATTTGCAGCCGAAGAAACGCTCCAGTCGGCTGGAGAGGCAGCAATCCAGTCGTTGGTACTGGTGGTCGCCGCCATAACGGAAACGCCGCCCAAAAGGACGGCACCCAATACGGCAGCGGTAATAGTGGTGGACGCGCAGGTGCGACGAGAAGCGGCGAGGGAAATAACGGGAATCATTTTCATAATGGTTGCGGTTCAGGCCGCCCTTTCCTCAACTTAAAAGAGCAGCCGACGTTTCTGTGTGAATATCTGTCTGGAATCTTCCTCAATCTCGCTGATTTGCCGTTCAAGTCAAGCTTTTTTGCTTTGAAAAAATAATGAGCACATATGATTGAATTTGATTAATTCTTGCATTCAAGCCGCCGCGGCAGGCCCATTCATTCGCGAGGTGTTCCGCATTGTCTTCATTTAAACTTGATTTTAAAGAGATTAATTTCGAGGAAATAGCGATTTGTACTGTCGTTATTTTGCTTGACCGCATCGCGCGGCGTTCATCATATCGCTAAAAGAATGTGCTTGCCGATGGTGCTTCTGGCCGCTACAAAGGGCACATGAGCGAACCTGTTATTGCTCAGAAATTTCCATTCGTCCAACAAGCTGATGCCGGTTCATACTGGTGGTGCGCGTGCGGGCGGTCAAAGTCACAGCCCTTCTGCGATGGTTCGCATAAAGGTACCGGCCTTGCGCCGGTCAAAATAGACATCGCTGGCGCTAAAACCGTTGCCTGGTGCGGTTGTAAACGATCCAAAGCACAGCCGTTCTGCGACGGCTCGCATTCCCGGCTGCCCTAGTGTTGTGTTTCAGTAACGGCTATACAATGACCGGCTCTTTCCAGTCTCGCTTCATAGAAATTTCTTTCCAACGGACAACGGTAGCCGGAGGCGCAAAAGCCGTTGGCGTTCGGATGCTGTTCCCTCTCCGCTCCCATCCGATGGGAGGGGAGAGGGCTAGGGTGAGGTGAGGGTTTCCGCTTTTTGAGCATTGTAAAGGAGTGTCAGTAACACTACACTAGGCCCTTTGGGTGCGCGAAAAGATTACAAGGCGGAACCTCATGGCTGCACAAGCTTGTCGCGCCATCGCGAAGCAACGGCCGGTGCGCGAAAACATCATAAGCGGCGAACTGATTGCCGCAGCGCGGGAACTTGCCGATTCCGTCGGACGTTTGAACTTTGGGCCGCCCGTCACACACGTTTACAATCCTCTGGACTATGCCTGGGACGCGCACGAATTGTATTTGAAAAAATACGGCGGCAATCCAAAGCGCGTCGTCTTCCTGGGGATGAATCCGGGCCCTTTTGGGATGGCACAAACGGGCGTTCCTTTCGGCGAAATTGCCGCGGTCCGTGATTGGCTTAAAATTTCCGCCCGGATAAACAAGCCTTCAAGCGAACACGCCAAAAGGCTTGTTCGCGGTTTTGATTGCCCGCGCTCTGAAGTGAGCGGACGGCGGCTTTGGGGGCTATTTGCCGGGCGTTTTGGATCGCCTGAGAATTTTTTCGCGGAACATTTTGTGGTCAACTACTGTCCGCTGGCCTTTTGCGAAAAGAGCGGCTGCAACCGCACGCCGGATAAGCTGCCCCCCGCCGAGCGGCGTCCTTTGCTTGAAATTTGTGACGCCCATTTATGCCGCGTCCTCAAAATCCTGGAACCGCAGTGGCTGATTGGCGTCGGAGATTTTGCCCTTCGCCACGGACGGGCCGCCTGCGAAAAACTGCAAAGTCAAATCCAGGTGGGACAAATCCTGCATCCCAGTCCCGCCAGCCCGGCTGCCAACCGGGGTTGGGCGCAAAAAGCGACGGAACAATTGATTGAATTGGGGGTGTGGTGTGCTCGTTGAAACGTTGAAGAGTTGAACCGGTTTTCTCCCGGCCGTTTTAACGTTTCAACGAATTAACGTTTTAACGAATTTTTCTGATATATTCCAGCGGATGATCGTCGAGGAGGTTCGGGTAAATGCCCTGAATTTTATTGGGATCGTAGTAAGTCACGCCCGCGTAAAAGAACAGCGGAATGATCGGAACCTGGTTGCTGATTAAAATGCTCTCGGCATGTTGAAAAATTTTCTCCCGCGCCGCCAAATCGCGCTGTTCGTTGGCCTCGTTAATGAGCGCGTCGTACTCCGGGTCTTTCCAGCCTGTGCGGTTTTCACCGTCATTGCTCATGAACATCTGCAGGAACGTGTTCGCGTCATCGTAATCGCCGACCCAGCTCGAGCGTGACAATTGATAATCCAGGGTCCCCTGCATGTTCCAAAACACTTTGGTTTCCACTTGCTTCAAATCCATATGAATGCCGAGTGTGTCGGCCCACATTTGCTGCAATTCCACGGCGATATTCTCGTGCGTCTTGGCCGCGCCGCCCGCCGCGGCGTCGAAGGTATATTCGAAACGGGGAAAGCCTTCGCCGCCGGGATAGCCCGCTTGGGCCAGCAATTGTTTGGCGAGGGCGGGATCATAGCCGAGGCCCTGGGGTGATTGATAGTTGGCCGTTCCATCCGGCACGAAGTGCGACGCGGGTTGCTCGCCGGCGCGCATGATTTTTTTGACGAGCAAATCCTTGTCGATAGCCAGCGCCAGTGCCCGGCGCACGCGGGGATCGTCAAACGGTTTGCGTTTGACGTTAAACCGGATGAAGTAGGTGCCCAGGAAATTGTACCGGTGAAAGTCCGGGCGCTTCAGCAACACATCCAACAATTCCTGCGGTATCTCATCCTTGTCCCAAACAATATCGGCGGCCCCGCTTTCATAAAGATTGAAGGCCGTGGTCGCGGAGCCGATGGGCAGAATGTCAATGATATCGGATTGGGTATTTGTGGCATTCCAATAGAGCGGATTTTTGACCAGGCGCACGCGATCATTTAGATGCCAAAAAGCCAGTTCATACGGTCCACTGCTGGGCAGCGGCCTGGCTGTGATCCAGTGATCGCCGTATTTCTCGATCGTTTGCCGCGGCACGACAAACATGACCGGGAAGGTGCACAGATCGAGGAAAAACGCGACGGGATAATTCAATTCGCAGCGGACGGTATATTTATCCAAAGCGTGGACGCCGACCAGCGAAGAATTTGTGATTTTTCCGCCGTTAAAATCCTCGCCGTTTTTTAGATAGTAAAGAGCGAAGGCGTAATCCGATGCAGTGGACGGCTTGAGGGCGCGAATCCAGGAATAAACGACGTCATCCGCGGTGATCGGTTCGCCGGTGGACCAGACCAGGTTTGTTCGCAAGTGAAACGTGTAGGTTTTTCCATCTGGAGAAATGTCCCAGCTTTTTGCCAGCCCGGGAATCGGCGCGGCGGTTTTGGGATCCAGCCGCACGAGACCTTCGAACAATCCGCGCACGATGCGCATATCCGGCTGGCTGACAATAATGGCCGGATCGAGCGAATCCGGCTCAGCATGGTTGATAATTGTGACGTCGGCCGGCGGCTCGCGCCGGAAACAGCCGGACAGGATCAGGCAAAACGCCGGAAGCAATATAAGGGCGAGCAAACGACAACGCGCCCGCGAAAAAAATTTCGGGGCGCGTCTCGCGAAAACAGCCATTGAATTATTTGCCGTTAGTGCCTGCTGCCGGCGCGGCGTTGGTGGCCGAATACAGCGGCATAGAGGGCGCCGCGGAAGGCACAGAAGATTCGGAGCTGGAGGGCGGCGTTGTTGGTCCCGGGGCAACACGGGGCGCGGCCTGCATCTGTTGCTGCTGTTCGACTCCGCTCTCAAATTCGGATCGGTTCCCGCGGCCCAGGTGCGTTTGAATCGTGCCCAGAATCACCGACAGCGCAAGAAATACAACCGTAGCCCATTTTGTAATTTTCGTCAGCGCATTGCCCGAACCGGCGCCGAACAGGGCGTCTGCCGCTCCGCCGCCGAAGGCCAGGGCGCCACCGGAGTCTTTCTTGGGCGGTTGGGCCAGGATCAGCAGCACCAAAAGGCCCGCGTTGGCGAACAAACAAAATACTAAAATTCCAACGATATAACTCATACCAGATTTTAAATTGAATTTTTGATTATGTCAGCAAAACTTCTCGCTTCGAGGCTGGCGCCGCCGACCAGCGCGCCATCCACGTCCGGCTGGCTCATCAATTCGCGGGCATTGGCCGGTTTGACGCTGCCGCCGTATTGAATGCGGACTTTGCGGGCGGTCGGTTCGTCAAACATGCCGGCCAGGAGACGGCGGATAAAGGCATGAGCGTCCTGGGCCTGCTGCGTTGTGGCCGTTTTGCCCGTGCCAATGGCCCAGACCGGTTCGTAGGCAATGATGGTTTCGATCATTTGTTCGCGCGTTAGAGCGCCCAGGCTTCCGCGAACTTGCGTCTCGAGCACCTGCTCGGTCTGTCCGCCCTCGCGTTCGGCCAGGGTTTCCCCCACGCATACGATGGGTTTCAACGTCGCGCCGTGCGCCGCCGCGGCCTTTTTCGCGATGAGCGCGTCCGTTTCCTTTTGATGCTGGCGCCGTTCGCTGTGGCCAAGGATCACGTAACGAACAAAGCATTCCTTGAGCATGCCCGCGCAGATTTCGCCGGTGAACGCGCCAAAGTTGTGCTCGCTCATATTTTGCGCGCCCAGCCGGATATTTTTCGTTTCTAAAATCGCCTTCGAAACCGCTTCCAGGGCCGTAAACGGCGGGCACACCACGATGTCGGCCTCTTTCAGGTTTTTTAGTTCCAGTTTCAGGTCGTTTACCAAAGCCAGCGCCTCGGCGATGGTTTTATTCATCTTCCAATTGCCGGCAATGATTAATTTTCTCTCTTTAGTAGCCATGTTTTCAAATAGTCACTGTGAATTGCGCGAACGCTTACGAATCCAGCCTGAGCTCGACTCGCGCGGGAAATTCGGGACACAATTTGGAAGCAGGCATATGTGGCGCTCCTGCTGCCGAATAAAATTTCATATCGCCGAAAAGCCCGCAAATCCCAACCTCGCCGGCGCCGGCTTCGAAATAGAGTGCAATTTTCTCCTCAATCTCAGCATCGCTGTTTCCAGGCGAAAGCACTTCCACGCAAATTTCCGGCGCATCCGGAAAACACGAGCGATCTCCGAGTTCCTTAATGCGTTGTGGCGAAACCCACGCCACATCCGCCGCACGAACACCATCTGCCGTGGAAATGGGGCACTCGGGAAGCACCCGGCCCCGTCGCATCAGCTTGTCCAGCAATCGTAAGATTTCAGATTGATAAAATCCGTGTTTTGGAGCAGGCGGTGGACTCATAATCACATGACCGAACCGGTCAGTTTCAATGCGGCCCTCAATTTTGTGCATTTCAGGATCTGCAAGCAATTCATCCCATCGGCGCAAATTAAATTCAGTTTGCGCTTCGTGCGGTTGCAATTTGATGGTCAGCGTAGCCATGCCTGAATGTAATGTCACTTATCCGATAAGGCAGCAACGCCGGGCAGTTCTGCCCCTTCCAGAAACTCCAGGCTCGCTCCTCCGCCGGTGCTCATAAATGTCACCTTGTCACCCAGCTTGGCTTTGTTCAAGGCTTTCACGCTGTCGCCGCCGCCGATAATACTTTTCGCGCCGTTCTTTTGAGTGGCATCCGCCACAGCCTGGGCGACCATATTGGTCGCCGCGGCAAAGCGAGCATCCTCAAACATACCCATCGGCCCGTTCCAAAGGATCGTCTTTGCGCCGGAGATGATTTTTGCGTAATTGCGGGCGGTTTCGTCACCGATGCTAAACCCTTCCGCGTCATCCGGTATATTGCCTTTAAGGGTCTGGATATTGGCAAAATCCATGACGGGCTTGCCTTTTTTGTTCAGCTTGCCGGTATCCACGGGCGTCGCCACAACCACGTCCGTGGGCAATTGAAAGTTTACACCCAGTTTTTTGGCCTTGGCTTCGGCGTCCAGCGCGGTTTGTTTGTGCTCCTTTTCCACGAGCGATTTCCCGACTTTTTCGCCGTGGGCCAGCTTGAAGGTGTAGGCCATTGCGCCACCGATCAAAATCGTATTTGCCTTTTCCAGCAACCGGTCAATGACTTTGATTTTGTCCGACACTTTGGCGCCGCCCAAAATGACGACGAAGGGGCGCGCGGGGTTTTCCAGTTCGTCACCGAGAAATTTCAATTCGCGTTCCATCAACAGGCCGGCAGCGCATTTGCCGCCGCGCTTGGCGATGACGCGAGCCACTCCCTCCGTCGAGGCATGGGCCCGGTGCGCCGCGCCAAAGGCGTCGTTGACGTAGACATCGGCGATTTTGGCCAGTTTTTCAGCAAAAGCCGGGTCATTGGCTTCCTCTTCGTTGTAATACCGGACATTTTCGAGCAGCGCCACATGGCCATCCTTCAAACTTGAGGCGATCTTTTCGGCGTGCTCGCCGATGCAATCGTCCGCAAATTCGACCGGCACGCCCAGAAGCTCGTGCAATTTGAGCCCAACGGGACGCAGAGACATTGATGCCTCGCGCTTGCCCTTGGGGCGCCCAAGATGCGCCGCCAATATGATTTTTGCGCCTTTTTCGATGAGCAATTTGAGCGTCGGCAGGGTTTCCACGATACGGGTGGTATCGGTAATCACCATCTGCCCGTCTTTTTCCTCCATCGGCACGTTATAATCCACGCGCATAAAAACGCGCTTACCCCGGACGTCCAGGTCTCGAACAGTCAATTTAGCCATAAATCAAAGAGCGGGAGTTTAACGTGCTTCGCCATGGTGCGCCAGTTTTTTTGGCTTGAAGATGAGATTAGTAGTGGAAGCCCT
>Ga0335073_10007384_pt1 | contig 15411 bp, 6 predicted proteins | sample Lox_Sample_22_FD_207093 | JGI IMG/M metagenome (GOLD analysis project Ga0335073, IMG submission 207093) | Soil microbial communities from Loxahatchee National Wildlife Refuge, Florida, United States - Lox_Sample_2.2 | ecosystem: Environmental > Terrestrial > Soil > Wetlands | place: USA: Florida... | reverse complement strand
TCGGGCGAGATGGGATTATCACGGCGATGGAGTTGCTCTGGCTGGTGCCTTCAGTGGCCAGGGGGGTGCTCTGTTACCTTGCGGCGACTCAGGCGACCGCCCACGATTCTGCCCGGGATGCGGACCCCGGCAAGATTCTGCATGAGATGCGAAAGGGTGAGATGGCTCGCCTGGGCGAGGTCCCTTTTGGTCGCTATTATGGCACCGTGGATGGAACGCCGTTGTTCATCTTGCTGGCAGGAGCTTATTACCAGCGGACCGGCGACGTAGAGTTTCTGCGTGAGATTTGGTCGAATATTCTTGCCGCCCTTGAGTGGATCGATACATCCGGCGACCCAGACGGCGACGGCTTTGTGGAGTATGCGCGCCAGACGGATCATGGATTGGTACAGCAAGGCTGGAAGGACTCCGATGATTCGGTCTTTCACCGCGACGGTCAACTCGCAACTGGTCCGATTGCGCTTTGCGAGGTCCAGGCCTACGTGTATGCCGCGAAGAACGGGATTGCGAATGTTGCAGCGGATCTTGGCGATCACGCTTTGGCGGACCGTCTTCGCGCACAGGCCGGCAAACTTCGCTCCGCATTTCAGACCATGTTCTGGTCTGACGAATTGGGCATGTTTGCTCTGGCGCTCGACGGCGAGAAGAGGCAGTGCCGCGTGCGCAGCTCCAATGCAGGCCAGTGCCTGTTTTCAGGGATTGCCAGCGAGGAGCAGCATCGCGCTATCTCAGAAGGGCTTCTCTCTCCAGCGTTCTTTTCGGGATGGGGAGTGCGCACAATTGTTACAGGCGAGCAACGGTACAACCCGATGTCATACCACAATGGGTCATTGTGGCCGCACGACAATGCGTTGATCGCACTCGGCGCGTTGCGCGAAGCCGACAAGGAACTGGCTCTGCGTATCACCTCGGGACTGCTGGACCTGGCATCGGAGGTCATGTTTCATCGGCTGCCGGAGCTGATTTGTGGGTTTGGAAGGCGTCCGGGTAAAGGACCGACGCTTTACCCCGTCGCCTGCTCTCCGCAGGCATGGGCGGCTGGTTCAGTATTCATGTTGCTGCAGGCGTGTCTGGGATTGGAGATTTGCGCGAGGGAATCGCGGGTCTACTTGCGGCACTCGGCGTTGCCCGAAAAACTGCAGCACATCCGGATCCGCAATTTGAAAGTCGGAAATGGGAGCGTCGACATCTCGTGCGAGCGTTACGCGGATACGGTGAGCGTAAACATTCTGCGCCGGAGCGGGAATGTTGAGATTATTTCGATTCGATGATCTGGAAGTTGGTCTAGGTGCAGAGGAGAAGGCGCAGGGAAAAGACCCTGCGCCTTCGATTTCAGAGCCCCGATTTCAGGGTTGTTGTGAGGCTGCGGCTTTTACCAGCGTTTCTACCGGAGCGACGATCATATCACGCAGCACGGCTTGAGGCTTTTCTGCAGCCTTCAGAGTTTGAGTATCCGCAGCGGTTATCGCAGCATTTGCGCTGTGGTGATTCTGAAGGTCATCGAGCGCACGCAATCCAATGGTTGAGACTCGAGCAAGCGTTTTTGATACCGGAATGAGCTCGGCAGTAATGTCAGAGCGATTTAGCGTAGCCTCAAGTTTTGCGTCGTTGTCACGCCACAGCGTGAGCCAATTCAGTGCTTGCTTCCACTGTTCCGGTGATGCGCTTCCAGCAACGATAGCTTCAACCAGGTCGTTGAATTTGCGCGCGGTGTTGCTCTCGGGAGGCTCGGCGTCGACAAGGTGATTTAGCGGCGAGTACCAGTCATACTGCCTGAGCTCTTCGCGCTGATAGCCCAGCGGGGGCTGAACCACACCACCTAGCACGGCGAGGTATTTGGGATCCGCTTCGCCGCTCATACGCTGCAGCATAGGGCGCGTGTAGGATTGGTGGGTGAGCCCGAAAAATTCAAGCCTGTCGGAAATGACGGCCATACGGGCATACATCGAGGGGACATCGCGCACGTCCTGCGCAGACCAGAGACGTTCGGCAATGGCGGCGGTTCGTGGCCAGATGCGGCTATCGATGAGTTCGGGAGTGGTGAATTCACTCCACATCGTAGCTTCGCCGCCGAGAACGCGCTTTTGCTCCTCAGGCGTGAGAGTTGCGGCGGCGCCGCCGAGCGGATCCACAAGATAGTGTTCTGCAGCGGGCTGGTTCAGATCGATGTAGTAGCCGTTGGAAAGGATCGCGCGATTGCCCTGGCGTACGGCTGCTGCCAGACCCTCGGGACCGCGCCAGGAGTGAATGACAACGTCCTTGGGAGTGTCCGGCTGGAGAACTTCATCCCAGCCGACCATGATGCGGTGGTGGGCTGCAACCAGTTTTTGCACTCGCGCGGTGAAGTACGACTGCAGCGCCGCGTTGTCTTTCAAGTGATGAGCGCGCATGAACTCGTGAATGCGCTGGTTCGTATCCCATTCCTTGCCGTCGCACTCATCACCGCCGACATGGAAATAGGCATCGGGGAAGATGATGGTCATCTCGCCGATAAAGCGGTTAATGAACTCGAAGGTCGATTCGCGGGATGGATCCATCGCCGGATCGAAGACGCCCCACTTGGTTTCAATCTTGTAGGGCCCTTTGCCGCTGGCCAGGTTTGGATATCCCACAAACCATGAAGTGGTATGGCACGGCATATCGAACTCGGGCACGACGCGAATGCCACGATCGCGAGCATAGGCTACGATTTCGCGCATCTCTGCCTGTGTGTAGAAAAGTCCGTTGGAGCCTTTCTCCGTCAGGAGTGGGTAGATCTTGCTTTCGGCGCGGAAACCCTGATCCTCGGAGAGATGCCAATGAAAGACGTTCAGCTTTACAGCTTCCATGCCATCTAGATTGCGCTTGATAACGTCCATCGGCTGAAAATGGCGTCCAGTGTCGATCATCAGACCACGCCATGGGAATCGCGGCGTATCGTCGATGGTGACCGCCGGTGCGTTGAACCCATCGGGGGAAATCATCACAAGTTGAAGAAATGTCTGCAGGCCATGCATCGCGCCAAGAGGGTTGGGCGCCGAGATGAGAGCATGGGCGGATGTGACCTCCAGGTGATACGATTCGTCCTCGCCGAGCTGCTGGACTGCGTCGCCCGAACCATTGGTTTTAACAACCAGGGTTGGCGTGTCGCTAATGGCATCCGCGTGGAGCGGGATCCCGGTTTGATTGGAGAGAGCGTCAATGAAGCGCTTACGCGCGAATTCAAGACGGGAATCCTTGAAGCCCTCCAGCCCAATCGTGAAGGCGCTGTCAATCTTGAGCTGCCCCTGTCCTTGGGTCAGATGTTGCGGCATGGGCATGAGGGAAAGCGGACGCGCGCTTTGCGCGTGCAGGATGGGAATTGAAACCAACAAACCAGAAAGGCAGATGACGAGCGTCCAGCGTTTTGAAACGAGCAGTTTCACAATTCACCTCCGCAGATGCGGACAAGCTTCGGCCAACGGGCCACTTTAGATCAATGGTGTGATCGTTTGAATACCGAGTGATCATTATATGATTCGGAGGCAGTCTCACTTGCCGAATTCCTAAAAACTGGACCTACGGGTCGGGAGATATACTTGGTCATAAATAACTGAAAATAAAAGCTATCATGCCTGGCATCTCGTCTGCAGCGAGAGACAGCTCCAAGAATCAAGCATGACACAACAGGAGATCAGCTTGCTTGATCGTTACTAGTGAAATTACTCAAAATGTTGGAAGAAATAGCTCATTTTTTCGGGAAATTGACAGAAAATCTGGAAAACGGGTGATTGCGCCGCGGTAAGCGTGTAGAATCGTTCGCGTTATGCCAGATACATTGAACGGGCGCTGTGAGCAGATCATCAAGTTTCTTCTGCGGGTAGGGACAGCAAGCATTGAAGAGATTCTTTCGGTTGCGGGTTCCTCAGCTCCGAGTATTCGTCGCGATCTGGCACGGCTCGAGAATCGTGGTCTGATCCGCAGAACGCATGGCGGCGCGACGCTGGTAGAGCCGCTGTTATACGAACCTTTCCGGTACGACAGCTCATTTCTCGCGCGCGAACAGAGATTTGCCGGCGAGAAGAGGCGGATCGGGTTAGCTGCGGCAGAACTGGTCCAGCCGAATGAAACCATCGGGCTCTCGGCAGGAACCACGACAACCCATATCGGCCGTGCGCTGCGCCATCGCGAGAAGATCCAGGTAATTACCAATGCAATTAACATTGGAATGGAGTTGTGCAATCAGCCCGGCGTTCGTACCTATCTTACGGGCGGCGTGATTCCGTGGGCTTGGTCTTTTTCGCTGACTGGACACGCCGCGCTGGCGTTTCTCGATGACGTTTACATGGACAGAGTATTTCTAAGCGTCACCGGGCTGGATGCAGAGCGCGGGGCCACGACGCTGGAGACAGACGAAGCCCTGATTTACCGCAAGATGCTGAAGCACGCCAAGCAGGTGATCGTCGTAACGGATGCGACCAAATTCGGCAACGTGAGCCCAGCGTTCATTTGCCCGACCAATGAAATTCACACCATTATTACGAATACGGGGGTGTCTGCCGAGGTGGTAGCGCCCTTTGAACGGCAGGGGATTCACGTCATTCGAGCCTGAACGCACATTTTGTTTCGTCTCTAAGACGTTTATTTTCAATATTCTGAAAGTCGCGAGAACGGTTTCACATCTCGTCGACAAGACTGGCTGACGGATTTAGATCGAGTGGCGGAGTGAATTTGCTTCCACTCGGCTGTGTATCGCTGCTTTGATCAAAAGTCAATAGTAAATCGATCATATGTGCCGTCAAGGCAGATCGAATTGATTGTTTAGGTCGCATTTGATCATTTTGTTGTTGAATTCGGCTCGAAAACCAAGTATTGTTCTCCCCAACGAGAAAAGTGCTTCTGCTGCCATAGCAAGCGGCGGCAGCGTGTCGACGAGTGTTCCTCAGGTTTGGAATACTGGTCGGTTTTTGCAACACCTTGGGAGGCGTGTGCAAGTACAGAAAAGCCAATCAATGATCCAGGCCCGGCCGATGCAGTTGCGCCGGTGGTCTGGCACCCGGACTTTTTTGAGGAAATCCCAGGGCGAATCCGTTCAGGAGCGCTGCTCTTGAACTCACCCGTTGATCCGCGTGTGCGAATCGACACCAAGAGATCTCAAAAGAAAGGTGCGATGGCAATGATTGACCTGAATCGGGTTCTCAATCAAAGTCCTTCATCAATACATTCGCTAGCCAGCCTCCGATTCCCCAATGGAAGGCATAGCCTCAATCTGCGTGGAGTTCTGGTCGGGCTCTTCGCGCTTGCTCTCATCGTTTGTCCACTGATCGCGGGAGCACAGGAACTTACAGCGACACTGAGCGGAGCCGTGACGGACTCAACCGGCGCGGTGATTCCGAAAGCGGCCGTCTCCATTACGCAAAACGCTACGGGCGCGGTCAGGACCGTTCAGTCCGACGACTCTGGCAACTATGTTTTCTCCAACGTGCCCGCCGGAAGCTACACGCTGAACGTCTCATCCAGCGGCTTCACGTCTTTTGTAGCTAAGGACGTGATCCTCAAGGTCGGTGAGGCGCGTGGCTTCAACGTCCAATTGAAGGCAGGCGCAGCCTCCACCACAGTCACGGTCGAAGCGACCGCTGTCACCGTAGACACGGAATCCGCAGCCGAAGCGGGCAACCTCAGCGGCGAGCAGATTGAGGGACTCGAACTCGCGGGCCGCAACTTCCAGCAACTCGTCACTCTTCAGCCCGGTGTCGTAAGCCAGATGGGCGATGAAACCAGCGCAGGAAACACGGCTATGTCAGTCAATGGAGCTCGCACCTCCGCCAACAACTGGACGATCGACGGCGCCGACATCAACGACTCGGGATCGAACGGGACGGTTATCAATGCGCCAAACGTCGACGCCATTCAGGAATTCACCCTGCAGCGCGGTAACTACGACGCAGGCTATGGACGCTCCGGCGGTGGCCAGATTCTGGTAGCTACCAAATCGGGCACCAGCGCCTTCCACGGCGATGCTTACGAGTTTGTCCGTAATACCGTCTTCGACTCGAACGAGTGGTTCAACAAGCGCACCGAGGCGGAGAACGACGAGGCGAATAAGAACCCCGTGAACCACCACAACGTTTACGGTTTCACAGTCGGTGGTCCGGTGTTCATCCCTGGGGCGTACAACACGGACAAGAAGAAGACCTTCTTCTTCTATTCAGAAGAGTGGCGTAAGCTTTCCACTCCTGGCGGCGACTCCATGCCCGCGACATCGCAAGCGATGTTGAGTGGTATTGTGGCAGGCGATTTCACCAACGCGCCTGCAGGCTGCGCAACCTACGACTCTACGACAAACACAACACAGATCTCGTCGAGCTGCTACAGCAAGAATTCGCAGGTATACCTGACCAACGTCTTCGACAAGTTTCCGGCGAACAACGCGAACGGGAATTACGTCTTCTCCGATTCGACGCAGAATAACTTCCGTGATGACATCGTTCGCGTTGATCACTACTTCAACGACAAGGCGCATTTCTACGCGCGCTACATGAATGACGACATGCCGGTGGATAATCCCGAGGGCCTCTGGGCGGGTTCAAATTATCCGGGCCTCGTGAATACCCTCGTCGACTCTCCCGGAAAGAACGTTGTGGGCAACCTGACCTACACGATCAATCCCAAGGTGGTTAACGAATTCGAGTTTGTGTGGTCGCAGGGTGAGTATCACTCGGCCATCGCAGGCGGGCAGTTTGCGACCTCATCGTCCGTCAACGGCGCGCTTACCAATCAGTGGTCGCCTGATCCCTACGGCAAGGTTCCCGCTGTTTCCATCATTGGCGTGACCGGCTTCAATGCCGGATCGGCACCTTGGAAGGAGCGCAACCTCGACCGCACCTACTTCGATAATCTTGCGTTTAACTTCGGCAAACAGACAGTTCGCGTCGGCTTCCAGGTCCAGCAGATGATCAAGACCGAGAATGCGGTCAATGGCGAGCCAAGCTTCAGCTTCAACTCGTGGGGAGATTTCCTGGTTGGCAACGTGGCGTCGTTTACGCAAACCCTGCCAGACATTATCCCCGACCTGCACTTCGTTAACACCGAGGCCTATATCCAGGATGATTGGAAGGTAGCGAAACGTCTCACGGTCAACCTCGGTATGCGCTGGAGCCGTCTGCCGTCAGTGACGGATGTACGAGACACGCTGTCGAACTTCGATCCGAAATACTTCAGTGGTCAGCTAGCGCCGCAGATTGATGGCGGCAATGCCGACCCCAATGCGTCAAATTACGACTCGAATGCGGGTAATTTCATCGATGGCCAGTTTGTCAATGGATTCCCGTTACTTCCCGCTACCTACACCAACGGAATGATCTTCCCCAAGGGAGCGGAGTGCGCTGCGGCCCAGGCCATTGCACCCATGTCGTCGTGCTCGCCCTTCGGCCGTTACGTCAATCCCAACTACAACGCCAACTTCGCTCCGCGCGTCGGCTTTGCCTATGATCTTTTCGGAACCGGCAAGACCGTGCTTCGTGGCGGCTTCGGCATCTTCTACGACCGCCTGCTCGACGGCATCTGGGAACAGAACGCCTTTGCAAACCCGCCCTTCGCGCAGCGCGTAACCATCACCACCGCCCCCTTTGACAACATCACCAGCGGCTCAACCTCGGTTCCTCTGGGTCCGAACGGCCTCACGGCAACCGGTAATCCAACCTTCAAGGTGCCCAACTACGCCAACTTCAACGTGAGTATCGAGCATCAGCTTCTGCCTAGCACTGTTCTCGAAGTGGCCTATGTTGGCAACGAGGCGCGTCACCTGCTCGGCGAGTACGATGAGAACCAGCCCACGGTTGGTGCACGACTCACGGCTCCGACCGACTCGAGCGTCAACTACATTCGTCCCTATCCGGGCTACGCGGGCATCGTTTCACGCGCCCCGTTCTTCTCAAACAATTACAACTCATTCCAAGTCAGCCTCAACCATCACTCCCACGGACTGCAGGTTGGTCTGGCTTACACCTTCGCGAAGGATCTGACAACGAATCCTTCAGACCGCAGTAACATGGCGACGGACAGTTATGACTTCTCGCTAGACTATGGTCCATCAACCTACAACCAGCCGCAGACTTTCACTGCCGACTATGTCTATGACCTGCCGTTCTTCAAGGGGCAACAAGGCCTTGAGGGTAAGGTCCTGGGCGGTTGGGAGGTCTCCGGCATCACGTCGTTCCTCTCCGGCCAGTCGTTCGCGCTTGCACAGCCGCACGACCCCTGGGACCCGAACGGCTGGAACGTAGGTCTCGGAATCGGCTCACCGCGTCCAGATCAGATTGCTCCTGTCCAGATGACCAAGACGGTGGGCTCGTGGTTCTCCACATCTTCCTTCGCGCAAGCAGTCAACCACTTCGGCAGCGAAGGCAGTGGCAGCCTGCTCGGCCCCGGTTACGATGACTGGGATCTGGCAGCTATCAAAAACGTCGCCATCCACGAGCGCTATAACTTCCAACTCCGTGGCGAATTCTTCAATGCCTTCAACCACGAGAGCTTTGCGGGCGTAGACAGCTCACTTGCCGATAGCAGCTTTGGCCAGGTGACGTCTGGACACTCACCGCGTCGCATCCAGCTGGGCGCGAAATTCATCTTTTAGTTCCCAGAGTGCATCACTCTCCTGAACAGGCCGGAGCCAAAAGCTCCGGCCTTCTTTTTTCCCCAGATTCGAGAATGCGCGAGTAGATCGGCCGAAAGCGCATGCGATAAGCAACGCTAGCGGCGAAATGTCGCATCTGAAAAGTGCGGTCAAAAGGGAACAATAGGAATGAATATAAGTCGGCGGGGGAAGTGGGGCCGACCAGAAGGTGGCGTCACAGTCAGCACTTACGCGTGCGGGGTGGCGCTTCTGGAGAGTATTGGGTACCGTTTATGCGCATTTCCAAGAACTTCGTGCAGTGCATGGTGCTGGCCGCACTAATGATGATGATCGTCCCGAGCCTGGGCTGCAGAGATCGTGGAGTTTATCACGATCCCTATTACCACGATGACCATCCGGCCGCTTCTGAGCAGCCCTACTATAACCGCTGGGAGCAGGAAACACATCGGACACACGTGGACCTGAGCAAGCGGAGCCAGGACGAGCAAAAACAATACTGGGATTGGCGGCATCAGCAACATTAGCTGCGCAGTAACTTATTTATCCGACTTATCGACCGGCTGACTGGTTCCTTGCCCACTCTTGCGGGTAGGGATCGTGGACATCACCTTCAGCAGGTGCTCGTCCTCAGCCTTATTCAAGCTACTCGCCTTATCGAATTCCACTTTCGCTTCGGCGGTCATCCCCATGGAGCGGAAGAGTCGCGCAAGCCGGTAATGCGCATTCACATTCTTGGGCGCAAGCTTGATGGCGGTTTCAAATTGCTTTCGCGCATCCTCTTTTCGGCCTGCGTCTGCATACAGGATTCCCAGATCAAGATGCTGCATCGCAATGTTGGGGTCCTTCATTCCCACTTCTTCGAGCAACGGACGTGCCTCATCACTCTGATTCATGAGTATCTGTGTGTCGGCGAGGTATAGCATGGCCTTCAGATGGTTCGGGTTGTTGGCAAGCTCTTTTCGGAATTCGTCGGCCGCTTCCTGGTACTGGCCTCTCGTCCAAAGAAGATAGCCGAGTCCGAAATGTACATTTGGTTCTTTTGGATCAGTTGCTGCCGCGGCGCGAAACTCTCGAATTGCGCCCTCGTGATCTTTCATCTCGTCGAGGGCTTCGCCGACCAGCATATCGGCCTCAGCCGACTCGGCATTCAGAGCAATCAGGCGATGATAGGCATCGACCACGCATGGATACTGTTGCGAGAACAAACAACTGTGGGCGAGGGTCAGGAGCAGCGTCAGATTCTGAGGGTCCTGCTGGGAAGCACGCTGCAGTAGTGGAGACGCCTCTGAGAATTCTTCGAGGCCATAACGCGACATCCCGATCAGGATGGTCAGCTGCTGATCGTCGGGGTTTGCTTTGAGCAGAGGATCCAACTCTGCGATCGCTTGCTTATAATCAGCCGCCTTGAAGTAAGCAAGGCCGAGATTCAGCTGTAAGCCCGGCATGCGTGGATTCAGAGTCATCGCTCGGCGATAGTACTTAATTGCCTCGGCGTAATGCTGCTGCCGCGCCTCGATCAGGCCTATGTGCGCAAGCGGCTCCGGGTTGCTTGGGAATTGTCTCGACAGCGCGCTCCACGCTGCTTCGGCTTCGGCAAGTTTCCCCTCGCGTTCGAGAGAGAAGGCGACCTGTCCTGGATTGGTTTGCGCCACCGCAAAGGGTGCTAGAAGAATGGCAGCGGCTGCAATGGCAATAGTTCTCTTTTGCGCTCTAAGTGGTTTCACAGCGGCCCTGGCTGCACTTATTCTATTCACTGTTTTGCTTAAGCGCACCGCGATTGTGAACGCAAGAGCTGGATCTAATCAAAGAAGACACCACCACAAACGATTGCGCGCAAATGTACCATTACGCCTCGCGCAAGCTCGTGCGTCATTCTGTTCTGCTGAACCAAGGATTGCTGAAGCGGATAGCTACAAGGACTAGACCGAAACTTCTTCCGAAATTGGGAAATGAACCGGCGCGGCGGGGCGGCACGATGGTGCGGCCTCTGCCTCACGAATTCGCCGCTGAAGAATGTTGCGAAGTTTTCCGGCGGCGTCGTCGTCAAGCCCCAGGTGCGAGTACTCTTCCATGACATCGAGGGCGTAGCGAAGTTCAGTTGCCTGATCCGGGTTCATCATCGTGTTCATATATCTATTGTAGATCAGCTAGCGCAGGTTTATCGATTTTTTAGGCCGTTTTTCCATAGAAAACCGACTGATTAGAAAAGACTTTGCCTGAATCTCAGGTCGGTGAAAAAGCTTGCCCCGGAATTAGTGCAAAAGCTGCGGAATTGGGTTCCGAATGCCCACCCCAAGCGCCTTAGGGGAATACAGCGTGGCGGATGAGCGTGGCAGCGCGTTTCCAGTGGCGTTGCCGGTAAGAAATGACCAGGAGTCGCACGCAAAGAGCGATGCCCGCGCCAATGGCAGTACAGATCGTCCGTCGTTCCGCAAGTTCCTTGCCGGGCATTTCATTCAAGGCAAGAAGGGAAACGATGTAGCTGGTCACAGCCATGGTGAATAGAGCATAGTTCACGTTAAGGAATCCATAGGCAAGCCAGGCAAAGATGACGGTGCCAATAGCAAGGACCCACGGAGTTGTGTGGAGGTGGGCAAGCAGAAAGCTCACCGCGATGGCTCCGCACATCGTGCCAAGCATGCGCGCGATGACCCGGCTCACTGTATCGGTGAGATCGGGCTTAAGCACGAGGAGTGCCGTCATGGGAATCCAGTAGCCGCTCGGATAATGCAACCGACGATAGATCTCCGTTGAGATTCCGATGGTGACCGCGAGGCGAACAGAAAAGGGAATCGCTGAATTCGTGAATTTCTGTTCGAGGACAGACCTGGCCGTCTCCACGAGTGCGGCACGGAATGCGATTTCCTCTTCGCGGAGATAACGCGCGAGTTGGAAGAGGTGGGAGCGAAGCTCACTGAACATTCGCAGTAGCGCCGAGGAAAGGATTAGTTGTATGGCTCCGCCCGCGAAGAGCAGGAGGCCGCGAGCGACGGCGACCGACAGAGGCGCCGGAAATGCGGATGCGACCAGAAATGTAATGACGCATTGCTGACCGACCCACCCGTATCCTTCCGGCCGGCTGGTAAGCATCCCGTAGCCAAATCCCCAGAGTGTTGCCATGATCACGAGAAGCAAATTCTCATGGCCGATCAAGACTCCAAATAAGCCGGAGAAGGCCATGCCGAAGGTGACGAGGATCATCGGCAACAAAGAGGAATCGTCGATTCGGTGCTTCTGGCCGAAACCGGTATTTACTGCGCCACCAGCCGCGATCATGCCGGAAGCGGGGTGCCCTGCGGCAATGCCAATTGCCAGACAAAGGGCGATGGGTATCGCAAGGATCAGGTCTGCACGAAGAGTTTGATTCTCCCACTGAAAAACCGTGCTGTCTAAGAGAACGTGCTTGGGCGACGGTTGGGGAAGTTGCATTGCCATACTCAACGTATGGTACAGAGAAATGCCGGCGGATAAGCGGATGGCGAAATTTTCATCTCGTCAAAGGGACTGAGTACCGCGCATATGCGCACAGCACGTTTTTTCTTGCGCCGGATGCGTGAAACTTTGGACAATTAGGCACTTACTTTGCGTTCCAGCCGATAAAACAGCGGTTCCCCGACCGCCGATTCTGTATTGAGGTACCAGATGAAGTTGCGCCGGCGGTGTTTTTTTCTCTTTGCCTTCGTGTGGAGCGCAATCGCAGTTTCGTTTGCCCAGGTGGATTCAGCCACAGCTTCTCTGAAAGGCACCGTGCTTGATCCGCATGGGCTCCCGGTCGCGGATGCCACGGTGACGGTCGTAAACGAAGCGACCGGAGCGAGCAAGAGCGCCGTCGCAACCAGGGAGGGATATCTCGTTCCAGCGATCGTGCCAGGAAGGTATCGCGTGGAAGTCGAGGCGAAAGGCTTTGCCAGAAGCGTGGCGAAGGGAGTGATTCTAAGCGTTGGGCAGCTCGCCGTCTATGACATTCGGCTGAGTCTTGGCGCCGTGGAGACTGTCGTGGAAGTGAAGGCAGACATTCCAGTGGTACAGCCGGACCAGACACAGCAGGCCAACGTAATTGAGAACGAACAGGTCGAGAATTTGCCCAATGTCAGCCGGAATTTCGTGGCCTCGATTTATACACTTCCCGGCGTGAGCAATTCCTACGCGCCCACTCTGCAGGATCCGGGCGTTGGCACGGCGTACCTTTCCTCCGGCTTCTCAATCGGCGCGAGCAATGGACGAAGCAACCTGGTTACGATCGATGGCGGCGAGAACGAATACGGATCGGGGACCATGCGAGATATTCATGTGCCGATCGACTCGATTGACGAATTTCAGGTCAATCGCAACGGTTTCGAGGCTGAATTCGGTTTTACCAGCGGGACCGCGATCAACATGGTGACACGGAGCGGTACAAACCAGATGCACGGCAGGCTTGGAGCCTACTTTCACGGCCGCACCATCGATGGCGGAAATTACTTCGACAAATTAAATGGCGGCGGCGTCAAGCCTTTTGAGCAAACCGCTATTTTCAACGGCACTCTGGGCGGACCTATCCGGAAAAACCAGCTCTTTTTCTTCACTGCGCCGGAGTTTCAGCGTCTCGATGCCGCCACGGTCCAAAACATCGCGGGCGAGCAGGAATTCGACCCCCTCAGTTCGCAGAGCAATGGATATAACGGGACCTGTCCGAACCAGAGCAGTGCCCAGCAGCAGGTGACACAGCTCTGTTACCTGACGCAAATGGCCAATTCGGGTGGATACGCTGGTGCGTTTGGATCAGCGCTACTGGGTTCGCCGATCTTTGGCGATCCATTCGACGATCCAATTCTGGCGGCATTGGTTGATCCCAACGACGGAACCTTCGATGGCATTCCTGCCAGCCCATCCGGATCGGGCGTGCGCGGCCTGCCGGGTTTCAGCACTCCCCGCGGACGCTATTTCAACTGGGTGACGCGCATGGATTACTCGCGGCCCAGGAATACAGTCGCGGTCCGATTCGCTCTGATGAACGAACACGATGAAGTTGCTCCTCGGCCCCAGTATTCGGGCAATGAATATCAAACTGATTACACACTGACTGGTTCCTGGACGCGTATCCTGAGCGCTGATGTTTATAACACATTGCGTGTGCAGGCGGTGCCGAGCAACACGGCCTCGATTGATGCGCCTGCTCCCAATGGCTCAGAGATCGATCTGGGGAACGAGATTTCGTTGGGAACGCCGTTTCCGTATCCCTACTACGCGCACTTCAAAAGGTTCCAGTTTGACGACAGCCTGTCTTGGCTCAAGGGATCTCACATTTTCAAGGTTGGCGTTTCGTGGAGACCGGATGACTACAACGTGCAGCAGAAAGTCTGGTTCGGCGGAGAGTGGGAATTCACTGACGGTACGTTCTCCATTCTCGACCTCGCCGGCTCTGCAGGACAGCAGATCGCTAGCTACAACGTGAGCCAGGGATATCCGGCAACCGGGCCTCCGTCCACCAATCTGACGGCAGTGCAGGCGTATTTGGCGGGAACCCCGACGCTGCTCTTACAGGCCGATCCAAGTTCGAATTCTACCTGGGGCGGATGGGCAAGTCTGCTGGGCTTGTACGCTCAGGATTCGTGGAAAGTGCGCCCAGGACTTACCGTCGACTACGGGGTTCGTCTGGATTCGGATCACGAGCCATCGCCAGTGCCGTCGAGTGTGAGAGTGTCACCGCGGTTGGGAATCGCCTGGGCGCCGGCGGCCGACGATAGCACGGTGGTGCGCGCAGGCGCGGGAATGTTCGTCGCGCCGGATACGTTTCTGATTCCGTTTTATTCGAATATGCTGGGCGACAGCGGACGCTACATCAACGAAAATGCGCTCGTAGCAGGCTTGCCCTCACCGCCGTTCCCCTCGATATTCGCGGCTTGGGCCGTACAACAGAGCAGTGCCACTACCGCTGAGCCCAATCCAACCTTGACCAATACCCAATTGTCTTCGCTGGGCATCAATATTGTTCCGCCAGGACCTGCAGCCTTCGGAAACTTCATTTACACTGTGGCTCCCGAGTTCCAACCGGCCTACAGTATTCAGGCGAGCCTGAGCATCGCGCGACAACTGACGCGGACGCTGTCGCTCGAAGCGAGCTACCTGATGTATCACAACCTGCATGTCGAGCAGATACTGGAAACCAATTTTGTCGAGGACACCGCGGCAGGCATTGATCCATTTGTCGGGCCGCTGTATGTGCCCAATGCGGGAACAACCGCGGGAGAACCGGATAGCTCTATATTCCAGAACAATGCTTTTTCTTCTGTTGGATCGGGCACCTACCACGGGGGTACGATTTCGCTGACGCGCAGGTTTGACCGTGGACTGCTCTTTCAGGCGAACTACACGTTCAGTCGCGCCATTGACGACACCAGTGATTTCAGCTCGCTTAGCACACCGTTTCGTCCAGGCCTCCTGAATCTCGATTACGGATTATCTGACTTCAATGTTTCGCATGACTTCGTGGCGAATGCAGTGTACAACACACCCTTTCGCGACAGCAGTGCTGGGATCACGGAGAAGATCCTGGCAAATGTGACAGTATCGCCGATCTTCTCGGCGCGAAGCGGTATTCCTTTCACCGCGCTGGTTCCCGGTATGGCCAACGGCACAATCGGACACAATAACAATGCGCGTCCGTGGCACGAGGGGCGGAATAACGGACTCGGTCCGCATTTCTACGACTGGGATATGCGCGTGTCAAAGACGCTGAAGATGGGCGAGGGAAAAGAAAGCCTGCAATTTGTCGCCCAGGCGCAGAATATTCTGAATCACACTAACTTTGCGGCGGTGAATAGCAGCTTCCCCGCCAA
>Ga0335073_10007382_pt1 | contig 15412 bp, 18 predicted proteins | sample Lox_Sample_22_FD_207093 | JGI IMG/M metagenome (GOLD analysis project Ga0335073, IMG submission 207093) | Soil microbial communities from Loxahatchee National Wildlife Refuge, Florida, United States - Lox_Sample_2.2 | ecosystem: Environmental > Terrestrial > Soil > Wetlands | place: USA... | reverse complement strand
GCCCTCGTCCTGGGCTGGCCCTCGTCCTGGGCCGGCTCGAGCCGCTCTCGTCCTGGGCTGGCCCTCGTCCTGGGCTGGCCCTCGTCCTGGGCTGGCCCTCGTCCTGGGCCGGCTCGAGCCGCTCTCGTCCTGGGCCGGCAGGCCGGTTGCTAACCGCCTTGCGGCGTATGTTGGGGGTTACGCGCACAGCTCCAGCTCCAGCTCGTGCTGTCGTAACCCTCTGATCCGTAAGGGGTTACTCTGCTGTGCACTTCACAGTAGGTGATTACCCTCCTGTGTGAGTCTAGGTAGGGAGATCCCCCGCGATGCCTGCCTCGGCAAGGAATCCATTGGGGCCTGGGCGGCTGGCGACGGTGACCCCCACAAGCCCCCCTAAAAACAAAATTTGGCGTTGTTGTGATAATTCGACTAATCTGGAAAGATCATGCATGACGACGGCCATTGGCGGCTGGAGCCCAAGCCGGTGCTCGAAGCGCTCGTGAGCCGGGCGGCACAGAAGGAAGCGAAGAGCGAGCATCTGCGCGCACCAGCTGTGATAACGCCCGTGTCCTGGGCGCCGCCGCGCGGGCGGGCGCGCCGCCGGGCGCGCAATGAGACCTTCGAGGCGATCATCCAGATGCAGCTGGGTGAGTGCCTGGAGGTCAACCGTTCCGTATCCGCGGTGCGTTACACGGTCTACCGGTTGTGTGCAGTTCTTGGCTGGGGCCGGAAATTTTCGGTGTACGCCTGGGGCGTGCGCACCACCCGCATCTGGAGGAAGCAATGAGCGATGACCCGCAGCTGTTTGGCGACCCGCTGATGGACTATCAGAACGGTGTCCGCATGGACCTGCGTCTGAAGCTTGCGATTGAGTTTCTGAAAGCCGACACCGTCCCGTGCTCCGTAAACACCTTTCGCTCCGCAAGGGTCGACGCCACAGTGGCGTTATTGATTGCAGAACGGGCAGGATATGCGCTGGATCTGGCTGGCGCGCTCATTGAGCAGGCCTCCGAGCGCGGCTGGCTGAAGGAGCTGCCGGAGACCGCCGAGCTGTCCGCCCGGGAGCGCCGTCACGTGGAGCGTCAGGTGCGCACACAGCTGGAGCAGCAGCTGTGCGGCCAGCGGGTGGTGAGCGAGGAGGCGCCCAAGGTGCAGCGCGCCAAGGGAGTGCTGAAGTGAACCGCCAGCCTGTCAGCTCCTCCAATGTGCGCTCCATGGGCTGGGAGCCCGGGGAGGAGGATCCGCGGCACGGGACGCTCGAAGTGGAGTTTCACTCTGGAGGCATCTACCAGTACGAGAACGTCCCGGAAAGCCTGTATGAGGAGCTTCTGGGCGCCTCCTCCATCGGACGCACGCTCAATCAGGATGTGATCGGCAGCTACGATGAGCACCGGGTCCGATGATCTTGAGCGCCGGCTGGCGGAGCTTGTGCCACGGGCACCGTCAGCCGGCGCATCGTCAGAGGCTGCTTTTGATCCGGCGAAATTCGAGAAGTTTTGCAGCGGCCTCAAGATCGACTCCAAGGAGCGGGGGCGCATCCCGCTGACGTTCCTGGGCAGCCAGCGCTATCTGGTCAATGAGATAGCCCGGGGGCTGGCGGAGGATGTCCACACCTTCGTCATCCTGAAAGGCCGGCAGATCGGCATATCCACCATCGTGCTGGCCCTTGATCTGTACTGGCTCTACAAGTTCAAGGGCCTGCAGGGCGCGGTGGTGACGGACACAGATGAGAACCGGGAGCTGTTTCGCGCCAACATCGGGCTGCTGTTGAGCACCCTGCCGCCAAAGGCCCGACGGCTCATCAAGCGCCATAACCGCGTGCAGCTGCAGCTGAAGAACGGCTCCCGCTTCGTCTACATGGTGGCGGGCACCAAGCGCAACGGCGAGCTGGGCCGCGCCAAGTCTGCGAACTTCATGCACGGCACCGAGTGCTCCTCCTGGGGGGATGAGGAGGGTTTCAGCTCCCTCGTCAACACCCTCGCCCAGCAGCACCCGCAGCGGCTCTACGTGCTGGAGTCCACCGCCCGTGGATATAACATGTTCTACACCACCTGGCAGGTGGCCAAGGAGTCAAAGACTCAGCGGGCGATCTTCATCGGCTGGTGGCTGAACGATCTTTATGTGAAGGAACCGGGGTCCACCGAATACCAGACCTATTGGGATGGCAGGCTGACAGATGATGAGGAGTTGTGGGTCGCCCAGGTGTACGAGGAGTACGGGGTCGAGATCACCGATCGGCAGCTGGCCTGGTGGCGCTGGTATGTCGTGGAGCAGATGAAGGGCGATATCAACATGGCGCTGCAGGAGATGCCGCCCACGGAGGAGTACGCCTTTCAGCTCTCAGGAGCCAAGTTCTTCTCCTCCAAGCGGGTGAACGCCGCCCAGGCGGCAGCCCGGGAGCTTAAGGCGCTGTATTTCCGCTACGAGTTCGGAGTCAATTTCGAGGATACGCAGTTCATTGAATGCACCCCGGAGGAGGTTGAGCAGGGCGCCGCTGAGGTGACCATCTGGGAGACCCCGGTGCGGCAGGCTGATGTGGGGGATGCGGCGGGCTGCTATGTCATGGGCGCGGATCCCGCCTATGGCTCCTCGGAATGGGCGGACGAGCACGCAGGGTGCCTCCTGCGCTGCTACGCGGACCGCGTGGTGCAGGTGGCCGAGATTGCTTCCGCCACCTGGACGGATGTGCAATACGCCTGGGTGCTGGCGCATGTCTGCGGCTGGTACGGGGACGTGATGCTGAATCTTGAGATGCAGGGTCCGGGGGGCACGGTCTACAATGAGCTGGGAAACCTGCGCAAGCAGGCCGGCATGTTTCCGGCGGGTGATCCGCGCTCGGGCGCCTATGATGTGGTGGGCCGCATCCGGGATTACCTATGGCGCAAGCAGGACTCCATGTTCGGTCAGTTTGCCTATCAATGGCAGACGAACGTCAAGGAGAAGGTGCGGCTCATGACCACGCTCCGGGGGTATTGGGAGCGGGACATGATCACGCTGTCCTCAGTGGACTGTCTGCAGCAGTTTCGCAACATACACAGGAACGGGGACAAGATCGGAGGCGAGGGGCGGGCCAAGGACGACCGTGTGCTGGCGCTCGCCATTGCCGTCATTGCCTGGAACGACTGGCGGCTGCTTGAGATGAAGAACGCCGGGCGCACCTATGCGCACGAGCACCGCCCGAAGGAGGAGCTGCGCATGTACTCCCCGGTGGAGCGTTCGGTCATCAACTACATGCGCGATCAGAAGATCAGGTTTCGTGGACTCGCCTAAGCCGTTGACGCGCTCCCAGATCCGCCTGCGCCTTGCGCAGGTGCGCATGGAAACCGGGCATCTGGGTCCCCTCATCTGGCAGCCGGATCACCCGGCCAACCGGATGCTGCGGATTTCCGACATCGCGCGCTATCTGAACGTCACGCCGCATCATCTGAACCGGCGCACGCTGTTGAAGCCCCCCAAAACCTGCCCCTATGGATGCGCTACGATAGAGCGCTGCACGGGCAGCAACAGCTGCATCCAGCTGAAGCTGCCCCTGCAGCAGGCGCTTTCGGACTTCTTCATCGGGTGGGACAGCGGTGCTCTGGTCAAGGCAAGGTTCGAGAATCGCTGGCGTGTGGTGCGCCGGCCCGAAGGCGCAAGCCTGCCAGGCACGGCGCGCGTGGATGCGCCGCAGATCCCGGCACCTCCGCCTGCCGTGCCTGCTGAGGCGCCCAGGATGATCCGCATGCAGATCGACCGCGCAACCCTTGGCCTGAAGGTGCTCTGATGGGCGTGCTCAAGGAATATGTCTGCCTGCTGCACGGGGAGTTCGAGCGGGATCTGCCCATCTGTCCCAGCTTCGGCTGCGATTCATCCCTCGTGCAGCAGGAGTTCCGCACGCCGCCCAAGATCGGCAGCGCGGCCACCCGGCGCTTTGATGCAGGGATGAGGCAGACCGCCCTTGCCTATCGGCTTTCGGATCTGCGCAGCTGCCGGGAAGGCGAATGCGCCCGCCCGCCTTATGAGAGTCAGTACGGCTGCGAGGTGCTCTACGGCGAGGCTGTGGCGCGAAAGCTCGGCCAGGACTTCACGGGGCTCAGCGCGGCCGCCCAGGCGAATGCCCGGCTGGGCGATCTGCCGGCGAACAATGGCATGCGGCAGGCGGCCACCGAGGCAGGGCTCACCGGGATCACGCAAAGCGGTGTGCCACCCTCCTTTCACACGGTGCGCCATGGAGCGGATGAGAAATCCGCCGCCGCAGCCGCCCGGGTGCTGCCCAGGGGCTGGACCGCCCGGGAGGAGAAGCTGACACCATGATCCTGCCGCGCGATCTGATTGCCCGCGGAACCTTGTGTGATCAGCTGGTGAGGCAGTGCGACGCCTCGCGCATCGACCGCTTCAACTTCTATCAGGTGGCGCGCAACTACTTCCTGTTCGGCAGCTCCGATCAGCAGGGCTGCCCCTACAACAAGATCCGCTCCACGGTGGAGACGCTGCTGTCCTTCATCTACTCCCCCGACACCATCCGCTTCTCGCTGCAGCTGGGGATCGAGGCGCCGCATGAGGATTACGCCAAGGCGGTTCCACTGGCGCTCGCGCTGTCCGAGCGCTGGCGCATATCGCGCACGCACATCGCATTCAGCCAGGCTGTTCTGTGGTCCCTGGTCTACGGTGTGATGCTGGTGAAGTCCATGTGGACCGGCCCCGCCGGGGTGCGCAGCTTTCTGGTGGAGCCGCATCAGTTTGGCGTGCTGCGGGAGGACAACACAAATCTGGATGATCAGGAGGCCTTCACCCATCACTACACGATCACGCGCACCGAGCTTGAGTCCATGCTGGAGGGCGAGCCGCGCCAGAAGGTCATCATGGCGCGTGCGGGGCGCGCGATGTCCGATCAGCTGCCGCCGCTGTCCAACGGACTCTCAAGACTCATCATAGGCTCCCCGGTGGGCGGGGTGCCGGGCAGCCAGGCCATTCCCGGCAGCGGCAACATGGTGGGACCGGGAGGCCTGGGCGGGCGGTCGGGGCCTGTGTATGACTACATGCCCAAAATGGAAGCCGAGCTGATCGACATGTGTGACCTGTACGTCTGGGATGATGAAATCCATGACTACCGGGTCATCACCCGGGCGGCCCCCGATGTGGTGGTGTACGATCGGCCTTCCTCCTGGCTGGGGCACGCCAAAGGCTCGCCCCCCTTCAGCGTGGTGCGGCCGGACTTCAACCTGCATGACTACTTCTGGGGCGACTCCTTTGTCGCCAACCTGACCTGGCTGCAGGACTGGCGCACCGAGCGCACGATGGATGTGCGCTCGCTCCTGCGCCGGCAGTTCAAGCCCCCGATGTCCATCACAGGCGGGGTGGGCATCCAGGAGGAGAAGATGCAGGCGCTCTACGCGGTGGGCGGCCAGCTGTCGCTCCCCAACCCAACAGCCAAGATCAACACGCACATGCCGCAGATGCCTGACAATGTCTTCCAGGAAATCGCGCAGATTGATGCGATGTTTGATGACCAGGCGGGCCTGGGCCATGTGCTGCAGGGCAAGGGCGAGGCCGGGGTGCGCAGCAAGGGGCAGGCGGATCTGATGGCGCGGCTCGCCTCCTCGCGCCCCAAGCAGCGCGCGGTGGCGGTGGAGGAGAGCGCGGAGGCCCTTGCGCGCCAGATGCTGCGGCTCGAGCAGGATCACTCCCCGCAGCGCTATGTGGCGCGGCTCACCACGGGCCAGGATCTGGTGTTCACGGCCGAGCAGTTCACCAAGGACTACGAGGTCAAGGTGGATGGCCACAGCTCCTCCCCGGTGTTTGTGGAGGATCGAAAGCACGATGCCCTCACGCTGCACGAGCGCGGGGTGATCGACGGGGAGACGCTGCTTGACATGTTCGACCCGCCCAACCTGCAGGATCTGAAGGAGCGGCTGAAGAAGATCGAGGCGGCGCGCGAGAAGCAGCGTCAGGAAGAGCTTAAGGCCGAGGCGGCGGGCCACAAAACCCCCCATGTGAAGCGCGTTGCGTGACAGGCGTGCGATGTTGAGGGTAGACTCGGCGCCTGATGAGGAGCACGAGCGATCATGCGTAAGCACCCCGCAGGCGGCCATCAGCCAGGGCACGCCTACAAGCGCAACTTCAACCGCAGCCCCACGGGGCGCTTCGGTCTGAAGATGCATCGGGGTCGGCACTCCCGCTCGAAGTCCCGCGGTTGATGGGGTACGCGGCTGCCACCCTCGCTTCAAGGCGGCCCTCCAAGGTTGAGGTGATGATCATGTCCGAGGCACTGATGTTCGATCCCCTGGGTGAGGCCCTGCACGCGCTTCAGGCGCTGCTCAGCATGTTCCGCCGGCACCGTCGGCACCGTCGGTAAGCCACCGGCTGCGAGCAATCGCAGCCGGCTTTTCGGGTGCGGGGTAGCCGAGCGGTTCTGGCGCCAGGTTCATACCCTGGATCACGCGGGTTCGAATCCCGTCCCCGCTACCATCTTGACGGAGTCTTGAACATGGCTGGCCGTCTGCCGCTGCCCACCCGCACGGGCAACCCCAAGCGCGGAGGCCGGCGCACGTCCCGGCGCGTATGAGCGTGCCTCCACAGCTCATCCAGGCGATGATGGCCGCGCGCGGCGGCGCACCGGGAGCCGCAGGCGCGCCAGCTTCAGGGCCGCCTGCCACAGGGGTGGGCGCGCCCAAGCCCCCCACGCCTGCGGGCGGGATCGGCATGCCTTCGGGTGCCCGCCCGCAGGTGGCGCCCATGTCCACGCCCCAGCAGAAAAGCGGCCTGCAGGCCGCCGCGATCACCAATGTTCACATTGCCGTGAACATGCTTGAGGAGGCGCTTCCCGCCTTCGGGAGCGAATCCGAGGAGGGCGCGGACATCCTGCGGGCGCTCAGCATCTTGCGCAAGCACCTGGTGCGCAAGGATACTTCAGACCTGATTCCGGCGGAGGTCATGCAGATGGTCTCCCGGCTCCCCCAGATGGGCGGTGGAACGGCCGTGCAGCAGAAGATCATGCAGCAGCTCCATCAGCCCCAGCCCCCTCCCACAGGTGCCTGACATGCCCGCACGCTATCTCGAGCCTTCCAGCGCAGGCCTGCGAAAGCCGACCGATCCGCAGAAGGAGAACGGCCAGATGATCAACCCCCCGCGCTACGCGGAGCACGGGGGCCTGGACAAGCCTGAGCGCATCGCGCAAAAGAATCCGCTGCGCATCAGCAAGCCCGGCGGCGGACGCGGCTGATGAACCTTGAGGACATGACCGCGGACCAGCTGCTGGAGCGCTGCCAGCAGCTGGAGCATGCCGTGGGCACCTTTCAGCTGATCGCCAACAACCCGGAGACCCGGGAAGGGCTGCAGCGGTTGGTGAAGAAGGTGAGCCCCACGACCCCGATCCCGGAGATTGACACCGTGGACCGGGTGACCGCCAGCGTGCTGAAGCCTCTTGCCACCAAGATCGAGACGCTCGAGCGGCAGATCCTGGAGCGTGATGTCAAGGACCGCCTGGAGCGGCAGGTGGCGGGCATCAAGGCCAAGTACGGTCTCACGGAGGATGAAATCACAGCCGGCGTCGTGCCGCTCATGACGGACAAGGACAATCCGATCCCCACCTACGATGCGGCGGCCCGTGTCTATCTCGCCTCCCGCAGATCCGCGACCCCGACGCCTGCGAGCTACTCCCCGCCGGTCTACTCCATGCCGGAGAAGGAAATCTGGGCGCCGGGCATCGGCAACAATGCGCGCCTGGACCAGATCGGGATGAAAGCGGCCTATGAGGCCTGGAATGACCTGCGCACCGGCAAGGTGGCGGGCCTGGGGGCGGCGCGCGGCGCCGCCATGTGAGGTAAGGTCATGCCAGTTCTGGGCAGCGGTGTCATCCCGGCCGGCGGCGTCAACAGCCTGGGCCAGGAGCTGCAGTATGTGGTGCGCCGGGCCTTCGTGAAGAAGCTCGTGGTGCAGCTGTACAACACCAGTCCCCTGGTGGCGGCGCTCCTTGCCAACAGCCAGCCGGCAACCGGCGGTGTCAGCTCGGTGACGATTCCTGCGCAGGGCGCGCAGTTTGTCAACATGCAGTGGGTGGGCTACGACGGCGCCTTCAACCAGCCCGCCGTGCAGCCCGCGGTCACCAATCTTGAGTTCAATCTCAAGGGCTCGGTGATCCCGATCCCGTACCTGGGCTTTGAGGGGCTGATCCAGGATGCTCACGAGATCATCCCGCTTCTGGCGGCGCGCTTCAATGACGCGGGAAACGTCTATGCGGATGGTGTCGGCACTGCGCTTTTCTCCAACATCAGCTCGGTGCTGCAGATCATCGGCCTGCCGGGGGCGGTGGATGATGGCACCTACGCGCTGAATTACGGCAACCAGTCCCGCACGGTCAATCCCTGGCTCAAGGCCACGCGCTACGCCGCCGGCAACGTCGCCCCCACTCGTATTCTCATCGCGCAGTACATCACCGGCACCTTCAAGCGCGGGGGTGAGATGCCCACCTTCGGCATCATGGGGCCTGCGACCTGGCAGCAGCTGCAGGCGGACTTCATCCCGAGCGAGTCCTATGTCATCACCCCGGAGAAGGGCTTCGATGATGAGCCCTGGGGCGCGCGCAGCGCATTTCGTGCCCTCATGGTCTCAGGGGTCCCGGTCTACATGGATCCCTACTGCCCCGAAGGCACGCTGTATCTCCTCAACACAGGCTATCTCGCCTTCTACATCCACGAGCGTGCGGCATTCTCATTCACCGGATTCGAATCCACGCTTTCCAACAATCAGATCGGCTACATCGGGGCGGTGCTCTCGCTCCTGGAGCTGGTGCTGGCGAAGCCCAAGGTCACCACCGTGGTGACCGGCTTCACCTTCCCGTCGCTGTAAGGACCCTGTCATGCCCTTCAATAAGATCAGCGGCGGCTCGGTGAACTATCCGGGCTACCCCATCGGGATGACCCCGGGGGCGGTGCTGATGCTGCCGCCCGGGCAGTCCAATCCGGGCGCCTTCGGCTCGGTCAACCTGCCGCAGCTGGGCGTGCCCAAGCTAACGCTCACGGGACAGTACACTCTCGATCTGGGCCTGTACTCGGTGCTGCAGGTCTACGATTCGAGCCTCAACTACTGGCGCTCCGTCGCCCGTGGCGGCCCCAACGGCTGGCCCGTGACCATCTCCGCGGATGGCTACAACTACCGGGTCGTGAACACCACAGGGTGCCCGGTGGGCGCGGTCATCACGACCAATGGCTCGGGCGGAATCGCAGGCTTCTACGGCTACCAGGAGTTCGGTCCGGGTTCCCAGCTGCTCACTGCTGTCACGATCCAGAACGGGCTCACCTCATCCGGTAACACCCTTGCCACCGCCACGGCCTCCTCGGGCGGGAGCCTGTGGAACCTGATGATCGGCGGCTCGGTCAACACCACGATCAGCGTCTCGGGCACGGTCTACCAGAACGGCCCCTACAGCGCGGGGTCAGGCGCGCTGACGGCGAGCGGCGGCTCAAGCTACACCGCCCCGCCCTTCATCCTCTTTTTCCCCCCGCCGAACCAGGGTGCGCAGCCGTACTTCCTGCCGAGCGCCTACTGCACGCTGTCCGCGGGCGCGGTCAACGCCGTCACGGTGCTCAACCAGGGGGCGGGCCTCCTGGGCCTGCCGGGAATCGCCGTCATCCCGCAGCCGGGGGACAACACCGGCTCGGGGGCGGTGCTGGGCTGGACATCCAGCAACTACACGGACCCCAATGCCGGCGCGCTCACCGCGCTGTGGCCCGCCTCCTACGGCTCAGCCTTGACGGCGGTGCCGACCTTCACCTTCGCCGGCACGAACATCCCCACATCCGCCGCCGCCACGGCGCTGATGGACTTCACCATCACCAGCATCACGACGGGGACGGCGGGGGTGGGCTACGGCACCACTCCGGGGGCTGTGATATTCCAGGGCATCTCCGCGGCCAGCTCCGACATCACAAACCCGGCGCTGGACAAATGGCTCAATTCCGGCCCGGTGGCGCCGCCCCTTAATGTGGCCACCAGCACCGGCACCGGGACGCTCGCAGGCCCCTTCCAGGGCTACGGCTTCCAGGCGATCCCCAAGTACTGCGCGATCCCCAACGGCACCGCGGCGCCCTCCACCGCGAATGCCTCCACCGTGGTGGTGGGAGGGGCGCAGGATGTGATCTACCTGCGCAGCTTCTGATGCCATGCCGCGCGGAACCCGGGTCGATCGCTGCTACCAGCGGCTGAAAGGCAGCCGCGGCAAGTCCTCCGCAGCGGCGATCTGCCAGGCCTCCACCCACCAGGGCCTCGCCACGGGGCGCTCCCTGCGCCACAATCGCAGACACAAGAGGAGATAAGCCGTGCAGGAACAGGTCTACGTCACCAATCGCAACCCGGAAAGCTTCACCGATCACTACGGCGGGGAGGCCTTCACCTTCATTCCCGGGCAGCCGGTGCTCATCTCCGCCGCCGCCGCGCGCCACATCTTTGGGCTGGGCGCGCCGGAGCAGGAGCCGGCGCTGGTGCGTCTGGGGAAGGCCTTCCGCTGGGACGGCGCCTCGAAGAAGGTCATCGACTGCAAGGCGGAAGGGATCGCCTGGCTGCGCAACTTCATCTTCGAGAAGGCGGTCATGCGGCGCGAGCCCGCCGAGGACGCCGTGAGCCTCGTGTGATGCATGACCTATCTGGCGCCCAACACCACGCCCGGGACGTACGAGTTCGCGGTCTGTGATCTGCTGCACGACTACTTCGTGCGCTGGACCCAGTCGCAGATAGACACCTACATCAATCTCGCCCGCCGGCAGCTGGTGATGGACACCGGCTGCCTGCGCTCGCTCCAGGCCTCCTACATCACAGGTGGGACGGAGCAGTACTTCTTCGGCCAGGTGACAGGCGCGGTGGTGACGGCGGGGGGCTCGCTCTACACCGCCCCCACGATCGCCTTCACCGGCGGCGGGGGCACCGGGGCCGCCGCCACGCTGTCTGTCGCGGGCGGGGCGGTGAATGGGATCGCCTTCACCTCCTTCGGCGTCGGCTACACAAGCCCACCGAGCTATGCCATCACGGATCTGACGGGCTCGGGGGCGCAGATTGCGCTCGGCATTCTTTCCGCCAACACCTATGACATGCTGGGGGTGCATCTGTACTGGGGAACGGAGCGCTACACCCTGCAGTGGCGGGCGTTTCGCGAGTTCTCCGCCTGGTGGCGCCCCTTTGCCGCCTATGCCTACCAGCGCCAGCCCGCGGTCTGGGCGGTGTACGGGGACAACTCGATCTTTGTCGGCCCTGTGCCGGATCAGAGCTACCAGGTGGAGTTTGACTCGCTCATACTGCCGACCCCCTTTGCCGTCAACGACTCCACCACACCCGATCCCATCCCGGTGCAGAAGCAGGACCCGATACCGTTCTACGCCGCCTATCTCGCCAAGCGAAATTCCAAGGCCTTCGGCGAGGCGGAGTCCTTCCTGCAGGATTATCGCAGGCGCCTGGGGGACGTGATCGCCGCCTACACCGGGCGCATCCCGGACATCTATCAAAATGGCTAGCCGCAGGCGCGCCGGCATGCAGGGCGGGGACAACCCGGAGATTGTCCTGCGCCGCTTCGGTGGCATGTCCAACAACGACTCCCGCGAGAACATCGGGGATGAGGAGTTCTACTGGATCGAGAACCTGATCCCGCTGGCCAATGGCAACATGCAGGTGGTGCCGGGAGCCGCGAGCATCGCCACCCTCACAGGGGAGGCGGATAATGTGGTCTACAGCTGCTGCTTCTCGGTGGGCACCACAAGCTATGTGTTCGCCGTGGTGGCCAACGGGGATGGCTTTGTCGTAAATCTCTCCACCAATGCCGTCACTCAGATCGGCACCGGGATCTTCACCAACGCCACCGCCACGCCCTACAACAACCAGGGCCTCCTGATCCTCACCAACAGCGCCTATTACGACTGGAACATAACCACATCCGCGACCCTGACCAGCTGGAACAACACCATTGACGGGGCCACGATCACCACGTCGAACACATTCATCACGATGGGCTCCTATGGCGTGCTCACCAACGCCGGCATCAGCGGGGGAGGCTCGGGCGGGGTGCTCAAGAGCTACTACGGGCTTGTGAGCGCGGCGCTCACTGATGGCGGCTCGGGCTACGTGCCGGGGGATGTGCTGACGCTCTCCGGCGGCACGCCTGAAAGCGCCGGCACGGGCAGCACGGCCTGGCAGGCGCAGCTGACGGTGACGAGCGTCTCAAGCGGGTCCATCAACGGCTTTTCCATCTCCAACGCCGGCTCCTATGCCGGCCCGGAAACGAGCGGCAGCGCCAACATCCCCTACACCTTCACAGGCGGCTCGGGGACAGGGGCCACCTTCAGCTTCACATGGCAGGTGCTTCCGGATTCCGCCTATGTGGTGGACCCCGGAACCGGCTACACCGCAGGTTCCACGTCCACCGATACCATTGACGGCGTCAACACCGCCACCGTCATCAGCATAACCACTTCCGGGATCATCGGCGGTCAGGCTATCGCCACCTATGCGGGCCGCGTATGGATCGCCGCGAGCCGCACCATCTTTGTCACCGAGGTTGACACCTACAACGACTTTGGCGGCTCGGGAACCAACTTCACGATCATCGACAGCTATCTGCATGGGGGCATCACGGCGTTCTGCTCCGCCAACAATTATCTCTACATCTTCGGCCAGGACAGCATTGATGCGCTTTCCAATGTCACCGTGCAGTCAGGGACCCTGGTGTTCTCCCGCATCAACCTTGTGACGGGGATCGGCACCACAAGCCCCAACAATGTATATGGCTTCTACCGTGGTGTGTTCTTCCAGCACGGCACGGGCTACTATGTGCTCGCCGGGGCCACGCCCGAGCGCATCAGCAACAAGATCCAGGGCGTGGTGCGCGCGTCCCACGCCACGTACCCCTCCTTCGGCTGCCTTGCCGGGGTGGCGAGCGAGCTGTGCGCGTGCGTGTCAGCCTCCATCATGGACAGCTTCTCCAATGTGGGCGGAACGCGCACCGTGCTTTTCCTGTACTTCGGGGGCAAATGGCTGGCGGTGACCCTGCCTAATGCCTACAGCCAGAGCATACCGCTTGTGATCTGCTCGGCCCCTGCGCTCACCGCCCAGGGGCAGGCGCAGCTGTACTATTGGGGCTACTCCGGGGGGCATCCGGTGCTCTATCAGGCCTTCGCGCCGGGCGCCGCGGCGCTGCCCTGGATCGCGCGCACCAAGCTCTGGGACGGCGGGGCGCCGCTGCACGAGAAGCAGGCCTACGTGGCGGGCCTGGCTGCGCTCACCGAGAATCTTGCGGCCTCGGGCATCACCCTCACCCTTGACACCGAGCTTCAGTCCTTCACCCCTCTCACGCTCCCCGCCGCCCCCACATCCGCCACCGGCTACCAGCTGCTCCTTGACCAGATAAACGGCGGGGCGAGCCAGTATCTGGGGCTGACATTCAGCGGCGACGGCGTGGATTGTCAGCAGGTGAACCTGATCGCGCTCCGGGGCGCGGCCGAGCGGGACATGCTGCAATGAATCTCGATATCGCCTCCACGCTCAATTTTGGGGATGAGGGCGGCCTGCGACATTTTTTCCTCGATCACTACACCGTGCATCTGCAGACGGCGAATGCGCTGTCGGTGAAGTACAGCGCGCCCTTTTCGACCATCGGGCTCATGGACGTGCTCTCGGAGGATGCCTGGGTGGGCCTCACCACAGGGCGCCTCAAGCAGACGACGCCCGCGCTCAGGGACTGGCTCATCCTGCACGCCACGATCCACGACACCACCGAGCAGCAGATCGTCTCGGTGGGGCTTTACGCCCCGGACCTGTCCGTGGTGGACTTCTCCCAGCCGGGGCAGTTTTATGACTGGATGTATGTCCATCAGGAGATGCACGACTATGAGCAGCAGGCGCTCGGCTTGACGTAAATCCGCAATCCTCATGCAGGAAAACATGCTTCGCATTGCCGTTGAGCCGCTGACGGAAGCGCTTTTGGCCGAAGGCGCCCCGCTGCTTTCCGACAACTGGATCGCCTCGGGGAGCTTCGACCCCGAGCTGCCGCTGGATCCGAATCTGCCGGCATATCTGAAGCTTCAGGAGCTGGGGCTGCTCCTGGTGGTGACCCTGCGGCAGGCCGGGGTGCTCCAGGGCTATGTCGTCTACGCAGTGGCGCGCAGCATGCACCATCAGCGTCTCAAGGTGGCGCACGGGGAGGCGATCTACGTGGCCCCTGCCTTCCGGGACGAGGCATCCACCCTGCTCAAGGTGAGCGAGGCGGAGCTGAAGAAGCGTGGGGTGGACCGGGTGGGCTGGTTTGTCGTTCCCGGCACGAAGGCGCATGCTTTCCTCCATCGCCACGGCTTTGTCGATGACGAGGTCGTGCTTGAGAAACGGCTATGATCAGGATCGGCTCAGACTGCCGGCGCTGCTGCCCGGCGACGGACTTCGGCTTGGACAGCCTGGGCACCTGGCTGGCGGGCCTTTTTGGTGGCGGAGGCGCTGCCGCTGCGGGCACGGCAGCAGCCACCGCAGCCGATGCGGCGCTCCCCACGATTGCGATCACAGCGCCAGCGGCTGCTGCGGGCGGCCTCTCGGCGGTGGACATCGGCTCCACGCTCGCAGGTCTCGGGGGCTTGGGAGCGCTTGCGGGAGCGGGCGGCGGGGGCGCGCTGGGGGCCGCTGCAGCCGCCCCGCAGCCCGTGGCGAATGCGCCGGGCACCGCGGTTGTGCCCCCCGATTTAAGCGGCGCCACGGGGGCCGGCGGGGGCGCCAGCGGCACCGGAGTGACAAGCTTCCTGCCCCCCTCCACCAGCCCCGCAGCGCTTCCGGCGGACCTGTCCAGCCAGCTGGGCGTGCCGGGGAGCGCGGATGTGCCAGGCCTTTCAGGCACCACAGCCAGCGCCACGACAGACATCACGCCCACCGCCGGAGCACCCGCCGCCCAGGGAACCGGGGACCTGGCATCAGGCGCGCTTGCCGGCGGCAGCGACACCGCAGGCACAGGCGCCGGGACGCCCCTGGCAGGAGGCATCCCCGCCACGACAACGCCCTATTCCGCCCCCGCGGCGGCCACACCCGCGGCCAGCGGATCCTCCCTGGGTTCCTCGATCGGCTCCTGGCTGGCGTCCCCGAAGAACGACATCACCGCGGGCCTTCTGGGCTTGAGCGCCTTCAATGCGCTGAGCCCGCCCAAGCTTCCGAGCGCCTCTTCTGAGGCGCTCGGCGCCGCAGGCCCCGCGGCGGCGCAGGCGGAGGCCATGATCACTGCAGGCGGCGCTGCCGGCTCCATCTGGGAGCAGCAGAAGGCCTCCATCGACGCCTCCATCAATCAGCAGATCCAGCAGGCAACCGAAGCGGCCCAGCAGAACGCGGCCACTTCCGGCATGGGCGGGGTGGACTCGGGCCTCGTTGAGCAGCAGACCCAGCAGGTGGTGGCGAATCTGGAATCCCAGCGCCAGCAGCTGTACGCCCAGGCGCAGGAGCAGAA
>Ga0335073_10007381_pt1 | contig 15412 bp, 20 predicted proteins | sample Lox_Sample_22_FD_207093 | JGI IMG/M metagenome (GOLD analysis project Ga0335073, IMG submission 207093) | Soil microbial communities from Loxahatchee National Wildlife Refuge, Florida, United States - Lox_Sample_2.2 | ecosystem: Environmental > Terrestrial > Soil > Wetlands | place: USA... | reverse complement strand
ATCGCCTGGGTCGCGAGACTGACGACGGTGTCCTGATTCATCTCAGTGGAAGCTCGCGACCAGCGAGTGCGTGATCAGGTCCCAGCCGTCGACCAGGACAAAGAGCAGGATCTTGAACGGCAGGGATATGAATGAAGGAGGCAACATGATCATCCCCATGGACATCAGCGTTGAGGAGACGATCAGGTCGATCAGGAGGAACGGCAGGAAGATCAGAAACCCGATCTCGAACGCCGTTTTGAGCTCGCTCATGATGAACGCCGGGATCAGGACGTAGGTCGGGATCTGGGCGCGCGTCTGTGGCTGGGTCTTCAGATGCGCGAGGTTCACGAACAACGTCAGGTCCTGCGTGCGCGTCTGCTTGAACATGAACTGGCGTAGTGGCTCCTCAGCGCGTGAGATCGCCTGTGAGGTCGAGACCTCGTGCTTGGAGTACGGCTCCCACGCGTCCTTCTTGATCGCGCTGATCGTCGGCGCCATCACGAACAGGGTCAGGAACAGCGCGATCCCCACCAACACCTGGTTGGGCGGCGTGTTCTGGGTCCCGAGCGCGCTCCGGACGAAGCTGAGGACGATCAGGATCCGCGTGAACCCCGTGACCGTGAACAGGATCGCGGGCAGGATCGAGAGCCCGCCCATGAGGAGCAGGATCTGGAGGGCGTTGCTCGAGTCGACCTTCACGAGCGAGCCGTCATCCGCCGCAGGACGTCGAGCACCCGGTCAGAGGGCTTCTCCGCACGGTCGGCCACTTCGGGCTTCTCCGCCGGGACCTCTATGCCGAGCGCGATCGCCTCTGCCTCGGAGTAGCTGCGGATGGGGGTGACGCCGTTCTCGGCGACTCCGACCACCAGCACCTCACGGCCGGCGCGCACGACCGCGACCGAACGGCCGCTGCCCAGCGGCAGGCTCGCGACCTGGGTCAGGCCGCTGCCCGTCGGGCGCGTTTTGCTCTTTTTCGCCTGCTTCATGATCCACGCGATTCCGTAGATCACGGCGATGACAATGAACAGCCCCACGATCGTGCGGACGATGCTGGCCCCGCTACCGCTGCTCGCGGCGGCGTGGGTCGCGGTCGCACTCCCGCTCAGGTGCAGCGGCGTGTTCTCACCCGTGGACTGGGCGAGCGCCTGCGCACTCTCCACGTGCTGGTGAGCAGGGGCGACGGCTGCCATCGCGGGGGTGGCAGCGATCAGCATCAGGGCGCCGGCAAGTACGACGCCACGCATGTACGTGAGCGACTTCATCGAGGGAAAGGACTCCGAGGGAGAGTCCTCCCGGTAATCGGCCGGTACCCCTACGGCCTTGAGTCGCTACCTACGTGAGTGGGTAGGAACGGGACGTATGCCCGACGTCACGCTCGACTGGTCGGCCGCAGAGGTCAAGAACGCCAAGCTCACCGTGCCGCTCGACGGCGATGTGCCGAAGGGCTGGAAGCACAGCTTCGAGGCCACGGCGGCGCTGCTGGGCGGCGGTGATTGGGGCGAGGTCCGGGTGAGGAAGTCCAGGGTCGAGGTCGCCGACGTCGAGCCCGGCAGCGAGGAGAAGCTTCGCCACCATCTCGAGGCCGTGATCCAGCAGGCCAACGCCGACCACGAGAAAGATGACTCGGACGACGAGGCCCCGGACCCGGACGAAGCCGAGCCCGGGGCCGAACAGGAGGACGATGGTCCCGACGCCGAGATGACCCGGCGTTTCCGATCGCTCTGAGTCGTCCGACGTCGTTCGGCGCCGTTAGGCGGCGAGCGCTTTGCCGACCGCGTCGAGCAGCTGGGCGGGCTGGAAGGGCTTGACGACGAAGTCCTTCGCGCCCTTCTGGATCGACTCGATCACCTTGCTCTCCTGGCCGAGCGCCGAGCACATCAGCACACGCGCGCCCGGATCGATCGCGATGATCTCGGCGAGAGCCTCGAGGCCGTCCTTCTCGGGCATGGTGATGTCAAGCGTGGTCAGCTCGGGGGAGAGCGCCTGGAACTGCTGCACAGCTTCAACGCCGTTGCCCGCCTCACCGACCACTTCATGGCCACCGGAAGCGAGCGCGTCGCTCACCACCTTGCGCATGAATGCGGCGTCGTCGACTACGAGTACACGGGCCATCAAGTCACGGCTCCTTCCACTTCGGATTCAGTCACTGCTGGGGTTTCTGGGTCAGGTGTAGATGTTTGATCCCCGTCTTGTGCCGGGTGATCGGAATCCGTATCGAGCGATTGACCGGCGGGCTCGACCTCTTCGGCGGAAGATTCGACGAGTTCGCGAGGCTGGGTCTGTGCCGCGCGGGCGAGGTCGAGCATGCGCAGGCCCTGGCTCTCGAGCCCGTCGAGCGAGACGGCCCATTCGCCGTCCTCGGTGACCATCAGCTGCCCGCGAGCGAACCGCATCCCGTTCACGTACAGGTCGACGGGCGCATCGGCGGTCCGATCGAGGTCCACGACCGCCCCAACCGGCAGCCCGAGGGCCGAGCCGAGGGGCATGCGCGCACGGCCGAGCTCAGCCCACACCCGGAGGCTGATGCCCCCGAGCGCCTCCTCGAGCGCGAGGCTATGCGGGCTCGAGTCGACGGCCGAGTCGGTCGCGTTCCCATTCGTATTCACGTTGGTTCGCTCGGCGCTCTCCTCATCGATCGCGCGGACCATGCGGACGACGAACGCCCTTGGGATGAGCTGGATCAGCCGGCAGGACTCGCCGTCGATCATGAATGTGGTCGAGGTCGCATGTGGCGCGGTGCCGTAGATGTCGGCGGCGGCGCCGGGGTTGTCGAGGACGCGCGTGTCGGGGGTCGAGATCTCGATCTCCTGCCCGAGCACGACGCCGATCGCGGCCGCGGCGGCCGCCATCGTCTGGTTGGCAGCCTCGGACAGAGCGGACAGCTCAAGCTCGGACAGCGACGGCGCCTCTGCGCCCTCGGCCACTTCCTCCGGCGGTGCGCCCATCGCGGCGGCAAGCCCGCGGGCTCCGGCCTGGGTCATGATGAACACGTTGGCGCCGGACACGCCGTCGACATAGGAGACGCTGGTGGCGATCGAGCCACGGGCGACGTTCGCGAACGGCGACGCGCCATCGGCGAGCACGGTGACGTCTCCCCGCTCGACGGCCCCGGGGGCGAACATCTCGAGCACCTTGGCGACCGCTTCGGCGGTCGAGGCGCCGAGCCGCATGAGCGCTTCGCGCGGGGTTATCTCCTGCTGGCTCATCCGAACCTCCTGTCCGTGCCGGATACCTGGATGGCCCGCCGCGGACCGTTGCTCCCGGGCTGGGCGCGAGCGAGCTTGACGTTCTCGGCGAACACGGTCACGCCCTGCTCGGCCTGGGCGCCGAGGCGGATCACGCTGCCCGGCCCGAGCGAGAGGATCTCGTCGATCGGGAGCTCGATCGCGGCCACCTCGGCGCGGAGGGTCACGGGGACGGCGGCCACGGCGCGGCCGATCTCGGCGGCGCCGGCCGACTCGGCCTCCGGCTCACGCGTCTCCTTGCCGGACAGGCGCTCGCCGACGGCGTCGATCGCGAGCCAGGGTATGAGCAGCGCCATCGAGGCGGAGTGCTTGTTCATGCGGCTCTCGATCACGACCACGAACGTCGGCTCCGAAACCGCGGCGATCTGGCTCGTGTCGTTGTGCGTCTCGATCTCGATGATCGACAGGCTGATCCCGGCCAGGTCCTGCCACACCAGCGACAACTGGTGGACCATCGACTCGAGCAGGCGCTGCGTGAGCACGGTGTCGATCTCGCTGAAGCGTCGCTCGCGGGGAGGCTTGTCGGGCGAGCCACCGAGCAGAAGGTCGAGGCACATGAGCACGAACGACTGCTCGACCGTGAACAGCATCCTTGTCCCCAGTGGCTGAACGTCGAGCGTCACGAACAGGGACCCGGCGGGCAGCTGCGACTGCGCGCCCGACCACGTCGCCTGCGCGCTGTTGATCGCCTCGAGCTCGACCGGATTGCGCAGCTCGGTCGAAAGCCTCGTGACCGACGTCTGGCAGAAGGTGTCGATCGCCCGCGCGATCCGGCGCTGGTGGTCCGAGGTGAACTTGGTCGGGGTCGAGAAGTCGACCGTACGCAGACGCTGTCCCCGCCGTTGCGGAGTGCTCGTCGGCTGGTCGGGGAGCTCGCCCCGCTTGGCCGCCTCGACGAGCGCTGCGACCTTGTCGCGATCGAGGATCTCACTCATCGCCGTGCTCCTTCCAGAGTGGCCGCGGCTCGGGGTCGGCTCGCGCCGGCGGCCGAGCCGTCGAGGAGCGTCGTGAGCGCCCCGCCGGCCTCTTTGACTGTGATCGTGCCGTCGCCGACACTCACCCGCATCGTGCGTCCGCGATTGCCGCCGGTCTCGGCGGCGCGGACCCGGAGGCCCGATTCCGCGAGTCCCTTCCGGACCGCCTCGGCGTTGCGGGCGCCGATGTCGAGATCTCCGAGCTCGAACATCCGCGCGCCTCCCGCGAGGACCGCCTCGAGGCGCCGGTGGTTGGCTCCGGCGCGGCACACGCGGTCGATCAGCTCGGGCACCGCCAGATCGGCGAACTTGCCGGGCTCACGATCGGTCTCGGTCGCTGCGGGCAGCACGATATGAGCGAGGCCGGCGACGCCCGCTGAGCGGTCGACCAGCGCGAGGCCGATGCACGACCCGAGCCCGCGGGCTACCAGTTCGTCGCCGGCGCGCTTTGAGACCACGATCTCACCCATTCGTACCGAGCCCATCTCTACGCGGCGAGCCCCAGCGGCGTCAGCAGATCCGAGACGCCGCCGTCGCTCGGCAGCAGGACGAAGGAGATCGAGCACGGCTCATCGGCGACGTCAAGCTCGGAGTCGAGCACGAGCACCAGGTCGGCTGATCCGGTCTGGGTGAGCGCGAGCGATGAGACGATCGCGCCGAGCATGTCAGTCGTCAGATGCGGTGGGCAAGGGCCCAGGTTCAGCCCGGTCATCGACGCGAGCGCGTTCAGGCACGAGGTCCCGAGGATGTTGCCGATCTCGCGCAGCGCCGAGTCGCCGATCTCGCTCCCCGCCTCGACGCCGAGCAGCCGGCACAGCGCGTCCGCGCCCTCGGTCGAGATCAGAAGGAGCACGAGCCCATCGATGTCGCCCTCGAGCGGAATCACGACGCTCGTGATCGACTGGTCCGGGCTACCGCACGCGTCGATGGCATCGACGAGCGGGAGCGCGAGTACGCGCGGCACGCTCAGCCCAACCTCTCGCCCAAGCATCTGCGAGAGGGCGGTCGCGGCGTTACCAGAGGCGATGTTCGCCAGCTCCCGCAAAGCATCCAGCTGCAATTCGGTGTAGCGAGGGGTCAATGGTCCGGTCTCCTGTGTTCGTGTTAGGTGTTCTAAGCGGCGAGGCTGATGGTGGCGGCAGCGCTGTTCTCGAGAGCGAGGGCGTCGCAGTCGACGATCAGCGCGATGCGGCCGTCGGCGAGGGCGGCACCCCCGGACACGGGCTCGCCGTCGGAGACGATCTCCGGCAGCGGGCGCGTGACCAGCTCGCGCTGGCCGACCAGGTCGTCGACCGCGAGCGCCAGGCGGCGGTCCTGAGTGCGGATGACGACTACGAATTCGTGCTCGGCGACGACCTCGTCGGCTCCGCCGCCGAACACCTCGGCGCCGTCGAGCAGCGGCAGCACGCCGTCCTCGAGCACCAGCATCTGCTTGCCGGCGACCGAGCGCACCGTCTGCTCCGAGAGCCGCAACGTACGCTCGATCCGGTCGAGCGGAATCGCGAACGGCGCGCCCGAGACGTCGACCTGGAGTGCCGAGACGATCGCCAGCGTCAAGGGCAGGCGGATCTGGGCGAGCGTCCCGGTGCCGGATGTCGAGTCGATCACGACCTCGCCTCCGAGTTGGCGGATCTTGTCGCGGACCGCGTCCATTCCGACACCGCGGCCGGAGATGTCGCTCGTCGTCTCGGCGGTCGAGAAGCCCGAGGTGAACAGCAGTTCGACGGCGCCGCGCATATCGATCGCCGCGGCCGCGTCCTCGTCGATCATCCCGAGCGACAGGGCCTTCCGCGCGACCGCGTGCGGGTCGATCCCGCTGCCGTCGTCACGAACCTCGATCACGACGCTGCCACCCGCGTGGCGCGCGGCGATCTGGATCGTGCCCTGGCGCGGCTTGCCGGCGGCGAGACGGTTGTCGGGCCGCTCGAGTCCGTGGTCGAGCGCGTTGCGGACGAGATGGACGAGCGGATCGCCGAGGGCGTCTACGACGGTGCGGTCGAGCTCGGTCTCGCTCCCGACGAGCTCGAGCTTCACCTCCTTGCCGAGCTTCGTGGACAGGTCGCGGATCAGGCGCGGGAAGCGCAGGAATACGACGTCCACCGGGATCATGCGGACCTGCATGACCATGGCCTGGAGTGCCTGCGAACTCCGGGTGAGCTCCTGTACGGCCTGCTGGAGGCCCTCGATCTCGAGGTTCGCGGTCAGCGCCTCGACCGCGGTGCGGTGGATCACGAGCTCGCCCATCGAATGCATCAGCGCGTCGAGGCGCTCGGCGTCGACGCGGACCGTCCGGGTCTGGGTCGTCTTGACCGGAGCCTCGGCCCGCTTCTCCATGATGGGCGCGGGCTTGGCGGGCTCGACGGCGACCGGTACGACCTCGGGTGCAGCCGGGGCCTCGGGCGCGACAGGGGTCTCGGGCGCCGTCGCCTGGCGGGCCTTCGCCGTCTCGCTGATCTCGACCGTGAACACTTCGGATACCGAGCGGACGTTCTCCGCGATCGTCTCATCGACGTGATCGCTGGCGATCCACGCGTCGATCTCGTGGCCCTGGAACTGCTCGACCGCGTCGGTCGGAGGCGCGCTCGCGAGGATCTCGCCGTGCTCCGTCAGCGCCGCCAGCACCATGTGCGCGCGCACGGCCGGCATCAGGACGTCTTCGGTCAGCGTCACGTGGACGCGCAGCACGCGCGCCCCCGCCTCCTGGGCGGCGAGCACCGCGGCATGGTCGAGCGGGTCGGCGAGGCCGACCCGAGCCATCTCCTGCTCCGGCGTACGCGGCCGGACGAGTGAGCGCAGCCGCGCCACCAGCGGGGCGGGATCGAGCGCCTCCTCGCCGTCGGTCTCGATCGCCTCGGTCGTCGCGGACAGGGCGTCCAGGCACGCGAACACGGTGTCGATCGCCTCGACGGGCAGCCCGTTCGTCCGTTGCCGGAGAAGCTCGAACACGTCCTCCATCTCGTGCGTCAGCTCGGCGATGCGGCTGAAGCCCATCGTCGCGCTCATCCCCTTGAGCGAGTGCGCGATCCGGAAGATCTCCTCGACCGTCGGACGATCCTTGGGGTCTTCCTCCAGGCGGACGATCGCGAGATTCAGTTGTTCGAGGTGCTCGCGCGTCTCCGCGACGAACATCGGCATGTACTCGGATGTATCCATTACGACTTTCGATAGATGAACGGGTGGGCCGTCGACAGACCGAGCCCGGCGGCATCTGAGATCCGCTCGGTTCCGCCGATCACCAGCAGGCCGCCGGGTCGCAGGGCGTGGGCGAGCCTCGCGTGCAGCTCGTCACGGATCTGATCTGCGAAGTAGATGACCGTGTTGCGACACATGATCAGTTCATAGCTCGACGCCGGAGGCTGGAGCTTGAGCAGATCTCCTACCTCGAAGTGGGTCATCGCCCGCAGTTCGTGCTTGGCTTGCCAGCCGGCGTCGGTGCGCTCGAACCACCGCTGCATCGCTGCGGGCGGGGCCGCGCGGGCGTCCTCGGTGGTGAATCCGCCGGTCTTGGCGCGGGCCACCATCCGATGATCGATGTCGGTCCCGAGGATCCGCACCGTCGCCGCGGGGATCGCCTCTCGGCAGACCGCCGCGAGCGTGTATGCCTCGGCCCCATACGAGCATCCGGCGCTCCATGCCCGCAGGCGTCCGTGCGCCGCCAGCTCCTCGAGCAGGCCGGCCTCGAGGCGCTCCCACTGATCCGGATGGCGCCATAGCTGCGAGACGTTGATCGTGACGCGGTCGAGCAACTCCTCGAGCTGCTGGCTGTCGCTTCGCAGCCGCGCGAGCGAGTCGGTCAGCTTCGCGTACCCCTGGCGCGCGAAGAACGAGCGAAGGCGCCGCTCCATCTGCGGGCGCTTGTACTGCGACAGGTCGATTCCGCATAGCCGGCGCAGGCCCTCACAGAACGCGACGTAGTCGTCGGCTGCCGCGACGTCGCTTTTCGGTGCTCCGAGCGCAGCGTCGTGGCCCCGGTGGCGGGCGATCCCGCCGCGCTGGAAGGTGCGGGTCGGGCGCTCGGTCATGCTCCGGCCTCGTTCGCGATGGCCTCGGCCAGGCTGCCGAGGTCGAGCACATCGTCGGCGAGGCCGGCGTCGACGATCGCCCGCGGCATCCCGAACACGGTGCAGCTCTCCTCGGACTCGACAAGGATGCGCCCTCCGCGGCGGTGGACCTCGCGCGCGCCGGAGAGCCCGTCGCTCCCCATGCCGGTCAGCACGACCAGCAGCATCCGCTCGCCGTACACGCGCGCGGCGTCCTCGATCAGGAGATCGGCCCGAGGACGGAGGCCGCCGACCGGCGGCTCGTCGGTCAGCATCGTGTGCCTGTCGCCCGTTAGCCGCAGGTGCCGGCCGCCGGGGGCCAGCAGGGCGGTGCGCGCGTCGAGCGTCTCGCCGCCGTTGGCTTCGCGCACTTCGAGTGCGCTGCTGGCGTCGAGGCGGGCGGCGAGCGACCCGGTGAAGCCGGCGGGCATGTGCTGGACGATCAGCGTGCCGGCACCGAGCGGTGCCGGGAGCTTGGGCACCAGTGACGCGAGCGCGCGCGGTCCGCCGGTCGAGGTCGCGATCATGACGAGCTTGGCGCTCCTGGTGGCCGCCGGCCGGGGTCTCGGGATGAACCGGGCGCGGTCGTGGGCGGGCGCCGCCGGCCGGGTCGGTGTAAGCGCCGACCCGTTATGGGTGGGTCGTCGCGTACGGCGCGACGCGGCGGCGAGCTTGACCTTGGCGCCGAGGTTCTCGATGAACGCCTCGAGGCTCTCGGTCGCGGTCGGCTTCGACACCAGGTCGAAGGCGCCCTCGGCGAGCGCGTCGACGGCGCGGGCGCCGTGGGCGGCCGAGAACGCGGAGACCACGACCACCGGAATGTTGCTGTCCGAACGTGCCCGCAGCGCCCTGAGGACGCCGAGGCCGTCGAGCCCCGGCATCGTCAGATCGAGCGTCATCGCGTCTGGACGCTCGCGGTCGCACAGCGCGAGCGCCTCGTCGCCGTCGCCCGCGCTCCCCACCACCTCGATGCCGGCCCGTGTCAGCGAGCGCGTGACGATGTTGCGCATCAACGCGCTGTCATCGACGACGACGACCCGCGCCGGGGTGGTGGTGGACATGTGGTGCTTTCTCGGTTTTGGGAAGAGCCTCAGGCGGCGAGCGCGAGGTCCGGCGCGGTGAAGATCGCGCTCGGCTTGAGCAGCACTACGAGGCGGGTGTCGATCTTGGCGATCGCGTCGATCAGGGTCGTGTCGGCGCCGGGCGCGTCCTGCAACTGCTCGTCCTCGACCGTCAGCACCTCTTCGACGCCGTCGACGATCACGCCGGCGGTCTCAGATCCCGCCTCGACGATCACGATCTTGGTGTGCTCGCTCAGCTCGGACGGGACGCCGAGCCTCGCGGCGAGGTCGTATACGGGAACGATCCGGCCGCGCAGGCTGATCACTCCACGCACCCAGTCGGCGCGCGAGGCGACCGAACGCGGCTCGGTGTAGCGGATGATCTCGTGGACTTGCTGGATCGGGAGCGCGTAGTGCTCAGGCCCGAGGGTGAACACGACAAGCTGGCGGGGATTGTTTGCGTCTGGCATTACTTCTTGCTCCTTGCAGAATCAGACGAGCCGGGGTGGCGACGCCGTTCCCATCAGTGGGTTCGGTACTCGGGTACTCGTCACTTGCGGTGACTAGCTTTAGCTTCTGCGGAGACGATGCGGCGAGTCGGCCGACCAGGCGTCGGCTTGGCGTCGGCTAGGCGTCGGCGGCCGCGGCGGGGTCGGCCGCGGGCTCGGCCGCGCCGGCCGGAGCCTGCCCGATCACCTCGGTCACCCGTAGCCCGAACTGCTCGTCGATCACGACTACTTCCCCGCGCGCGATCGCGGTGCCGTTGACGAGCAGATCGACGGGCTCGCCGGCCATCCGGTTGAGCGTGATGATCGAGCCCTGGCGCAGCTCGAGCGTCTCGCCAACCGTCATCCGGGTGCGGCCCATCTCGACGCTCAGGTCGACGGGTACGGCACTTAGGCGGCGCAGGTCCGCGACGCCGTTGAGGCTGGCGTGCGCGGGCTCGCCGGCGCCCGACGGAAGCTGTTCTAGTTCGAGTTTCTCGGTCATCGCTGTTCCTACTGGACGGCCACGTCCGTAAAGAAGACCTGGTCGACCTTGACGTCGGTCTCCGATTTGATCTGAGACAGGATCTGCTGCTCGATGCTGGTGCGTCCGGAGTCGGTGATCAGGGCGCTCGAGGTCTGGTTGGTGACGTCGTTGGTGATGAGCGACCGGATCACGGCTTCCTCGGGCAGCGTGCCGACCGTGGCCCCGGCGGCCGGGGTGTTATCGGCGGTCGCGCCGTCGCTCTGCCCGGGCGCGAGCTCGAGGGCAACCGTCAGGGTGGCGTAGTGACCATCCTTCAGGTTGAGGGTGAACTGCTTAGGGAGGATGTAGATCTCGCCCGCGATCTTGGGCTTGACGACCTTGGGCGGCATCAGCTTGCCCTTGGCGACGTAGCCACCGCCGAGCAGCACTATCGGGAGGATGATCAGGATCTTCTTTTTCATGGGCTCGGGCTCAGGATCGGGGGACGGGGATCAGGATGGGGGGACCGGGTTCAGACGCATCAGCACGATCTCGACACGGCGGTTCTGCGCGCGTCCGGCGGCCGTTGCGTTGCTTGCGATCGGGTGCAGGTCGGCATAACCGACCGCCCCGAGCCGGTAGCGATTGACGCCCCGGCCTATGAGGAAGCGCACGACATTCGTGGCCCTCGCGGTCGACAGCTCCCAGTTGCTCGGGAACTGTGCGGTCGCGATTGGCTGATTGTCCGTGTGTCCTTCCACGGTGATCGGATGAGTCGGGTCAAGGTTGAGCAGCTGGGCCACCTCGTCCAGTAGCTGGTCGGCGCCGGGCTGGAGCGTGGCCGAGCCGGAGTCGAACAGGAGGTTGTCGGTGAGCACGCGGACGACGAGGCCGCGTTTCTCGATCACCGTCTGGACCTTGTTGCCGAAGCCGTGGGCCTTGGCGTAGGCGTCGAGCTTCTCCTTGAGCTGAATGAAGTTGTTCTGCTCGGCGATCGAGGCGCTCATGCTGTTGAGCGCCGCCTGCAGCTGCGCGCTTGTCATCGGCTTGGCGGCCGCGGGGTTGGCGGAGCCGGTGCTGCTGCTCGACCGCGAGGTCGGCGTCGGCACCAGCGGCACGATCGAGGGCACCTCGGCCGTCGCCGGCGTGTGAGCGCTGGTCGACTCCGAGCCGGACGACAAAATCGCCCGCCCCCCGGGGAGGACCGAACCCGAGAACGCCGCCTTCAGCGACTGCTGGAGGACCTGGTACTTGGAGATGTTGACCGACGAGATCGAGAACAGCACCATGAACAGCGCGAACAGCAGCGTGAGCATGTCCGCGTAGGTCAGGAGCCAGCGCTCCTCGTTCTCGTGCTCGACCGCCCCTCCTCGGCGCCCGCGCTTGCCGTGCGCGGCCATGTCTAGGCCGCTTCCGCTTCGCGCTCGGGCATCGGCGTTACGTTGTCGCCGTCGCCCTCGCCGCCACGCTCGGCCGGAGGCACGAACGACGTGAGCTTGTCTGCCACCACGCGCGGGTTGTCGCCCGCCTGCACCGACAGGATTCCCTCGACGGTGAGCGTCCGCAGCTCCATCTCCTCGGCCGACAGCGCCTTCAGGCGGTTGGCCACAGGGAGATAGATCACGTTGGCGGAGCCGACGCCCATCAGTGTCGCGATGAACGCCGACGAGATCGACGGGCCGAGTGTCGCCGGCGCGGACAGGTTCTGGAGCACGTGGACGAGCCCCATGACCGTGCCGATGATCCCGATCGTCGGCGCGAACCCGCCGGCCTTCTCGAACGGCGCGACGCCGGCATGGTGACGGGCGCTCATCGCGTCGATCTCGGCGTCGAGGATGTCGCGCACGAGCTCAGGGTCGGTGCCGTCGACGACGAGCTGAAGGCCCTTCTTGGTGAAGGGATCCTCGATCTCGCCAATCTGGGCGTCGAGCGCCAGCAGACCCTCGCGGCGCGCCTGCTCAGCGAGTGACACGAGGAGGTTGACGCGGCCCTGGACGTCCTGCGGCTCGGCGCTGATCACGCGCTTGTACAGCGCCGGGATCTTCTTCATCCCGTCCATGCCGACGCTGGCCATCGTCGCGCCGGCGGTCCCGGCGACGATCAAGATCAGCGCGGTTGGGTTCATGAACGCGGCCGGGCTGGTCCCGTCCATCATCGCGCCCATGAGGATGCCGACGATCGCGACAGCGATTCCTATGCCGGTTGCGGCCTTCATGACCCGGTCATCGGCCGGTATATGGAAACCTTCAGAGTCACGCCAGCTCGGACTGGTCGATCGAGGCCGCCGGTCGGAGTTGTGACACTGTCCCACCGGTCGTCTCGCGCTCCTCCTGGCGGCGCTTCATGGCGCCGGCGAGGACTTCGACGCGGTACGCGCGCACCGCCTGGCAGACGCGCTGAGGCGTCTCGGCAACGACGATCTTGCCGCCGGTGGCGAGCGTGATCACCGTGTCGGGGTGACCCTCGACGGTGACGATCAAATCGGGATTCAAGTGAAATAGCTCGAGCTTGTGCCCGAGGCGGTGCAAGGTGATCATGATTAGGTTCTCCGGTCTCTAGAGGTGGCTGGTTACTGGGGACCGGAGGGGCGGCATCCCTCGATTGCCGCCCCTCCGCCCAGCCCTTGCCTGGAATTACTGCTTCATTTGCACGGCCGTCTGCATCATCTGATCGGCCGTCGTGATCGTGCTCGCGTTGGCCTGGTAGCCACGCTCGGCCTCGATCATGTTGGTGAACTCCGTGCCCATGTCGACGTTCGATTGCTCGAGCTCGCCGCTGATGGTCTTGCCGAAGGTGGCGGTGCCCGGCTGACCCGCGGTCTCGACACCCGAGGCGGCGTTCGCGCTCCACAGCGACCCGCCGTCACGCTGCAGGCCGGCCTCGTTCGGGAACGTCGACAGCGAGATGTAGCCGGCGGTGATCGTCGAACCGGAGGCGTTCTGGTAGTTGACGCTGCCGTCAGGGCCGATCGTCACGTTCGTCGATCCCGGCGGGACCACGATCGCGTTGTTCGGTCCGCCGGTGGTGTTCGGCTGGTAGCCGCCCGCGCCGTTCGACTGCGCGGTGTAGCCCTGCACGTACTGCCCGGTCTGCGTGCACAGGTAGCCCGACGCGTTGAACGTCAGGTCACCGGCACGCGTGTACTGGGTGGTGTCGAACGTCGGCGGCGTCGCGGCCACGTTGCCGTTGGCGACGCGGAGCCAGCCGTCGCCCTGGATGGCGACGTCGGTCGCGTTGCCGGTCGACTCGACGCCGCCGGCGGTCATCACGTTGTCGATCGATCCGACCTGCGCCCCGAGGCCGACCTGGAGCGGGTTGGTGCCGGCGCTGTAGCCGTTGGCCGAGGTGCCGGCGGCGATCAGTTGCGACAGCTCATCGGAGAACTGAGCGCTCTGTGCCTTGTAACCGATCGTGTCGACGTTGGCCAGGTTGTTGGCGGTCACGTCGAGCATCGTCTGGTGTGCGTCGAGGCCGCTGATCGCGGCATACATTCCTGACATCATTGGAACATCCCTGCCTTCCGCGGCCTCCTCAAAGAGGTCCAGCCACTGTTGATTTTTGCCGTGTCACTCATGCGATCACGGCACTGTCGATGTTGGTGAACACGTGCTGGCGCATGTGCTCGGATGGCACCGCCGTGATGACGGTGTTGTTCGTCACCGACACCACATACGCAGTGCCGTCGACGAACACCACGGAGTCGCGCGAGCCCTTTCCCGCTGCCCGCTGGACGCCGTCTGTGAGCCGGCCGAGAGTCGGCTGGTCAAGGGTGACCCCACGCTGCTGAAGCCGCTCGAGCGCGTGCCGCGAGAACTGCGGCGCGCTCGTCTGCTTGGCCAGCAGGTCCGCGAACGACGGGCCGGAGACGTCCTGGCCACCAGCCGTTCGCGACGCCGGCGTGGCCGGCGTGTGAACCGGGCCCGCCCGCCCAACAGGACCCGGCGCGACGAGCGCGGGATTGGGGAGGACTGAGCTCACTGAACCTCACTCACGGCCGAGGCGTCGATCCCGGACGTTCCGTTGATGGTCAGGGTCGGTCCCGTAGAGTTGAACTCGACGCTCTGGACGGTGCCCGTGGCCGGGCTCTGAGTGGTCGGGTCGGTGTAAGTCACGGTGTGCCCGAGCAGCGCGATCGCGGTCGCGGTGTTCTGCCCCGACGCGATCGTCGAGGTCGATTCGGCGGTGTTGGTCTCCTGCTCGACCTGCGTGAACTGCGCGAGCTCGGTGACGAACTGCATCGGGTCGCTGCTGTTCGGGTTCATCGGGTTCTGGTTCTGGAGCTCGGCCATGAGCATCTCCAGGAACTGGTTCTGCGTGATCGGCAGGGTGCTCGAGTTCGAGTTCGTAGCGGTCGTGCCGGTGGTCGTGGTCGTACTGGTGGTGCCGGTGGCCGGGACGCTGGTCGTGGGAAGGCTCATTGGTGTGGTCCTTGTCTGTCGCGTTCAGGCGAGCACGTTCACGAGCGCGCTGCCCGATAGCGCCGAAGTCGTTGGCTGTACTGAGTCGCCGGCGTCGCCGTCGTCGGCACCGTTGCCGCCGCCGTTGCCGGAGTAGCTCGATCCACCGGTGTGGCCCGAGTCGGAAGTCTGGGAGCCGCGATCGCCGCGCGCCTCGATGTTGAGGCTCAGCAGGTTGACGCCGGCGGACTGGAATGCCCGGCGGAGATCGTCACCGCCCTGCGACAGCGTGTCGGCGGTGGCGGCGTGGTCGGTGAGCACGCGCGCCGTGACCCCGTCGTCGGTGTGCTGGAGCTGGATCCGGATCGTGCCGAGCGACGGCGGCGAGAGCTCGATGCGCGCCGTGGTGGCGCCCTGGCGCGAGGCCATTTCGACGGTCGCCTTCACGGTCTCGATCGCGTGATCGAGCGTGACCCCGTAGCGCGTGGGGAGCTCGGTCGCCGGCGCGGGGCTCGTCGTCGAGACCGGCTGAGCCGTCTGGGGCGTGACAGGCGACACTGTCGGGGTGGGGGTGCTCGGCGCGGGCTGCGACGCGGCTGGGGCCGCGTGGGTCGAGGGCTGGGGTTGCGCCGGGGCCTGGGCCTGCGTCTGGGCCTGCGGCTGCTGGTCCGTCGCCTGCTGGTCTTGCGTCTGCGGCTGGGTGGCGGCGGCCGGCGCGGTGGTCGGCGTGGCGGTCGTGGTCTGTGTCGTGGGCTGCGAAGT
>Ga0335073_10007380_pt1 | contig 15412 bp, 17 predicted proteins | sample Lox_Sample_22_FD_207093 | JGI IMG/M metagenome (GOLD analysis project Ga0335073, IMG submission 207093) | Soil microbial communities from Loxahatchee National Wildlife Refuge, Florida, United States - Lox_Sample_2.2 | ecosystem: Environmental > Terrestrial > Soil > Wetlands | place: USA... | reverse complement strand
ATTGGTAACGCCGTTCACGACGCCTGTGGTTAGCGAAAAACTTTGCCCTTCCGAGACCAGCAATTGGCCCGACGTAGTGGTGATGGAAAGCCCGTTGTTCTCCGTCGTGACCTGGTTGATGCCGATCAGTTGGGAAAGCTGGCTCAGATCCTGCTGGCGCTGATCTTCCAATACACCGGCATCGCTGTGCGGCGAAGCGGACTGGATCTCGAGATTGAGCTGCGCCAGATTGCTGGTAAGCGAGTTCACCTGGCTCGCAACACCGGCTGCCTGCTGATCGAGGGCCGTGCGCTGCGCATTCAGGCTGGCTGCCGCATTCGAAAGATCGCCTGCCAGGGTGGAAGCCGTCGAAAGCACGTTCTGCCGCAGAGCGTTGTCTGTGGGATTCGCTTCGAGCGAACCGAAGGAGTTAAAGAAGCTTGTAATGTCGGCGCCGATGTCGCCGGCTGTTGCACTCGACGAGCCGGAGTCCGGCGTAAACAAGGCCTGCATCGTATTGAGTGCGCCGAGCCGCGCGCCCGAGGCTGACGCCAATTGCTGCTGCTGGTCGAGGCGCTCTTCCAGCACGCGGTCGCGCTGCGATGTCGAGCCCGTTTCGGTGACGCCGTCACCATTCTGCACGCCGCTGACGTAGATGGGCGGATTCTGCTGCCAGTCCGGCACTTCGTTCGTATAGCCGGGCGTATTGGCGTTGGCCACATTATTGGCGACGACATTCAGCGCCGCCTGGTCCGCCTCAAGCGCGCCGGTAATGATATCGAAGGCCGAGTTAATCGTGCCCACGCCCGTCCTCCATCATTCCCCATTGCCCGTATTCGAGCCGCTCCGAACGCAAAGCGCGCAGGCGACGCATCACCTGCACATTGGCACGAGTCGCCTCCAGAACACGAGCAAAAACGGCCATATCGTCGACGGCTGCACGGGCCTGCTGCCGCAAGAGGTCGCGCTGGCTCTCGCTCATCGGAGCCAGATCGCGAGCAAGCGCCTGGCAGCAGAGGGCCAGGCCTTCCAATCGCTCCGCATCAAGCACTGCAAGGGCCTTCGAAGCCTCAACCAGCAACTCTTTCAGTTCCGGCTGCTCCGGGCGTAAGAGCGTCAATCGCATGGCCTGGTCTCCTCTCGCCTTTAGGTCGCCCACTGGCGGCCAGCCCAAAGACACCGCTCCTCATGCACGCGGGGTTCACATTTCTATTGCCCAAGATCCGGGGACGCTAGCGTCCAGTGATCATTGCATCGATCACCTTCGACGCCACGGCCGACGCCGGCACAGAGTAGGTGCCCGCAGCCAGTGCTGCCTGAATTGCCGCTACCTTGTCCGGGCGCACGCCATCATTGGCGGCAGCCTGCGACACCTGGCTGCCTGCGCTGCTCAACGTAGCCTGATCGCTGCCCAGTCCGCTGGGAGCAGGCGCAGTAGCGCTTCTGCCGGTTGTGGCGGACGGCGCCGCGGGGTTTACACCCAGCAACGACCTCAACCCTTCCAGACTGCTGCTCATGCTCATACGACTTGCTCCTTGCCGAGTGTATCGGCCCCGCAGTTTGTTCCGTTAGTCATTTGTAAATTTTCAGCACAGTATTACGGTGCGGATCCCCAGTTACTTTATTCGTTACCCCTGAAGAACGCTGTTCAGGATGGATAGCGCTTAGCTCCCGCACGATGCTATCGGCGATGCCAAACCCACCGCGCTCGCTCAGCGCCTGCCCCAGCGCTTCGGAGGCAAAATCAGCCAGCGCGCCGCCCGATCCCGAGCCTGAGCCCAGCTCCATCCCCGATCCGTCGTCGCCTCCGGTCAGTCCATCGCCGCTCGTCATCGGCCGCAGGAGTTCCTGCATCATCTGCGCCTCGAACTCATGCGCCGCGCGCACCAGCTTCGGGTCCGGCGCTACAGCACTTTCAGCCTTAGCTGAACCAGGACGCGAAAGAGCCAACGGCTCCATCAGAGCACCTCCAGGTCGGCCTCGAGCGCTCCGGCCTCTTTCATCGCCTGCAAAATCGAGATCACGTCGCGCGCTCCGGCTCCGGTTCGCTGCAGCTCCTGCACTAGATCCTCCACCGTCGCGCCCGCCTTCAAATCGATCCGGTTCACCGGCTTGTCTTCCGCCTGCACAGCGGTCTGCTGCACAACCTGCGTGGTTCCAGTTGAGAGCGCGTTGGGCTGCGAGACTTCGACCGTGGAAAGAACATTGACGCTCAGCCCGCCATGCAAGATGGAGACCGGCTGCAGCTGCACGTTGCCGCCAATCACCACGGTCCCCGTGCGCTCGTTGACGACAACCCGCGCCCGTGGATACACCTCCACCGGCGCCGATTCGATCTTGTCGAGCAGCGCCGCGAGGTCCTCACCGGGCAGCGGCGCGACTTCCACGCGGCGGCTGTCGAGGGCATGCGCCCTCTCCGCCCCGAGCACTTCGTCAATCGATGTGGCCATGCGCTCGGCGGTGTGAAAGTCGGCGTCGTTCAGCACCACGTCGATCATGTGCAACTGCTTCAGATCGAACGGCACCGGCCGCTCGACCAATGCGCCGTCCGGAATCCGCGCGGTTGTAGGGTGGTTCACCTGGCGTGTATTGCCGCCTGCCGCCGCTACGTAGCCGCCCAGCACCAGCGCGCCCTGCGCCTGCGCGAAGATCTTGCCGTCCGGCCCGTAGAGCGGCGTCATCAGCAGGATGCCGCCTTCGAGCGACCGCGCATCACCAGCCGACGAAACCGTTACATCGAGTTTGTACCCCGGCTGCGTAAAGGGCGGCAGCGTCGCGACCACAAACACGCCGGCCATATTCTTCACCTGCATGTTGGCCGCGCTGATGGCGCCCGACTGCGGCACCGTGATGCCCATCCGCTCCAGCGCTGAAACCAGGCTCTGGTAGGGAAAGATCGTCTGCTGGCTGTCGCCGGTGCCGTGCAGGCCAACCACCAGCCCGTAGCCCACAAGCTGGTTGTCGCGAATCCCTTCAATGGCCGCGACATCTTTCACGCGCACCATATGCCCGGTATCGGCAGCAAAAATCAAACGAGAATGCAGAGCCGGAGCGAGCGCAAGAACGAGCAGCACCCATGAAAACGTTACTCTGCATTTTTTCGTCGTTAGCTGCACAACGACCACCATCCCCATTCCCTACTCCCTAGTCCCTGCCGGGATCCCCGGCGCGATCTTTGCTCGCTGGGTGGCTAGAACACCAGCAGTCGCTCCAGGAACCGCACGAGCGGATTCTGCCGGTACGTCGAATCGTTCACAATCCCTTTGCCCGTCACTTCAAGCTCGAGATCGGTCATGTCAGTCGAAAGAATCTGGTTCTGCGCGCTCACATCCTCCGGGCGCACCAGGCCGCGCAGCTTGATCAACTGCGTCTGCTGCGAGAAGGTCAGTTCCCGCGTGGCCTGCACCACCAGCATGCCGTTGGGCAGCACGTCGACCACTTCGCCGCCGAAGGTCGTGGTCAGGCTCGAATTGGTTGTACTCTGCCCTTGCGCGCTGAGGCCGGAAGACGCCGTCATGCCCGCCAGATTTTGCAGGTTATTGCCCGTCTTGAGTGCGCCGAAGAGCGCCGTCAGCCCGGAGTTCGCGCTCGAGGAGCGAGAGTTCTTTACCTGCCCGTCGGTCGATGCCGCCAGGCTCTCGGTCACCACGATCGAAACCACATCATGCAGCCGGAAGGCCTTGGGATCCGTGCCCAGCCGCACCAGCTGGCCATCCGGCGTCCAGAGGGAGCCGGCGGTCCGTACCTCGGCCGCCTGCTGTGCACGCACCCGGTCGATGTAGTTGGCCAGCGCCGCCTGTGGAGGGGTCGGCTTGGCTGAAGGCAGCAGCGGGTTGCGCTTGGCGCCCATCGCGCCAACGGCGCCCACGGAGAGGAGAAGCCAACCAGCAAGGACGGCGCGCAATCTGCTCATGGCCGTCCGTCCCCCGGCACCAGCTGAGCGCGTCCCGGCCCCAGCGCCAGCGCGTGCACCACGCGCCCGCCGATCACCAGCCGCACCTGAAGAGGCGAGCCGGCGGCCGCCGGATTCAGCGCCACGGCCTCAAGCCGCGCGTCGAGAATGCGCGTGTTCTGCTCCACGATGATGTGATCCCCCGGCCGAATCACCGGCTCCGCGGCGACGGTCTTACGCGGTGCGCCCCCGAGTCGTTGGTCTACCGGAACCAGCCGCCCCGGACCCCCAGGCCGGCTCGGGTCTCGTTCGAGTACCCAGCGACGGCCGGTCGGCGGATCGTCGATCTCGCGCACAATCTGCGCTGCCGCACGCGTTGCCGACTGTCCCCAGGCTGCGACCGCGCCCCCGGCGATCCAGGCCAAACCCAGCATCTTGAATGCGTACTTGCCCATCGTGCTTCCCTAACGCTGCGCGGACAACACCGCGTTCAGTGCGTCATGTTGTTGACCTGCGAATACATGTCGTCGGCGGCTTTGATGACCTTCGAGTTCGATTCATAGGCTCGCTGCGCCAGCACCATCTGCACGAATTCCGTGACCACGTCGACATTCGAGTTTTCGAGATACCCCTGCTGCAGCGTTCCCAGCCCCTCGGTTCCACCGGGATTCCCCAGCACCGGATCTCCCGAACTGAGCGTCGCCTGCAGCAGGTTGCTGCCCATGCTGGCGAGGCCGCCGGGATTGGGAAACGTGGCCAGCTGAATCTGTCCCAGCTGCGACGGGTTCTGCTGGCCCGGAAGCGTGGCATTGACCACTCCGTACTGGGTGATCGTCACCGAGGTCGCGTTGGGCGGGATGGTGATCGTCGGTATCAGCGGGTCGCCGTCGGTCGTCACCACCGTGCCCTGGTTGTTTAGGTGGAACTGGCCCGCGCGGGTATACGCAATCGTGCCGTCCGGCCGCTGCACCTGGAAGAATCCGTTGCCCTCGATAGCCACATCGAGCGGATTGTCGGTCTCGTTCAGCTCACCCTGCGTGGTGATCACCTCAGTGGCCGCCGACTTGGTGCCCAACCCGATCTGCAGCCCCGCCGAGACCGTGTTCTGGCTCTGCGCCGCGCCCGGCGTCACCAGGTTCTGATAGACCATGTCCTGAAACTGCAGCCGCAGCTGGCGAAAGCCCGTGGTCGACGAGTTCGCAAGATTGTTGGCGATCGTGTCCAGATTCAGCTGCTGTGCGCTCATGCCACTGGCTGCGGTGTAGAGGGCTCGTATCATTGTGTCTCCTTCGGAGAAGGGATTGAGGGACGTCGCAGTCCCTATTCCCTAGTCCCTGCATTTGTCACACTTTCGGCAGATCCTCCGCCGCGAATTTGTTGAACTCCGTATGGAAGATGGTCAGCGCACGCTGCATCATCTCTGCTTGCCGCTGCATCATCAGCAGATCGAGCGATCCCTGGATCACGTCCTGATTGGCCGACTCGATCGCTCCCTGATGGATGGCTGCATCCTTCGCGATCAGGGGCTTCGCCTCCTTCGGAGCGATGTAGCGATTTGCTCCTTCGGGCGTCAGCTCTGTTCCTGCAGGAAAAGTGAAGACGCCCACCGTCGCCACCACGCCGCCGGCCACCGAGAGCGTTCCGTCTGCGCCCACACTCACCTCGCCCGGCGGGACTGGGACGGGCTGTCCAGCAACAGAAAGCACAGGCTCTCCGGCCTGCGTCACCAACTGCCCGGTCCGCGCGCGATGAAAGCTGCCGTCGCGCGTGAAGCGTGGGCCATTGGCTGTCTGCACTTCAAAAAAGCCCTGCCCCTCGATGGCCAGATCGAGTTCGTTGCCGGTGTGCTGGATGGCGCCCTGCGTCAGGCTCAGCTTGTCGCCGCCGAGCAGGCCGTAGTTGTTGACGGTTTCGCCCAGCTGCGAATCGAGAGCGTCCGGCCCCAGCAGCGCCGAACGGAAGAACTCCCGCTCGGCCCTGTAGCCGGGAGTGCTGGCGTTGGCCAGATTGCCGGCGGCGGTATCGACCGCCTGGAACCGCGCCACCAGGCCGGTCATCGCTGCGTAGTATCCGCTGTCCATGTCTGAGACACAGTGCAGATCAAGGGCCGCGGCGACGCGCGAGGGATTAGGGGAAATTAGGAATTGGGCGGGTCCTCCGCAGGCGGGGCGCGAGCCGGCCCGCCCTCTCCGCAGCTGGGATCGATTTGCAGAGTGGCCGATTCAGTGCGCGCCCACCGAGCAGATCAGGTCCTCGACAGTGCCGCACTGGGGAACCGCTCCCTTCTGCGGCCGCAGCCAGATGCGAAGCCACAGGCAATCGTGAACCCGCGCCAGACAGGCGTCGACAGGCCGGGCCTGCTCCATGGCCTTCAGCAGCGCATCCAGCAGGGTCAGGCTCGAGGAGGTCTCGATCAGCCCTGCGCGCGGATACTGCGCGGCCAGCATGTCCTCATGCGCTGGCCGAAAGACCGAATCCTGCACCACCCCGGTTTCCACTCGAAGCCCGCTCATCCGTTCGACCGCGTGCGCCAGCACCGGATCGGGCCGGTTCTCGAAGCCGAGATAGAGAAGCTTCCCCGCAGCCACGCGCAGCGGCAGAACTCCAAAGGCATCCACAAAGAGCCGCGGCACCAGCGCCGCTATCGCTTCGCCATCGTAGTGCACGGCGCTCATCACCGGGCTGCTCCACTGCAGGCCCAACGCCCGCGTCACCAGCTCCTCGCTCGCCGCGCGCTGCCGCACCAGCCACTGCCCCAGCCGCCCGGCCCCTGCCGCTTTTTGCGCATCAAGAGCCGCGCGCAGCTGGGCTGCCGTAATCCAGCCGTGTTCCAGCATCGTCAAGCCAAGCGGAATGCGGTGCGGATGCACTTCGGCCGCTGCGGAGCGCAGATGCATCTCGCGGCCGAAGGCCAGCTCCAGCTGCGCGCGCATGCAGCCTGGCGAACAGCACCAGCGGCCCTCGAAGACCGCCCCGCGCAGGCCACGCCACAGCTTTACCCGGGTCGACCTGCAGCGAGAATTGGCGCAGGCCTCGAAGATGCCGGAGCGCGCAGGCGGTTCTGTCGCAAGCCCCGGTGCGAGTTCTGGATCGAACGGCAGCACCTCCACCGACACACGCCCGCCGGCTGCCGGATGATATGCGGGCCGCGGGGCTTGCGCCTGACGCGGCTCCCGGTTCCAGTTCAGAAGAGGCATCGGATGCTCTCCAGCCGTTTCTGCGGTTCAGCGACTTCGGTGACGCGCAGCCCGAAGTTGCCATTGATCAACACCACCTCGCCGCGGGCCACAATCTTGTCGCCGACCAGCAGGTCGACCGGATCCGAGACATGCCGGTCCAGCTGCACTACATCGCCCGGGCCAAGGTCGAGGATTTCGCCCAGCGGCATCTCGCGCGAGCCGAAGCGCAGCGAAGCTTCCAGTTCCACATCGAGCAGCAGCTCGAACCCCGGCCGCAGCGCTACCGAGCCGGTGGTAGAGACCGGGGGTAGAACCGCCTCCTTTGCCGGCGCGGCGCGCAACTCATCGCGCACCAGCAGCGTCCATACCCGCTCACCGGAGCGAAGCTCGAAGGCTCGCGAGACCTGGCCCTCGCCGTCGATCGCCTCAAATCTGTCCAGCCTGCACTTCTTTCCTGCCTTCGCGAGCAATTCAGAGGCGGCGGCCGCGGCGATCTCGCGCAGCAGCTCGCTCCATCCGGCTTTCTGGTCCACGCCATCGCCCAACAGCGGCGTCTCCAGAATCGAGTTCTCGAGAACCACCGAGAACCGCCCCTCTTCGTCGCCGGAGAGACGGGCCGCAAATCCAAACCCGCCGGCCGGGAGCGGCCGTGGCGAACCTTCCGCAAGCTGAGGCTCCCCGGCCAGGGCCTGTGCAAACAGGTCGGCGGCCACGCCGGCCCAACAGTCCATGTAACTTGTCACGACGCCGCCTCTGTCCTGTTCCTGCCGAGTCCCGTCTCAACGGGGGTATCGATACGTGCCGCTCGATGCTGTCCCTGGCGAATCGCCTGCGCGGAGGCAAGCGTCTGTCCGCCCACCTGCCAGAGCGGCGCCGTGTTGGCGGGCAGGTTGAACCGCACGATGCTCCCGGGCTCGAGACCTTCCAGGGCGCTCGCCGGGATGTGGACGCTGGGCAGCTGCAGCGAGCAGCCAAACCGGATCTGCCGCGCAGTTGTCTCCATCCGCTCCCGCGCGTCGTCAGCGTGCCGCTTCCGCCGTTCCCAGTCGGTGGTCAGGCGGCGCAGCACAGTGTTGGCCACCACCGCGGGAAACGCTAGGTTGAGCAGGCCCGAGCTGTGCGGCATGCGGATCTCGAAGCTCAGGCAGAGCGTCTTTTCCGCCACCGACATGATGCGCGCCACCTGGGTCTGCATCTGACGGCGCTCGAAGTTGAAGCTCAGCCCCACCGTCTGCCAGGCCGCGGTCAGCTCGCGGCAGATGATGTCCACGACGCTGCCCAGAATCGATTCCTCAATATCCGTCAGCTCTTTGAGCGGACCATCCTGGCCTTCGCCGCCCAGCAGCAGATCGATCATCGGCGGCGCCAGGCCCAGGTCCAGCTGTAACACCGACAGCGCTCCCAGCGGCTCAAGCCGCACCGAGGCTACATAGCTGATCTCGGGAATCCTCATCAGAAATTCGTTGAATTGGATCTGCTCGGCGGAAACCAGGTTGACCTGAAACCTGGTCCGCAGCCATGCCGCCAGATTGTGCGTGAGATTGCGGGCGAACAGGTCGTTGAGCAGGCTGATGGCGCGCAGTTGGTCGGTCGAGATCATCCCGGCCGCAGAGAAATTGTAGGCAACGACTTTGGACTGAGCCTCAGAGCTCCCGGGGTCCGGCGCCGCGCTGCGCGCCGCCTCGAATAGTGCGTCGATCTCGTCCTGCTTGAGCGTTTTCTCCATCGACGAAGGCGCCCCTTTCCAGCCCTCAGGCTTCTATCAGCTCACGGCCCGCCGCGGCTTCTCCACCGCCGCCTTGCGCACGCCGATCTTCTCAAAAGCCCCTCGAGCCGCCAGATCCTTGAGCGCGGCACGCAGGTGCGCGACCGCCGAGGCGTGTACCTGCGAGACCCGCGACTCGACCACGCCCAGCGCCAGGCCGATCTCCCGCATGGTCATCTCCTCGTAGTAGTAGAGGGTCATCACCAACCGCTCGCGGTCGGGTAGGTGCTGGATAGCCTCGGTCAGCCGCTCCTGGAGCTCGCCCTTCAGGCAGCGGAACAGCGGATCCTCTTCCGGCTTCCCGGGCACGTAGGCCAGCTCCTCGTCTCCGGAATCCTCGTTGTGCTCGATGTGCAGTGTGCCGATCTCAAGCCCTTTCAGCTCGCCCAGCAGCTGCTGGTACTCATCCAGGCTCACTCCCAGCTCGGCAGCGATCTCCGACTCGCCAGGGGCATGGCCCAGCCGTGCCGTCAGGATGCGGATGGCCTCCTCGACGGCGCGGCCCTTGCGCCGCAGCTCGCGCGGGCTCCAGTCGAGCGTGCGCAGGCTGTCGAGAATCGCTCCGCGTATGCGGAACTGCGCATAGCTCCGGAACTGCACTTTTTTGTTGGGGTCGAATTTGGCGAAGGCATCCATCAGGCCTACCACGCCGGCCGAAACCAGGTCCTCGATATCGACGTGCTGGGGCAGCCGCTCGTGAATGCGGCGGGCCAGGAAGCGCACGATGGGCAGGTGCTCGAGCAGCACCTTTTCCTGCTCGCCCTTCTGCTCCTCGTTGAGCTGCGGCGCGGCAGAGACGGCGGGCGGATACCCAGTCTCTGCGCCGTTCCGGCGCGTCCTCTGCGGCGCACTCGCTGCAGCTTCGGCTTCCATCGGCCCCTCTCTTTCTCTAACGCGCCGTCCCCACCGGCCGCAGGCGGACGTCCGGAGGAATCTCGCTGGCGGCGATCACCGCCAGGCGCGGCAGCGCTGGCTCAAGCCATCGCTTGACGTGATAGCGTGCGGGACTGGGGCAAAGGAGCACGGGCAGGGCCGTGGAAGAGGTGGTCCCGATGAGTTGCTTCACAGAATCGGTAAGCCGCCGGACGATTGAGATCGCGGGCGGTGTTCCTGGCACGGTCCCGGCAGTCAGCAGCCTGTGATTTTGTCCGCCATCGGGACCCAGCAGGTTCAGGATCTCGTCTTCCAGGCCTGGATCGAGCAGCAGCACAGGCAACAGTCCGTCGGCATCGAGCAGCGGACGCACCAGCCGCCGTCCCAGCGCGTGGCGTGCCGACTCGACCAGCGCCACCAAGCCTTTGTTGATTGCCGCCGTCTCGACCAGCGCTTCCAGGATGGCGCCGAGGTCGCGGATTGAGACTCGCTCCCGCAGAAGCTGCTCCAGCACGCGGCCGACCTCGCCCAGCGTCAGCAGCTTCGGCACCAGCTCTTCCATCAGCTTGGGGTGTGAGTCGTTCAGCGCGTCCAGGAGCCGCTTGATCTCCGCCCGCCCCAGCAGTTCCCCCGCGTGCCGGCGAATCAGTTCGCCCAGATGAGTCGTGATGACGGTGGTCGCATCCACCACCGAATACCCTGCCGCGATGGCCTGCTCTTCGAGATTGGGCGCAATCCAGATGGCTGGCACGCCGAAGGCCGGCTCGTGTGTCTCTTTGCCCGTAAGCGGCCTGCGGCCGGGCTCGCCGGAGACAGCCAGAAGCTGCGGCCCTTCGGTCTGCCAGCGGCCGATCTCCATGCCGCGCAGCGAGAAGAGATACTCTCGCGGCTTCAGCCGCAGATTGTCCGAGATATGGATGGGAGGAACCAGAAAGCCCATCTCCGACGAGAGATGGCGGCGCAGGGTGCGCACCCGGTTGAGCAACTGGCCGCCCTGCTTGTCGTCCACCAGCGGAATCAGTTGAAAGCCGATCTCGAGCGTCAGCTCTTCGAGGCGCAGCAGCGCGGCGACGTCGGCGCTCTGCGCCTGCGCAACGGCCTTCTTCTCGACTGCGCCAGCCTCCGCCGTTGGCGCGATCAGTGATTGCGCGGCCACGCGCCGCCCGCTCCAGAAGAGTCCTGCCGCGACGGCGAGGAATGCCAGCTTCGGCAGGCCGGGGATGAGGCACATCCCGCCGCAGACCAGACCCGACAGATAAAGCGTGGCAGGCCGCGCAAGCAGCTGCTGACGAATTTCTCCGCCCAGCATCCCGGCCGAATTGGCGCGCGTCAGCGTAATGCCGCCGGCTACCGAGACCAGCAGCGAAGGAATCAGCGTGACCAGCCCGTCGCCCACCGTAAGCACCGTGTAGGTGCGCGCCGCCTCGCCCAGCGCAATGCCCTGCTGCAACGTCCCGATTAGGAGACCGGCGACGATGTTGATGGCGGTGATCAGAATCGTCGCCAGCGAGTCGCGCTGGTTGAAGCGCGCCGCGCCATCCATCGCGCCATAGAACTCGGCCTCGCGCGCAATCGCCTGCCGCCGCCGCCGCGCCTCGGTCTCGTCGATCATGCCGGCATTCATGTCGGCGTCGATGGCCATCTGCTTGCCGGGCAAAGCATCCAGGGTGAACCGAGCGGTCACCTCGGCGGTGCGGACCGCGCCATGAGAAACCACTAAGAATTGAATCGCGACCAGCGCCAGGAAAAGCACGAAGCCGACAACATAATTGCCGCCCACGACAAACTGGCCGAAGGCCTCGATCACGCGTCCGGCAGCGGCAGTACCCTCGGAACCGTGCAGAAGAATGCGGCGGCTGGAGGCGATGTTGAGCGCCAGCCGGAAGAGCGTGAGCAGCAGCAGCAGCGTGGGAAAGACCGACAGCTCCACCGCACGGCGGATCTGCACGGCGGAGAGAAAGACGATGAACGACGCAGCCATCGAGAGCGCGAGCAGAAAGTCCAGCCCGGCTGCGGGCAGCGGCACCAGCATCACGAAGATCACGCTGATGGCCGCCAGCGGCAGCAGATACTCCCGCAATCGCTCGACCAGGGATTGCGCCGGAAGCGCGCTGTTCGGGGAGAGAGCCGTTGTGCTCATGCCCGTGCTCCTCCAAAGCGCGAAGAGCCGGCGGCCCGCGCTCTGAGCTCGGCTTCCACCCGCTGGCGGTAGAGATAAGCCAGAATCGTCGCGACGGCCGCGTAAAGATCCACTGGAATCGCCTGGCCCACTTCCACCGAGCGATACAGCGACCGGGCCAGAGGCGGGTTTTCGATGATGGGCACGCCGGCCCATCGCGCCTCGGCCTTGATCTCCTCGGCCAGCAGGTTGCGCCCCTTGGCGACGACCTTCGGCGTCTCCATGGTGGCAAAGTCAAAGCCCAGGGCCACCGCGTAGTGCGTCGGATTGGTGAGCACAACGGCGGCTCTGGCCACATCGGCCTTCACGCGGCGCCGGCGCATCTGGCGCTGCAGCCCGCGGATGCGGCTGCGCATCTGCGGATTGCCCTGCGTCTCCTTGTATTCGTCGCGCAGATCCTGCCTGCTCATCTTCAGCCGCGACTCGCGGCTCTGCCACTCCACCAGGAAGTCGATCGCCGACCAGGCAAAGAGCAGCCAAGCCGCGGCGAGCAGCAGCTCATAGACATCCGAACCCAGCAGCTCAAGCCGCGCCGTCGAAAACGGCGGAATCGTCAGCTGGCGGCCGATCCGCTGCGCGGCAAAGACAGCCAGTAGCGAGGCCGGCAGCAGTGATTTGCCCAGCCGCGCCGCCGCCCGCAGCGAGAAGAGATTCTGGAGATTGGCGACGGGATTAATTCTGCCGATCTTGAAACCGACGGCGCCCGCGTGAAAGCTCACCCCCCCGGTCTGCAGGAGACCCACTGCAAACGCCGCCGTTGCCACCGAGGCCATCACCATGGCCGGCGGGCCCAATACGGAAAGAGCAAGACGGCGCAGCGCAACCAGCGTCGGCTCGAGTGTTGCGGGTTCCCAGCGCGCCGGTGCGCCCAGCGCCAGGAAGGCAGCAAACGCGCTGCGCCACGCCTCGAGAATCCGGCTGCCGAGGCCGCCCACCGCCAGCACGCCCGCGAGCGTTCCGGCGGCTGCGGTTAGATCGCGGCTGTGCAGCACGTCGCCTTCGCGACGCGCCTGCTCGCGGCGCCGTCGCGTGGCCTGTTCGGTGCGCTCTCCGGGCATCGGCTAGCCTCCGCCCGCGTGGAGCGGCCCTGCGATCAGCCGGTCGGCCATATCCAGCAGGCTGGCGAACCGCGCCTCGATAAACCGCGGCCATAGCGCCAGGCAACCGCTGAGAATCGCGAACCCGGTCACGGTCTTCAGCGGCACCGTCAGCGCCATCACCGGCAACTGGGGGCTGAGCTTGCCGAGAAGGGCCACCGCGATCTCAACCAGCAGCGTGGCGGCAAGGATGGGTGCTGCCAGCTCCACGGCGGCCAGAAAGATCCCTGTCGCTGCGCGCCCGATCACCAGCGCCGCCGGCTGCGTCAGCGTGAAGGCACCCAGCGGTGCAACGCGAAAGCTGCGCACCTGCGATGCCAGCAGAATGCGGTCAAGGCCTGCGCTGAGCAGCACCAGCGTGCCCATGAGCTGAAACAGATCGCCCAGCAGCGGTGTCTCAATGGGCGAGGCCGGGTCGAGCAGATTAACGAGCGAGAAGCTGAACTGGAGTCCGGCGATCTGGCCCGCAAAGAGCAGCATCTCGTTCAGCAAGGTCAGCGAGAGCCCGTAAACCAGGCCGACTGCCAGCTCTCCCACCAGCGCAGAAAAACTGATCGACGTCTGCGCACCCGGCAGTGCCGCCACCAGCGGCGCCAGCAGAAAAGCCACCGCGCCAACGAACGCCGCCTTGGCGCGCGCGGGCAGCGCGGCCGATGCAAAGAAGGGCGCAAAGGCCACCATGCCACTTACCCGCACGAGGGTTAGCGTGACCGCGCTCAGAAATTGGGTCCAGTCGGAGATCGTTGCGTTCATTCGTCCGCCCTGAAATGCGGAGCTAGCGTTGCTAGCGGAGCTAGCTTCCTAACCCCGCCAACCTCGCAAACTCCGCCAGCTCCTCTCATCCCAGATACCTGTGTAAATCCCCCAGCAGCAGCCGCGTGTAGGCCGCCATCCGCTCCAGAAACCAGGGCATGCCGGCCAGAAGCAGCAGCGCCACCGCGGCCAGCCGCGGCACCGAGGTGAGCGACTGCTCCTGCAGGCTGGTCAGTGTCTGCACAAGGCTCAGCACAAAGCTCAGCCCGGCCGCGGCAATCAGCAACGGCGCGGCCAGAACCATCGCCTCCTTCACCAGCTGGCGCATCAGTTCAGCCACCATGTCCGGCGTCATCTGCACCTCTTCAAAAGCTTTTCAACAACGAGCCGCCCAGCAGGTTCCAGCCGTCGACCATCACGAAGAGCAGAATCTTCAGCGGCGTCGAGACCACTACCGGCGGCAGCTGGAACATGCCGATCGAGGTCGTAATCGAAGCCGTCACCATGTCGATCAACAGAAATGGAAGAAACAGGACCGCGCCGATCGCAAAGCCCGCCTTGAGCTCGGAAAGGATGTAAGCCGGCACGACCACGCGCATCGGCAGATCGTCCGGCGTGTTGGGCCGGGGAATCTGGCCGGCCGCAGTAAACAGCGCCAGATCCTTCTCGCGCGCATAGCGCAGCAGAAAATGCTTCACCGGCTGCGCGCCGCGGTCGATGGCTTCGAGACCCGTGACCTCACCGCGCCGGTAGGGCTCGACCGCCTGCTGATCGACCTGATTCAGCACCGGCGTCATCAGAAACCAGGTCATCATCAGCGCCAGACCCATCAACGTGGGGTTCGAGGGAGCGGTCTGCGTGCCCAGCGCCTGGCGCAGAAAATGAAAGACCACCAGCAGGCGCACCAGCGGCGTCATGGCCATCAGAATCGCCGGCAGCAGCGTCACCAGCGTCAGCACGAAGAGGATGGTCCAGGGCGCCGAGTCCGAAGGATGCAGCTTTGTGTTGAGATCAGGCAAAAGCGGGACGGAGGGCGGCGCCGCCAGCGCCGTCCGCATCGCCCATGAACTCACCACGAGACCCTCGAGGCAAACGGCGGATTCGCTATACGGTTCGAGCGGCGGCGCGTATCTTGATCGAGCGCATAGAAGGCCGATCCTCCATCGGCCGAAGTGGCAACCAGGATCCGCCGTCCTTCCGCCTCAATCAGGGCGACGGACTGCCGCGGCGCCAGCGAAATCCGTTCGAGAAGAGCCAGCCGCGGCTGCGAACGCTGCGGGCGGCACAGGCGCGCCAGAAGCCATCCCGCCCATCCGGATCGCGGTCTCGCTACGCCCGCCGGTATTACCGTCTTCTCCACGAGGTCTTCCTTTCCTTTCACGCTAGCCGGGTCACACGCACCGCCAGTTGCGAATCGATCACTTCAAACTCGCTCCACGCCAGCTGCACGTGCCCCGCGGTCAACGGAACATCCTCTCGGTTGCGCCATCGCGACTCGACCACCTGTCCTGGCACAAGCGCGAGCAAGTGACGCACGCGGAAGTCGCGGATCGGCACCACAACGTCGAGCTCCACCGGCAGCCTCGCCACGGGCGTGCGCAGCGGGACGTCTTCGTCCTCGGTAGCGGGAGGCACTGGAACTAGCCCCTGTGCCTGCGGTGGGCGCGTCGGTTCCCCCGGAGGCGAAGGCAGTGG
>Ga0335073_10007379_pt1 | contig 15414 bp, 12 predicted proteins | sample Lox_Sample_22_FD_207093 | JGI IMG/M metagenome (GOLD analysis project Ga0335073, IMG submission 207093) | Soil microbial communities from Loxahatchee National Wildlife Refuge, Florida, United States - Lox_Sample_2.2 | ecosystem: Environmental > Terrestrial > Soil > Wetlands | place: USA... | reverse complement strand
GAAGTAGCGGCGCAGCGGAATCAGGAACAGAAGGCCGAGGCAAGCGCCGGCGAGGCAGATGAAGATGCTCTGCACTGGATGAGGATCGAGGTGCAGGATGTACAGCGCCGGCAGCGTGAACACTGCGCCCGAGACGACCGCAGCCGAGGCGCCGCCGATGCTGGTGAGGATTACGTTCTCCAGCACAGTGGAGCGGCGCTTGTACAGCCGCGCCAGTCCAATGGCCAGGATGGAGATGGGGATCGCCGCCTCCATGCCCTGGCCGACCTTCAGCGCCGAGTACGCCGACGCCACGCTGAAGACGATGCACAGCAATGTACCCCAGAAGATCGCGCGCGCCGTGACCTCGGGCGCCGTCGAGGTAGTGGGCACCAGCGGGACATAAACCTCGCCGTCCTTCAGTGGCGTATAGGCGTTCGCGGGCAGGGACTTTACTTCGGCTTCAGGTGCGGCGGTGGCCATGTTTTTGCGGCTCCTGGCAGTTTATCAGCCGGAGGCATTGTAAATGGCGGGGGCAAGGCAGGGTGTGACGGGTGTTGGAGAGCGCCGTGATGGCGAGCCGAGCGGCTCGAATGAAACGTGCTTTATGGCGTGATCTCCCACGCCGTGCCATAGCCGTTGGCGCCGCCTTCAACGCACGTGCCGTAAAGATTGCCGGCGGAGTCGACGGTCACGCCGCCGACCGGATAGGATCCGTCGGTGCCGTTGGTGAACTGATACACGGTGCTGAAGCTCCACGAGCCATTGACCAGCGACAACTTGAACACCATGCCGAATTGGTCGCCGCCGCCCAGGCCCTGGGTGGTGCCGTAGAGGTTGCCGGCGGAGTCCATGGCGAGGTTGGTCTTGGGGCCAACGCTGGAGCTAAAAACGTGCAGCACGGTCTCGAGCCAAGTGCCGTCGCTTTGCGGCGACAGTTCGAAGACGGTGGCCGGCGCGTTAACGCCGGCAGTGGTGCCGTAGAGATTGCCAGCGGAGTCGAAGATCACGCCGCCCTCCGGGTCGTTTCCGTCATTGCCGCCCTGAAACGAGTACAGCGTTTGCTCGTTCCACTGCTGGCCGTTACGCACCAGTTCGTAGACCGCACCATGAGAAGGCCCCATCGCGGTGCCGTAGAGATTGCCGGCCGAGTCGAGTGTGACTCCGGCTTGCGGGTTCGCGATCCCGCCTTCGCCGGGAAAGTTGTAGAGGATGGTTTCTCCCCAGCCGCCCTGGGTGCCAGACAACTCAAAGACGATCCCATTGCCGGTGAGGCCACCGTCTTGGGTTGTGCCGTAGATATTGCCGGCAGAGTCGAAGACCAGGGGCCCGGTGCCCGGATGGTAGCCATCGTGAAGTTGATTGCCGCCGAACCAATACACGGCAGTCTCATTCCAGGGACAGAGAACGTTCCCGCAAGCCCGCGGCGGAGGACGCAAGTTGTAAACCGTGCCGCAATAAGAACTGAAGCAGGTGTTGCCACCGTACAGAGTTGTGCCATACAGCGTGCCGTCGGGACCAAAGACGACCGGGGCCTCGGGATCCTCGCCGTCGTTCTGGCCGCGGAAGTTGTACAGCGTTTTGAATATCCATGACGAATCGTGCCGCATCAGCTCATAAACAGTTCCGAAGTTGTTGCTGCGCCCGCCGTAGGTGGTTGAGTACAGATTGCCGGCGCGGTCGAGCGTGATGCTGGCCTCGGGATAGCCGCCGTCGGATCCCCCGGTGAACGCATGCAGCACCTGCAAGGTCTGGGCCTGCACCACGGGAACGCATAGCACCGACAGGCAAAGCAGCGCCAGGCCGAAGGCTTTGCCGCCGGCCGTGTTCCCCGACAGGAACATGGGGCGTATGGGTGACAGAGTTCGCGTCACGGTTCCTCCTGGTGCTCTTGACCAGAACTCGAGCGTCCCTGGCGGGCAAGGTGCGAGCAGCGTTCGTAGGCTAGTGCCAACCACCGCCAAACGCAAGGACAACCGACGGACTGGAGTTTCCCCCGAAGCGGGTGAGAAGTTCTTGCGTCGAAAAATGACGTCAAGCGTTACCTGGGGATGTTCACGAACTTACATTGTTGGCGCGATCACGGCTGCACGTACACCGGGTTGTTCGGCGAGGGCGGCTCGTAATCCTGGCCGTACTTGTTCTTGTGAGCAATGGTGGTGCTCATGGTCACGGGCAAGCGCAGCGTGCCCAGCGACCGCGGGGCATTGCCGACCTGCACCTCGCGCGAGAGCGACTCAAGCGTCTCGGGCGCCGCGCTTTCATTCCAGAGGTGAAGCATATAGCGGCCGGCGGGAACGTCGGCGATGTCGAAGTCGCCCTGCTTGTTGGTGATCGCGAAATATGGACTGCCCAGCACGACCACCACCGCGCTCATCTCGGGGTGGATATTGCAGAAGATGTAGGAAATGCCTTCGCGATCGAAGTGCACGGTGCGCGAGGTCCCCGCCTCGTAGAGCCCCAGGTCGAAGCGCTTGCCGTTGAAGAGCGAAAACACGTTGTGGAACCACGGGTCGCGATTGGGAAAATCGACACTGGAGCCGCGCGTGACCACCAGCAGATGCGGCTCGAACATTTTGTTATGTTGCGTGAGCGTGGCGTGCATGGGCGCGACCGGTGTCCGATCGGCAGCGGCGCCGAGCGGCGAAAGCCAAACCACGGTGGGCGATGCAGCCGATGCCTTCGCGCCCTCAAGGGCTATGTTGCCCGTGACCAAGACCTCCTGTGCGCAGCAGAGCGCGGCGGCCGCCATGCACCATGCCATCACCATGACTGCTGTAACGCGCAAACTCAAAACAGCACCCCCATCGACATATTGACTTGGCCGGCTGAATAGCTATCGTCATAAATTGTGAAAGTCCGGAGCCGGCGGTATTCCGCGGCAAAAATCAAGTCGGAGCGCGGACGATAGATGATGTTTCCCAGGGCGCTGCGGTTCGCCGTCAGGTAAGCCGGAGCGTAGCTGAGCGGCTGGTTGCCGAAGTAGCGAACGTCGGCTGCGAAGGGGCTGTCCTGGCCGAAGGCGCCGTTGAACTCCAGCCTGGATGTGGCTCGATATTTGAGCTGCGCCCATCCGCCGACCGTGTTCAGCGGATTTACGTAGGTATCGGGGTCGGAGAGCGGCCCGTTGTAAACCACGCTGCGTCCCAGGGCACCGCCGAGACCTCCAATGGCCGCGCCACGATAGAACGAGCCGCTGAGCGAAAACATCTTGCCCAGCGGCAGGTTTGCATCCATGATTCCCGCCCAGCCGTTGACGATGCGGCCATAGCCCCAGTTCTGCCGGCTGTAGTATCCCGCCGCGCCGACGGTGAAGGTCTGCCCAAACATCGGGTGCGAGTACGCGGCACGCGCAGCATAGGCGGGCTGCCGCGACTGTTCGCCGGCGTCGGGCGTGCGATACCAGGTGTAGTTCGCGTTATCGGGAGGTTCGCCCGTCAGCGGATCCAGAAATCCGCCCTGCAAGGTGATTTTGGAATTTTCGGAGAGAGTGAAACGATGTTCCACGCGCAGCTGTGGCGTCCACGCCCACAGGTTTCCGGCATAGGACAAAGCCGGCACAATCAGCGATGCGAACGAAGTCGGGGCCAGGGGGGACAAGAATAGTTGGTCCTGACCGGCGATGACCGAGGTGTTGGTCCAGTCCAGACGAACGGCGGCGGTGCGCAGCCGCACGAGCCCCGAGTCCACGCCGTTGTATACCGCCGGAAAGCCGCCGCCGAAATCGAAGTTGACGTTGGCGCTGGTGCGAGCCCCCATGATGTCGGGACCGAATGCTTCAAAGCCAAGGATCGATTGCCGCAGCGTGCCTCCAACCGAACCTGACGAATCCCCCGGATTCGGCGGCATGGCCCAGGTTGGCACGTCCTGGTTGTCGACCGAGCCGCTGTTGCCGAACAGATTGAAGAGCACAATTCCCGAGAGCCGGATGCGGTACTTTGAGGCGCTCTCGACTTTCGTCTGATACTGCGTGTCCAGCTCGCTCGAAAGCAATTGCTGATTTTCCTCAAGCTGGTCCACTCGTCCCTGCAGTTGCGTCGTCGAGGAAGTGTAGGCGGGAGATTGCTGATCGACCGTTCCCGGCGAAGCGTCCTCGTTGCGTCCGGCGGCAAGCTCCTCGCGCAGACGAATGATCTCGGCGTGGCTGGAGACAGTCTGTTGCTGGAGCTCCAGAACTAGGTTTTTCAGTTCGTGGACTTCGGATTGAAGCTCTTGCAAGGCAGCTTTCGTTCCGCCGTCGTCTGCGGCGGGCCTGGTTTCGTTGGATGACTGCGCCGCACAGGGCAGTGACAGCAGCGCAAACAGGCACAACACGGCCGCCAGACGCCACATCGACATGGGGGGCGATTCCGGTAATGGTAATCGCGTGATGGGTCGCAAATGGAAGCGAAAGAGCTGAGGACAATTCGCGTCTTGCATGTCGCACCTCTTTGCCGGCGAGCTGGCTGGGCCAGGTTGCAGATCTGGCATTTAGAAGTGGGTTGGAGCACGCGTTCACAGGCCAGGCGCCTGGCGTAATTCGATATCAGGCCATAAACGACTGAGAGGCTTTGGCTGACTGAGCGCTTGCTGACTCCATTTTCGCGATCGTACGCGGCAAGATGATCCGCATCACGGTGCGGCCGGGAACGGAACCTTCCAGTTGCAGGCTGCCGTGGTGGTCCTGCACGATCTTCTGCGCGATGGTCAAGCCCAGCCCGGTGCCGTTCTCCTTGCCATAACTGACGAAGGGTTCGAACAGCCTGTCGCGAATTGACGACTCTACGCCGGGGCCATCGTCGGTGATCTCAATTACCAAATCGCCGTTGCGCTCCGCTACCTCCACGCTAACATGCCCGCCGGACAGTTGCGCCGCCTGGCAACTGTTCAGCAGCAGGTTGTAGAAGACGCGCTCCATCTTGCGGGGATCGAACTGCGCGTTGTGGAGCCTAGGCGACTGAATCGACACCGTGACGCTTTGAAACTCTCGGTGTGCGCGCACCAGCTCCATGGCACGCCCGATGCTGCGCTCCACAGGAGTATCTACCAGGTTCAGGGATCCGGCGGGCCGCGACAGTTCAAGCAGTGAGTCGATCAGGTCGGTAAGGCGATTGACGGCGACGCGGATCTCAAGATAGAGGTCCTCGCGCTGCATGGCAGTCAGGTCGGCGTCGGCGAGAAACTCCGCATTAGCCAGCACTGCGGTGAGCGGATGCCGCAGATCGTGCGAAATGGAGCTGGCCATGCGGCCAATGGTGGCTAGCCGCTCCGCCTCCAGCACCCGCTGCTGGGCCTTGCGCAGGCTGTCGCGCATGCCAGTGAAGGCCTCGGTGAGCTCGGAAACTTCGCCGGTGCCGGTAACATGCACGGGATAGCGATAGTCCCCACCGCCCAGAGCGCGCACGCCGTCCACCAATTGCTCCAGCGGACGCGTGAAGGTGCCGGCGATGAAATACACGAACGCTGTGCCTCCCAATACGGCGCCCAGTCCCACGGCGAGCAGCAACTGGCGAAGATGGTTAAGGAATGCGGTCGCCTGGTCGTAGGACTTCATGACCACGATGGTCACGCTGGGGTTGGCATCCAGGTTTGCCGGCAGTGCCGAGACCACGAAACTCTCCGCGCCCAGCTTCCAATCGGCCGGGCCCGAGGGTATGGGACCGGCAACAGCATCCAATGCCAATTCTTTTTGTTGCTCCGGGCCCAGGGTGCTTACCACGACCTGATTGCCGTATAGGATGGCGACCTGACTGGCGGCGACTTGCCCGACCTGGTGGGCCACGGCGGCATTCATCTCATAGCCGACGGCCACCATGCCCAGCAAGGCATTGCGCGAGCTAGGGCCGAAGTAGATGGGCGCCAGCACTACCTGATACAGATGTCCACCGGCAAACCACCACTGCGGGGTCTCGTCGATGAGCCCGCGACTATCTAGTATTCGCTGCGCCTGCTCGCGGGAGATCCCCGGAGGCTTGGTGTGAAATCCCATCACTTTTCCGGCGGGGTCGACCAGCGCGAACAAATCGCCGCCGGCGACGTGGAACATCTCACGTGATCCGTCCTGAATGGTGGGAGCGTGGTGCGAGGTCATGAGCGCCTTGAGGCTGGGAATATCGGCCATCAGTTCGGCCAGGCGGCTCAAGTCGTTTTCGCGGTCCGCTTCCAGGTTGCGAAAAGTCTCGACGGAGTTGGCCAGGTCGCCGCTCAGACCGCGACGCACATGACTGGCCACGGTGCGCTGCACGATCAGCAACGAAACCGCCGTGAGCCCGGAGGAAGTGATCAGCATGGCGATGAGAAACTTGGTGCGCAACCGCCATCGACTCATCGCCCTCTCCTTGGTGCGCTCGCTCACCTGACGAATTTATAGCCCGTCCCATGCACCGTCCGGAAGTGCACCGGATCAGTAGGGTCCTTTTCCAGTTTTTGACGCAGACGAAGGATGTGAGTATCGACCGTCCGGGTCGTGGGATAGTTATTGTATCCCCACACCTCGTTCAGCAGCTCGGTGCGTGAGATCACGCGCTCCGGATTGTTGAGGAAGAAGCGCAGCGTCTTGAACTCCTGGGGAGTGAGCGGGACGAGTTGGCCGCTGCGATGCAACTCCATCTTCGAGAAGTTTACTTCCACGTCGTCGAAGCTGAACGTTTCTCCTTTGTCCGAAGCCTGGTTAAGCCGGCGCACCGCAGCGCGCACGCGGGCCAGAAGCTCGCGCGGGCTGAAAGGCTTGGTGACATAGTCATCGGCGCCGAGCTCCAGCAGCAGGACCTTGTCCAAGACATCGCTGGCCGCGCTAAGAACGAGGATGGGAGTAGCGGACGACTCGCGTTTGATTTCGCGGCAGAGGTCCTGGCCGGACTTGCCTGGCAGCCGCAGGTCCAGCACAACGATCCGCGGCATGGTGGCGCGAAACGTGTCCATCGCCAGGGCGCCGTCGGCAGCTACGGATACGTCAAAGCCCGCAGTTTCGAACGTGCGCCGCAGGGCGCGTTGTACTGCGGAATCGTCTTCGATGACCAGAATTTTTTCCATAACCAGCTTTCCCGCTCGGCCTGAATTACAGCTAATAACAGATCAAATTGGCAGTCAATCGTGTGTTGACAATTCTGTGACAAAAGGCCGGGAAAGCTCAAAACTATCGCGATAGTTTTGTGCCCAAGGTTTGACACCATCCTCACCTTACACGAACAACTCGGCGGTTTCCTCCCGATAGATTGCGAACAGCTTCCAGCAATTCCGGGAATGCGAACTTGCGGGAAGACATTCAACAGCTCAAAGAGGAGACACGCATGTTAAGCAGTAGGATAAATTCCTTAGACAAATGCAGACTGGTTTGGACGGCGGCGATTGCGCTTGTGGCGATCGCGTTATTCGGTCTGCCGGCCTTTGCCCAGTCTTACCAGGCCACGATTCTCACCTCCGACCTCGCCAACATCAGCAACAACACAGACCCCAATCTCGGCAATCCCTGGGGGCTGGTGGCCAGCACATCAGGTCCCTGGTGGGTCTCCGACAACAACACCGGCCTGTCGACGCTCTACGACGGAACGGGTACGGTCCTATCGTTGGTAGTCACTATTCCTTCGGCCGACGGTTCCGATACCGGGGTGCCGTCGGGAATCGCCTTCAACAGCACTAGCGATTTTCAGTTGACTGCCGGCAATCCTGCTACCTTCCTCTTTGTTACTGAAGATGGAACGGTGCAGGGCTGGAACCACAATGTAGAAGCGACCTCCGCGGTCATTGCCGTCAACAACTCCAGCACCGCTGTTTATAAGGGAATGGCGATAGCTTCGTCCGGCGGCGCCAACTATCTCTACGCTACAAACTTCTTCGCTGGAACTATCGACGTCTTCGACAAAAACTTCGCATCCCACGCCTTTGGAGCGAATGCCTTTGTAGACTCGACGGTCCCCAGTGGCTTCGCGCCGTTTAATATTCAACCGATCGGCGGCGACTTGATCGTCACCTACGCCAAACAGGATGCCGAGAAGCATGACGATGTGGCTGGACCCGGCAACGGCTATGTCGACGTCTTCGATACCCAGGGCAATCTGATTCGGCGGCTACCGCACATCCTGCAGATGAACTCGCCTTGGGCGATCGTCCAGGCGCCCGCCAATTTCGGGGCCTTCAGCAACGACCTGCTGATCGGCAACTTTGGTAGCGGCTCCATTATGGCTTTCGATCCCAAGAAGGGGGATTTCGTGGGCCTCGTGCTCGATGAATCCGAGCTGCCGCTGCGCATCAACGCATTATGGGCGCTGCAGTTCGGAAACGGCGGCTCTGCTGGACCAACCAATACTCTCTACTACACCGCCGGAACCTTCGACGAAACCTACGGGACTTTCGGCATGATCGTGCCTACTTCCGGCCAGGGAGTAGCAACCGGTCTGCATCGCGCCAGCAAGTCGCAAAAGTAAACAGCAACCGGTCAATCCAGAACGAAAGGAGGGCGCAAGTCCTCCTTCCTAGGTCTGAGTAGTCAAAGTATTGCAGCCGGCACAGGTGGCATTACCAGCTCAAAGCCGGCAACCCAACATTCCTTACAGCAGTCAAACACTAGTTGTGCACTGGATTCAAAGCTTGCGCAGTACCTCAAAGATGTCCTCGTTACTCGGCACCTGGCCGATGGGGTAGATCCGGCTGAACGCCAGCTTGCCATTCTTGTCGACGATAAAGATCGCACGTTCATTAATGCCGGGGATGGGATCGCCTTCGCGGAGGATTCCGAGTTTTCGGGCGATCTCGCCATGAGGATAGAAATCGCTGGCGAGGGGAAAGCTGAGGATGCCGATTTCTTTCTTCTGCCATGCGGTGTGGCTGGGAATGGAATCAACACTGATGCCGACCAGCTGCGCATCATAGGCGGCGAAGCGCTCAACGTCGGAGTTCAAGCTGGGCAGTTGCGAGGCGCACACCGGCGTCCAGTCTGCCGGATAGAACGCCAGCACCACATTCTTCTTGCCCCGATAGTCGCTGAGCCGGAACTGGCTCTTGATATTGCCTACGACTGCTGGGAGTTCAAAGTCCGGCACTTCGTCGCCGATGTTCAAGCTCGCCATCCGCCCCTCCGAACCGAGTCAGACGCAAACTGCGATTCTAGTGGCGTGCGGCAACGCGGGCAAGTCAACGATCGGGCGCCTGTGTTAAAGCGCGATGAAAACATGATTAGCGTTCTGGCGCCCTACAGCTCCACTTCCTGCAACACCGGCTTGGGTGGCGGAATGATGTGCAGCGCTTCGACCACGGCGTCGGCAAACTCGCTGGTGCCGGCGGTGCCGCCCACGTCGCGCGTGAGGTGTTTCTTCTCGGTGTAAACCTTCTCCAGCGCCAGGCGAATGTGGTTGGCGGCATTCTCTTCGCCTAGATGGCGCAGCATCAGAATGCCGGAGCGCAATACCGCTGTCGGGTTGGCGATGTCTTTGCCGGCAATGTCGGGCGCCGAACCATGCACCGCTTCGAAGATGGCGCAATGCTCGCCGAAGTTGGCGCCCGGCACCAGCCCGAGTCCCCCGACGAACGCTGCGCACAGGTCGGAGATGATATCGCCGTACAGGTTCTCCAGCAGCAGCGTGTCGTACTGATACGGATTCATCACAAGCTGCATGCAGGTGTTGTCCACGATGTGCTCGCCATAGGTGATCTCCGGATATTCCTTGGACACGTTGCGCGAGCAGCGGATAAACAGCCCGTCCGAGAGCTTCATGATGTTGGCTTTGTGGATGGCGTGGATCTTTTTGCGCCCCACCCGGCGCGCGTACTCGAACGCGAACCTGGCGATGCGAGTGGAAGCTTTTTCAGTGATGATCTTCAGGCTCTCGACCACGCCGGGGACAACTTCGTGCTCAATGCCGGAGTAGAGGCCTTCGGTGTTTTCGCGAATGACGATGAGATCGACATCGGGATAGCGCGTGGGAACCGCCGGCAGATTGCGGATCGGGCGGAAGTTCGCAAACAGCTCGAACTGCTTGCGCAATGCGACATTAATGCTGGAGAAGCCGCCGCCGATGGGCGTCGTTACTGGGCCTTTCAGCCCGACGCGGGTGCGCTCGATCGATTCGATCAGGTCTTTCGGGATGTACTCGTGATATTTCTCGTAAGCTTCGGCCCCGGCCGCAAAGCTCTCCCATTCGAACTTCACGCCGGTGGCTTCCAGAATGCGAACGCTGGCAGTGACGACCTCAGGGCCGATACCGTCGCCGGGGATTAATGTGACCTTGTATGCCATTCTTTTCGATTTGCAGGATGGACGCGGCGCTAAAGCGCCACACGACCCTAGTCCCCCGACTTCGCCTTCGCTGCCGGGGTCTCCTTCGTGTCCAGCAGTTCCTTCAGTTCGGTCATAAACTCGCTCACATCTTTGAAATCCAAGTACACGGATGCAAAGCGTACATAGGCAACCTTGTCGATGCGCCGCAGCCGGTTCATGATCAGCTCGCCGATCTGGCTGGTGGTGCGCTCGCGCTCCGGAGAGTCGATGACGAATCCTTCTGCATCGTTGACGATCTGCTCCAGCTTGCCCATCGAAACGGGCCGCTTCTCGCACGCCCGCAGCAGTCCGTTGAGCACCTTCTGCCGTTCGAATTTTTCGCGCCGCCCGTCTTTCTTCACCACCATGTAGGGAATTTCGTCGATGCGCTCGTAGGTGGTGAAGCGCTTCTCGCATTTCAGGCATTCGCGGCGGCGGCGGATCGACTCGCCTTCCTTGCTCTCGCGCGAATCCACTACCTTGTCGTTTTCATAGCCGCAGAACGGGCACTTCATGGAAGAGAGAGCGGGCTGCGCGCCCGAACTTCGATTGTAACAGGGTAAAATCCGAGCTTCGACGAGAGAGAGACGCTCATGAACAAGTCCAGGCAGAAGAAGTTGTACGCTGACGCCACCCGCTGTATTCATGCCGGTGAAGATCGCCATGGACAAGCGGCACCGCTGACCACGCCTATCGTCCAGGCCTCCGTGTTCACCATCCCCGGCGTCGAAGGCCTGCGCCGCTACGCTGCGGGCAACAGCGGCATGTATCTGTACTCGCGCTACGGCAATCCAACCGTCACCACGGTCGAGGAAAAAATCGCCGCGCTCGAAGGCGCCGAAGCTGCCGTCGCAACTTCGAGCGGCATGGCAGCGGAGCTGATTGCCGTGCTGGCCGCGTGCCGGGCGGGCGATGAGATCGTCTCCATGCTCGACGTCTACGGCGGCACGGTGAAGCTTTTCGAGCAGGTGCTGCCGCGCTGCGGGATCAGGACGCGCTTTATCCCCTATCACGACATCCGCAATGCCGCGCGCTACTTCACGCGCAAGACGCGCCTGCTCTTTCTCGAGTCGCCGACCAATCCGACGCTTCGCTGCGTGGACCTGGCCGCGTTGTGCGAGCTCGGGCGCAAACGCAAGGCGTGCGTTGTGGTCGATAACACCTTCGCCACGCCGGTGCTGCAAAAGCCGATGGAACTGGGCGCCGATATGGTGCTGCACTCGGCGACGAAATATCTCGGCGGACACAGCGATTTAACCGCCGGGGTGCTCGCGGGATCGAGGAAGTGGATCGATCTCGCGCGATCCATGATGATCCTCACCGGCAGCGTGCTCGATCCCGGCTGCGCTTATCTTTTGCTGCGGGGACTCAAGACGCTGGATGTGCGTGTGGAGCGGGCCAGCAAGAATGCGATGCGAATCGCCGAAATGCTGAGCCAACATTCCAAAGTGGAGCGCGTGTATTATCCGGGGCTACCGGAAAACGAGATGCACACGATCGCCCGCAGACAGATGAAAGGCTTCGGAATGATGGTCTCCTTCGACCTGCGCGGCGGAGGCCGGGCGGCCGAGCGCTTTATCGACAGTCTAACGCTGTGGTATCTGGCGGCGAGCCTGGGCGGCGTCGAATCGACCGTTTCCTATCCCGTGCTGGCATCGCACATTGGGCTGAGCGCCAAGCAACTGGAGCTGCTGGGCGTCTCGGCGGGAACGGTGCGCCTGTCGGTCGGCGTGGAAGATGCGGACGATCTGCTGGCCGATCTGGAGCAAGCCTTGAACCGTGCCTGAGGTTTCCTGGCTTTCATCCGCGTTTCCCGGTTTGAGCCATTACAGAATGATTGCGTGAGGGGCGCGGGCTTGACCGTTATGGTACAAGTGCGCGCTTCAGGTCGCGGTGACAGACTGCGGCGCTTGCAAACCCGTGCGGGTGTGAGGCACAATCCAGACCTGTATTCAGGAGCGATTGATGTTCAGGGACACTCTTGCCTCAGTTCGCATAGGACTCGTCGCCGTAATCGGGATGTGCATCGCCGGCCTGGCGGTTCCACCGGCGCACGCCCAGACTTACACCGTAATCCATAACTTCCTCGGTGGGCCGGATGGAAATGAACCGGCCTACGGCCTGACCATCGATGCTGCCGGGAACCTCTACGGATCGACTTTCGAGGGGGATGACGGTACGGGATCGATTTACAGGCTGCGATATCGCAACTCAACGTGGCAACTTAGCCCGCTCTACGTATTCACCGGAGGGCCGAGCAGCCCGGGAGCGGTCCCGTACGCAGGCGTGGTCTTCGGGCCGGGAGGCAGTCTGTTTGGCACCACGGCCTACGGCGGGGAAGGAAACTGCGCCACCTGGGGCGGAACGCTCGGTTGTGGTACCGCTTTCAAACTCCAGCCTCAGGTGTCGTTCTGCGTGAACGCCACCTGCTATTGGATTGAAACCCGTCTGTTTGAATTCAATGGAGCCAGCGGCGGCGCTACTCCGTATGGCGGCATCCCGATCTTCGATCAGGCGGGGAATATGTATGGCACCACCTTCGCCGGGGGCGGCGGGAATTGCACGGCCGGCTGCGGGTTGGTCTATGAGCTGAGTCCTGGGAACGGCGGCTGGACGGAAACCGTTCTGTACAGCTTTACCGGAGCCCCGGGTGACGGAGCCAGCCCCTGGGCGGGTGTCATCTTCGATCAGACCGGTAATCTCTATGGAACCACGCAGTACGGCGGGGCCTATGGCTATGGAACGATTTACGAACTGAGTCCCGCCAATGGCGGCTGGACGGAAAAGATCCTCTACAACTTCCAGGGCCAGCAGGACGGCGGCAACCCTTATGCCGGTCTGGTCTTCGACCATGCGGGAAATCTTTACGGCGCGACCACCGTGGGCGGTGTCGGCGCGGGCGGAACGGTATTTGAGCTGACGCCGCAGGGCTTGAGTTGGAACTATCAACCGATATGCAGTTTCACCCGCCAGATGGGCGAACTGGCCGGAGGACCGGTTGCCACGCCGACGATGGATGCGGCCGGTAATCTGTATGGGGCAACCGGTGGCGATGGGGCCTACGGCTTCGGGTCTGTCTTCGAGGCGAGCCAATCCGGCGGCAACTGGACGTGCACCCCGCTGTACAACTTCACCGGCGGTAACGACGGACGACTGCCGCGCGGCAACCTGGTGCTGGATTCGAGCGGAAATATCTACGGCACTGCGGCTGGTGGGCCAACGGGATACGGCGTCGCATTTGAAATCACCCGGTAGGCTGAAGTGGTGCGAAGTGAGGGACCGGCCGCTAATCGCTACTGCTAAGTGAGTGCTGTTACGCGCTGCGTTTCGCGATGGGCTGCTCGTCTTTGCTTTCCTCGCGCGCTGTCACATCGCGGGCTTGCCGTGCCTGCTCTACATAGCTGATTGACGGTACCGATACCACTCGCATCGCCCCGGTGATGAGCCATGCCGCGCGCTCATAGGTCAGATAGCTCCACGCCCACTGCAGCATGACGATCATCCGGTTGCGAAACCCGATGAGAAACATGATGTGCACGAACAGCCAGGTAATCCAGGCGAAAAAGCCGGAGATGTGGAGCTTGCCGAACTGCGCGATCGCCGCGGCGCGGCCGATGGTCGCCAGCGATCCCTTGTCGAAATAGTGAAACGTCTCACGCGGCCGTCCGGCAAGATCGGCCCCGATCTGGCGCGCGGCGCACTTGCCCTGCTGCATGGCTACGGGAGCGACGCCGGGCAGAGGATTGCCGCGCTCATCCTTCAAGGTAGCGAGGTCGCCAATGACGAAGACCTCGCGATGACCGGGAAGGCTGAGATCGGGTTCAACAAAGACGCGCCCGGCGCGATCGACGGGAACGCCCAGCGAGGCCCCCAGCGGCGATGCCGCAACTCCCGCCGCCCACAGCACAACCTCGGCGGGAAGGACCTCGCTGCCAATGCACACCTGGCCGGAGCGCACATCGGTCACGGAAGAGTTGGTGCGCACTTCGACCCCAAGATGCTCGAGTTGCCGAACCGCGCTGCGCTGCAGGTCCTCGGGATACGAGCTGAGAATCGACGGTCCGGCCTCGACCAGCACAATGCGCGTTTTGGCGGGATTGATGTTGCGAAAATTCTTGGGCAGCGACCTGCGCGCGATCTCAGCCAGCGTGCCGGCCAGCTCGACGCCGGTTGGGCCGGCGCCCACGACGACAAAATTCAGCGGACGATGGTTGCCGGTGAGCGCCGCTTCCCGTTCGGCAAGCTCATAGACCAGCAGAATGCGCCTGCGAATCTCCAACGCGTCCTCGATGGTCTTCAGTCCGGGCGCGAGCACCTCCCAGTCATCGTGACCGAAGTACGCGTGCATGGCGCCTGCGGCGACCAGCAGATAGTCGTAGCTCAGCTCGAAGCCGTGCACTTGCACCTTGCGATTTTCCAGATCGAAGCCAGTAACTTCGCCCAGCAGCACCTCGATGTTCTTGTGCCTGGCCATGATCTCGCGAATGGGCGCGGCGATCTCCGCCGGCGAGAGTCCCGCGGTGGCGACCTGGTAGAGCAACGGCTGGAAAGTGTGATGGTTCTTACGATCGACAATCGTGATCTGGACGCGCAGGCGGGCGAGCGCCTCAGCAGCTTTCAAGCCGCCGAATCCACCACCGACAATCACAATCCGCGGACGGGCTTTCGCGTTCATGGCCGTACATTATGTGATGCCTGAGAAAACGACTTCGAAGCAGGGAAACAAACGGTAGAGCCAGCCTTTAGGCTGGCGTCGAAGATCCCTGTAAAGAGCTTGGCCTGCCGTGGTCATTCTCAATGACCACGGCAGGCAAAAAACAGCTTTGATTACTTGCCCACGCGGCGCTGAAGCGCATCGCCATCAACAAGGTGCGATTGCCGCTGCTAGTGCCGTTTTGCTCGCGATCAACCGCACTGTAACTAACGCCGCCGGGTAGGCCTTCAATTGCGCCGAGGGTACCCGCCGGCGACGTCCCGAGCTTAGTGCACGAAGTTGTTCTCGTCGTGCGAGGGCGCTCGCGGTGAGCCCGGGGCCGCCGCCGTTCAGAGAAAACGCCTGGAACACCGCTGCAAACCCTTGCACAGGCGATAACAAGAATGCTGTTCCGGTTGAACTTACGGTGGCAGCAGGATTGCTCTTAGGGGAAGGGTTATCCTCGCTTTAGGGGTCCTGGTTGGTACGGGAACTAAACCGCAAGGAGGGT
>Ga0335073_10007378_pt1 | contig 15414 bp, 20 predicted proteins | sample Lox_Sample_22_FD_207093 | JGI IMG/M metagenome (GOLD analysis project Ga0335073, IMG submission 207093) | Soil microbial communities from Loxahatchee National Wildlife Refuge, Florida, United States - Lox_Sample_2.2 | ecosystem: Environmental > Terrestrial > Soil > Wetlands | place: USA... | reverse complement strand
GAGGGGCCGCCGGCCGAGTACAAGGGCGAGGTTTCGGCGGACTGAACGCGGTAATGGTGGCCGGTAGGGCAAGGCCGCCCTTACTCGGGAGGTAAACCAATGAACCTGCCCTTGCCGCGCCGCTCGCCGGAACGCTCTCGAGGTGGATGGCCGGATCCATTCGGTGATCTCACGCAGCTCTGGAACCGGATGGGGCAGCTCCTGGGACCGCTCGGCGGTCAGGGCACGTGGGTTCCCGCCGTCGAGACCGAAGAAGACGGCGAGGCGTACGTGGTGCGCGCCGAGCTTCCCGGGCTGCGGCGCGAGGACGTCGAGGTGGAGCTCGCCAGCGGCGAACTGCGCATCACCGGCGAGACGACGGAGGAGGCGGGCGGGAACATGCTGCGCCGCCGGTTTGGCCAGTTCGCCTACAGCACTAGCCTCCCGGCGGACGCCGACATCGAGCGGGCCGAAGCCCGCCTCGCCCACGGCGTGCTCACCGTCCGGTTGCCGAAAACGGGCCAATCCCGCTCCCGCAAGATCGAGGTCATGAGCGACACTGGGACCACCTGAGCGCTTTCCCCGGAGTGTGAGGCAATGACCCAGCCGCTGGTGGTCCGGTTCGGTACGCTGCACGATCAGCTCGGTCCGCCCAAGCGTGATGGCGCGCTGATGATCGCGGACGGGGTCGTCGCCGAGGTCAGCGAGCGGGGACTCAGTTTGCCTGTCGGCGCGCTGGTTGTCGACGCCGTCTGCGTCGTTCCCGGGCTGATCAACGCGCACGGTCACCTCGAGCAGGACGCGACGGTCGAGCCCATGCGGTGGTACACGGCATCGACGCCGACGCAGCGGGCGATTCACGCGGCCGGGCAGGCGAGCCGGGCTCTCGCCGCGGGGGTGACGACGCTGCGGGACCTGGGGGCGAGCAACCGGATCGCGATCGAGGTCCGGGACCTGATCAGGCAGGGAAAGCTACCCGGGCCTACCGTTGTCCCGGCCGGCCACGTGATCTGCATGACGGGCGGGCACGGCGCGTTCGTGGGCCGGGAAGCCGACGGGCCGGACCAGGTCCGTTCGGCGGTGCGGAAGGAGCGCCGGGACGGCGCCGAGGTGATCAAGTTCATCGCGACGGGCGGGGTACTGACCCCCGGTGCGGTTCCGGGCGCCCAGGAACTGTCGGAGGAGGAACTGCGGGCGGGGGTGGACGAGGCGCACCGGCACGGGCTGCACGCGGCCGCCCACGCGATCGGCACCGAGGGGATCAAGGCCGCCCTGCGCGCCGGGATCGACTCGATCGAGCATGGGCACCTGATCGACGAGGAAGGGATCGAGCTGCTGCTCGATCGCGAGGCTTACCTGGTGCCGACCCTCGCGGCGATCCGGCGCATCACCGACGCGGGCGCGGAGGCCGGGCTGCCTGATTACGTCGTCAGGAAGGCGAGTGACATCGCCAAGCAGGCAGAGGCCAACCTGCGCCGGGCTTATCAGGCCGGCGTCCATATCGCGGCCGGTTCTGACGCGGGGACGCCGTTCAATCCGATGGACGGGTTCGCCTATGAGCTCGAGCTGATGCACTCGATGCTCGGGATGAGCCCCCAGGAGGTCCTGCGCGCGGCGACGGTCACCGCCGCGGACCTGCTCGGGGTCATGCGGGGCACGCTGGCGCCGGGAGAGGTCGCCGACCTGCTCGTGCTCGACCAGGACATCGATGACGGCCTGCAGGTGCTCCGCGATCCCCGGCTCGTCATTAAGGGCGGCGAGATCGTGCACACCCGCGCGTCCTTATCGTTTGCGGGCCCGCACGATGAGGAAGTACGGGACGATCCGGGTGTCAGCGACCTGCGGGTAAGCGGCGGCGGTCTCCTCGTCCGCACAGGGCTCGGCTATCGCCTCGATCGTCAGGCCGGCACCCAGGACGGCATTCAGCCAGCCGGCCAGGGTGCGGCGCGCGTAGGTGATCGTGAACGGGCGGTACGTCCGTGGCAACTGCGCCGAGGCGGCGTTGAAGCCCCAGGTCTCGGTGAACGGGCCCTGGTAGAAGTAGTCGCCGACGGCCAGCGCCTGCCGTACCCCGGATTCATCGTTCACCCAGCGCCTGACCGGTGCTGACGTCACCGGGTGGAGCACCGAGAACTGCGCGAAACCGCCGGGCCGCAGCACCCGCGCCACCTCACCCAGCGTGCGTTCGGGATCAGCGACGTCCATCAAGCTCATGAACGCGGTCACCACGTCGAATGTCGACGCGCGGAACGGCAGCGCGGCCCCGTCGCCGAGCAGATAGCTGATACCGTCACTGTCGGCTTCGGTGGCCGCCGTAATGAACGACTCCGCGACATCGAGGGCGACGACGTGCGCGCCGCGACCGGCCAGCAGGCGGGTATTATGCCCCTCACCGCAGCCCACGTCCAGGCACGCCAGCCCGTCGACTGCCGGCAGCAGTTCGAAAAACGCCGGGGTGTTCACCAGGTCCCGGTAGAAGTCCAGCCCAGCGCGCGACAATTCCGTCCACGCCGCGGCGTTGGCGTTCCACTGCCCCCGTATATCTGGCGGCGCCACCCCGCCATGCTCGCACGCCTGGCGGCGATGGGCATAGCCTCAATGGCCGCTCACGACGCCGGCTAGCATGCCGCCCAGCCGCATTCGGATGTGGGAGGTGCGCTGTCATGGGCACTGCTGAGCCGGGTAACGCCGGGCCGGAAGAGGAGCCGTCCTCGGAGTCCTCTGAGTCCTCGGAGGATGTGCGCGACTATGCCGCCTATGCGCAGCGGTTGCGCTCGCTTCCGGCCGACCAGGTGCTCGGGGATTTCCTGTTCAGCCTGCTCAATACCGCGCAGGTGAAACTGGGCCGGCGAGATGCCCGGTTGCTGATCGATGTCGTCGCGGTCGCGCACGACCACGCGCGGGCCTACCTGCCGGGCGAGCTCACCGCGCAGGTCGAGCAGGCGCTCGGACAGCTGCGGATGGGCCAGGTCAACGCGGAAAACCACGCGCCTAAGGACGGCCAGCCGGAAGAGAACGACCTGGCTAAGCCCCCGGCCCCGCCATCGGCTGGCGCGGGCCAGGGGCTGGGATAGGCCGTATCAGACCCGGCCGGGGAGCCGCGTCGTGACCTCCTGGACAATCCACGTATTGCCGTCGGGATCGTCGAAGGAGCAGAACGACCCGTAGCTCGTGCGCTCGGGGTCGGGGCCGCTCATGCGTGCCTCTACGGGGAACGGCGGTCCGTGCCACACATCGAGGGTGTCGATGCCGCGGCCGACAAGTTCGTCATGGGCCGCTTCGATGTCGGAGACGGTCAGCGTGGCCAGGGCCGCGCCCGGGGTGGCGGTCGTGAGTCCAGTGCCGAACGTGACCGAGGCCGCCGAGCCGGGGGGCGTGAACTGGACGATGCGAAGCCCGGGTAGCGGGGACGCGTCGTCGTCCAACCTCCAGCCCAGGCGCTGGTAGAACTGCTTGGATCGATCGACGTCGGATACGGGGATGACGGCGACCTCGAAGTGCATGTCGACCTGCGCGGCGCCGGCGCCGCTACTCGCGTGATCACTGCGTGTTTCGGTGGAGCTCATGGTTGCCTCCGTGAGTGCTCCTGGGTTCCTGGCACCACAGTCGCTCTCGGAGGCTCCGCATCGAGCCTGTTGTACCCCCTGGCCAGACCCCCCGGTCCGGCTACCAGGCGACCCCGTCGGGGAGCGGGATGCCACTGGCCAGCGGGAAGGACAGTGGCCTGAACTTATTTTGGGTGATCACGCCGACCGCGGGAATCGACTGGCCCGGCTCGGCGCCGGCCCTGTTCAGATAGCCGATCACCGTGTCGCCGGAAGAGCTGATCCACAGGATTTCGCTGTCGGTGCCGCAACTCCCTCCCTGGTACAGCGTGCGGGTTGGTTTACCAGTCGCCGTCGAATACTCAGTGAATGCCACCGAACAGTTGCCACCTGTGGCTCCCCCCAGGGCTTGTGAACCGGTGGGGGCTGCACACGCCGCCGCCACCGTCTTCCCGTCGGACGTGACCACCGGTCTGCTGCAGGTACCGAACGGCATGGACCAGGCGGTGGGCCGGCTGTCCGCGATCAGGTCGTGCCCTGGACGGGTCGTATCGAGTACGCGGCCACCCGCGCTGTAGTCGAATACCAGCGTGTGCCCGTCGGCCAGCCAGAAAAGCGTGGTGTTGTTGTCCCGGCCCAGGTATCCGTCCCATTCCTGGCTGCTGGGCGGCCCGGTCCATGTCCGCAACAGCGCTCCGGTACTCACTGAATAGATTCGCAGCTGTTCTGGACCCGAGTTCATCGTCTCGTTCGGCTCTAGCGTGACGGCGAACTCGCTGCCGTCGGGGGACAGCGCCGTCCCGGTCACCTCGAGGCCATAGGGCGTCGCCGGGATGGGCAGTCTGGCCAGCTGGGCGGGATGGTCCGTGCCAGGGGCGATGCGAAGCAGGTACCAGGTCCGCGGTTCCACGGGCCACCACTTAGGCGAGTAGGGGAAGGGCTGGGCGCCAAGGACGAACGTCCGGTCGTCCGCTGCCCCGGTTATGCCGACGAACGAACTGTGCGCCGGCGGGCTGACCATGGCCAGCCGTGCGCCGGTGAACGTGTCGCCCACAACAACTTGATCGGGGGACTGCTGGCCTGACGCGTCGTTGAGCGCGACGTAATACGCCGGGATCTGCGGGCTGGCAGTGGACGCGGGGGGAACCTGCTGGCTGTTGCGGACGTCTTTGACGATCACCACTGCGACAGCGATCGCTACCACGGCCGCCGCGGCGGCTAGCGGCACTATCCATTGGCGCCGGGGGTGCCAGCGGCGCGCCGCTGGCTGGACCTGGGGCAAGACCAGCGGCCGCACCTCGTGTACCTCATCCGCAACATAGCGCGTGGCCGAGCGGACTCGGTCTTCCATCGTCATGAGCCCTCCCTGAGCATCCGGCCGAGCGCGGCGATCGCACGGGATGTCGCGGACTTGACGGCCCCGCGGCTGATCCGCATGGCCTCCGCGACCTCAACCTCGTCCATGTCGAGATAGAAGCGGAGCACAAGCGCCTCGCGCTGCCGGTCCGGCAGTCTCCTTATCGCGGCGACAACCTCGCGGTGTTCCTCTCCGGCCAGCGCGCGAGCCTCGGCGGACTCGAAGGCGGGCTCAGCGAGCGCGATCTGGTGGTACCGGGACTTGCCGCGCAGCACCGTACGGCATCCGTTCAGTACGCTCGACCGCAGGTAAGCGAGCGCGCGCGAAGTATCGGACAGGCCGCCCCACCGCCGGTAGAGGCCAAGGAAGGCGTCCTGCACCACGTCCTCGGCCGCCGTCTGGTCGCCGAGCATAATCACGGCAAGCCGGACCAGGCCAAGCGCGTGCACCTGATAGAGCGCCGTCACCTGACGCGCGGCATCGGGGGCGGCGCCCCGCGGAGGATGCGTGTGCACGTTGTCCACATACCAGAGACGCCTGAACTCCAGCCCAGTTGCCTGAGCGGGCCGCGGAATTGCCTGCCAGCGCGCAGCGATCCGGGTGCGCCAAGCGTCTCTCAAATGTGGACGTCACGATGGATATGCCCCAGGGGCCGGATGAAATTAGTCCGGAAACCGGCCCGCTCCGGCGCGGCCAAAGCGAAGCGAAGGCGGCGCTGTCGGTCTCTGAGCTGTTCCGCGACCATCACCTGGAGCTGGTGCGCCTGGCGCTCGTGATGGTGGGTGACTTGGCCACCGCCGAGGACGTCGTGCAGGACTGCTTTGAAAGGCTGCACCGCCGCTGGCATGTGATGCGGGAGCCGGGCCGGGCGCTGGCCTATGCCCGCTCCTCGGTCCTTAACGGCTGCCGGTCAGTGCACCGCCGATCTGCGGTTTCCCGCAAGTACGGGCCGCGGCTAGCGCAACCGGGCGACGCGACCGTCCCGGACGCCACTGCGGCCGCTGCTGACCGGGGCCAGCTAGCGGCCGCTCTGCGGCAGTTGCCGCGCCGTCAGCGGGAGGTCCTGGTGCTCCGGTACTACGCCGACCTGAGCGTGGCCGAGATCGCCGAAACGCTCGGGATCAGCCCAGGCAACGTCCGCGCCTGCATAAGCCGTGGACTGGCCGCGCTTGCCTCCGTGATAGGTGAGGAGAAGTGATGACTGCCTTGGAGGACCGGCTCAGGGATGAGCTCAGCCAGCTGGCGGCACTCGCTCAGCCGGAGACCATTCACCCGCTGCGCGCACCGGCTCCGCGCCGGCGTGCCATGGCCCGGTTCCTGGCGCCCATCGCCGCCATGGCGGTGGTGGCGGCGATAGCGATCGCAGCAGCCATGATCGCGCCGTGGCAGCCCCATCGCGGCGCGGCGCCGGTGCCTGCCGCCCCGGAGCTGGTGCGCAGTGATACGGTCCCCCGCTTTTACGTGCTGGCGTACCAGAGTTACGTCGACGGAGGCCGCAAGTTCGTGACCTATGCGGCGGTGCATAGCTCGGCGACAGGTGCCACGCTGGCCCAGGTCACCCTGCCGGGCCTGCAGTACCAGGGCGGCTATTCCAGCCCGAGTATCACCGGTGCCGCCAACGACCGGACCTTCGTGGTGATGGAGACGAACCTCACCAGCGTGAATAGCATCGTCTGGCTGTTCCGGTTGCAGGTCAGTGCCAGCGGGCGATCCATCCAGGTCACCAGGCTGCCGGCGCACGTGCCGTCCACAATGGCCATCGATCACGTCGCCCTATCGCCAGACGGCACCAGGCTCGCGATGACGGCCCAGTCGGACTGCGGTCAGTATCGCTGCCAGTACACCGGGATCCGCGTGGTCAACCTGGCCACCGGCGCCGTCACGACCTGGTCCACCCGCACCAATGGCGCGCCATTCAACAGCTCCTGGGCCGGCGACAATGCCGTGGCCTTCGAATGGCAGCCGGGTGCCAAAGGCCAGGCCGCGGGCTATCGCGTGCTGCCGCTGTCCGCCGCACCCGCCGATCTGCTGACCGCCAGCCAGCCCGTCGCCTCACCGCGAGCCGTGTCCACCGGCTACGTTCCTAACGCCCTGGTTAGCCCGGACGGCAAGACCGTCATCACCTCCGAGGTGGTCCCGTTCACGCACCTGTTCTCCGCCCACGGCGCCGTGGCCCGGATCGTGGAGCTGAACGCACGGACTGGCCGCCTAGAGCGCACCTTGTACACCGCCAGCGCGAACGGCCAGTCCGACATTCTCGTTCAGTCCTGCAACGTCTTGTCGCTCGGGCCGGGCGGTCAGCATCCACTGGTGGACTGCTTCTCCAAGCTCGGAGCGCTGATCGACGGGCAGATCGTCAGCCTGCCGGGCTTCCCCAGCGCATCCAGCAGCGGCATCTCCGGCCAGCAGGCCATCGCCTGGTAAGGCTAGCCAGGCTGAAGCCGCCTCGCGGGTGGCACCCTCGTGGGCCTACTGCCCACGGTGCTCAGCCAGGGCAGCCGGGGTTGGCCATAGGGACGACCCGCGGCAATTGGTTCGTCCAGCTGTCTGCCTCGATGGTGATGATGGCCTTGCCGTTGTTGTTACTGAGGACCAGTCCGGTGGCCGGATCAATGACGAACTCCTGCCACTGGCGGGGATCCTGGGGGGGCTTAATGAGCAGCTCCTGGCCGCCCGGGACCGGGCCGAGGCTGGTGACGCCCGGAAGTTCGGCGAGTGCCCGGAAGGCGGCCGCCCGGACCTGCGGTGGTGCGGGGACCAGCCACTCCAAGGCGGTGAAGGACTCGATGAGCCAGACCTCCTGAACGGTGGCGGGCGGGGTGTACCTGGCAAACCATGCCGTCAGGGCCGCAGGGCTGGTGGGCAGATCCTGGGTCAGCTGGTAGGTCAGGAAGTCGCCGCTGTGGTACACGAACCCGCCGTATCCGGTTCCCTCGGCAACCACGCCGGCCGGTATCCCGTCGCAGGCGGGCTGGGCAGACCAGTACCTTCCGTCTTGGGCGACCCACTCTTCTTCCACGCTGGAGCTACCCGCCATCGTGGTCCGGATCTTGAAGTGCCAGTAGGCGCCCGATGGCTGCGCCGCGGCGCTGGTGGCCGCGGTCAGCAGGATCCGCTGTCCCGCCTGCTGGGCGGCGGCGCCGGAACGGGCAGTGACGGGCGGGTGGCTGCCGCGAACGACGGGCGTGCCGCCGCTTGCGAGCACCACGGCTGCCGCAGTCGCGGCAGCGGCCAGGCCGAGACCCCCGGCCAGCCAGGCGGCCGGGCGACGGTTGCCCAGGCTGCGCGCCGCCACCCGGCGCCGGCGAGCCGGGGTGCGGATGGCCGCCTCGAGCCGCCGTCGCCCGCGGCCGATCGCCGCATCGGATGGCTCGGGCGCAGCCAGCAGGGTCGCGAGAGTTCGCAGGTCATCATCCATTGACTTCCCCCTGGTCGATGAGGTTCCGGAGCTTCTTGCGCGCACGGCTGAGCCGGGAGCGGACCGTGCCGCCGGAGATGCCGAGTGCTTCGGACACTTCCTCGTGGCTGAGCTGACTCAGCGCGACGAGCAGAATGACGTCCCGCTCGCCCGGAGTCAGCCGGGTAATAGCCCGTGCGAGCTGCGGCTGAAGGCGCTCGGCGGTCACCGCGCTGATGACGCGGTTCTCGGGTCCATCGGCAGGCGGCTCGGCTCCGGTGCGAGCCAGCGCCCGGTAGCGGCGGGCCTCCTGGCGCCGGTGCCGTGCCACCAGGTTGGTCGCGATGCCGAACAGCCAGGGCCGGAGACTGCCACGGCTGGGGTCGAACCGGTCCTGCTGCCCGAACGCCACGAGAAACGTCTCAGCCGCGATGTCATCGGCTGCCTGGATGCCCAGCCGGCCCGCCACGTAACGGTAGATGTCGCGGATGTACCGGTCGTAGACGGCCGTGAACATCTCCGGATCACGCTTGAACCGGGCGGCAAGTTCGGTGTCCGTCACCGGGCCGCCCAAGCCGGCGGTCATGGCTCTGCTCTCGTCATCCAGGTGCCTTTCCGGCGGGATCCTCAGTCGTCACTCATGATTCGCCGCAGCCCGCAATCCGTTCCCGTTAGAGCCAAGCGCGGGAATGGGTGATCTGCGCTCCGCCGCGCTACTGGCGGCTGCGGGCCTGCTCAGCCAACGCGGCCATCACTACCAGCGGGGACGTTGCGCACGCAACGTACAGCAGGATCAGCGGCAACCCCGGGTGCGGTCGGTCGCCACTCTCCGGCACCAGGTCCGAGTTAAACGCCAGCGACGGCTTTACGTGACCCCACCGCGTGATCTCCAGGTACATCAGGTACCACGATCCGGCCCACACCGCGCCGCCGACCCACTTCGCCCAGCGCATGCCCCAAGAATGCCACATCGACGACGTAGCGCGGATGCTGCTATTGCATGAAGCGGCGGCAGTCCGCGGCGTAAGTCTGACTTATAAAATGGTCTAGCAAACGAGGAGTCCGCCTGCATAACTTGCAAGCGGACTCCTCGTCGCCGGGTCGATAAATGTTCCTATCCGGAACAATCAGCAAAGCGATCGAATTCTCCATTCCGCGCTCCATGAAGAAATGCCCTGAACTCGCCGACCGTATAGACTAGGATGGGCCCGTCGGGATCCTTCGAGTCGCGTATGGCTATCTTTCCCGTGGCCGAAGCTACTTCGACACATTGGCCGTTAGAGCCGCTGTACTGGGTCTTGACCCAGGTTAGATTTGCACGTTCGGTATCGCTCAGGATGAGTTTCCCCGTATTTACAGTGCCCATTATAATCAGTACCTTTCATTCGATCATCTGTGAACAGTGTGAAAGGCAGCCATCGCCTCGGTAGGGAGCCGGTTCTGCTGATTGCTATCTCTGCTTGCGTGTGTGACTACGTGCCCTCGTAGATTTCCGCTATCTTCGCGGTTATTGCGACTGAACCTTCTTGGTCCAGCGCGATGGATTGCAGCCTGGAAAGTATCCGCTTGTACCTCGTGAGGTCAGCCACGCTTTCCAGGTAGATGTTTCCTACAGCCCCTTCGACGTATACGACGTCGTTCACCTCAGGCTTATTGAATTCAAGGATCACGAAATTGCTCTGCAGTCCCGGATGCGCGCCGACGGAAAGCGGGATGACCTGGAAGACGACTTTTGGCAGGGCGGCGGCCTCGATGATCCGTGCGAGCTGAGCCCGCATGACAGCAGCGCCGCCAATGGGGCGACGCAAGGCTCCCTCATCGACGATGACGTTGTAGCGGGACAGAGGGGCGTCATCGCGCGTGAGCAGCGTCTGTCGTCTCATCCTGGCCGTGATGCGCTGGTCTATCGCGGCGTGATCAAGAGGCGGATCGCCGGCCTCCATGACCGCGCGAGCGTAGGCTTCGACCTGCAGAGGTCCGGGCACGATGTCCGTGTTGTAGTCGCTGATCGTCATGGCGTCAGTTTCCAGGCCGACGTAGGTCGCGTAGGGCAGGTCGTACTGCTGCCACCAGGCGCGTTGCTTGCCTTCTCTGGCAAGGGCCATGAGTCGTTCGCGTTCACCCGTGTCGGTGATCCCGTAGACAAGGCACAGATCCCGGATGTCGCGCGGGCTGGCGCCAACCCGACCCGTTTCGAGTCGGCTGAGCTTCGTCTGGGACATCATCGCGCGCTCGGCAACCTCCTCGATGCTCAGTTTCCGCTCGGCACGGAGCTGCCGGAGCAGGAACCCCAACTCCCGCCTCCGGAGTGTCGGGTTGCTCTCACTGGCCACTTGCGCCCCGAAATATGTGGCATCGCGTCAGGAGAAACATATCAGACGGTGCGTTATGCACGCGCGGATCGCAAAGACAAATCGCACTTGCGGAACGCGATTTCATAGTTGACTATAGAAGCAGAGCGCGGCGTCAGACGCAAGGTGCACGATGCAATTGCGGTGAAATTTGCACCTAGCGCACGCCGGCTCTAAAGGAGGTGCCTCTTTGCCTAGCTTGATTACAGTGTGCAACTTGTGTGCTACTGATAGTGATCTGACTGGAGTCTGCTGGGGCACTCTCGGGCGGCATGGCAGACGCGGGGACGCCCTGTCTTCGGATTTCAGGCGCGACCACACCGATCCTGCGCCGCGTACGGCAGGACCTGAGGGGAGCACTGACGCAAGACTTCCGTGTCCCTGAATGGCTGTGGCCGTCAGAACGAGTTCCGACCTTCGGCCTGCCCGCAGACCATAGTCGACTTGGCTTCACTGGTGAAGGGAACCCTCGGCAGCCCGTAGTCCCTGTCGGGTACGACCGCATCCGGCAGTGTTCCACCTGCTCGGCGTCGGTTGGCTTCGTTCCCCCAGGAGGCCGACGTGGCGAGTGACCCGCGACATGATGGGCCTCGGACGACGAAGAAGACCGTGCCCACAGACAATCCCGAGACAACGACAGGTGAGGAAAGCGCGGCGCTGGTCTTGCGCCGCGGGGAACCCCCTGTCGATCAGCTTGACTTCGATGACAGGCATGACACGCGAGCCACTGAGAGTGACGATTTGGCTCGACGCTACAGCGAGCTGCGTAAGGACCGCAGGAGGGATGACTGGCATAAGTTGGCCATAAGCTCGATCGGGTTCGCCTTTTTGGCGGCGGTGTACCTGGCTGGTTTCATCGTGGTGTTGCGACTGTTCCCGCATCTCGGCCCGTGGCTGGCCGCCAGAATCGTCGGACTGGCTTTCGTCGCGGCGGGCGGCGGGGTGGCTGTCCGGTCGGCCGGGCAGGTACTCAAGCAGCGAACTGCTCGCAGGCAGGACCGAAACTCTAAGCGGACCTGATCACTGCGACGAAAGCCGTACCGCCCGTTTGCGCAGTGGACTACCCCGCTCTTGGGCGGACCAGGAGGCCGCCGTTGGCGCCGAATCCGGCGCGCTGGTAGAAGGGGATCGCCCGCTGGGTGGGGCGGAGCACGACGCGCACGAACCCGTGGGAGTCGGCGTGCGTCAGGAGCGCGGCAAGCAGTAGGGAGCCAATGCCCTGATCCCGGTGTTCGGCCAGCACGAACGCGTTCCCTATGTAGCCCCAGCGGCCGGTGTCGACGCCGGGCCGTGGCATGCGCTCGAAGACGCTCAGGTTCATCATGCCGACCGGTTTGCCCTCGATCTCCGCCAGCCAGGTGAGGCGGCGGGCGGTCTCACGCTTGTACCACTCGAGGAAGCGGGCCTCGAATCGCTCGTCGGCGACGCTCCCGGTGTCTTCCTCGGTCCACTCCCGGCGCAGTGCGGCCAGGGCGGCCCCGTCAGCCGGGCCGGCCATCCGGATGACTGAGATGGGCATGATCCACGAGCGTACCGGCCCCGCCCGGGCGCCTAGGGGCGGGACCTGGGCTAATCCTGCGTCAGCAGCAGCCAGAGCAGCAGGAGCCGTCGCAGGTCGGGTCATCGCAGCACGAGCACATCACGGTCACCTCCTTTCGCGTCCTCACAACCGGGCGCGCACCACCTGCCGGGGAGCGGGTCCGGGCAGGCCGGGCCGGGCATGGCCGTGAGCATGCCGGACAGCTCGGCGCGCAGCGCGGCCAGCCGCGCCATCTCCCGGTCGATCTCGCTGATGTGCTGGCGCAGCAGCACTTCGGCGGGCGCGCACGGGCAGACGCCGGTGTCGCGGACCGCGAGCAGCTCGCGGATCTCGGCCAGTCGCAGCCCGAGCCGCTGCCCGCCCCTGATAAACAGCAGGCGATCCAGGTCGGCGGCTCCGTAGCGGCGGTGGTCCCCGCCGGTGCGGCGTGGCTCTGGTAGCAACCCCGCCCGCTCGTAGTACCGGACCGTGTCCGGACTCACCCCGCCACGGGCGGCCAACTGGCTGACGGACAGCGGCCCGGTTTCCTGATCGATGGCCATGACCCGACCGTATGCCTTGGACCCCACTCCAAGTTCAAGAGGAATCTTCGGGCACGGCCGGACCGATGTAGCGGACGACAACGACCGGTTGGCCGTCATACGTTTCGGCTGCCCAGAGCACAAGCAGGTCCTCATGGCGGCAGCGCACCGTGACGCCCCACAGGGGCGGGTCGGACCAGCGGTGCCTGCGCAACCACGCCTGGCCCGGGTCCTTCTCTAGTCCGTCGAATACCGCGTCCAGCTTGTCGAGCGCCTCGTCGTCGGCGATGCCCTCGTAGGCGTCGGCCGCGTCCGGCTCGAACTTCAGCCTCATGCGACGGCGACCGGCTCCGCCGCCTCCCGGGAGCCGCGGGGGCGCGCGGGCCGGTCGCGCAGGCGACCCGCGTCAGGGCTGGCCTGCCGCTCGCGGATCTGTGCGTACTCCTCCGGGCGCGCCGTCATGAACCGCAGCTCGTGCTCGGGGACAACGACCGCCGGGCGCCAGATAAGCGTCCCGTCGGCCTGTTCCTCAACCAGGTAGCGCGTGTGCTCCTTGTGCCCGACCCGGCCCAGGCTGGTGCGCCGCCGCTCGTCCAGCTCTATCAGCACCGGCTCGTGCGCCTCCGACCAGATAATATCCGTTGCCATAATGCCAAACTACCACTTTTGGCCGTCGAAGTATCCGGCCGAGGCGCTCGGACGGCATCCGGCTGGGGCTGTTCCCGGCGTCCGCTGCGCGCGCGCCTTAGCGCGACAACGGCTACCAAGATGGCGGCAGCGCCGAGGGAGGCGCCGGTCTCCCAGGCGAGGTGGTAGCCGGCGGTCAGGGCCTGCGCTGTCTGGCTGCTTCCGGTGCGGCCGGCGGCGAGCGTCGTGAGCAGGGCGAGGCCGAGCGCTCCGCCGACCTGCTGCGAGGTGTTGAACACACCGGACACGAGGCCGGCGTCGGCGTCGGTGGCGCCGGACATGCCCAGGGTGGTCACGGCCGGCAAGGTCAGGCCGCCGCCGAGACCGAAGAGCACCAGCAGCGGCAGCACGTCCGTCGCGTAGGCGGCGTGGGCGGGGATCTGCGTGAGCAACGCGAGCACGGCCGTGATCATCACCAGTCCCGCGACCAGGACCCGGCTGGCGCCGAAGCGGCCGATCAGCCGGACCGACAGGCCCAGGGACACCGCGGCGATGACGGCGGCGGTCGGGAACAGGCCCAGGCCGGCGGCCGCCGGGCGGAAGCCGAGCACCCGCTGCAGGTAGAGGGTGACGATGACCTGGAATCCCATGGCGGCGCCGATGATGAACAACTGGGCGAGGTTGGCGCCGGAGAAGCTCCGCGAGGCGAACACCCGCAGCGGGAGCAGCGGCGTCCGGGCGGTGGCCTGCCGGACGACGAAGCCGGCCAGCAGCGCGGCCGCGACGATCCCGGCCCACCAGGCCGCGTGCTGCACGATCGCGTAGACGCCGAGCATCACGCCGGCGGTCACCAGCACCGCGCCGAGCGCGTCGGCGCCAGCCCGCAGCCCGATGCCCTGGTCCGTCGCCAGCAGCCGCCACCCCGCGATCCCGGCGAGCAGGCCGACCGGCAGGTTCACGAAGAAGATCCAGTGCCAGCTCGCGAACTGAACGAGCAGCCCGCCGATGATCAGGCCCGCTGAGGCGCCGACGGCGCCGACGAAAGAGAACGCGGCGATGGCCCGGCGCTGCTCGGCTGGCTGCGGGAACAGCCGGACGATCATGCCGAGCGTGACCGACGACGCCATCGCGCCGCCGATGCCCTGGACGAACCGCGCCGCGATCAGCATCCCGGGACCGGAGGCCAGCCCGCAGGCCAGCGAGGCGAAGGTGAACACGGCGAGACCGGCCAGGAACATGCGCTTACGGCCGATCAGGTCCCCGAGCCTGCCGCTCAGCAGGAGCAGGCCGCCGAACGCGATCAGGTAGGAGTCCATGACCCAGCTGAGGCTGGCCGGAGTGAATCCCAGGTCGGCCTGGATTACAGGCAGCGCGACGGTCACGATCGTGCCGTCCAGGATGATCATCAAGGTGGCCGCGCAGAGGATGACTAGCGCGAACCAGCGAGAACGAAGCATGCGGCCGCTCCTTGCCAGAGCCGGAAGGACCTTACAGAGCGACCATAACGGATGATCTGAAAATAGACAATCTCTTAGCGGACGATGTCGCCCATCAGCCAGGCACCCGCGCCCTGCGCACCGGCTTCTCGCACTCGACCGGCTCGGCGAGCAGCCCGCCCACCAGGCCGGCGAGCGCGCCAGTGAACACCTGCCGCTGCGCTGGGGGCAGGGCTTCGATCACTTCGCCGTGCACCCGGTCGGCGATGTCGTGTCCCGTGGCCACCAGGCCGGCGCCGGCCGGGGTGACCGCGACGATCCGCACCCGCCGGTCGGTGGGCGACGGCTTGCGCTCGGCGTAGCCGGCCCGCTCGAGCTCGTCGAGCGTGTTGAGCATCGTGGTCTTGTCCAGGTCGGACAGCTTGGCGAGCTCGATCTGGGTGTACTCGCCCGACATGGCATGGCTGAGCACGCAGTAGTCACGCGGCGTGATCCCGATCTCGGCGAAGGCCGCGGTCATCCGGGTCGCCAGGACGTGTGACGCGTGGTTCAGAAGGAAACTCAGGTCGAGGACCTGCCGCTGCCCGTCGCGGGGTGCTGTAACGGCCATGTCTCCAGACTACGTCTATCGATAGATAATCCCGTGACAGATTTATCTAGC
>Ga0335073_10007377_pt1 | contig 15414 bp, 7 predicted proteins | sample Lox_Sample_22_FD_207093 | JGI IMG/M metagenome (GOLD analysis project Ga0335073, IMG submission 207093) | Soil microbial communities from Loxahatchee National Wildlife Refuge, Florida, United States - Lox_Sample_2.2 | ecosystem: Environmental > Terrestrial > Soil > Wetlands | place: USA: Florida... | reverse complement strand
ACCGTCAAGCAGGCCGAGGTGTTTGCCGCGGTCCGGGAGCGGTTCGCCATTCCCCGCCAGGACAACCTCAAGCTGCGCGATTTCCCCACCCTCGCGCACGTGATCGGCTTCGTCCACGACCATGCCGTGCCGGCTCAGTCAGTGTCGGCCCAGTCAGTGCCAGCCCAGCCCGGCGCGGCCGGTCCCGCTCCCGGCGCACCGCCGTCCCAGCCCGTCCCGGGGACCCGGGCCGCACCGCCGTCGCTCCAGGCGGAAGCGGCCTTCACCGGAGACCCGACCGCGGCGCGGCGGATGCCGCGACGCCTGCCTGTACCGGAGCTGCGGCCGCCTGCGGCGTGGTGCAAGCCCACCGCCGTGTCACTCGGTCAAGGGAGCCGGGTCATCGTAATGGCCGATGAGGGCGGAGTCGCCAAGGCGCTGGTGAAGCGGCTCGGGTCGCTCGGCGTCACCGTTCTGGTGATCGAGGCAGGCAGTTCCGCTGACGAGATTGACTCCCAGCTGACGGCCTGGCTGGCCGACGGTCCGGTGCACGGCCTGTACTGGCTGGCCGCTCTCGACGCCGAGCCCGCGCTCGGCGAACTCGTCCTGGCCGGCTGGCATGACGCGCTGCGGTGCCGGGTCAAGAACCTGTACGCCTTGGTCCGGCGGCTCGACCAGGCCGGTCAGCTGGGGCCGCAGGGAACGTTCCTGGTCTCGGGTACCCGGATGGGCGGCTACCACGGATATAACGCTGACGGCGCGACAGCGCCGCTCGGCGGCTCGGTGACAGGGTTTGTCAAGGCGTACTGGCGTGAGCGGCCGGACGTGCTGGCCAAGGCGATCGACTTCCCGGACACCAGGAAGACCGCCGCGCTTGCCGACGCGCTGATCGAGGAGACCCTGCGGGATCCGGGCGCCGTCGAGATTGGCCGGGTCGGCGAGCGCCGCTGGACCGTTGGCCTGCGGGAAGTCCCGTTCGCTGACGGCGGCGGAATGACCCTCGGCAGTGCAACGGTATTCGCCGTCACGGGCGCCGCCGGGGCGATCACCTCGGCCATCGTGGCGGATCTCGCCAATGCCAGCGGCGGCGTCTTCCACCTGATGGACCTAGTGCCCGAGCCCGATCCCGGCGACCCGGACCTGATCCAGTTCGCGACCGACCGGGAGGCTTACAAGAAGACGATCGGTGAGCGGCTCGCGGCCAGCGGCACCCGGCCGACACCGGTGCTGATCGAGCGGGAGGTCGCCCGCTGCGAACGGCTGCATTCAGCTCTGGCCGCCATCCAGGCGGTGCGCGCCGCGGGTGGTCAGGCCTACTACCATTCGGTCGACCTGACCGATCCCGAGGCGGTCGCTGGTGTCATGGCCAGCATCCGTGACCTGCACGGGCGGCTGGACGTGCTCGCGCACGCCGCTGGCCTGGATATCAGCCACGCCATCGCCGACAAGGAGCCGCGGGAGTTCGACCTGGTCTTCGACGTCAAGTCCGATGGCCTGTTCAACCTGCTGCACGCGGCCGGCGATTTGCCGATAGGCGCGGTGGTGGCCTTCAGCTCGGTGGCTGGCCGGTTCGGCAACGTCGGGCAGACCGACTACGCCGCCGCCAACGACCTGCTGTGCAAGATCATGTCCAGCTTCCGCGCCAGCCGGCCGGGCACCAGGGGAATAGCCATCGACTGGACAGCGTGGGGCGGCCTGGGCATGGCGACCAGAGGCTCGATCCCGAAGGTGATGGCCATGGCGGGCATTGAAATGCTCGACCCTGAGGCGGGCATCCCGTGGATCGGGCTGGAGCTGGCGGGCGGGTCGTTCAGCGGCGAGGTCGTCGTCGGCGGGCAGCTTGGCATCCTCACCACCGAGCACGACATCACCGGCGGGCTCGACCCCAGCGCGATCGACACCAGCTCCGCCGGCCCTATGATCGGCGCGATCACCGGGATGGGGGTCTACTCTGGGCTCAGCGCCCAAACCTTGCTCGATCCCGCGACGCAGCCGTTCCTTTATGACCATCGCATCGGCGGAACGCCTGTGCTGCCGGGAGTGATGGGCATCGAGGCATTCGCTGCGCTGGCTGGCCTTGCCGTTCCCGGCATGCGGGTGGCCGGCGTCGAGCAGGTGGACTTCATCGCGCCGCTGAAGTTCTACAGAGACGAGCCACGCACCATTACCGTGACGGCCGCGATCCGCCCAGAAGGCGCCGATCTGGTCGCGGACTGCACGCTGAGTGCCAGCCGGACGCTGACCGGCGAGCAGGTTCCGCGTGTCACGTCGCACTTCACCGGCCGGGTCAGGCTCACGGCCCAGGCTGCCGCCTGCGAGCGTGGCAAGGCACCCGGCAGCCACTCGGCACCGGCGGTTGGGCGCGACGACATCTACCGCGTGTTCTTCCACGGGCCGGCCTACCAGGTGGTCGACGAGGCGTGGCATCGCGGCCCCGTCGCTGTCGCCCGCCTCGCCGGGCACCTGCCCGCCGACCATGCGCCCGAGACTGGTCCTGCCACCACCGAGCCACGGCTGGCTGAGGCATGCTTCCAGGCCGCGGGTCTGTGGGAGATCGGCCACGCCGGACACCTGGCGCTGCCGGCGCACGTGGATCTCGTTAGCCTGCCAGGGCGCCCCGCACCAGAGACAGAGCTGTTCGCGGTCGCCCGCCCCGCCGGTGACGGCAGCTTCGACTGCGAGGTCCTCGACGGCGAGGGTGACGTCGTACTGCGCGTCGACGGCTACCGGACCGTAGGCCTTGACAGCCCGTTGCCAGCCGATCTCCAGCGCCCGATCCGCGACGCGATGAGCATCTGACCGGCGAACGGTCAATGGTGAGCGAGGGAGGCGGAATGTCCGGTATCCGGAGGCTTGCCATCGTCAACAGGGGCGAGTCGGCTATGCGGTGCCTGGCCGCCGCCGGTGAGCTCGGCGGCGACTTCGGCGAGCCGGTTACAACGATCGCGCTGTATACCGAACCCGACGCTGCGTCCCTGTTCGTCCGGCAGGCCGATGAGGCTGTCCCGCTCGGTCCGGCCCTGGTCGCCGATCCGGACGGCGGCCGGCATAGCGCCTATCTGGACCTTGACAAGGTGATGGCAGCGCTCGCCCGGGCGCGCGCCGACTCGGTGTGGCCGGGCTGGGGCTTTATCGCGGAGTCGGCCGACTTCGCCGCGCGCTGCGAGGAAGCGGAAATCACATTTGTCGGGCCCCCCAGCGATGTCATCAGGCTGCTTGGCGACAAGGTGCAAGCCAAGCAGCTTGCCGAGCGTCTCGGCATACCAGTCGTGCCGTGGAGCGGCGGCCCGGTGCATGACTGTCGAAGCGCGCAAGTCGCGGCTGGAATGCTGGGCTACCCGGTGCTCGTGAAGGCGGCCGAAGGTGGCGGCGGCCGCGGCATGCGGCTCGTGGAGTCGGAGGCCGCGATGTCGGCTGCGTTCGGCTCGGCCCGGCGGGAGGCGGACACGGCTTTCGGCGACCCCACCGTGTTCATCGAGCGCAAGCTCGATGGCGTGCGACACGTCGAGGTACAGGTGATCGCTGACGGTCAGGGCACCGTGTGGGCGGCCGGCATCCGCGACTGCAGCGTCCAGCGGCGGTATCAGAAGATAATCGAGGAGTCAGGCTCCACCAAGGTCGGCCCGGCTGTGGAGGCCGCGCTCCGCGACGCCGCGGTGCGGCTGTTCTGTGCCGCCGGGTACCGCAGCGCGGGCACCGCCGAATTCCTCGTTGACCCGCTGACGCAGCAGTTCATGCTGATGGAGGTAAACACCAGACTGCAAGTCGAGCACCCGGTCACCGAGATGACTACCGGGATTGACCTCGTCAAGCTGCAACTCCACGTCGCCAGGGGAGGAAGCTTGCCGCCGTCCCAGCCTGCCGTCACCGGTTACGCGATCGAGGCCAGGCTCAACGCCGAGGATCCCGAGCACGGCTTCATGCCGACACCGGGCCGGGTCTCCGCGCTGCGACTGCCCAGCGGTCCCGGGATCCGGGTCGATACCGGAGTGGCGGCGGGCGATGACATCCCGGCGGAATTCGACTCGATGATCGCCAAGATCATCGCCTACGGGCACGACAGGGCGGAGGCACTGGGCCGGCTCAAGCGCGCGCTGGCGCAATCCCTCGTGGTGGTCGACGGCGGGACGACGAACAAGGCATTCCTGGTCTCCCTGGCGAGCCACCCGGATGTCCTGGCCGGCAGCTACGACAACCGCTGGCTCGACCGGCTGACCGAAGCGGGCGGGCATCTGCCCACGGTCGACCCCGTCGCGCTGCTGGCGGCGGCGGTCGAGGCCGCGGACGCCGACCAGGCCGCAGTGCAAGCCAACTTCCTGGCAGCGGCGGCCCGCGGGCGTCCCGAACTCCCCGAGCAGATCGGACATCTGCTGCGGCTGCGGGCACGTGGCGGCCTGTACCGGATGCACGTGTACTGCCTGGGTGAGGGCAGTTACCGCGTCGCGGCTGGCCAGGCCGCGGCCGGAAGTGGCCCGGACGGCCCCGGCTCGTCTCCCGACGCCCCGCCAGGGACTGCCGTGGTCGATCTCACCGTCGAACGCCTCGGCCGGTACGAGCGGGCCATCACCTGCCGCGGCAGACGGTACAGGGTCGTCGCCGCCTGCCAGGGCGAACGGCTGCTCATCGAGGTCGATGGCGTCCCGCACGTCATCACCCGCGACGACGGGGGGCAGGTCCGCAGCCCCTCACCGGCATTTGTCGTAGCCGTCCTCGTCGCGGAGGGTGACACAGTGCGAGCCGGTGACCCCCTGGCCGTGGTAGAGAGCATGAAGATGGAAGCGACCATCACCGCGCCGCACAGTGGGGTGGTCAGCCGCGTGCTCGCTCAGGTGAATACGCAAGTGAAGGCGGGGGCTCCGCTGGTCACGCTGCAAGCATCCAGCCGCCGAAGCGATTCCAGCGGACCAGGGGTGGAGGCAGCAGCCGATTTCGCTGGCCTGTCAGCATCGCACGGCACCCAAGACGAGGCCGACATCGACCACATGCTCCGTGCGTACCTGCTCGGCTACGACATCGAAGACAGCGACGCCCGTGAGCTCAGCCGGGAACTCGGCAAGCGCCTCGCCGGGGTAGCGCCAGACGACGACGCCGTGCTGCCCGGCGACCAGGAACTCCTTGAGATCTTCGCGGACGCGGCGGCGCTTTCCCTGCGAGTGCCCGAAGATGGCGACGAGGAGGAGCACCCCAGAAGCTCGCAGGAGCACCTGCTTATCTATCTGTCGTTCCTCGATCCGGAGCGCAGCGGAATACCCGGGTCTTTCGCGCGGCAGCTGCGAACGGCGCTGGCCCGCTATGGCGTTCCGTCACTGACGCGCACGCCAGAGCTGGAACAGGCATTGCTCCGGATATACCGGTCGGTGGGCAGAATTCCGGCCGCCGCCCCGATCGTGATCGCCATCCTTGACCGGTGGCGTCGGGGCAACGGCACACTGGCACCCCCGATGACCGATGACCGGCTCGGCGTACTCGCCCGGCTCACCAACTCCACGCAAGGGCGCTACCCCGACGTCTGTGACCTGGCCAGAGACGTGCGATTCTGCTACGTCGACGCGCCGCTGATCAAGCGCACCCGGGCGAAGGCGTACGCGGACATCGAGGCCAGCCTGGACGAGCTGTGCGGCAAGCCCGCGCCGGATCAGCGCCGCGACCTCGCGGACCGGATCATCTGGTTCCCGCTGCCGATGCGCGCCAGGCTCAGGGACTGGTACCGCGACGCGGATGAGACGGCCAGGGCGCGGCTGCTCGAGGTGCGCACTCGCCGCTACTACCGCATACGCGACCTCATGGGACTGCGGTGCGAGACGTTCGGGGGGTACCTGACCTGCCTCGCTGACTACTTCGAGCCGGGACAGAGCAGTCCGCCCGTGCACCTGGTCGCCGGATATGTGCCCATCGTGGACCTGCTCTCGTTCGCCAGGGCGATCGCCCCGCACCTGGACACGCTGCCAGCGGACCAGCCCGTTGTCGTCGACGTCGAATCCTGGCGGAAAGAGCCGCTCCTCGCGGACGAGGAAATGGCCGCCGAACTCGCCGCCCTGCTCGAGGGTGTCAACTTCGGCCGCCGCCTGCGCCGCCTCACCGTCACCGTGACCAGTGCCGCCGATGGCGCCGAATACGCCGAGGAGCATCAGCGGACCCAGGCGTTCACCTACGGCGACGCCGCTACCGGATTCACCGAGGACCTGCTGTTCCGGAATCTGCACCCGATGATCGCGGAGCGTCTCGATCTGTGGCGGCTGTCGAACTTCACGCTGCGCAGGCTGGCCAGCGCCGAGGATGTGTACCTGTTCCACGCCGTCGCGCACGCGAACCCAAAGGATGAGCGGCTGATCGCCATCGCCGAGGTACGCGACCTGACCCCGGCCCGCAACTCGGCTGGCGACATCATCGGCTATCCACTGCTCGAGGGCATCCTTGTCCAGGCCTTCGCCGACGTCCGGAGCGCGCTCCGCGGCCAGCCGCGGCGACAGCGCCCGCTGCGGAACAGGGTGATGCTCTGCGTGCGCCCGGTCTGGGACATCCCCACCGCCATCTGGCGGAACCTCGCGCACCAATTGGCGCCGCAGGCCGCCGACCTCGGGCTGGAGAAGGTCGTGGCACAGATCCGGGTGCCTGACGAGGCCAGCGGAGAACCGCGGAGCGCGGTCATCCATGTGGAAAACGTCGCGGACAGGGGCGTTACGGTGCGCGTCCGCCCGCCATCGGACGAGCCCATCCAGTCGGTTACCGAGTACCGCCAGAAGGCCCTCCGGGCCGAGCGGCTCGGGCTGCCTTACCCGTACGAGCTCATCCGCATGCTCACACCGCCACGGGGCGCGCCTGCGGATTTCCCGGCGGGCGACTTCACCGAATACGACCTCCGCGATGAGGGCGAACCAGGGGCCGATGAGCTCGTTCCGGTAAACCGGCCGTACGGCCGCAACCAGGCCGGGATCGTGACCGGCGTCATCACCAGCTACACGCCGCTGGTGCCTGAGGGGATGCGCCGGGTGGCCATTCTCGGCGACCCGACCGAAGGGCTCGGCAGCCTGGCGGAGCCGGAGTGCCGCCGGATCCTTGCCGCGCTGACCCTCGCGCGCCGGATGCGGGTGCCCGTCGAGTGGTTCGCACTGTCGTCCGGCGCCAAAATCGCATGGGACAGCGGGACAGAGAACATGGACTGGATCGCCGCCGTGTTGCGCGGCCTCGTCGAGTTCACCCAGTCCGGCGGCGAAGTCAACATCGTGGTGACCGGAATTAACGTCGGCGCCCAGCCGTACTGGGACGCTGAGGCGACCATGCTCATGCACACGCGCGGCATCCTCATCATGACACCGGCCAGCGCCATGGTGCTGACCGGCAAGAAATCCCTGGATTACTCCGGCGGGGTGTCGGCCGAGGACAACTTCGGCATCGGCGGATTCGAGCGGATCATGGGCCCGAACGGAGAGGCGCAATACTGGGCGCCTACCCTGGCCGCGGCCTGCGCGCTGCTGCTGCGGCACTACGCGCATACGTTCGTCGTACCGGGCGAGCAGCACCCGCGCCGGGCGCCGACGAGCGACCCGGTCGAACGCAACGTGTGCACGTTCCCGCATAAGCAGGCGGAAGGGTCGCAGTTCGCGACGGTCGGCGACATCTTCTCAGCGGAACTGAACGGGGATCGCAAGAAGCCGTTTGACATGCGCTCGGTGATGCGGGCTGTCACCGACACCGACCACGCGCCATTCGAACGGTGGGCCCGGTGGCGTGACGCCGAGAGCGCGATCGTGTGGGAGGCACGGATCGGGGGGTTCCCGGTATGCCTGATCGGGCTCGAGTCGCGGAACGTGACCAGGCCCGGGTTCGTTCCGGCCGATGGCCCTTCGTGCTGGACATCAGGAACGCTCTTCCCGCAATCGTCGCGCAAGGTAGCCCGCGCTATCAACGCGGCGAGCGGCAACCGGCCGGTTGTCGTGCTGGCTAACCTCACCGGGTTCGACGGCTCACCGGAGAGCATGCGCAACTGGCAACTGGAATACGGGGCGGAGATCGGCCGCGCCGTCACCAACTTCCGCGGACCCATCGTCTTCGTGGTGGTCTCGCGCTATCACGGCGGCGCGTTCGTGGTCTTCTCCAAGCGGCTGCACGACGACATGGAAACGGCCGCGGTGAGCGGTTCCTACGCCTCGGTGATCGGCGGAGCGCCAGCCGCTGCCGTGGTCCTTTCCCGTCAGGTGGCGGCCAGGACAGACTCCGATCCCCGGGTCGAGAGCCTTCGGAACCTGCTCCCGAGCGCGACAGGAAAGGCGCTTGCTGAGGTACACCACGAGCTTGCCGAGGTGACCGAGGCCGTACGGGCCGAGAAGCTGAAGCAGGTCGCCGACGAGTTCGACGGCATCCACGACATCAGGCGCGCCATGCGGGTTGGATCTGTCGATCACATCATCCCCCCGGAGCAACTAAGGCCGTTTGTGATTCACGCCCTGGAACGTCGGCTGGCTGATCCAGTCGTGCAGGCGGCTAGCTGACTGGCCGGTCGACCCAGCGGTGCGACGGCTGCATAGTGTCGATCGGGGAACGCTCCTCGATCGAGACCGGCGACGGTCCGCCGCCTGGCCAGCACGCAGTGACCAGGAACTTCCCGCTCCGCCGCCACCAGCCTGGGAAGACCTCACCGGCGGCAGTGCGGACCTGCAGCGCGGACCAGGTGCGCTCCGGCGGACTCAGCTCGGCCACGTCCACCTCGACCGAGCGGGTATCCTGGCGCAGCCCGGTGCCAAGAACCTTGAGCGCGCTTTCCTTGGCGGACCAGATGAGATTGGCGGCAGCGTCCCTAGCTGGGCCGGCGGGACCAGCCAGTTGCTGCTCCCTCTGCGTCAGGTAGTCGCGGACGAAGGCGTCGCTGCGCGGTTCGACGATCTCGACATCACAGCCGACCGCGACGGCGCGGGCCGCAACCAGGCAGATGGCACACCCGGCTCGGTCGCTGAGCGACACACCGTGGTCCGCTGGCTGGTCGTCAACGTAAAGCCGGGGGGCGCCAGTGGGCGCAGGCCTGCTCTCGATCCGTGCGAGCACGTCGGGCTCGTCTGGCCAGCCGAGCATCTTCGCTACGGCGAGCTTCAGAGTCCATCGGCCGAGCAGGAAGTCGGTCCGCCGCTTCGTGTAGCGCAGCGCGCTGACCCGGCTGCGCTCGGCAGCACTCAGCCAGTCCACAGCAGTCGGCAGCAGGTCCTCGCCGCGCGCGAGCCACCACGTAGCCAGTGCCTGCCGGGGCTCGCCACTGTAGCCAGCTTCTGTGCTCACCGCTCAGCCGCCAGGGCGGCGATCCAGCAGGTCCGCCCCGCTGGTGAGCAGTAACGGCGTGCCGCCGCGAACTCGCGGGCCTCCTGCCCGGGTGCTCTTGGCGCTTGCTCCGGCATGGCGTAAGGCTAACTCGCGCATGTTGAGGGCATGCTGCGTGTGGCCGATGTACCCGTTCCGTCCCCTGCCGGCCGGATGCCAGTAGTAGGACCTGCCAAGTTCGCTGCGGGAGTCCGTGGCCGGTGCTAGCAGGCGAAGAATCTCAGATCAGAGCATTATGACGTGTGTCCGAGGGCCGACTGCACCAAAAAGCCCATACTTGCTGACCACGGAGTTCGCGTTGATAGCGTCCTCTGAGGGGTTCATGGGCGGCCAGGCTCGCTGCCGATATCCCGCGTTTCTGCTTCGCGGCCGACGAGACCAAGCTGACCGACGAAGAGCTCAATGAGATCGCCCGCGCTTGCTGGCAGTGCCCACGGCGCTGGGGGCGCTGAGGTCAGCGGTTCGCGGCCCAGGGACCTACACCTGAGATCCGGTCTACCGTGATGTGGGTGATGTATCCGGGCGGCGGGCTGTCCATGGGCGGGAAGCGGACATCGGGACCGAGATAGGTGCGGGCCAGTCGCTGCAGAAGTTCGGCGGCGCCACCCTCGGTGATGCGTGCAGTGCCATAGATGACCAGGTATTCGGTCAAGCCCATGGCATTGCGGGTGCTGGTCTCAATGGACAGCGCGACACGGCTGTCGCTGCGGATATTGCGCACCTTGCGGTGCTCGGGCAGGTGGCCCGCAACGATCTCGTCCCCGTCCAGGCCCACCCATACCACGCTCACCTGGGGGCTGCCGTCCGGGTTCAAGGTCACCAGATGCGCCAAAGCCGCGGACTCCAGCACGGCCCGGGCGCTGTCGGGCAGCGATGTCATGAGCCGACGCTAGCAGCAAGCCTCTGATCAGCAGTGCAGGCGGCCGCCGAAATACGCGCGAATCCGCCGCTGGCCCCTGCACCAGCGGCACGATCACCACACGGCCCGGTTCCAGGTGACCGGGCCAGCAGCCCGCACCTGCTCCGCCTGCACGGTAATTGTCGGCATGCCACACGTGGCAGGCGACCGGGAAGCAGAGAACGCATCGCGCCGGATCCGCTATGCGCGCCGATTCTGGTCAGCTAGCAGGCCAATTGCGCAGCGCAGAACTGGCACACGTGCGCGGCTGGCCCAGCGTCAGGCTTGCCAGACGGCCTGGACGGCTGGCGCTTCCGCCGCAGCCTGGGCCCGCCCGGCCCTTGCCGCCGCTGCCCGGCGCGACACATCGAGCACGTTACGCCCCATGGCGCGCACGGCCCTCCTGTCCGGCCGGACCAGCGCCACGCGGACTCCGGCTGCGGTCAGCGCGGCGGCCTGCCGGCGCGGGCTGGGCATGACTCCTACGCCCGCGTCCACCGGCGCGATGATGACCACCCGCTCGTACCTGGCTGCCAGATCGGCGTTGGCAATAGTGCGCATGCCGCCGTCCATGAAACGGCGTTCCCCGATGGTGACCGGCGGCCACACGCCGGGCACCGCGCAGCTGGCGCCTACCGCCTCCACCAGGCTGGCGTGCCCCGCGGAATCAAACACCGCGAAAGCGCCGGTCCGCGCGTCCACTGCGGTCACCTTAAGCGCGCGGGAAGGCCAGACGCTGGCAGGCAGCCGGTCCTCGATGACCTTCCGCCGGTCGGCCTCGGACATGGTGGGCACGGCCAGCGCCCACCTGCCGATCCGCGCCCGGGCCTGCTTCGGATGCCCGCTGGTATGCACGGCCCACAGCAGCCTGCCGATGAAGTCCCAGCCGATCCGGGAGGCGGGCTCGGGAGCCGGCGGCGCGAGCTGAGCCTGGTACAGCGCCTCAAGCTCTTGCCCGCAGGCTATGTCCGTGCCGACCACCGAGCCGGCCGAAGTCCCGATGATCACGTCGGCCGCGGCCAGGTCGATGCCGAGCTCGGCCAGCCCGGCGATCAGGCCCGTCTCCCAGGCGATGCCGGTAACACCGCCGCCGCCCAGGACAAGCGCGCGGCTATTCATGACAGCCATATATACAGCAGAGCGAACGTCTGGACCTAGGGACTTTCGCCCCAGGGCCCGCAGTACTGGCCGTGGATGCGCCGCGGCGGGCTGCAAGCGCTAGCGCTGCCAGGGCCCCGCGAGCCGCGGCCGTCATAATGGGCCGATCCGCTTGCGGCAATCGGTGCCTTCGCCTTACATGCCGCCGCGCGTATTCGGCGAGCGGCGCGCCTCAACGGTCAGCCGCAAACCGGCGGCATCGCGGCATGCGCAAGGGGCTGGTGTCCGACAGGGCGAGCTTGTGCTTGACGCTGACGCCCGATGATAGCGGCGGACCGAACTCCCGCCGAGGCCGGTTTGTCATCCCTTTGGATGGTTCGGCTTGTCTTGCGGTGAGCGTTTCTTCGGCGCGGCGGCGCGGTGCGCGGCGCGCAGGCGTAGCGCGTATGCCGCGGCGGACGTTAGGAACAGAGCTCCTGTCACGGCAAGCCAGCGCCATAGGAACGGGTCTGGCGATAGACCGGTGGACTGCTGATAATGGGTGGTCAGCCGGAGGATGAGCGGGAACCATATGAGCAGCAGCAAGGCGGAGAGCCCGGCAGGCATCCGCAGGTAATTGATCCAAGGGACTGCCGGCAGGTTCGGGGTGCGATGCCTGACCGCCGCCAGTACGGACCGGTCGGCGATCGAGTACAGCGGCAGCAGGACCAGATCGTGCCCTATGACCGCGCCGATGAACCAGACCGCTACTCCTACGGGGCGGGACGGCACCAGCTGAGCGGCGGCATAGCCGGCGAGGGCGAAGCAGGCGAGTAGCGCGAGCAGGTGGAGAGGATTGGCACCGTACCATCGCGTTATGCGGCGCACGTTAGCTCCCGAACGTCATCTTCGTGACCCATTTGATGTTGTGGACGCCGGGGCTGGCCGGCAAGATTACCCGCGCCGGGTAGCCGTGGTCGCTGGATAGTTCCGCGCCGTTGACGCGGAATGCCAGCAGGGAGTCGGGGTTCGTGATCTGCCCTGCCGACAAGATGGCATGGCCGCCGTGCTGTTGCAGTGACTGGACTACCGCGTTTGCGGCATTCTCGGCGCCGACTAGCCGGGCGAGATCGCCTAGCCGCACCCCCGCCCACGTCTGGTTCCCGGTGGACCAGCCCTCGACACAGTTGATGGCCAGACTGACCGTGTGCTGGGGCATCGCGAGCAACTGAGCCCTGGTCATGGTGACTGGCGCACCGTTCCCGGCTTCTTTGCTGGTGAGGGTCAGCCGCCAGCTGTCCCCGGTGCTCGCTGGTTTGATGCCGGCCTCGGCGGCGGTCACGTTGATCTGGAAGTCTTCCGGCCCGCTTCCGGTGACCTGGCCGTGCGGCGCGAGCAGCGCGGTGCGGCGCAACGGCCCGCCAATCGACTGGCCCACGGACAGCGCGAGCAGGAGCAGTGACCCCGCCCCGGCGAAGCCGAGCACGCCGCGGCGGGAGATCGTCGCGGCTGCGGGCGCTGTGGGTACCAGAGAGCTGGTGTCGGGGGATTCCGGGACTGTGTGAGCGGTGTCGACGCGCAGTTCACGCAGCAGCCCGCGGCGGCGCAGCGTCCGTACCACGGTGGGTGCCTTCAGAGAGGTGTGCACGACGAGGGCGGCAGTGAAGACCCACGCGCCGTAAAAGTGCAGTGTGTAGAAGGAGCCCGGAAAGATGTACCACTGCTGGATGTTGAGGATCCCGGTGGCGAACTCGAAGACGCCGCCGCCGACAAGCAGGAACAGGGAGATCCGCTCGAGCGCGTGCGCGGGGCTGCGCAGGGGCGGCCATTCGAACAGCTTCGGCAGCACTGACCAGAGCTTGGTCAGCAGGATCGGGACTAGGACCAGGCCGAGCGTGACGTGCACGCCTTGATTGACCCGGTAGAGCCAGAGCGGGCTCGTCGGCCAGGAGAACAGGTAGAGGCCGAGCCATCCCTTGCCGGGCGTGTAGTCGTTGATCCCGCCGAGATCAGGGTTGTAGGAGGCGTAGGATAGCAGCCCCGTGACGAACAGGATCGTCATGCCGCCGAGCAGTATCAGGCCGAGGACTGAGGTCAGCCACGGCCCGCGGACCGGACTGCGCCAGAAGGATCGGCGGAACGGGCCGGGCGGTGGTTCTTCTGGCATCAGCAGCCGGACCAGCCGGTCAGGTTGGGCTGTCCGGGGCAGGGCCCGAAGGCGGCTCAGTCGGCCGGCCCATCGTTTCGGCCGTAGCTTTCCGGCCGCCTGCGGCTTTCCCGTGGGTTGCGGCTTTTCTGCGGGCTCCGGCTTGTCCGACGGCCGCGGCTCTGCCGCCTCACTCATGTCAGGCTCCTAGGACCCGAGAGTCCGCGCGATCGCGGCGCAGGAGGGCCCATGCCCGATGGGCAGCCATACGGAAACAGGCAGGACCCCGGCGTTCGCGGGAAACGGAACAGACGAGACGCCGTCCAGCGGCGTTTGCGGGCACAGGTGGTAGTAGCGCGGCAGGTCCGCCGGGAAGCCACGCAGATCATGGGAGAACTCGGTGATAATGCCGCTGAACTTCTGCGCCGCTACCGCCTGTGCAAGGCTGGCCATGAAGATCGCCTTGGCGCTCTGGTCCGAGGCATGCAGGACGTCGGCCGCCGCGATCTGGTCCTCGGCTGGCGGTAGTCCAGCCGTGACCGCGATCCCCGGAGCGGCGGGGATCGCGACCGTGCCGCCAAGTGCCCGTGCGGCTGCTACCAGTCGCTGGCCGGCGATGCGGTCTGCGGCTGACGGGAATGCGTGGCTCAGGCTGAAACCGGCCGCCAGCACCCCGATCTGCACGACGACCAAGCCGCTGACTACGACGGGAACCCATGGTCTGCCCGTACCGCGGCGCCAGTGCATGAACCGTGCGAGCCACTGTGGCCACGCGAACCGACCGGCGACGCGCGGCGGAAGCGCCGGCCGGGCGCCCATCGCCAGCCCGGCCAGCACCGCCACCGTCATGTAGGCCGGCAGTAGGTCATTGAGGTTGCTTCCGTCCTCCGCGCGCGCCGTGAACCCTTCCACCGCCAGCGCGGCGCACCCGGCGAGCAGCACTAGCGGGATCCGGCGCGCTCCGAGCAACGAGGCGCAGATGGCGATGGCAAGAGTGGGCAGTAGCTCGCTAATCCAGAACTGGCTGGCGTTGCTGGGACTGAACGCGTGCTGGCTCATCTGCTCGAAGACGTAGTACACGTACCAACCGTGGCTTGCCAGCCCCAGTGCGAGCGTGCTGCCGCCCACGACCGCGGCCCAGGCCGCCGCGGCTGCCGCGGCGAGCCGGCGAGACCCGGCCGCCAGTGCGGCGAGAACCGCGACACCTTCCACAAACGCGGCTTGCTTCGTGCAGAACGCCGCGCCAAGTAGCACTCCCGCCGCAACTGCCCCTCCCGTGCCGTGCGCCCGTCGCGCGGCGTACAGGCCGGCGACGCTGAGCGCCAGGAACAACGAGTCGACCCGGGCGACGTCAAACCAGGTGCCGACGGCGAAATACGTCGCGGCCAGCAGGCCGCCGGCGGCCATCCCTGCCGCGCGGCTCCGCGTCTCGCCACGGACGAGCAGTCCCAGGATGGCGAAACAGGCCAGCGATGCGACCAGGGACACGAGCCGAAGCGGTAGGTACGACTGGCCGAAGATCCTGGCCATCCCTGCCGAGACGGCGAAGTAGAGGGGCGTGTAACCGTCTGGTACGAAGCTAGCCGACGGCGCCGGGTAGAGCTGCTGGCCGGCCAGGATCCGGTCTACCTCGACCAGTGAGTTGTCCTCGAGGATTTCGAGGTGGCCGGGATAGCCCAGCCGGGCCAGCGCGATGCTCACGTAGGCGCCGATGACCGCGAGTCCGGCGATCGCCGCGGCGGCTCGCGTCGTCCGCAGCATTTTCCAGGAGCGCGCAGGCTGTACTCCCGCCGATGCGAGGTAGGCGGGCGCAGGAGACGTCGCCCCGCCATCGTGTAGCTCGCCAGTAGTCCCGGAAATCACGCTCTGTATTACACGCATCCGGTCCAGGCATCGGCAAACCGCGAATAATGGGGTGTTTAGCCCGCTATGTCGGTTTCGCTGCCTGTTCGATCCCTGCTGCTGGCACTGGAGCGACGCCGCCCATCATCCTCGCTGTCAGCCCTCT
>Ga0335073_10007375_pt1 | contig 15416 bp, 16 predicted proteins | sample Lox_Sample_22_FD_207093 | JGI IMG/M metagenome (GOLD analysis project Ga0335073, IMG submission 207093) | Soil microbial communities from Loxahatchee National Wildlife Refuge, Florida, United States - Lox_Sample_2.2 | ecosystem: Environmental > Terrestrial > Soil > Wetlands | place: USA... | reverse complement strand
AGTAAATGTCAGCTATCGCCGCTACTCTCGCCGCCACCCAGACGCTGAGCATCAACATCGGCGCGGTCGGCTACGGTCTCGCCGCGATCGGCCCCGGCATCGGCATCGGCCTGGTGTTCGGCCACGCGATCGAGGCCATGGCGCGCCAGCCGGAGGCCACCGGCCGCATCTCGCTGTACATGTGGATCGGCTTCTCGCTGACCGAGGCGCTCGCCCTGATCGGCCTCGTGGCGCCGTTCATCTTCAAGTACTGACGCCACTGGTTCAGGAAGTGAGCGCACCATGAGGCACCTCGCCGACGCCACGGCGTCGTACAACCCGCTCATCCCGTCATGGCCCGAGTTCATCATCGGCACGATCCTCTTCTTCCTCGTGTTCGGCTTCCTCGCCAAGATGGGGCTGCCACGGATTATGAAGATCCTCGAGGAGCGCCATGACGCGATCGAGGGCGGCATCAACCGGGCCGACGAGGCGCAGGCCGAGGCGGAACGGGTCCTGCAGCAGTACCGCGCGCAGCTCGACGACGCCAGGCACGAGGCCGCGCGGATGCGCGAGGAGGCCAGGGAGCAGGGCGCCCAGATCATCGCCGAGATGCGCGAGCGCGCCGAGGCGGAGGCGCGCCGGATCACCGAGGCCGCGCAGGCGCAGATCGAGGCCGAAAGGCAGCAGGCACTCACCTCGCTGCGTGCCGAAGTCGGCAGCCTCGCCACCGAGCTCGCCAGCCGCATCGTCGGCGAGTCGCTGACCGACACGGCGCGGCAGGGCCGGATGGTCGACCGTTTCCTGGCTGACCTCGAGGAGCGGGGCGCCGGGGCGCCAGCGGGGGCCGGGCAGTAATGCGCGGCGCCAGCAGGGCCGCCTGCGCCGAGCTCAGGGAGCGGCTGGATGCCGGAGTGACCGGCGCCGCGGCCGCGGAGCGGACTGGCGACGAGCTGTTCGCGGTCACCCGGCTGCTGGACTCCGAGCACGGCTTGCGCCGCGCGCTCGCCGACCCGACCAAGGAGCCGGCGGAAAAGGCGGAAGTCGCCAGCCGGCTGCTGCACGGCAAGGTGTCGCCGGTGACGGAGGGCCTGATCGCCGAGGCGGCCGCGGCCCGCTGGGCGACTCCGAACGACATGGCCGACGCGATCGAGCAGCTCGCCATCGAGGCGCTCACGGTGTCCGCGCAGCTTGGCGGTACGCTGGATGACCTGGAGGACGACCTGTTCCGGTTCGGCCGCCTGGTATCGGGCCAGCCGGGGCTGCGGGAAGCGCTCATCGGGCCCGCGGGCGTGGCGGCCAAGGGGTCGCTGCTTGACGACCTGCTCTCGGGCAAGGTCGCGGCGCCGGCGCTGGCGCTGATCACGCAGGTGCTCACGCACCCGCGCGGCCGGTCGCCGCAGGCGGCGCTCGACCTCTGCGCCGGGATCGCGGCGCGGCGGCGGGAGCAGCTCATCGCGGTGGTGCGCGTGGCCACCGAGCTCACCGCGCAGCAGCGCAGCAGGCTGCAGGCGACCCTCGCCGCGGCCTATGGCCAGGGAATACACATCAATGTCGTGCACGATCCGGCGGTAGTAGGCGGTGTCTCCGTCCAGATCGGGGATGAGCTGATAGACGGGACCGCTGCCACCCGCCTGGCCGCGGTCCGCCGCAAGCTCGCGGGCTGAGCTGGCTGACCGGGCTGATCGACTGATCCGGCCGGCGCAGGCCGGCCCAGGTACTTACGAACGGAATGGGGAAGATGGCGGAGCTGACAATCCGGCCGGATGAGATCCGCGACGCGCTTGCGCGGTTCGTCGAAGCGTACGAGCCAGCGGGTGTCGCGCGTGAAGAGGTCGGCACGGTCGTCGAGTGCGGCGACGGCATCGCCCGGGTCGAGGGACTGCCCTCGGCCATGGCGAACGAGCTTCTTGAGTTCGAGAACGGCGTCAGGGGCATCGCCCTGAACCTGGATGTGCGCGAGATCGGCGTGGTCATCCTGGGTGAGTTTTCCGGCATCGAGGAAGGGCAGCGGGTGCGCCGCACCGGCGAGGTGCTGTCCGTGCCGGTCGGGGACGCGTTCCTCGGCCGCATGGTCGGCCCGCTTGGCGAGCCGCTTGACGGCCTCGGCGAGATCGCCGGCACGTCGCTTCGCCAGCTCGAACTGCAGGCGCCGACGGTGGTGCAGCGGCAGCCGGTGAAGGAGCCGCTGCAGACTGGCATCAAGGCGATCGACGCCATGACCGCCATCGGCCGGGGCCAGCGGCAGCTGATCATCGGCGACCGGCAGACCGGCAAGACCGCGATCGCGATCGACACGATCATCAACCAGAAGGACAACTGGGCATCCGGCGACCCGGTCAAGCAGGTGCGCTGCATCTACGTCGCGATCGGCCAGAAGGGCTCGACGATCGCCGGGGTGCGGCAGGCCCTGGAGGAGGCCGGGGCGATGGAGTACACCACCATCGTCGCCGCGCCTGCCTCTGACCCGTCAGGCTACAAGTACATCGCCCCCTACACCGGGTCCGCGATCGGCCAGCACTGGATGTACGCAGGCAAGCACGTCCTGATCATCTTCGACGACCTGTCCAAGCAGGCCGAGGCGTACCGCGCGATCTCGCTGCTGCTGCGCCGCCCGCCGGGCCGGGAGGCCTACCCAGGCGACGTCTTCTACCTGCACTCGCGGCTCCTAGAGCGCTGCGCCAAGCTGTCCGACGAGCTCGGCGGCGGCTCGATGACCGGGCTCCCGATCGTCGAGACCAAGGCGAACGACATCTCGGCCTACATCCCGACGAACGTCATCTCGATCACCGACGGGCAGATCTTCCTCGAGACGGACCTGTTCAACTCCGGTGTCCGCCCGGCCATCAACGTCGGCCTTTCGGTGTCCCGGGTCGGCGGCGCCGCCCAGGTCAGGGCGATGAAGAAGGTCGCGGGCCAGCTGAAGCTCTCGCTGTCGCAGTACCGCGACCTCGAGGCGTTCGCGGCCTTCGCGTCCGACCTGGACGCGGCTTCCCGTGCCCAGCTCGAGCGCGGCGCCCGGCTCGTCGAACTGCTGAAGCAGCCGCAGTACTCACCGTTCCCCGTCGAGGATCAGGTCGTCTCGATCTGGGCCGGCACCACCGGCCAGCTCGACGACGTGCCGGTCGAGGACATCAGGCGGTTCGAGGCCGAGTTCCTCGACTACCTCCGCCGGTCCTACGCCGGCCTGCTGACGTCGATCAGGGAGACCAAGGACCTGACCGACGACAACGTCACCACGCTCCGGGACGCGATCGACCGGTTCCGCCGCACGTTCGAGGTGTCCGGTGGCGGGCTGCTCGTCGCGGACGACGAGCAGGTCCCGGCGCTCGGCGACGGCGAGGAACGTCAGGAGTCAGTCGCCCGGTACGCGCCGCCCGCCTCGGCGGACGGCGAGTAGGCGCCATGGCTGCACAGCTTCGAGCGGTCCGGGCGCGGATCAGGGCGGTCAAGTCGATCGCTAAGATCACCCGCGCCCAGGAGCTGATCGCCTCGTCGCGGATCATCAGGGCGCAGCAGCGGATGCGTGCCGCCGAGCCGTACGCGCGCGAGCTCACCCAGGCGGTGGAGGCGGTGGTCAGCCGGTCCAGGCAGATCACTCACCCGATGATCACCGAACCAGAGTCCATCACCCGGGCAGCGGTGCTGATCCTCAGCAGCGACGGCGGCTTCTGCGGCGCTTACAACGCCAACGTGCTGCGGGAGTCCGCCAGGCTGCGGCAGCGGAACAAGGACAGCGGGGTCGCGACGGTGACTTACGTGGCCGGCCGCAAGGGCATCGCGTGGCACCGCTTCCGCGACATCGCCGTGCTGCAGGAGTGGAGCGGGTTCTCCGCCCAGCCCACATACGCGAACGCGGAGTCGGTGGCCACGGCCGTGCTCGAGTCGTTCGAGCGGCCGCCCGCCGAGGGCGGGGTGGACGAGATCTACCTGGTGTCGACGGAGTTCGTCTCCATGCTGACCCAGCGCCCGGCGGTGCGGCGGCTGCTGCCGCTTGAGATCGAGGACAGGGCAGGGGAGCGGCCAGGCGGGCCGCTGCCGTCGTATGAGTTCGAGCCCGACCCGGACGTCGTGCTCGACGCCCTGCTGCCGCGGTATGTGGCCAGCCGGATCTACTATGCGATGCTCGAGGCGGCGGCCTCAGAACTCGCCGCGCGGCGGCGCGCGATGAAGGCCGCCACGGACAACGCCAACGACTTGATCGACCGGCTCACCCGGGAGGCGAACAACGCCCGGCAGGCCGAGATCACCCAGGAAATCAGCGAAATCGTCGGCGGGGCGAACGCGCTCGCTGAGGCTAACGCAGGGAGTGAGTAACAGACCATGACCGCGACCGTAGAGAACCCCGCGGAGAGCGGGACCACCACGGGAACCGGCCGTGTCGCACGGGTCATCGGCCCGGTCGTCGACGTGGAGTTCCCCGCCGAGCAGATGCCGGAGATCTACTTCGCGCTGCACGTGGACGTCAACCTTGGCGACGTGCACCGCACGCTGACCCTCGAGGTCGAGCAGCACATCGGCGACAACATGGTCCGCGCGATCTCGCTGCAGCCGACCGACGGCCTGGTCCGCGGCGCCGAGGTGACCTCCACTGGCGCGCCGATCGAGGTGCCGGTGGGCGACGTGACCAAGGGGCACGTGTTCAACGTGCTCGGCGATCCGCTCGACGTGGACAAGTCGTCCCTGAACGTCACCGAACGGTGGCCCATCCACCGCCCGGCCCCGCCCCTGGACCAGCTCGAGTCGAAGACCGAGATGTTCGTCACCGGCATCAAGGTCATCGACCTGCTGACGCCGTACGTGCGAGGCGGCAAGATCGGCCTGTTCGGCGGCGCCGGCGTCGGCAAGACCGTGCTCATCCAGGAGATGATCCGCCGGGTCGCGAAGAACTTCGGCGGTGTCTCCTGCTTCGCCGGCGTGGGGGAGCGGACCCGTGAGGGCAACGACCTGTTCCTCGAGATGCAGGAGTCCGGCGTCATCGCGGACACCGCGCTGGTGTTCGGCCAGATGGACGAGCCGCCGGGCACCCGGCTGCGGGTCGCGCTGTCCGCGCTGACGATGGCGGAGTACTTCCGCGACGTGCAGAAGCAGGACGTGCTGCTGTTCATCGACAACATCTTCCGGTTCACCCAGGCGGGCTCGGAGGTGTCGACGCTGCTGGGCCGGATGCCTTCCGCGGTGGGCTACCAGCCGACCCTGGCGGACGAGATGGGTCAGCTCCAGGAGCGGATCACGTCGACGCGCGGCCACTCGATCACCTCCATGCAGGCGATCTACGTGCCCGCGGACGACATCACCGACCCCGCGCCGCACACGGTGTTCGCCCACCTCGACGCCACGACCACGCTGTCGCGTGCGATCACCGAGAAGGGCATCTACCCGGCGGTGGACCCGCTGGACTCCACCTCGCGGATCATGGACCCCCGGTACATCGGCCAGGAGCACTACACGACCGCGCGGACCGTGCAGCAGATCCTGCAGCGGTACAAGGAACTGCAGGACATCATCGCGATCCTGGGCATCGACGAGCTGTCCCAGGAAGACCAGATCACCGTGCAGCGCGCGCGGCGCATCGAGCGCTTCCTGTCGCACCCGATGTACGTCGCCGAGCAGTTCACCGGCATTCCCGGCGTCTTCGTGCCGCTCGAGGAGACGATCTCCTCGTTCAAGGCGATCGCCGACGGCCAATACGACCACGTTCCCGAGCAGGCGTTCTTCATGTGCGGCGGCATCGACGACGTGGAGAAGAAGGCCAAGGAGCTGGAGCGGCCGTGACGCTGCACGTGGAGCTGCTGATGCCGGACCGCAAGCTGTGGTCCGGCGAGGCAGGCCTGGTCATCGCGAAGACCCTGGACGGTGACATCGGCGTCCAGAGCGGGCACGCCCCGGTCTTCGGCATCTTGTACCCGGGCAGCCTGGTCCGGATCCGCGACATACCGGGGGAGGACAACCCCGGCGACGCGGTGCGGGCCGCCGTCAGGGACGGGTTCCTGTCCGTCCATGACAACCGGGTGTCGATCCTCGCCTCGGTGGGCCAGCTCGCCAGCGAGATCGACATCGCGGTCGCGCGCGCCGATCTGGACCAGGCGACGACGGAGGCCGGGTCAGCGGCCGCCGCCGACGAGTCGCCAGCGGTCAAGTACGCCAGGGCCCGGCTGCGGGCCGCCGGCGAACAGGCCTGACGCGGGGCGGCGGTGGGCGGAGCGCTGGCACTGGATGCATTCTGGCTCTTCGCCGCCTTCCTGTCGCTCCTCCTGCTCGCCGCCGCCGTCATCGCGATCCGCCGCTTCCTGCTCGAGCGTGGCGGCGGAACCGTCGAGTGCGGCCTGCGCGCCCCGGCGGGCCGCGGTGGCTGGCGCCTGGGAGTCGCGTCCTACCAGCGCGATGAGCTGCTCTGGTATGGCGCTCTCGGGGTGCTGCTGCGCCCCGAGCAGGTCTTCCAGAGGCGCCAGCTCACGGTGATCTCCCGCCGCCCGTCCCAGCCGTCAGAGGCGACCGCGCTGGGCTCGGAGTACGTCGTCGTCGAGGTCTGCACCAAGCCGTCGGCGGACTTCGCCGACGCGGGCGCCCGCCCGCTGGAAACGGCCGACGACCACGTGGAACTGGCGATGACCGAGCAGGCCATGACCGGCTTCCTCGCCTGGCTGGAAGCGTCCCCGCCCGGCTCTCACCTCCAGGACATCGCCTAGCAGCCCCGATCGCGGACGGCTGCGCCTAGCGATCGCCGCCGGGACGCCAGAGCACGTCGCCGTGGTCAGCGTTGGCGACGCGGGCGAGGATGAACAGCAGGTCAGAGAGCCGGTTCAGGTACTTGGCCGGCCAGGGGCTCACCGTCTCGCCGTGGTCGCGCATCGCTGCCCACGCGCTGCGCTCCGCGCGCCGGGTGACGACCCGCGCCGTGTGCAGCAGCGCGGCGCCGGGCGTGCCGCCGGGCAGGATGAAACTGCGCAGCACCGGCAGGTCGGCGTTGCAGGCGTCGCAGGCCTCCTCGAGCGCCGTGACGTAGCTCTCGTCGATGCGCAGCTGCGGATAGGCGGGCGGCTCAGGGCTGAGCGGATTCGCCAGGTCGGTGCCGACGTCGAACAGCTCGTTCTGCACCCGGCCGAGCAGTTCACTCACCCCGGGCGGCAGCTGGCCGAACACGATCGCCATGCCTATCGCGCAGTTGGCCTCGTCGGTGTCGGCGTACGCCTGCAGGCGGGTGTCGGTCTTGGGCACCCGCGATCCGTCCACGAGGGCGGTGGTTCCGTCGTCGCCAGTACGGGTGTAGATCCGGGAAAGCACGACCGGGTTGTCACGTCGCTCGTCAGCCATGCCCCCACCCTAAGCCCAGCCCGACCCGCCAAGGCGCCGCCCATGACTGTGACGCAAAGTAGTGGTCCCGAAAAAGTGATCATCACCTGACCTGGGGTATTCACTTCTCCGTCAAGATGTGGCATCGTTTAGCTACACTGAGTAACTACGCTGAGTAATGACACTGCGTAACCGCCCCGGAAGACTCCGGGGTCCGGCGGTTCTCGGGGGCCCGCCGGACCCCGGTCAGCGCGCTTCACCGCGCCCGGTGCCGCCGCCTGGGCCTGTACTGGCGCCCGTGCAGCACGCTCACCAGTTTCACGATGCGGTCCATGTCACGGGAGTCGCGCCGGAACGTCGTGGTCCGCACGACCGGCCGCATCCGCTGCCGCGTGATCGACTTCGCGCGGGAGAACTCACGCAGCCCGTCGGCGCCGTGGATGCGCCCGAACCCCGACTCCCCCGATCCGCCGAACGGCAGTGATGGCACCGCCGCGAACGCGATCACCGAGTTCACCGAGGTCATCCCCGCCCGCAGCCTCCGCGCGGCCTGCATTCCCGCCCGCCGCCGCCTCGTGAACACCGACGACCCAAGCGCGTACGGCGAGGCGTTGGCCAGCCGGACGGCGTCGGACAGCGACGGGACCGGCGTCACCGTCACGACCGGGCCGAACGTCTCCTCACGCACGGCGGCACTGTCCTCGGGCACGTCGACGAGGACGACAGGATCCACGTAGGGAGCCCGCACCGAGTCCGTCCCGCCGTACACGGCCCGCCCGCCGCGGGCGACCGCGTCGGCCAGGTGCCGTGCCACGACGCCGACCTGGCCGGGCAGCGTCATCGGCCCGTACGAGGCGCCTTCGTCAGAGCCGGGCCGCAGCGCGGCGAGCCGCTCGCTGAGCTTGGCGAGAAACGGCTGATACGCCGCGTCGACGACGTACACGCGCTCGACGCCGACGCAGGTCTGCCCGGCGTTGGACATCGCGCCCCAGGCCACCGCGTCGGCCGCCGCGTCCAGGTCGGCGTCGGCGGCGACGAGCAGCGCGTCCTTGCCGCCGCATTCGGCGAGCACGGGGGTGAGCGTCTCCGCCGCCGCGGCGAGCACCTTGCGGGCCGTCGTCGCCGAGCCGGTGAACGCGATCTTGTCGACGCCTGACTTCGCCAGCTCGGCGCCGGTCGCGCCACGCCCGGTCACGAGCTGCAGCACCGGCTCGGGATCGCCGAACACCGAGCTCAGTACCTCCGCGAACGACTCGACCAGCCACTGGCCGGTGCCGGTCGTCAGCTCGCTCGGCTTGAAGACCACGGCGTTGCCGGCGGCGAGCGCGTACCCGATCGACCCCATGGGCGTGAACACCGGGTAGTTCCACGGCCCGATGACGCCGACCACGCCGAGCGGCTGGTATTCAAGCGAGGCGGCCTGGTTGATCATGGCCAGGCCGCTGGGCACACGGCGCGGCCGCAGCACCGAGTGGGCGTTTCTCGCGGCCCAGTCCAGGTGGAAGACCGTGTTGACGATCTCGAGCGTGGCGTCGTCGGCCGGCTTGCCCGTCTCGTCGCACACCACCCGGGCGAGGTCCCCCATGTGCCTGGTGATGTGGGATTTCCAGGCGAGCAGCCGGAGCCGGCGGTCCTGCCAGTCCAGGCCCGCCCACCACGTGGCCGCGCCGCGGGCACGGCGCACAGTGACCGCGACCTCGCGCGGCCCGTCGGTGCGGTAAGTCGCGAGCACCTCCCCGGTCGCGGGGTTCACCGATTCGAAGGTGTCGCGGGAGGCGTCTGAGCCGGGCACTGTGGGCGATATCGCGTGACCTGACATGAAGCCACAGTAAACCACCAACTGCGACCTGGCACCCATGGCCACCGGTAGCGTAAGGTCCGTGCCGCGCCGTCCGTACACGCTGCTGAGCTGCGCCGTCTCCGTCGACGGCTGCCTGGACGATGCCAGCGGCGAACGGCTGATCCTCTCCGGGCCCGCCGACCTGGACGCGGTCGACGAACTGCGCGCCGCGTGCGACGCGATCCTGGTGGGCGCCGGCACGATCCGGGCCGACAACCCGCGCCTGCTCGTCCGCGACCCCGCGCGGGTCGCCCGCCGCACCGCACGGCGCCTGCCGCCGCACCCGCTGCGGGTCACCGTCACGGCTACTGGCGACCTCGACCCGGCCGCCCGCTTCTTCGCAGGTCCTGGCGCCCCGCTCGTCTACTGCGCCTCGCCGGCCGTCGCGGCTGCCACGGCGAGGCTCGGGGGCGCCGCCGAGGTCATCGACGCCGGCGACCCGGTGTCCCTCCGCACGGTTCTCGCCGATCTTTATTCCGAACGATCCGTGGCGGCTCTTCTCGTCGAAGGCGGCGCCCGGATGCTTCGCGACGTGCTCGCGGACGATCTCGCCGACGAACTGCGCCTCGCGATCGCGCCGTTCTTCGTGGGCGACGCGCGCGCGCCCCGCTTCGGCCTCCCGGCCGCCTACCCGCACACGCCCGCGAACCCGATGACCCCGTCGTCGGCCTGCCGCCTGGACGACATGACCGTCCTGCTGTTCCGTCTTGGCGCCCGCGAACGCCCGCCTGGACTGCCGCCGCTCACGCCCTGAGGCGGCGCCCGAGAAAAGAGCCCCGGGGCGCACCGTCGCCGGCACGCCCCGGGGCCTTTGCCAGAAGCGGACGATCCAGGTCAGCCGATGACCTTGATCAGGTGCGCCACGTCAGGCGTCCCGAGTCCAGTCACCGGGTCCCAGCCCTTGCCGGCCGAGTAGCCCGTGATGTTGACCGGGTTGCCGTTCACGTCCTCGGTCGAGATGCTGTTGTTCCCTGTCGTGACGTCGTGGAACACGTAGCCGTACAGCGGCGTCGCGGCGACCGCGTACAGCAGCGGGTTCAGGAAGCCGAGCCGGTGGTGACCGGCCTGGTCGGCGAGCGCGGTGATCGCGGCCCATTGCGGCGAGCCGGCGCTGGTGCCGCCGAAGAGGAAGATGTCGCCGACGTTCGCCGCGACGCCCTGGGACCAGGAGATCAGCAGGCCGTTGTTGACGTCGCCGCTGTAGGAGACGTCGGGCACGCCGCGGCCGGGGCTGGAGGCGTGGTCGAGGATCTGGTACAGCGGACGCGAGAAGAGCTGGCTGAACCCGCCGCCGCTGGCGCCGAACTCGTCGTTCCACGCCGTCTCTGACACGTACTGGCCATTGGGCTGGGTGGCCGTGAGGCTGGTCGCGCCGACGCTGGTCACGAAGGGGTCAGACGCCGGAAGCGAGGTGCTCTTGATGAACGTCGTGCCGTCGCAGCTCGGCTGCGCCGCGCCGTCGTCGCCGGAGGACGCGAAGACCGAGATGCCCTTGAGCGCGGCCTGCCCGTACAGCAGGTGGTCGGCGTTCCTGATCGACGGGTCCTCGCAGGACTCGGCCTCGCCGTAGCTTTGCGACAGGACCTCGCCGAGGTTGTTGTTCACCGCGTACTGCTCGGCGCCGAGGATGTCGGCGTCGGCGTCGCTCTTGGAGATGATGAGGTTGATGGTGGCGTCAGGCGCGATGGCGTGCGCGGACTCGACGTCCAGCGCGATCTCACCGCTCCAGTCGACCTCGTCCGCGTTCGTCGGGTCGAAGACCGGCTGTCCCTCGGGGTAGTAGATGTTCAGGTTCGCGGCGGGCAGCCCGAACACGGTGTCCTCGACGTTGAGGTCGTCGGTGACAGTGGGGTCGCCGAAGGCGTCGACGATCGCTATCGACTGCCCTGCCCCGTTGAGGCTTGTGGGAATGTCGTAGGCGGTGGCGAGTTCCTGCGGCGTGTAGCAGTTAAGCGCCGCCCCAGGCTCCTGGCAGGAGAACATGATGCCGGCGGAGGGGTCAGACGGGGCCTTGCCGAGGAACTTGAAAGCGTGCGGCGATGAAACGGCGGGCGACATGTGCCATGCACGGCTGGCGGTGTGCTGTGCCGTGGCCACGGCCGCCGTACTCATGGGGAGCACGGCGAAGGCTGAGGCTGCGGCGATTGGCGTGAAAGCTGCCACGATATGGCGAACTCGCATTCCACTTCCCCTTAAGCGACGGTGCTTCTGAGCGGTAGAAGCGTGCGTGGACGGCCGCAGCGGGTAACGGCTCTTGACCGCTAATCATGGCGGAACGTTTACCAACTTGGCTGCATTTTTCCCCATTTTTTCCGCCTCTGGTCGACAGAAGCGATCAGAACGGTGTGTCCCCCGGCTCGATGCCGTGCGTCGGGGTGCGAGGCGGGCTCAGTATTCACCTGCATAAAGGGACATGGACGCGTTTGGCGTGGCGGCGATACCGTAATATCGGGCCACGTCATGGAGGGTTCGTCCGGCGCGATTGGGGAGATGGCGCGGTGAAGGCTTCGATTGTGGGGCTGCGAGGTGACCTGGCTGGCAGGCACTTCGAGATCGGCGATGCGCCGGTAACGTTCGGCCGTGGCGAGGAGAACGACATCGTCATAACCGACCCGGCGGTTTCGCGGTTGCACGCCGAGCTTCGCCAGGAGGCCGACGGCTATGTCCTCGCCGACCGGGGCAGCAGCAATGGCACGCGCGTAAACGGAACGGCCATTACCACCCACCATCTCCGGCCGGGTGACGAGATCACGATCGCGGACCACGCGTTCAGCTTCGTGGCCTCGGACGCGGCGACCAAGACCGTCTCCCTGGGCCAGAAACTCGCCCCCGCGGCGGTGGACCCCGCGTCGGTCCTGAAAGTCACGATCAGCGGCGGCGGTCCCGTCGGCCTGGCCTTCGCGCTGCTGCTGACGGACCTCATGGGACCGCGGGTGGCGATCCGGATCTACAACGGCCGCTGGAAGCGCGACGGCGGCCGCGTGGCGTGGAAGGGAATGCACGAGGGCACCGTCAGGCGCCAGCAGGTTGTCACGATCCAGAGCCGCCAGTACGTCAAGCTGACGCAGGAGATGCAGGATTACCTGTTCACGCCGGGCAACTTCACGGAGATGTGGCCCAAAGGACCGGACTCCGTCCGCGACCTCGGCCCCCGCAACGTCCGCATCGCCTACGTCGAGGACCGCCTGCTTGACCTTGCCGCGACCAAGCGCGATCAGATCGAGCTCATCCCCGAGCCGTTCGACGCCGAGTCAGCCCATGACGAGATCGCCAGGCAGCACGTGCTTGTGATCAGCGAGGGCAGCCGCTCGCGCACCTTCTCGCACTTCTCCGGCACGTTCGGCGCACCCGATCCGACCCTGTACGGGCTCGACGGCGAGCAGGTCACCGACTTCGTGCTCGGCCTGCGCGTCAAGTCGCTGCTGTCCGACCCCATGACTGTCCTGCTGACGGTGGCGCAGAACCGGTTCCTGCTGAACGCGCTCAGCGGCGAGGGATTCCTGAACATGCGCCTCACCGACCAGGAGGCCAAGGAAGCGGTCGGGATCGACCCGGTCCGGCAGCTGTTCACCGGCTGCATACAGTCCGCGCCCTGCCTGCTTGAGAAGAACCCGCGCGGCGAATTCGCCTGCAGCACCCACGGCACCTTGTTCCTGCCTGCCCTGCTGCGCGGGTCGGCGTTCTGGTCCCGGGTGGAGGAGGGACTCGGGCTGTTCGGCATCCCGCCGGAGAACCTGACCGCCGTGACCGGCTTCCGCCTCGACATGGTGCAGCGGCCGAGGTTCTCCGTCCAGTTGTTCCCGCGCACCCCGACGACGCCGGGGACGTACGGCTTCCTGCTCGGCGACACGGCCAACGCCATCCACTTCTGGCCTGGACGCGGCCTGAACAGCGGGCTGACGTCTGCGATCTCCCTTGCCCGGTGCCTGGCCAAGACCTGGCGCGGCACGCACCTGCGGGACGCCGACTTCGTCCGGCACGAGGCCGTGATGAGCATGCTGCAGTACAGGCACAAGAGCCGGGCGTGGCGGCAGATGGTCACCGCCGACGAGAACGGCAGCTTCCGCGCGATCAAGGACATCATCGCCCAGGGCGTCGCGAGCGGCGAGGAAGGCGCCTTCGATCAGGACGCCGACCTCGAAGCGCTGCTGCGGCGGCTGAGCCAGATCCGGGACCGCCTGGCGGCGCGCCTGCCTGGCATGCCTGATGACGCCACCCTGCGCGCACACCTGGAGCCGCTCAGCGGCGCCCTGATCCACACCCTGCTTACCAGCGGCCCGTGGGACACGATCAACGTCGGCGGCGAGGAGGTCGACATCGACTGGCTCCTCGATGGCCCGCAGCCGGAGCACTCGGCCCCCGTCTCCCAGCTGGCCGTCTCGCCGGCTGTGTGAGCCGCACGCGGCTGTCAGAACAGCGTGCCCTCGCGCTCGATCCCGCGCATGGCGTCGTAGTCCAGGACGACGCACCGGATGCCGCGGTCCTCGGCGAGCACGCGTGCCTGCGGCTTGATCTCCTGGGCGGCGAAGATGCCGTGGACCGGCGCGAGCAGCGGGTCCCTGTTGAGCAGTTCGAGGTAACGGGTGAGCTGCTCGACGCCGTCGATCTCGCCGCGCCTTTTGATCTCGACCGCGACGTGCGCGCTGCCGGCGTCGCGGCACATGATGTCGACCGGGCCGATCGGGGTGGGGTACTCGCGGCGGATGAGCCGCCAGCCGTCACCGAGCAGGTGCAGTTGCTCGGCGAGCAGTTCCTGCAGGTGCGCCTCGACGCCGTCCTTCACAAGCCCGGGGTCGGTGCCGAGGTCGGCCGAGGTATCGCTGAGCGTCTCCTCGATGGTGATCGTCAGCGTCTCGCCCGCCTTGTTGGTGACCGTCCACTTGCCGGGCTGCTCGGTCAGCCGGCACGGCGGCGACATCCAGTTCAGCGGCTTGTACGAGCCACCGTCCGAGTGCACGAGGACAGAACCGTCGGCCTTGACGATGAGCAGCCGGAGGGCGGACGGGAGGTGAGCGGTGAGCCGACCGTCGTAGTCGACGCTGCACCGGGCGATGACAAGCCGCACGAAACGTCACTGTAGTGCCAGCCAGCGGGTGCCGGCGCCCCGATAGGCTGGAGGACCGTGAGTCCGCGTAAGACCCGGCGACCCCGGCCCGCCGCGCCGGAAGCACCGCTGGGACCTGAGCGGATCGAAGAGTGGCCGGACGGTGACTGGGTGGTCCGCCAGGTGCCGGGCGCGGCGGCCGCGAAGGCCTACCGCTGCCCCGGCTGCGACCAGGAGATCTACCCTGGCACGGCGCACCTGGTGGTGTGGCCGACGCACGGCGGCGTCGCGTCGCGGCGGCACTGGCACACCGTGTGCTGGCAGCGGCGCATGCAGCGCCGCCCCGGCTGACATGACCCCTGCTGACATGACCCCGGCTGACTTGCCCCGAGAGGACCCCGAGAGGTAGAGCGTGAATCAGATCAGGGCCGCGACGATCCTGCCGGCCAGGCGGACGCCGGTCATCATCACGACCGCGGACGGCCTCAACCTGGTCGGCGAGCTGGCGCTGCCCGCGGACCGGGCGCCGGCGGCCACGCTGGTCTGCCTGCACCCGCTCCCGACACACGGCGGGATGATGGACAGCCACATCATCCGCAAGGCGTCCTACCGGCTGCCCGCGCTCGCGGACCTGGCCGTGCTGCGCTTCAACACGCGTGGCACCGAGTCCGTGCACGGCAAGAGCGACGGCGAGTTCGGCGGCGGGGATAGCGAGAAACTCGACGTCGAGGCCGCCGTCGCATACGCGGCCGCCGCGGGGCTGCCCCGCCTGTGGCTGCTCGGCTGGTCGTTCGGCACCGAGCTCGCGCTGAAGTGGGGAGTCCTGCCGCACGTGGAGGGCGCGATCCTGCTGTCGCCGCCGTTGCGCCGCGCCACCGACGCGGACCTGGACGCCTGGGCCGCGTCGGGCAAGCCGCTGACCGCGCTGATCCCGGAGTTCGACGACTACCTGCGGCCAGATGAGGCGCGGCAGCGCTTCGCGCGGGTGCCGAAGGCGGACGTCATCGGCGTCGACGGCGCCAAGCATCTATGGGTGGGGGAGACCTCCGTCCGCACCGTGCTGAACGAGATCGTCCGCGTGGTCAACCCGCCGGCGCTGACAGGCCCGGAACTGCCAACAGAATGGGCGGGCGCGCAGTAACGCGGCAGCCCCACGGCAACGGCCCACGCGACCTTTCGGGACAGGAGTTATCAGAGTCGGCTGCCGGGAGCGTTCCGTCTGGTCGCCTTGCCGACCGTGAGCGCGCCGCCCGTCCGGCG
>Ga0335073_10007373_pt1 | contig 15418 bp, 11 predicted proteins | sample Lox_Sample_22_FD_207093 | JGI IMG/M metagenome (GOLD analysis project Ga0335073, IMG submission 207093) | Soil microbial communities from Loxahatchee National Wildlife Refuge, Florida, United States - Lox_Sample_2.2 | ecosystem: Environmental > Terrestrial > Soil > Wetlands | place: USA... | reverse complement strand
TACTGTTTCGGAGCCATTTGCGCAGATCGCGCGCGGATGCCTGCGGCTGAACCCCGCACAGCGACTCACGTTGGGCGAAATCACCGCGCGGCTCAAATCCGAAGATGCTTCGCCCGAAAATGCGTTGCCCGAGAAACGTCCGCCGGAAACTGCCGCACCGACGCAAGCGGAGGAGCCGGAGGTGCGGACTCCCTTGATAGGTCGGCCCGCTCTGCTGATTGCCGCAGCCATTGTGCTGGTCGTGATCGTGGCTGCGATGCTTCTGCACACGCGGCACACGCCATCGCGGACTAAGGACGCCCAGCGATCTCCTGCGCCAGCGGCCTCTGCAGCAACTCCAATCCAACCGCAAGCTTCCGCTGCGCAAGCTGCCGCTCCTGTGCCGGCTCCGGCTGCGGCCTTGAAGCCTTCCGCATCGACGGCCATGCAACCTGCGGAGCAGAGCGACATTGCGAATCGCGTTCTGCCCGATGTGCCGGCGAAGGCGCTGCATACCATCCACGGCAAAGTTGCCATTCTCGTGCGCGTCCAGGTGGATACGAGCGGCAATGTTTCCGATGCGGCATCGGAATCGCCGGGAGCGAGCAAGTATTTCACGCGGCTTGCGCTGGACGCTGCGCGGCAGTGGAAATTCGCCCCTTCGCAGAGCGGAGTCGGCGGCGAGCGGACGCTGCGGTTCCTGTTTCGCCCCGATGGCGTGGAGGCAACGGCCTACAAGGGCCCTCAATAGGCTGCAGCAGAGCCCAGATGCGGCACAGATCAACCTGTATTGGCCTGTAGTGCTCAGCCCGTGTTGCGGAGCCCAGCCGAGATTCCGCTGATCGTCGCTGCAATGGCGCGGTTCACCTCCGGCGTGTCTTCGCCAGCGCGCTTGCGGCGCAGCATGTCCACCTGGATCAGGTGCATGGGATCAACATACGGATTCCGCAGCTTGATTGAGTTTGCCAGGACACGGTTGTTCTGCAGCAGCTCCGTTTGCCGCGTAACGGCGAGAACGGCGCGGACGGTGCGGTGAAGCTCCGCTTCGAACATCTCGCAGATGCGTTCGCGCAGCTCAGCGTCTTCAACCAGCGTTGCGTAGAGGCGCGCCGTAGCGAGATCCACCTTGCCGAGCGCCATCTCCACGTTGCGCAGCAGATCGATGAACAGCGGAAACTCGCAGGCCATGGTCTGCAGCAATTCGAGCGCGCCGGGCCGACCAAGGAACTGATCGATGGAGTAGCCGACGCCGAACCACGCGGGCACCAGCAGGCGCGACTGCGTCCAGCCGAAGACCCAGGGAATGGCGCGCAGATCAGAAAGCTTGGGCGACGCATTACGCCGCGCGGGCCGCGACCCGATCTTCGCGTTCTCCAGCTCGCCCACCGGCGTGGATTGCTCGAAGTAAGTGACGACACCAGCATCTTCCTGGATGTGACGGCGATAGAAGCCGTAGGAGAGATTCGAAAGCTCGTTGAGCGCAGCCTCCCACTCGGGCTTGAGCACGCCGGTGAAGTGTCCTTTGGGATCGCGCGCGTTGGGGCGAGCCAGCGCATCGAGCGACGCGGCAATCATGAGTTCCAAATTGCGCTCGGCAAGCACCTCGTCCGCGTATTTGAAGTTGAGCACTTCGCCCTGCTCTGTGATGCGCAACTCACCGTCGAAGGCGTCGACGGGCTGGGCGAAGATGGCGCGATGCGTAGGGCCGCCGCCACGACCCACGGTGCCGCCGCGGCCATGAAAGAGGCGCAGCTTGATGCCGGCTTCGCGGGCAACCACGTGCAGATCGCGATGCGCGCGGAAGATCTCCCAGGTCGAGGTCAGCATGCCGCCGTCTTTATTCGAGTCGGAGTACCCGAGCATCACCTCCTGCCAGTTGTCCCACGAGGCGAGCAGCCTGCGGTAGTCGGGGCGATTCCAGAGCTCGCGGCACACATTCGGTGCGTTGCGCAGATCTTCGATCGACTCGAAGAGCGGCACAGGCATCAGGCCCGGATCGCTGCCACATGCGGTGTCGGTTCTGCAGCCCGAGCCTTCGACCTTCACGCCGCCGAGGCGCGCGAGACGGACTACGGCAAGAACCTCTTCCACCGAAGAGGCGCCGCTGATGACGTACTGGCGAATCGCTTCGGGCGAGCAGCTCTCTTTCATCTCCGCCACCACGCGAAACGTTTCCAGTACGCTGGCCGTCTGCGGAGACAGGCCTGCGGGCAGCGTTGCCGCGGCGGTGTCGGCAATCGCTTCCTGCAGCGCTGCGGCGTGAACACGCGCGTGCTGGCGGACATCGAGTGTGTGCAGATGCAGGCCGAAGGTGCGCACCTGCACGATGAGCGGATCGATGAGCGTACGCGCAATGCGCAGACCGCTGTACGCAATCAGCGACGCACGCAGCGTTTCAAGGTCGTCGAGGAGTTCCTGCGCGGAGTCGTAGGACGGCAACACCTGCGCAAGCTTTTCCGCTCCGCGTGCAAGCGTGTATGCCGTAATCGGCAACGGCGATTTGCCGTGGTGGTCCCCATTTTCCTCGAGCGTGCGCTGGATGCGCGCTTTGAGGCAGAGCACGAAGCGGCGATAGTACTCGAACTCGTACTGCGCACCAAAGATCTGCGACTCCGGAGTGCGCACTTGGGCGATGTACGCGCGCAGGCGTTCCAGCAGCGCTTCACTCACAGGCCGCTGCTGCGCGCTGGTGGTGAGCAGGTCGATGATGAGATCGAGCTGCCGCTGATAATAGACGAGCAAGTGGCCGCGTGCCAGTTGTACGGCCGCACGAGTAACTTCGGGAGTCACAAAAGGATTGCCGTCCCGGTCGCCGCCGATCCAGGAACCGAAACGCAACATGATCGGCAGCTCGTGGATTTCGATCTCAAGGCCGTAGGCAGCGTGAAGCGCCTGAGAGACTTCGCGATAAAGACCGGGCAGCGTCTCAAAAATGGAGACGTCGTAGTAATCGAGGCCCATCTTGATTTCGTCGAACACCGTAGGCCTGCGTGAGCGGACTTCATCTGTCTGCCAGAGGCTGGTGATCTCTGCGAGTACCAGCTGTTCGAGGCGGGCGAGATCCTGTTCAGGAATCGGAATACGATCGAGGGCCTCAAGAAACTCGCCGATGCGGCGCCGCTTGAACATCACACTGCGGCGCGCCGCCTCAGTAGGATGCGCGGTGAAGACCGGGATAACGAGAACGCGGCGCAGCCACTCGAGCGCTTCGTCTGCAGTGATGCCCACACGGCGCATCTCGCGAAGCGTGCCTTCCAGCGAGCCGCGCTGGCAGCCAGCCTGGCCGCTGAGGCGCAGTGCGAGACGGCGGCGCTTGCGATGGTTCGTCTCCGCCAGATTGATGAGCTCGAAGTAGAACGCGAAGGCACGCGTCAGCAGCGTCGCCCGCTCCACCGGCAGTGCGTGCACCAGCGCGAGGGCCGCGGCAGCATGACGCGACGCTTCTTCCGACTGGCCGTGCGCCTCGGCGTCGCGCCGGCGGATTGTGCCCTGGCGCAGCGCTTCCACTTGATCAAAAAGCTCTTCGCCGGCCTGCTCACGGAGCACTTCGCCCAGCAGCATGCCCAGCGAACGGACATCCCGGCGCAGCGGAGCCTCTTTCAACTCACCGGTTTGCGCCTCCAGTTCGGCCAGCCTCTGCGACCAGTTCTCCGGGTTCCACAAAAGGGTCATCGTGATTTGATTATGCACGACCCATGCGGCAGGACCTTAGTACCGTGTCAGTCCGTGCAGCATGCGGTATAGCATGATCCATAACCTTCCACATGCGTTCAGCACATTCTGAAAGAGGGCCAAAGAGGATGAGCGAGATTGCCGAGTATTTTAAGCGGGAAAAATACATTAACAGGCGATTGTCGGTGCTGATTCTCGGGGGAACCGTTCTTCTGGTTCCCATTGGCTTTGCCAGCGGGCAGGGCCGCATTCCCATTCATGCCTTCGAGTGGTCGATCTTCGCCTACGTCGCGTTTGTCGCAGTTGCCGTAGTCCGCATCGTGCGCGGAGCCTACGCGAAGTTTCCCAAGTCCAAGTTCCCGGATAACTCGCCGCTCGACGATGCCTCGCGGCGTAAGCTGCGGCGGCGCGTGTGGATGCTGGAATTTTTTGTTGTCTTTTACGGGATCGGCCTGGTGAACGCGCTCATTCACGCTGACAGGCAGCCCTGGTTACCGATTGCGATCGGGGCGACCGTCACTCTGCTCATTGAAATCGTACTGATCAAAGCAATTCTCCGGTTGAAGAGCAAGCTGAAGGTGGCTAGCGAATCAGTGACTCCGCAAAAGGCCGGCGCGGCTGCGCGATCACAATAGGCGAAGCTACCATCGCTAGCCCGTCGCCGCCTCACCCTCCAGCTGCAGCATCAGGTCCTCCCACTCTCCGGTCAGCGCGGCAAGCTGTGCGCGCAGCTCTTCGGCGAGCTTCGTCAGCCGTTCCGTCTCCGTGACGGAGACATACACACCCAATTGTTGCTCAGTGTGCGCTATGGCCGCCTCGATGCGCGGGACTTCTTCTTCAAGAAATGCGCACCGCTCCTCCATCTGCCGCTGCTTGATCGGATTCAGCCGCTTGGGCTTCTCTTTTGGCACGCCGTTTGTGTTTTCCGGAGCGTTGGCTGCGAGCAGAATCATATTGGCGGGCCGCGTTTCAGATTCTTGCAATTTGACCTTCGCAGAAACCTCTGTGACAGCCAGCTCACCTTCGGCCAGCGCAGCCTTGCGGCGCAGATAATCTTCGTAGTTGCCCTCATACGAAGTGACAGAGCCGTTTTCCACCTCGAGCACGCGGGTTGCGAGCCGATCGATGAAGTAGCGATCGTGCGAGACGAAGACGACCGTACCGGAGAACGCAGCCAGCGCTTCGAGCAGCACGTCTTTGGCGCGCATGTCGAGGTGGTTGGTCGGCTCGTCAAGCAACAGGAAGTTCGAAGGCGAGACGAGAATCCGCGCCAGGGCATAGCGGTTGCGCTCCCCTCCGGAAAGCACACCGAGGGGCTTGAAGACGTCGTCACCGCGGAAGAGAAAGCAGCCCAGCAGCGAACGCAATTCCACTTCGGGCACCTTGAGCGCCGCGCGGCTGATGTCGTCGAGCATGCGCGCCTCGCCGTCGAGCACCTTGTACTGGTCCTGCGCGAAGTATTCGCTTACCACGTTGTGCCCCAGGCGCACCGCGCCTGCCGTCGGGGCTTCCGCGCCGGTGAGCAGTTTGATGAGGGTCGATTTCCCGGCGCCGTTGACGCCCACCAGCGCAACGCGGTCACCGCGCTCGATGCCGAAGCGCACGTTGTGCAGCACGCGCTTTTCGCCGTAGCTCTTTGACAGCCCTTCCGCCTCGACGACCATGCGTCCCGAAGGCGGCGGCTGCGGAAATTTGAAGTGAATGACCGGCTCTTCTTCGGGAATCTCGATGCGCTCGATCTTTTCGAGCTCTTTGATGCGCGACTGCACCTGCTTTGCCTTCGTTGCCTGATAGCGGAACCGGTTGATGAAGGCTTCGAGATGCTCGATCTGGTCGCGCTGGTTGCGGTAGGCGGCCTCAAGCTGCGCGCGGCGCTCGTCCTTCTGCTTCAGGTATTTTGTGAAGTTGCCCTGGTAGATGCTGAGCCGCTTGTTCCAGATCTCCACGGTACGATCGATCGTCACGTCGAGAAAATAGCGGTCGTGCGAGATGAGGATGTATCCGAAGGGATAGCTTTTCAGATACTCTTCGAGCCAGTTGCGCGTTTCGAGATCGAGATGATTCGTCGGCTCATCCAGGAGCAGCAGATTCGGCTTCGCAAGCAGCAGCTTCGCCAGCGCGATGCGCATCTGCCAGCCGCCGCTGAACTCATCGGTCAGGCGCGCCCAATCCTCTTTGCCGAAACCGAGACCGGTGAGCACGGTGCCCACCTGGGCGTCGAGTGCGTAGCCGTCCAGCGCATGAAACCGTTCCTGCAGCGTGGAGTACCGCTCGGCTGCGGACTCGTACTCAGCGCTCGCGTGGTCCAGCTCGGCCATCTGCGCGGCGAGCCGCTCGATCTCGCGCTCCATGTCGCGAATCTCGTCGAAGACGGTTAGGCATTCTTCGAAAACGGTGCGGCCGGTGAGGCGCAGCCCCTCCTGCGGAAGATAGCCGATGCTCATGCCGCGGGTCTGCTGCAGCGTGCCGTAGTCGAGGGTCTCCGCGCCGGCTAGCACCTTCATCAGCGTGGACTTGCCCGCGCCGTTTGCACCCACGAGCGCAGTTTTTTCCCTGGCGCGGATGAGCCAGTCGGCTTCAAGAAAGAGGATTCGCGGCCCGAACCGCTTGCCGGCATTTTGCAGCGAAAGCATCTCTTCTATTCTCGCAGAGAGATCGCAATATCAATCCCCGTGTGCAGTCCCTAGGTTTGGGAACAGTCAATCCATGTGGAAGACCTCTTCCATCGGTGTCCACCACTCGTTGGGCTTGCGGCCGGGCAGCGGATCCTGCATCGGTTCCATAATGGCCCACCACTCCTGCGTGACTTTATCGGCGGCCATTTTGGCCATATCGGCCGCGTAGTCTGTGCCGTGATACTCGAAGTAGCCGAAGAGCGTGTGGTTGTGCAGATAGATTGAGTAATTGCGGATGTTGCAGGCGCGGATGGTCGCCAGCACCCCTGGCCAGACAGCAGCGTGATGCTGCTTATACATCTCTTCCGCCTCAGGCTTGAGGCCGATCATCATTCCATAGCGGGTCATGCGAACTCCTGAACCGATCATGATAGTGGCTGCGGGCTGCGGTGCGCTCCGGTGCATTTCACGCCGAGCGAGCGCAGACAATTATCATCAATCTTGCTGAGCGCGGCAGCGAAAAGAGCGGGGCCACGTTGCGGAACAGCACAAAACGGAGGATGGATGAGTAGCGGTCTTACCCGGCGGCGGGACTTTCTGAAGCAGGCGGGCCTTCTTGGCTCGGTGGGAACTGTGGGGTCAATCGCGATGATGACAGGTTTGCCGGAAAGTGCAATGGCGTTCGGTGACGGAGCGGGACCCCTCACCGCAGAAGCGTTACCTGCGCAGGCTGAAGAGGCTCCGAAGTACCACATCAAGTTTGCTGTGTGCGGCATGAGCCACGATCACATCTACGGCATGATCGGCGCAGTGCAGCGCGGCGGCGGCGAGATGGTGGCCGCGTGGGGCAGCGAAGAAGACAAGCTGGCCGCATTCAAGAAGCGCTTTCCCGGTGTGAAGATCGCCAGCACGCAGGACGAGATTCTCAACGATCCTTCCATTCAGCTGGTGCTGAGCTCGCAGGTGCCAAATGAACGCGCCGGGCTCGCAGTCCGCGCCATGCGGCACGGCAAGGATTTTCTCTCTGACAAGCCGGGCATGACGACGCTCGAACAACTCGACGACGTAAAGAAGACGATCGCCGAAACGAAGCGGATCTACGCCATTCTTTACAGCGAATTGCTGGAAGTGGAGGCGGCCGTCTACGCGGGTGTGCTGGTGCAGCAGGGCGCCATCGGCAAGGTCATCCAGACCATCAACATCGCACCGCATCAGATCGTGCAAAAAGCCGGCGATGCGGGCGGCGCCATGCCGCGGCCCGACTGGTTCTGGGACCCGGACAAGTACGGCGGCATCCTGTGCGATATCGGCTCGCACCAGGTGGACCAGTTCGTCTACTTCACCGGATCGAAGCAGGCTGAAGTCGTCGAGTCACAGGTTGCAAATGTGCGGCATCCCGAGCATCCGCGCTTTCAGGATTTCGGTGACATGGTGCTGCGCGGCGATCGCGGCTTTGGCTACGTGCGCCTCGACTGGTTCACGCCGGACGGGCTCGGCACCTGGGGCGACGGGCGGCTTTTCATCCTCGGCACCGACGGCTACATCGAGGTGCGCAAGTACACGAATGTAGCGGTAAGTGCCCAGGGCAACAATCTTTTCATTGTCGACAAAAACCGCGCGCGCTATATCGACTGCAACAATATGCCGCTGCCCTTCGGGCCGCAGTTCGTGGCGGACATCGTAAACCGCACGCACAATGCGCAGAATCTCGATGAAGCATTACTGGCGGCGGAGCTGGTCATCAAGGCGCAGCGCAATGCCAAGGTGGTTACGCTGAAGGATTAGCGCGAGTCAATAGAGGGAATCTTGCACACCGCGTAACCGCGCTGCTCGTAGGGGCATTCCATGCCGGCAGGCGCGGCGCCATGGATCACGGTCCAGGTCACCGGATATTTTTCGGCGAGTTGCGTGAACTGCTCCGCGTTGAAGTGGTTCAGCCCGTACGTTGCGTCGCTCATCTGCTTCCATTCGTCGGCAAGCCGAGGAATCATGGCCACCACACCGCCGTCATGGTAGTAGTCGGCCAGCGCTGCGCGGCCGCTCAAGGCGCGGAAGCCGTGCAGATCGACGCCCGGATCCTTGAAGTAGCTGGAGTCTACGGCGAAGACGGCTTTCTCCGGCGTGTTTTGCCGAATCCAGAGGAGTGTGTTGATCCAGGCATTCGAACTGGTCGTGCTGCCGGGCCACTCAATGTGCGGGCTGGAGGGATACTTTGCGCGGTCGGCGCAGAACATGCCCGCGGCCAGCGGCAGGCACAAGGCGGGAATCACCCATGCGCGATCTCTGGCCAGATATTCGCCGAGCACTCCAGACAAAAACAGTACGAAGACGAACATGATGAGATGAAAGCAACGGAGCGGCTGTAGTCGCGCATACATATCCAGCTGGTGCGTGCTGGCGATGATCGCGCGGGCAAGAATGGAAATGACGCCGAAGGGAAGCAGCGTGAAGCTGAGCCGTGCGAACTCCGGGGTTGTGCCGCGCAGCCGGCCGCGCGCAAACCAGACGAGAAAGGCCAGGGGCGCGAGCAGGCCCAGCCAGTGATACCAGGTCCAGGTGGAAAGGAAGTAGAACTCGCGCGCATTGAGGGCTTCGCGGTAGGGGCCTTGCGTGGGTGTGAGCGTTAAGCTGACGGGAAATGCGATGGCGAATCTGGTCCGAGCAGTAAGCGGTTGCGCCGCTCGATGGAATCGTCCAACCAGCCAGAGAATAGCGCCGAGAAAGACAAGATAGACTGCCATCTGCGGCTCGATGGCGACTGTGAAGATCGTAAGCAGTCCGCCGGCTGCATAGCGCCGCAGCACGAAGAGGATGAGCGCAAAAAGCGTAAGCGGCGTGGAGAAAGACCGCGCAGTGAGATAGGGATCCATCAGCAGAAGGCCGGTGTTGCTGGCCGGCATGGTGAGGACGGCGGTGATCACCAGCACCGAACACCAGCGCGCTCGCGATGAATCGAAGCTGACGGCGGCGAGCATCCAGCAGGCGGCAAGCGTGAGAAAGATGGTGCCGACGTACCAAAGGAAGACGCTCCAGTCCATCGAAATGCGCGTGAGCCGCGCTGTCCAGGCAAGGATGGGCGCAAAGAGCGACAGATGCTGGTGCGAGGTGAAGAACTCAGTCGCGTAGGAATAGAGAGCTGGATCCAGGAGCTTGCGCGCGGCCGGAATATAAATCTCTCCGTCTTCAACGCCCAGGTGATAGCCGTGCAGCGCAACGGCAATACCAGTCAGCAGCCCCAGGCGGGCAAGAGGTAGATGGAAGTTCGGAGTTGTCTTCACTGCATTCGACACCGAGGCAAACAATCAGACGCGCAAGAATAGACTCGGCCCAGCAAAGGTCCGCGTAGCCTTTGCCATGATAGCGGAGAACGTTGCTGCTCGGCCGTGGGGAAACAGAAAAGCACTGGGACGAACAACGGCTAGCAGATGAGACAAGCGAGTACTCAGCACGCCCCTGGGCTCGCAGTGCTGAAATCGCTTCCCTCTGGTGGGGGCCCTACGCACGCCTGACCTGGGAAAAATCCTTGCCAGCCAGAACAACCGAACATGGCACATGACGGTGAGGACGACGCTGCACACCGCCGTGCGCCAAGCGCATGAGGAATGCTCCAAAAGGAGAGGATCGGACGTTTGGGCGAGGTAACGTGACGAGTGCTGTTGCTCCGCAGGAAAAATGTCGAGAGATTTTTCCTGACGGTGTAAACTCAGCAACAAGGGCCATCGTCCAATCAACAAATTTTTACCGGTCTACTGCACGGATGGGCGGACTCTATGAACCTGCTGTTACGGATTTTGCCTCTGGTTCTCATTCTGGCGGGTGTGGCTCTATTGCTTGAGCAGCCGGCCTACGCGTACGCGGATCCTGGAACCGGCCTTCTGGCTGTGCAAGCGATGGGTTCTGCCCTGGTGGCGGGAGGATGGTACCTGCGTAAGAAGATCTTCTCGCTGTTCCGTCGCGAGCGGCCAGCCGAGCAGGAATCACCGGCGCTTTCCACAGAAAAGAGCAAGGACTCTTCTCTCCAGTGACACTTCCGGAGAGCTTCTCCTCTGCAGCCCCTGAGCCCGCACTCACGTTTCGCGATCCAGCCGGGCAGCTTCATTTAACTGCAGATGACGCCATCCGGAGAATTCGCCCGGAAGCGGCCGAGGAGGTACGCGCTTTTCTGGTCTCTCCATTACGGCGCGAGCTGGAGAGCAGCGGCGATCTGATTCCTTCCAAAATCGCAGACCCCTCGAAAGATTCTGAAAATGACCCTGGAGAACTGTGGTTGCGGCATCCGCGCATCGACCCGATCTCATACCCATGGGAGTGGACCCCGGCGCAGTGGCGTGCAGCGGCCGAGCTGACGCTTCGTCTTGCGGGCAAAGCGATTGACGCGGGTTGGACGCTGAAAGACGCCACGCCGCTGAATGTGCTGTTTTCCGGTTCGCGACCGGTCTTCGTCGATGTGCTCTCGTTCGAACCCAGCGACCCGCATTCGACCGTCTGGCTGGCCTATGGGCAGTTTGTGCGCACGTTTCTGCTTCCGCTCGTCGCCGCAAAGTATCTGGGATGGCCGCTGCAGGCAAGTTTCTTCTGGCGGGATGGCTACGAGCCGGATGCGTTGTATCGCGCGTTGCCCGGGTGGCGCAGGCTCGATCCGAGACTGGCCGATGTTGTAACGCTGGCTGCGCTTCTTGAACGCAAACGCGCGAAGCCGCGGGCAGGTGCGGCGCCGCCGCCGGCGGCCGATCCCAAATTGGCTCGTCACATCCTGCACAAGCGCTTCGCGCGCCTCGGGAAGCAGATCCGCCATGCGGCACAGATCCACGCAGACAGCGTATGGAGCCGGTACGAGCAGCGGGCAAGCCATTATTCCGCCGACGACATGGAAGCCAAACAGCAGTTCGTGCGCCAGACTCTAGACAAGCACAGACCGCGGCGCGTTCTGGATATCGGGGCCAACACCGGAACCTACTCGCTGCTGGCGGCCGATGCGGGAGCCGAAGTGGTGGCGCTCGACAGCGACACAGCGGCGGTGGAGACGCTGTGGCGCACGGCGGCCGCGCAACAAAAGCCCATTACGGCGCTGGTAGCGAACATAGCTCGCCCGTCACCGGCGGCGGGTTGGAAGAATTGCGAGCAGCTCTCCTTGCTGGAGCGGCTGATGGGCCGATTCGACATGGTGCTGCTTCTGGCCGTGATCCATCACCTGATCCTGCGCGAGCAAGTGCCGCTCTCCCACATCGCCGAACTCTGCGCGGGGTTGACGCGCCGCTGGCTGGTGGTCGAGTGGGTGCCAGCGTCAGACCCGATGTTTCAGGAGTGGCTGCGCGGGCGCGATGCGCTCTATGGGCATTTGACGGAGAGCAGCTTGACCGCCGCCTTCGCTCCGCTTTTTCGGGTCGTCGAGCGCTCAGAACTTGCCAACATGCGGACGCTTGTTCTCTTTGAGAGAATCCCAGATCACGCTGAGTTGTCCTCTAAGCGAAGCGGCGCAGCATGATGAAGCGGATCGCGCAAGCGTGGGGATTTGCCGCCATCCTGCTGTTGCCCAACTACGTCGATATGACCTCTTCGGCGGGCGACGCGCGCATACGTTTTCCTACCCCGTTGACACGGATTGCGCTGGCGCACCTTACCGACATGGTGATCGTGGCTGTCGTCTTCGGCCTCTTCATGGCCGGATTGCGCAGCATGAAGCGGTGGCACACGATTCGCTGGGTTCTGATGGGCGTGATGCCTGTGTTCCTTTTGGCGCGCAACCTGAATGTCATCCCTTTCGACGTGCAGCCCGCGGATGTGGTTCGTATCAGCCTGATCTGGATCGGAATGCTTGCCCTGGTTGTGCGCCGCTTTACGCCCATTGCCCATCGCCTGCGCACCTTCGGCAGCAGCTTGTTGGTGGGCTTTGCGGTCTTCGGGCTGGTTGTTGCCGGGCAGCTCGTCCGCGCGGCCATCTGGCGGCCAGGTCCGCAGGCATTCGCAAAGCCGGTCGCAGCACCAGCACCGGACAGACCGCGCCTGGTGTGGATTCTCTTCGATGAGCTGGCTTACAAATACACGTTTGAGGGACGCGACCCGTCCCTGCATCTGCCCAATTTCGACCGTCTGCGCGCCGCAAGCACCCTCTATACAGACGTGACACCTATCGCGGACCGCACGACCCAGGCAGTGCCCACGCTCATGCTGGGCCGCCAGGTGAAGGATGTAGAGTACACACAAAACAACGAATACCTGATCCGCACAGCGGATTCTTCTCGCTGGGAGCCGTTCAATGCAGACGCGTCTCTGTTCGGGGTGGCAAAGCAGCACGGGGTCACTACTTCAATCGTCGGGTGGTACGTGGCGTATTGCCCGATCTTCGCGAACGTTGCGACCGAGTGCTACTGGAGCAACGACGACGCGCAGGATCGCGGGCCGACCTGGCTCGACGCGAGCTACCCAGAAAACGTATGGTTCCCGTTGCGCATCCTGGCCGAGCAGTTTCTCTGGCCGCGCCAGGCGTTGCGGGACGATGCCCGTCGAAATGCGGAAGGCCACATCGCATCCGTTCGTGACCTCACCCAGCATGCGCTGGACACGCTCGCAAACAGCCAGGCGGACATTCTCTATCTGCACCTGCCCACGCCTCATCCGCCCGGATTCTGGAACCGGCGTACGGGCCAATACGCCATCGGCGGATCCTATCTCGATTCCCTGGATTACTCTGACCGACTGGTGGGAGAAATGCTCGATGAGCTGGAGAAGCAGCCGCGCTGGGCAAAGACCACGCTGATTGTGCAGGGCGACCACGCCTGGCGCGCGACGATGTGGCGGAACCTGCCCGGTTGGAATCGGGAGGATGAGCGCGTTTCCCATCGCGGCGCGCCGGACCTTCGTCCGCTGGTACTCGTCCACGCGGCGGGACAGGAGAATGCCGAAACCGTGACGGCGCCCACCAGCCTCCTGTTCATTCACGATCGAGTGGCCGCAGAGATCAAGGCAATAGCGCGGTAAACGAACGACGGGACCTCAAGCGGCTTTGTGGACCTGGCTCATGAGCTTCTGGAAGCGCGGGTCAGAGCGGAGGGAGGCAAAGGCCGGATCGACCGCCACATAAACCATCCAGCCCTCATGGGCGCGATAGGCGCGCTCGAGCAGGCTCAGGGCACCCTCAGGATCGCCGGCCGCAGCGAGGCAGCGCGCTCCATCCACGGCGCTGCCGTAGTATTCCTTGTCGTCGGCAACACCAAACTCCCGGAGCGCGGCGAGGTACCCCTTCGACTGCGACAACTGCTCCATTTTCTGCTGATGCTCAGAGTCGGCAATCGCCCGCACCAGCCATTGGAACTCCTCATTGCCGTGCACCTGGTCACCCATCGCTGAGTAGATGTACCAGAGCTTGTAGTGGGCATTCAGAAAGTCCGGACTCTCATCCAACACACTGCGCACCTGCTGGACAGCTTCGGCAAAGCGGCCTTCGTACTCGTAGAGCCAGCCAAGATTGGTCCGCAGGATGCGCGAGCGTGGATCGACATCGAGTGCGGCGCGCATCTGCTGTTCGGCCTCCGGGAATCGGCCCGCCGTCATCAGCATCTGCTCGTACCAGTGGTGGGCATCCACGTTGTCCGGCTCCAGCGCAAGCGCCTTGTGGAACTCGGTTTCGGCATCGGACGGATCCCACTGGTAGTACCAGTACGAGAAGCCCAGCGCGGCGTGTGCCTCCGCCAGCGACGGATCGAGCGACAAAGCCTGATTGGCGGCGGCCCAGCCCAGGCTGCGCGCATTGCCGGGATCCATCCAGCTGTACTGGCCCGTGAGGTTATAGACGTCGGCAAGCTGGGCATAGGCTGCAGCGTATTTCGGGTCGATCGCCACCGCGTCGCTGAAGCTCTCGATAGCCTGTTCGAAACCCTGCTTGGTGCGCTGCGAGGCAAAGTAAAGCCCTTTGAGGTAGGCATCGTGCGCCTCATATTTTCCAGGCCGGTACTCTATGGGGCGCACAGCGGGAATGTGCAGCGAAAGCGCGTGGCCAACCGAATCCGCTACGCTCGTTTCAAATTCGAACTGGTCGCTCAGGTCGCCTTCGTAGACGCTGCCCCATACAGGGGACTGGTCATTGACGCGCACCAGTTGCGCAGCCACGCGGATGTTCGCACCCTGCTGCTGCAGGCTGCCTTGTACGAGGTATTGCACGTGGAGTTCGCGGCCGATCTGCTGGAGCGATTTGCCGGAGTTGATATAGCTTCGTGCCGACGCGGGCGCGATTACGCGCAATTGGCCCGGTGCCAGATGCCCAAGCCGGGCGATGAGCTCTTCCGTCATGCCGTTGCAGATGTAATCGCGCGATGCGTCGCCCGTCATGTTGGTGAAGGGCAGGACGGCCATGGACACGGGCCGAAGGCGGGCAGCACGCCATCGGACGAAAAAGAAGGCAATGCCAGCCACGACCATGCAGGCCAGAAGGGCCTCGACGAAAATTCGGGTCAACCGCCGCGCGCCCACACTCGGTGAGCGCATTGGGCTTGGGGCGTCTTCCGGCTTGATTTCCGGAACCTCGGCAATGGCAGCGGCCGGCTCTTCCGGCTCGCGCATCATCTCCACCTTGCCGACGAAACGGTAACCCCGGCCGCGGACGGTCTCAATATATCGTGGCGACTGGGAGCGATCGTCCAGCGCCTCGCGCAGCTTGCTCATGGCCGCGTTCAGGCCATCCTCAAAATCTACGAAGGTGTCATTGGGCCATAGACACTCGTGCAGTTCTTTGCGGCTCACAAGTTCGCCTGGACGCTCCACAAGAGCCAGCAGCAGGCTGCGGGGTTTTTCTTGCAGGCGGATGGGCCGGCCATTTTTGCTCAGGTCTCCGGAGCGGAGGTCCAAGGCAAAAGGGCCGAAGCGGTAACCCGCCTTCACTGAACTGGTAGAGATCACCATAGCCGAGTGAGTAGGAAACGGGAGCCCGTTTGCCTCTGGCGGAGACTACACCGAGGAGTAGAACTACAATAGCACAGCTCGTTTTGTATCCCATTGCGCTTTATTAGAAGCAAATAACAGAAAAAAGGCGGTTTAACCCGTAAGATTAAATTCAGTCAAAAATAAGATTCCGCCCATTGACCCCCGCCGCGATTGTCCTTACGTTGCAGACAACCGGGCGCGGAGTCCCCACTCCAACATAGAAAATTAGCAGGAGC
>Ga0335073_10007372_pt1 | contig 15419 bp, 14 predicted proteins | sample Lox_Sample_22_FD_207093 | JGI IMG/M metagenome (GOLD analysis project Ga0335073, IMG submission 207093) | Soil microbial communities from Loxahatchee National Wildlife Refuge, Florida, United States - Lox_Sample_2.2 | ecosystem: Environmental > Terrestrial > Soil > Wetlands | place: USA... | reverse complement strand
CCGGTCTTCGATACCAAGTTCTTCACCCCCGAGATTCGCCTGGACGTGAACTACCTGCAAAGCGCCAACCATCCGATCGATCACACCATCTCCGGCTCGACCGAGGAGTTCCGCTCGAGCGAGTTCCAGATCGAGCAGGTGAGCTTCGGCGGCGATTTTCACTGGAACAACGTGAGGGCGCGCTTCCTCTCGATGTACGGCCTGTTTGCGACCACCACGCCGCGCAATGACGCCAGCAGCTCCGTGGGCCAGTGGGACCTCGACGGCGCGTATCGGTACTTCTCCGAAGCGAACGCAGGCTATCACTGGGACGTGAGCCACGGGCTCAACGTCGATGCGGGCGTGTTCGTCTCGTACGTGGGCCTGTTCAGCTACTACAACTTCGACAACTGGACCTATCAGCCCTCGTTCGTGTCGTCCAACACGCCCTGGTTCTTCAACGGGATGCGGGTGCAGTGGTTTCCGACGCAGGACCTCAAGATCGAGCCCTGGCTGATCAACGGCTGGCAGTCCTATGCCAAGTTCAACCGGCATCCGGGCTTCGGAGGACAGATCCTGTGGATCCCGAGCGAGAACCTCAAGCTCGTGTTCAATACCTATTCCATCGGGCAGGACAACTTGAATTGCCAGGCGAACAACAACAACGGGCCTGGAACCATGGATACGCTCTGTCAGCCGCAGAACGGTGGACCGGGGAACGCTGCGGTCGGCTCCTACGTGGGCGCGGGCCCGATGGTCAACTACGCCAACGTCACGCGCTTTCACGAGGACGACAGCGTGCTGTTCAAGTACTACGACGCCAAGGGGCAGGGCGGAGCGGGCATCTCCAAGATGGCGTTCAGCGTGACCTGGGACTGGGGCTGCGAGTACGGCGGCGGCGTGCACTGCACGCACGAGCCGAACAAGGAGGAGTTTCTCGGCATGATGGCCTATGACCGCACCTGGTTTCACAACGACCTGTATGCGGTGACGATCGGGGGCGGCTTCATGAACAATCCCGGGCGCTACCTGGCGCTCACGCCGCCGATCAACGGCGCGACGGCCGCCTCGGGCTCGCCGTATTTCACGCAGCAGCCGGGGCAGAAACTCTATCAATGGGACACGCAGCTCAATTTCCAGTACATGCCGGCGGACTGGATCACCTGGTGGACCGAGACCACGTTCCGGCATTCGAGCGTGCCTTACTGGTCGGGGCCCGGCGGCATCACACCCCCCGGGGGGAATAACGGCTCGCCGGCCAGCTGCGTCGGCGGCGGCGCCAATGCGACCACCGGTCAGTGCGATGTCGGGGACTGGTTTCCGGACCTGCGCACGCGCGAGCTCATCTACGGCGCGGGGGTGATGGTCAGATTCTAGCAGCGCCCGGCACGGGCCGAGCACGCTCCCGGCGCGGTGCCCCGATTCTGGTCAAGTGATGGGCCCGCGGCGCAGAATCGGACACATGGCGGAGATCGAGCGCGCAGATCCCGACGCGTTGCTGGCCGACGTGCAGCGCGAAGAGGCGCGCGCGCGTCGTGGCCGGCTGCGGGTCTTTTTCGGCGCCTCGGCCGGGGTCGGCAAGACCTACTCGATGCTCGAGGCGGCGCGCGCCGCGCGCGCCGGCGGCATCGATCTCGTGGTGGGATACGTGGAGCCCCACGGGCGCGCCGAGACCGAGCGCTTGCTGGAGGGTCTCGAGCAGCTGCCCTTCCTTCAGGTGCGCTACCGCGGCATCGTGCGCCGCGAGTTCGATCTCGACGCCGCACTCAAGCGCGCGCCGGAGATCGTGCTGGTCGACGAGCTGGCGCACTCGAACCTCACCGAGGGCGAGCCGCTGCCGCGGCATGCGAAGCGCTGGCAGGATGTCGAGGAGCTGCTGGATGCGGGCATCAGCGTGTGGACCACGCTCAATGTGCAGCATCTCGAGAGCCTCAACGACGTGGTCGCAGGCATCACCGGCATTCGCCAGCAGGAGACGCTTCCGGACCGCATCTTCGATGAGGCGGATGAGGTCGAGCTCATCGATCTGCCGCCGGACGATCTGCTCGCGCGCCTGAAGGCGGGCAAGGTCTACGTCTCGAGCCAGATCGGCAAGGCAACCGAGAGCTTCTTCCGCAAGCCCAACCTGCTCGCCTTGCGCGAGCTCGCCCTGCGCCGTACGGCGGACCGCGTGGATGCGGCTGCGCTCGAATTCGCGAGTCAAGCGCCGAGCTCGCGCCCGTGGCTCGCGCGCGACCGGTTCTTGATCGCGATCACTCCCGACGGACAGGCCGAGCAGCTGGTGCGCATCGGCAAGCGCTTCGCGGATGCGCTGGATGCCGAATGGCTCGTGGTATCGGTCGAGACGCCGCAGCTCCTCAAGCTGTCCGAGGCCGAGCGCAATCGGCGCATCGACGTGCTGCGGCTGGCCGAGTCGCTCGGCGCCGAGACGGTCACCATCGACGGGGCGTCCGCGGCCGATGCGCTGCTCGAGTATGCCCGCCTGCGCAATGTCACCCGCATCGTGATCGGCGAGGCGAAGCGCACCGGCTGGCGTGCCTGGCTGCGGCGCTCGACCACGACGGAGATGGTGCGCCGCGCACGCGGCTTCGACATCTCGGTGATCGCACGCCGCGAATCGCGCGCTTTCTCGCGCCGCAACGACGTGGGCGGCGCCCCGCAAGAGATCCAATGGGAGCGGTACTGGGCGGCGCTCGGCATCTCCGCGCTATGCACGGCGGTGGCGGCCGTCATGTATCCCTATTTCGCGCTCACCAATCTCGTCATGGTGTACTTGCTCGGGGCGACGGTCGCGGCGCTGAGGCTCGGGCGCGGCCCGGCGAGCTGCGCCGCGGTCGCCAACGTGGTGGCTCTCGATTTTTGCTTCGTGCCGCCCCGCTTCACCTTCGCGGTGAGCAACCTCGAGTATCTGTTGACCTTCGCCGTGATGCTGGCGCTCACGCTGGTCATCGCCAATCTGGTGGCGAACGTTCGGGCCCAGACCCGGGTCGCCGGAGCGCGCGAGCGCCGCACCTCGCTGCTGTACGCCATGAGCCGCGAGCTCGCAGCCACGCGCAGCTTCGACAACCTGGCCCGGGTCGCCGTGCGTCACGTGGCCGAGACTTTCTCGGGGCGCGCCGCACTGGTGCTGCCCGATGCGCAGGGCCACCTCGAGCTCGTGCAAGGCACCGACCCGGCGGCCTCGCTCGAGGGCGCCGACCTGTCGGTCGCGCAGTGGGTTTTCGATCACGGGCGCCCCGCCGGGCTCGGCACCGATACGTTGCCGGCGGCGCCGGCTCAGTACCTGCCGCTCGCCGACGCCCACCAGACGCTCGGGGTGCTCGCGGTACAGCCGGCGCAGCGGCGTCGCTTGCTGCTGCCCGAACAGCGGCATCTGCTCGAGACCTTCGCCGGCCAGATCGCGCTCGCGATCGAGCGCGGTCGGCGCGCCGAGCAGGCGGAATCCGCTCGGGTCGCGGTCGAGACCGAGAGCCTGCGCAATTCGCTGCTGGCGTCCATCTCCTACGACTTGCGCACACCGCTGGCGGCCATCATGGCCGCGAGTCATGCGCTCGGCGATTCCCGGCTGCAGCCCGACGCCGAGACACGTGCGCGCCTGGCCCGGTCCATCGAGACCACCGCGCAGGATATCTCCGAGCTCATCTCGAACGTGCTCGATCTCATGAGCTTTCAGTTCGGCGAGGTGCATCTGACGCGCGACTGGCATTCGGTCGAATCCCTGGTCGAGTCGGCGCTGGCGCGCCTCGAGGGGCGCCTGGAGGCGCATCCGATCGAGGTCGCGCTGCCGGCCGACTTGCCACAGGTCAACGTCGATGCCGGGCTCATCACCCGGGCGCTCGTCAATCTGCTCGAGAATGCGGTCAAGCACACACCGTCCGGCACGCACATCAGCATCTCCGCGGGGCTCGAGGGTGATGCGGTGCGTGTCACGGTGGACGATACCGGGCCCGGACTGCCGCCCGGGCCGCCCGAGCAGCTGTTCGCGAAGTTCCAGCGCGGGCGGGGCGATGCGGGCGCTCCGAGCGGCGCCGGCCTCGGCCTCGCGATATGCAAGGCCATCATCGACGCCCACGGCGGCCATATCTCGGCGATGGAGCGGCCCGGCGGAGGGGCGCGCTTCATGTTCACGCTGTCCACCGCCGCGCCCGAGACAAGCGCGGCCGGCTGAGCGGCGCGCGGGACCTCTCTCGCAGAGCCAGGTTCTGTGCCGACTGCCTGGTGATGATGCGGCGGTGGACTCGTCCCGGATACGTTCCATAAAATCCCTTCATGAACACACCCGAGACCCATTTGGGCGGCTGCCTGTGCGGCGGCGTACGCTATCTGGTGCGCGGCGCCTTGCGCCCCGTCATCGCTTGCCATTGCTCGCAGTGCCGGCGTACCAGCGGTCACTACGCGGCCATGACCAGCGCACCGACCGAGAATCTCGTCCTCACCGAATCGGCCACGCTCTCCTGGTACCGCTCCTCGCCCGGCGCGGAGCGCGGATTCTGCCGGGTGTGCGGCGGCAATCTGTTCTGGCGGCGGGACGGCGACCCTGCTACCTCCATCACGGGGGGCACCCTCGATCTGCCGACCGGCCTCGAGCTCGCCGAGCACATTTTCGTGGACGACAAGTCGGATTACTACCGCATCGATGAGGGCGCTGCGCAGAAGCGTCAATGGACGTGATCCGCGGCCTCGACCGCAGTCACAGCGGGAGCGGGTGTCTGGCGCGATTTGTCGACCAACAGATGAGCGGTCACGGCGGCGAACACGATCGCGCCGCCGACGAGAGTGCTCGAGCCCGGGCTCTCGCCGAGCGCCAGCCAGACCCAGAGCGGCGCGAGCGGGGCCTCGAGCGAGCCGAGCAGCGCCGACTCTATCGCCGGCAGGCGCTTGGCACCGGCGGTGAACAAAGGCACGCCCACGGCAAAATTTACAATTCCGAACAGGGCGAGCAGCGCGAGATCGTGACCTCCCGGCGCGAGCGGCGCGCGCAGCGGCCAGGCGGCGAGACCGCTGAGGAGCGAGGACAGACAGGCCGTCTCGAGGATCGGCAAGCTCCTCGAGTGCCTGGCCACGACGGTGGCGATCGCCATCGACAGCGTCATGCCCATGGCATATAGATCCCCGGCGAGTCCGCCCGAGCCGCCGAAGCGGACCATCACCGCGACGCCGATGAGCGCCGCGCAGCTGGCGCCGATCGAGCTCGCGCTCGGCCTCTCGCGCATCACGATCCAGCCGAGCACCGCCGCAAGAAACGGGGCGGTGGCGTAGATCACCGCGACGCTCGCGACCGTGGTGTGCCGCAATGCCGACAGATACAGCATCATGCCGGCTGCGGATTGCACGACGAACAGCCAGCCCAGCCAGCCGAGATCGATGATGCTGCGCCACGAGCGCTCCTTGCGCAGCAGCAGCACGGCATAGAGCCCGGCGGCGCCGAAAACGCCGCGCCATGCGATCATGGTCCAGCTGTCAGCATGGATGAGGCGGGTCAGGAGCCCTCCGAGGCTCCAGGCCGCGGCGGCGCCGCTCACGAGCGCGAGACCGATCCGGTGATCGGATCGGCTCATACAAAACTGCGGCGTGTTACGCAACTTTCTGCACCTTCATACACTCTACGGATTATGGCAAAACTCGCCGCGTCGCTCGATGGCGACGAGTTTGTAGGGCGCCCTGGATGGCATTGAATAGCGTGTAGCGCTTCGCATCTCGGCTTGCGGTGCGCCGATACGCTGATCACCGGATTCCAACACTTGCTGGAGCTCTTCCATGGTCGACAAGTCAATGACGGGCACGTTTCAGATCAACCTTCCGAAGGATCTCGTCTCCGAGTCGAGGCGGCAACCGAAGCCCAAGAACGAGCAGCTCAAGGTCGAGGGCTGGCGCACTTCGTGGCTCTCGCGCTTCTCGGAGCTGCTGATCGGCAAGGATTGAGGTCGAGCGGACGGCAGCGAGGTCCGCAGGGCCGCGGACCCATGCCTCCGGGTGCTCGATGAGGAGCCGCCGGCGCTCACAATTCACAGGGATTTAAGTCAAATCGCACTCGAGCTTCGAGTGCTCCCGCCTTATTATGACGCAAGGGGAGTCAAAGCCATGCGTCTGTCCCGTCCTCTGTACGAGTCCCTCCCGCTGCTCTACGGCACGATCGGCGCTTGCGCCATCGCGATCGCCTACTTCGACCCCGCGCGGGTGCGCTCCATCATCGCCTTCTGCATCGGTTTGCTCGCGGGTATCGCGGCGCTCACCGTCTTCCTGCACCGTCAGGATCATCGGGCTCTGAGCCGCGAATATACCGGCGAAACGATCGATTTCCCTTCCTCGCTCGAAGGCGGCTGAGAGCCGGGCGCGGCGGCGCGCCGCTCAGCGCCTGTCATGCTCGCTGGGCTCGGGCATGGCGCGCACCCGCGGAGTGCGCTCGTCCATGTACATGATCTCGTGCTGGCCGACCAGGACCACGTCGCCGTCGTTGAGGTTGTGGCGGCGTACGCGTTTCGACTTCACGTAGATGCCGTTGGTGCTGTTGAGATCCTCGATGATGCACGAGTCCACCTGGGTGACGATCTGGCAATGGTGGCGGCTGATGAACTTGCTGTCGATCTGCAGATCGTTGTCCGCGGTCCTGCCGATCACGATTCGCCCCGGACGTAGCTCGCGCTCGAGGATGGTCTTGCCGCCGCTCGCCAAGAGGATCCTGCCGACCGGATGAGCGCTGTCCGGCGCGGCGGCCGTGGCGGGCTCCGCGTGCATGAGCTGCTGCATGCGGTTGGTGCGCGAGGCGAATTCGACCCATTGCAGCTCGTCGATGGCGGCGCCGACATCCTGCATCGTCACGGTATCGCTGTCGCGCCCGAATGCCGCCATCATGGCGGTGTCGCACAGCGTGTTGATGAGGCGCGGCACGCCGCCCGTATACTTGAAGATCGCGGGGTGCGTGTCGTCCGCGAAGATCTTGCGCCCTTGCGACCCCGCGACCTCGAGCCGATGCTCGATGTACGATGCGGTCTCCGGGGGCGAGAGCGCGGCGAGATGAAATCGCAGGCGTACGCGCTGCGTGAGCTGCACCAGCTCCTTGGAGTTGAGCTTGTCGTTGAGCTCCGGCTGTCCTGCGAGGATGATGCGCAGCACCTTCTCCTTGGTGGTCTCGATCCCGGACAGCATGCGGATCTCCTCGAGCACGCGGTAGGAGAGGTTCTGCGCCTCGTCGATGATCAACAGGACCTTGCGCCCGTTGACGTGCTGCTCGGTCAAGAACTGGTTGAGGGTCGCCAGGACCTCGGGCTTCTTCATCTCGAACGGCGAGAACCCGAACTGCACCAGAACCGTCTGCAGGAAGGCGGTGGGCGAGAGCTGGGTCTGACTGATCTGCGCCACCACCACGTCTGACTGCAGCTCGCGCAAGAACGTCTCGATGAGCGTGGTCTTGCCCGCGCCGATCTCTCCGGTGATCACCACGAACCCGTCGGTGAACCAGATCGTCGACTCCATGTACGCCTTGGCGCGCGCGTGCTGCTTGCTGAGATACAGGAATTGGGGATCCGGACTCAGTCGGAAAGGCAGCTCATGGAGTTTGAAGAGTTCTAGATACATCGCATGCGTGGCTCGGCCGCGGCGTCACGACCACCGGATCAATTTTAGAGCATCCGCGAGCGCCCGGTCCCGTTCGGCGGGGCGCGCGCGCAGCACCGTGCAATGACCGAGCTTGCGACCGGGGCGCGGCGCTTTGCCGTAGTCGTGATACGCCAGGCCCTCGATCTCGAGCAGCCGCTCGCGCTCGGGCATCTCGCCCAGAAAATTGATCATTGCGGTGTGTCCGAGGGCCCGGGTGCTGCCGAGCGGCAGGCCACAGATGGCGCGCAGATGGTTCTCGAATTGACTGGTCACGCAGCCCTCGATGGTCCAGTGGCCGGAGTTGTGCACGCGCGGGGCCATCTCGTTGGCGATGAGGCGTCCCTTGACGACGAAAAACTCGATCGCCAGCACCCCGACATACTCGAGCGCGCCCATGACGCGCTTGAGATAGGTCCGAGCGCTGCGCTCGAGCGCCCGGTTCAGCCACGGCGCAAGGCCATAGCGCAGGATGCCGCCTCCGTGGGTGTTGGCCGACAAGGGATAGCTCACGATCTCGCCCGCCACGGAGCGGGCACCCACCATGGATACCTCGCGCGAGAACGCCTGAAAGCGCTCATAGATGAGCGCTTCGTGGCCGAGCGCGCCCAAAGCCTGCTCGATCATGTCGCGCCGCTCGATGACGAACTGGCCCTTGCCGTCGTATCCCAGGCGGCGCGTCTTCAGTACCCCCGGGAGGCCGATCTCGTGCAGCGCCCGCTCGAGCTGCTGACGGTTGTCGATCGGGGCGTGCGGGGCCACCGGAATCCTGAGGCGCCGGAACAGGGCCTTCTCCGTGAGCCGGTCCTGGGACGCCTCCAGCGCCGCCCGCGGGGGACGAACGCGCGTGATCCTTTCGAGGGGAGCGAGCGCCCGGCCCGCGATGTTCTCCCAATCGAAGGTGAGCACGTCGCTTTGCGAGGCGAGCTTCTCGAGCAACACCGGATCCTCGAGCGGGCCGACCAGGCTCGGCGCCACCTGTGCGGCCGGCGCGTCCGGGCTCGTATCCAGGAACGAGCAACGGATGCCGAGCGGATAGCCGGCGAGCGCCAGCATGCGCCCCAGCTGCCCCGCACCGACGATGCCGACGCTGGCGAGCTTCAAGACTGACGCGGGTCGGGTTTGTTGAGCACCGCCGCCGTCTGCGCGGTTCGAAACGCATCGAGGGCAAGGCGCACCTCGGCCACCTCGTTCGCGATGATGGCGGCGGCAAACAGCGCCGCGTTGCGCGCGCCGGCCGAGCCGATGGCGAAGGTGGCGACCGGGATGCCGCTCGGCATCTGCGCGATCGACAGCAGGGAATCGATCCCGCCGAGCGCCTTGGTCTGGACCGGTACGCCGAGCACCGGCACCGAGGTTTTCGCCGCCGTCATGCCGGGCAGATGCGCGGCCCCGCCGGCGCCCGCAATGATGGCTTTGAGCCCGCGCTCGCGCGCCGAGGCGGCATACTCGAACAGCAGATCGGGAGTCCGGTGCGCGGATACCACGCGCACCTCGTGGGCGATGCCGAGGGAGTCGAGCGTGTCGGCAGCCACCTGCATCGTCTCCCAATCGGACGACGATCCCATGATGATGCCGACGCGGACTTTCATGCCCGCTAGTCTACCAAGCCGGGCAATCGCCGCAGAAACGCGAAAAGCTGGCGGGCCGCCGCCGGCGCGCGCCGGTCGCGCCGCTCGCGGGCCGCCTGCTGGAGCAGCCGTGAGAGCTCGGTCCGGTCCGCTTGCGGATGGCTCTCGAGCAGCTCCGCAAGGGCCGCGGCGGGCTCGGCGAGGAGCCGATCACGCCATTTCTCGACCTGCTGAAGGCGGCGCACCTCGCTGTCGTGGCGCAGCTTGCGCTCGGCCAGCTTGCGCTTGAGCGGCTCGGGGTCGATCTTGCGCATCAGCTTGCCGATGTACTGGCGCTGGCGCAGCTGTGCCCCGTGCGAGGGCACACGCTTGAGATCCTGCAAGGCCGCAACCAGGGTGTCCGGCAGCCCGAGATCCGCGATTTCGGGCTGCGGGAGCTCGGCGAGCTCGACGCCGAGCTCCTGGAGCGAGGCGGCTTCGCGCTTGCGAGCGCTCTTGCTCGGTCGCCCGTCGAGCGCTTCGGCATCCTGCCCCGACGCGTTTTCGGCCTTCATGACCTGCCATGCTACCCTAGGGACCGGCAGAATTGCGGCTAGAATGGCCTCCCGGAATGGCCTTCTGAGGAGCCTCGATGACGACGGCCGTCGCGCCCGTGAGTCCATTGCGCCTGACCCAGGCGGATCTCGAGTCCATCATCGAGCGTGCGCTCGAGGAAGCGCGCGCCCGGGGTGCCACCCAGGCCGAGGCCGCCGTCAGCCAGGACGTCGGCCTGTCGGTCGGCGTGCGGCTCGGCGAGGTGGAGACCCTCGAGCACCAACGCGACCGAAGCATGGGCATCACGGTGTATTTCGGGCACCGCAAGGGCTCCGCCAGCACCGCGGATTTCTCCCCGGACGCGGTGCGCGCCACCGTCGCCAAGGCGTGCAGCATCGCCCGATTCACGGCCGAGGATCCGTGCGCGGGCCTCGCCGACGCCGCGTTGATGGCGAGCGTGCAACCCGATCTCGATCTCGATCACCCCTGGGACCTCTCGGCGGAGCGCGCGATCGAGATCGCGAAAAGCGCCGAATCCGCGGCGCTCAGCTTCGATCCGCGCATCAACAACTCCGAGGGCGCCTCGGTCAACACGCATCACGGGCTGCATGTCTATGCCAACACTCACGGCTTCGTGGGCGGCTATCCGACCACCGCGCACACCGTGAGCTGCGTGGTGCTCGCCGGCACGGGCGATGAGATGCAGCGCGATTACTGGTACTCGACCTCGCGGGACTGGCGCGAGTTGCAGGACCCGGAGAGCATCGGACGGGAGAGCGCGCGGCGCACGATCGCACGCCTCGGGCCCAGGAGGCTCAGCACGCGGCGCGCACCGGTCCTGTTCGTGCCGGAGATGGCACGCGGTCTCATCGGGCATTTCAGCGCGGCGATCCGCGGCTCGAGTCAGTACCGCCAGTCCTCGTTCCTGTTGAACGCCGCGGGGCAACAGGTGTTTCCGGCCGGCTTCTCGATCGCGGAGCGGCCGCACATCCCGAAAGCGATGGGTAGCGCACCTTTCGATGAGGAGGGCGTCACCACCCGCGATCGCGAGCTGGTTGCCGACGGTGTGCTCGGCGGCTACATCCTCTCGAGCTACTCGGCACGCAAGCTCGGCTTGCAGACCAGCGGCAATGCCGGCGGCGCGCACAATCTCGTGGTCGCATCGGACACCGCGGGCGGCATGGCGGCGATGCTCGCACGCCTCGATACCGGGCTGCTGGTCACCGAGCTCATGGGTCAGGGCATCAACGCGGTGACCGGCGACTACTCGCGCGGCGCCGCCGGGTTCTGGGTCGAGCGCGGCGCGATTGAGTACCCCGTGGCCGAGATCACCATCGCGGGAAATCTGCGCGACATGCTGAAGCGCATCGTGGCGGTGGGTGACGATGTGGATGCGCGGGGCGGAATCCGCACCGGGTCGATCCTGCTCGAGGAGATGACCATCGCGGGCGAATGACCGTCCGCCTCACTCCAGGTCGATGAGATCCTTGAGCGTGCGGGTGCCCAGCTCGCGGCCCAGCAGGCCGTCGATCTGCGCCATCACCTTGACGGCGGCGGGAACGTCGGCGAGCGGCGCCGCTCGCTCGCGCAGCGGCGTGCGCGCCACGGCGACGATCGCCGCCAACGAAATGCCCTGCGGATCGCGCCCCGGCAAGAACTGCTCCTTGTCGGTCACGGCCAGAAGCCCGGCCTTCTCGCAGCTCTCGAGCAACGGAGCGAGCGCGTCGACGGGCACGTCCAGCTGCGCCGCGAGACGGCGCGCGCTCCAGGGCGGCAGCCCGCGGCGGTAGTCGCGCGCGACGAAATACATGATCGACAGGGCAAGCTGTTCGCGCGCGCGACCCTCGACCGCGACCAGGTCGTGACCGAGCGGCAGATACTGGGGAAACTGCACGTAGAAGGCGAGCTCGGCGCCCATCAGCAGGATGAGCCAGCTCAGATACACCCAGATGAGGGTGGTGAGCACGATGGTGAAGCCCGTGTACACCGCCATCATCTGCGATGAGTAGAGAAGCAGCGCGGTGAAGATCTGTCCCATCAGGGCCCAGGCGATCCCCCCGGTCACGCCGCCGATGAGCGCCGCGGAGATCTCGACACGCGTGTTGGGGATGAAGGCGTACATGAAGGTGAACACGACGGTCACGATGGCGTATGGAACCAGGTGTCCGAGGCCGTGTACGATCCATGACAGGTAGGGCATCGAATCGAGCCAGTGCGCCACCGGGCTGTGCGCCGCCGACCCGAGCAAACCGAGCGCCACGGCAAGCAGGATGGGCCCGATGATGATGACGCTCAGGTACTCGGTGATGCGCCGCGCGATGCTCCGCGGGCGGGCGACACGCCACAGGAAGTTGAAGCTCGTCTCCACCTTCTGGATGGTGCTGAGCGCGCTGTAGGTGAGGAACACCAATCCGATGGATCCGAGCACGTCCCCTCGCATGTTGGCGACGAAGCTCATGACCGTCTCGGTGAGCTGATTCGAGGCGCTGCCCAGCGGGCGGAAGAACTCGTGCAGGATGAAGTGCAGGTCGGTGCGGGCACCGATGCCTTTCAGGATGGCGAAGCTGAACACCATCAGCGGCACCAGCGACAAGAGCGTGATGTAGGCGAGGCTCATCGCCCGCACGCTGATGTCGCCCGCGAGCCAATCGCGCAGGATGGCGGCCGGATAGCGCAGCGCTCTCAGCACCGGTCCCCAGGGTGGGCGCATGTAGCGGGACTTCTGGAATACACCGTCCTGCAGGCGCTCCAGCAGGGTCGAGTCGGGCAGCTCGGCTCGCCCGCTCATTCCGTCAGCAGTCGGAGCGCCTCGCGGTAGTTCTCGCTGGTCCGCGCCAGGACGTCGGGCGGCAGGTGGGGTGCGGGCGGTTTCTTGTTCCAGTGCAGCGACTCCAGATAGTCGCGTACGAACTGCTTGTCGAAGCTCGGCGGGCTGATGCCGCGCTTGTAGGAGGCGACCGGCCAGAAGCGCGACGAATCGGGCGTCAGCACCTCGTCGATGAGCAGCACGTTGCCGGCCTTGTCGACCCCGAATTCGAACTTGGTATCGGCGATGATGATGTCGCGCGCCCGGGCGTGGGCCGCGGCGAAAGAGTAGATCTCGAGCGCGATGCGCCGCACCGTGGTGGCGTGCTCGCGGCCGATCAACCCGACGATGGTCTCGAAATCGATGTTCTCGTCATGCTGGCCCGCCGGCGCCTTCGAGGCCGGAGTGAAGATCGGTTGCGGGAGCGCGTCGGCCATCTCCAGGCCCTCGGGCAGGGCGATGCCGCAGACGGCGCCGGTGCGCCGGTAGTCCTTGTAGCCGGAACCGATCAGGTAGCCGCGCACCACCGCTTCGATCGGCAGCGGTGTGAGCTTCTTCACGACCATCGAGCGCCCGGCAAGCTGAGCGCGCTCCTCGCGGTCCTGAACCACATCCTCGACCTTGAGCGCCGTGAGCTGGTTCGCGATCATGCCGCGGGTCTTGTCGAACCAGAATGCCGAGATCCGGGTGAGCACTTCGCCCTTGTGCGGAATGGGATCGGGCAACACCACGTCGAACGCCGACAAGCGGTCGGTGGTGACGATGAGCAGATGCTCCGCGTCGACGTCGTAGATATCGCGCACCTTTCCCTGGTGGACCTTCTTGAGACTGCGGATGCGCGTCTCGAACAGCGGCGGCGACTGAGAAAACGGTTCCATGGGCGCGAGCGTCCGGCTGATACCATTGTGAATGGAAAGGCCGGCGATTGTGGCGGGGCGGGGCGGATAGGTCAACGAATGGCTTGGAAAGGGACCATCTTCGGAGCGCTGACGGGGTTCGCGCTCACCGGCCGGGCCCTCGGAGCTCTGATCGGCGCGCTGCTCGGCCTCATGTTCGACCAGAGCGTCCAATTCGGCTTCTCCTCGAGCGGCGGCCGGGCGGCGGGCGCATCGGTGTCCGATGTGTTCTTCCGCACCACTTTCGAGCTCATGGGCCATGTCGCGAAGGCCGATGGGCGCGTCTCGGAAGCCGAGATTGATGCGGCGCGTCGCTTGATGCAGGAGCTGCGCCTGGGGCCGCATGACGTGGCCGCCGCGATCGATTGCTTTCGAGCCGGCAAGTCGAGCGCCTATGACGCCGGCTTCGGCGTCGAGCAGCTGCGCGAGGCTTGCGGGCTGCGCTACGATCTTCTGAACACCTTCGTCGAGCTGCAATTGCGCGCCGCGCTCGAGGGCAACGGCATATCGCCGCCGGCGCGCGCGGTGCTGATGCGAGCGGCCGAGCGGCTCGGCATGTCGGGCATGGAGTTCGCGCGCATGGAGGCCGCGGTTCGCGCGCGCTACGCGAGCCGGCCCGGCGCGCGCTCATCCGCCGAGCGCCCCTTGGCGGAATGCTATGCCGAGCTCGAGATCGGCGCGAGCGCCAGCGATCAAGAGGTCATCCGGGCTTACCGGCGCCAGATGAGCCGCCACCATCCAGACAAGCTCGTCGCCAACGGCCTGCCCGAATCGATGGCGCAGTGGGCCAAGGAGAAGACTCAGCGCGTACAAGAAGCGTACGAGACAATACGTGCGGCGCGCGGCATGCGTTGATAGAGTGGCAGCATGGACACCGTCATCTCCGCATCGATCCTGTCAGCCGATTTCGCCCGCCTCGGCGAAGAAGTGAATGCGGTGCTGGCTGCCGGCGCGGACTGGATTCACTTCGACGTGATGGATAACCATTACGTGCCGAATCTCACGATCGGACCGATGGTATGCGAGGCGTTGCGCAAGGCGGGGATCAGCGCCACCATCGATGTGCATCTGATGGTCTCGCCGGTCGACGCTCTGGTCACGGACTTCGCGAACGCCGGTGCCTCGCGCATCAGCTTTCATCCGGAGGCGACGCCGCATGTGGATCGCACCATTCAGCACATCCGCGATTCGGGTTGCGCGCCCGGCCTGGTGTTCAATCCGGCGACTTCGCTCAACTGGCTCGACTATGTCATCGACAAGCTAGACCTGGTGCTGTTGATGTCGGTGAATCCGGGATTCGGCGGGCAGAAATTCATTGCGCCCGCGCTCGGCAAGCTCAGCGAGGCGCGCGCGCGCATCGCTGCGACCGGCCGCGACATCCGGCTCGAGATCGACGGCGGCGTGAAGGTGGAAAATGCGGCCGAGATTGCCGCGGCGGGCGCCGATACCTTCGTCGCAGGCTCGGCGATTTTCGGCTCGTCCGACTACCGCGCAACCATCACGGCGATGCGCGCGCAGATCGAGGCCGGACGCAAGCGGAGGCGCTAGGCTTTCGCCGCCTACTCGTCATCCTCCTCCTCGTCCTCGTCGTCATCCTCGTGGGTCTCGGGGCGCGCCGCCTTGGCTGCGCCGCCGGCCCCTGCTTTCACCGGGACGATGAGCGGCCGGGTCTTGACCTTCGGGCGCGCGTTGAACACCACGATGGTCTTGCCCGTGGCGCGCAGCAGGCCCTGCTCCTCGAGCACCTTGAGCACGCGGCCCGCCATTTCGCGCGAGCATCCGACGAGACGCGACAGCTCCTGACGGCTCACCTTGATCTGCATGCCTTCCGGATGCGTCATCGCGTCCGGCTCGCCGCACAGGTCCATGATCGCGTGCGCCACGCGGCCGGTCACATCCACGAATGCGAGGTCCCCGAGCTTGCGATTGGTGCGGTCGAGGCGCGTCGCCAGCTGGGTCGCCAGCTCGAATATCAGGCCCGGGCTCTCGGCGGCAATTTGCCGGAACCTCGGATAGGTCATCTCGGCAAGCTCGGATTGC
>Ga0335073_10007371_pt1 | contig 15421 bp, 16 predicted proteins | sample Lox_Sample_22_FD_207093 | JGI IMG/M metagenome (GOLD analysis project Ga0335073, IMG submission 207093) | Soil microbial communities from Loxahatchee National Wildlife Refuge, Florida, United States - Lox_Sample_2.2 | ecosystem: Environmental > Terrestrial > Soil > Wetlands | place: USA... | reverse complement strand
CAGGGGCAAGTGGATGCCTACAGGGACGCCAAGCAATATGACAAGGCGACGCAGGTCGCTCAGCAGGCCGCTCAGGCCATGCCCAAAGATAAAACGATCCAACTGATGCTCGCCTCGCAATTGGCGGACACCGGCAAAGCAGATGAAGGCATCAAGTTGGCCAAAGCGCAACTCCGGGGTAACTCAGGCGACCGGGAAGTCGACCTCGCTCTGGCTCAGATCTATACCCGGCTCAAGCGCTGGAAAGAGGCCTCGGAATCGATCGACGCAGCCGATGTCTATTCCACCAAGCAGGACGACAAAATCTACATCTATTTCCTCCGCGGAGCGCTCAACGAGCGCCAGAAGCACTACGATTCCGCAGAAGAGGAGTTTCGCAAGATCCTGGCTATTGATCCCAATAACAGCATGACGCTCAACTACCTGGGTTACATGCTGGGCGACCGCGGCGTGAAGCTGGACGATGCGCTGGCTATGGTCCAGAAGGCAGTTCAACTGGATCCACAGAATGGCGCCTACCTGGATTCGCTCGGATGGGTCTACTTCAAGATGGGTCAGTATGCGCTGGCGGAAGCTAACCTGAGGAAGGCGATCGAACGGATTGGGCAAGACCCGCAGGTTCACGACCACCTGGGTGAGCTGTTTGAGAAGACGGGACGCCTGAAGATGGCTGCGGGACAATGGGAACAGAGCCTGCAGGAATATTCCCGCACAATACCTGCCGATGCGGAACCCAGCGATGTAAGCAAAGTCCAGAAGAAACTGGATAGCGCCCGGGTCAAGCTGGCAAAGGAAGAGGGCGCCAGCCCGAAACAGTAATGTGACGTTTGCTCTCCCTCCTGGCTGTGCGGTCAGTGAAGATCCGGGGAGCCAGTTGATAGAGCGGGTGTATCCGGAACCCGCTCATCCTTACCGGACTCCGTTTCAACGCGACCGTGCGCGCGTAATCCATGCGCGCGCCTTCCGTCGTCTGGCGGGAAAAACGCAGGTCTTCACCCACCGCCATTCCGATCATTTCCGCAGCCGGTTGACTCATACCATGGAAGTGGCGCAGATCGCGCGTGCCATGGCGTCAGCGCTTGGCCTGAATGAGGATTTGACCGAGGCTTTGGCACTGGTTCACGACATTGGCCATCCGCCTTTCGGCCATGCGGGTGAGCGGGCGCTGGATGAAGCGCTGCAGGAATTCAGACTACGCTTCGACCACAATTTGCACGCCTTACGCATTGTGGAGTACTTCGAGGTTCGCTACGCTGCCTTTCGTGGGTTGAACCTCACGCTAGGGGTGCGCGAAGGGATCATCAAGCATTCGCGGACCTATTCCCCGGCGGAACATCCGGAGCTACGCACTTACTTCTTGGACCAGCAGCCTCCTCTGGAAGCCCAACTCATTGACCTGGCTGACGAGATCGCCTATCTCACCGCCGATATGGATGACGGGATGGAGGCCGGCATGCTCCAACCCGAGCAGCTCCGCCAGCATGTGCGCATCTTCGACGAATCTTTGGGCGCAGCGGAGAGGGAGTATCCCAAAGTTCGCGGGTTTCTGCTGGCCAACGAAGCCTTAAAAAAGATGCTGAATACGCTGGTCGGTGACCTCCTACGAGAGACGGCCCAACGGGTCAAGCAAGGTGGCGTGGCCACGCTGGAAGGCATCCGGCATTTCCCAGAACGGCTGGTGGCGTTCTCTCCACCAGTCGAGGAACTGAGGCGCGAAGCCAAGCAGTATCTTTACGCCACGCTCTACAGCAGCGAAGAACTCCAGCGCGACCTACGGGAGGCGGCGCTGGTCGTTCGCAATCTTTTTACCTGCTGGGTGAATGACCCTTCTCTTCTGCCGCCCGCCAACCAATCACAGATTGCGGATCAGGGCATCGCCCGGGTGGTCGCCGACTATATTGCGGGGATGACCGACAACTACATCCTGCTGCAATATTCCGACTGGATCAAAGGTCGACGATCTGCGTCGGACTAAGCGTTCCCAGCAAAAGATCGCGGAACGCGGCGAGATTGCCATGGAACCTTCCCATCCGGTCCACATGGGCTTCAGGAACGAAGCTACGCACAAAATTCTTCAGAAACGGCCCCAGGATGAACTTCAGCACATGCGACCAGGGAAATGTTCCCTTGCGTGCGAGATAGATGGGATTCGCGACCTGGGCATATCCCATTCGCGTACCGGTGATCCGTCCAATCTTGGTACTGAGATGGACCCCACAAGCGTTGGAGATCTGGACGACAGATCCGAGGGAGGCCATTTGCCGGGAAAAGTCCCAGTCTTCGTACCAGCCATAGAGAGGTAATGTTTCATCAAACCGAAGCCTGTGCTGTCGAATCGGAGCCAAGCGAAAAGACATATTGCACCCGTAAGCAAAGAAGACCGGGATGATCCGCTGCGCTAATTCTGTGGCCTCGCTGGCCGCGAGAATGGCTTTGGCCTGTGACACCGTCAAGCCGGGTCCCTTCACATCATCTGCCAGCACGTTTCCCGTTGCAGCCATCACCTCGGGTTTTTCAAGAAAAATCTGCTCGGTGATCTCGAGATAGAGCGGGTCCAGGTAGAAGTCGTCGTCAATGAAGAGCAATATATCGCTGTCCAGAACCAGGTCCAGGATGGCATTCCGCTGACGAGTGAGCCCGAGTGCGGTCTGGATGAATGTGACCTGCGGGAACCGCTCTGGGGCAACGCCAATGTCTGAAAACTCCGCGTACGCGACGACGATTCGATCCGGCTGGCGCCGTTGACTGGCCAAAAAGGCTATGGTTTCGGCGAGTATTGCCGGGCGATTGCAAGTAGCTATACCAACAACGAGCGTGGTTTGGCTTGCCATCGCTACAGCTTAACTGCGGGTCAGAGGATCGGATGTTAATTGAAGAGTGACCGGACGGATTCAGCTACGCCCGAGCCACCAGCACCGTCCTGAATGGAGCAGGCGCCGTTCGCTCATTCCGCCACTGCTCTGAACGGGATTTGCGAGCCTGCCTTTGTCACCCGGAACGAAGCGCCCGTGCGTACATAGGGTCCGGGACCCGTCCTAGCGGGAACCGTTCTGCGGCAAGATCAATCGCTGAATCAGTAACTAAGCGGGATTGATAAAATAACCGGATGCATGTTCTGCTCTACTCCGCCACATGGTGCCGCGACTGCCGCGAAGCCAAGCGCTTTCTAGACAAGCACCAGATCCCTTATACCGAAATCGATATCGAGACGAACCCCGGGGCCGCAGAGGAAGTTATCCGAAATGTCGGCAAACGGGCTATCCCTCAATTCGTTGTCGACGGAAAGTGGATCCAACCCTACCGACCCGGGCGGGGTTTCCTTCATCAGGAAATGACCGAGTTCTTCCAGCTAAATCCTCGTTAAGAGACCGAGTCAACTTCAGCATCCGGCGGTCCAGGATCGTTCAGGATACTGCGTGCGTCTTCTTCATCTCTGGGGCTCACCTGAAGCTGTAACCCACCGAGTCCATTTCCGTACAGGATGGCGGATTCCTCACCCACCAGGAAACAGGTGATGCCAGCGGAATCCAAACGGGTCTTGGCCAAGTCCGCTTCCAGCTGATCGCTATATCGTTCAATCGTGATTAGTTCCGGTTGCTCTTCCATCCATCACCCCCCAAGGTCAGTAAGATGCACCAACGATAGAATGATAGTTGTTTCGGGGAGGTTTGGTTGATTGCTCGTTACACCCGTCCGGCCATGGGCAGGATCTGGAGTGAGGAAAACAAATATTGCATGTGGCTGGAGGTCGAAGCCACGGCGTCCGAGGTTCTTGCTGAGGCCGGCATTGTTCCACAGTCCGCGGCTCATGCCATCCGAGCCCACAGAGGCGTCGATGTGGCCCGGATTCACGAAATCGAGGCTGAGGTTAAGCACGACGTCATTGCCTTCACCACTTCAATCGCTGAGAAAATCGGGCCTGAATCCCGCTGGCTGCACTACGGCCTCACCTCGAACGACGTGGTGGATACAGCGCAGGCGCTGCAAATCAAAGAAGTCTCCCGGCTTATTCGCCAGGGAATCCTTGCGCTCGCGGCGATACTTCGCCAGCGTGCCTTGGAATTCAAGCATACCCCCACCATCGGCCGCACCCATGGGATTCATGCCGAACCGACAACCTTCGGCCTTAAATTGCTGAACTGGTATGCCGAGGTCCAACGCGACCTGGCGCGCTTCGATGCCGCCGCGGAGGATATGCGGGTGGGCAAACTTTCAGGAGCGGTTGGAACCTTCGGGCACCTCAAGCCGGAACACGAAGAGGCCATTTGCAGCCGGCTCGGACTTCGCGCGGATCCCATTGCGACGCAAGTGATCCAACGCGACCGTCACGCGGCCTACATCGGAACCCTGGCGCTGCTGGCGTCCACATTGGATAAAATCGCCGTCGAGATCCGCCATCTACAACGCACTGAGGTACGTGAGGCCGAAGAGTTCTTTTCCGAGAAGCAGAAGGGATCGTCCGCGATGCCCCACAAGCGGAACCCCATCACTTCGGAGCAGATCAGCGGGTTGGCGCGTGTGGTTCGATCCAATAGCCAGGCTGCCCTGGAAAACGTGGCTTTGTGGCACGAGCGCGACATCTCCCACTCATCCGTCGAGCGAATTATTTTTCCGGACTCTACAATCCTCATCGACTATCTGCTGGCCAAAACCACTACGCTGATCGAGAAATTGCTGGTATATCCCCAGCGGATGCTCAAAAACCTCGAGAGCACCGGCGGCCTGATATTCTCCGGCCAGCTTTTGCTGGATCTGGCAGAAGCCGGCATGTCACGCGAAGAGGCATACAAGCTGGTGCAGGGTCATGCGATGAATGCCTGGAAGGACGACCTGGTGTTCCGGGATCTGGTGGAGCAAGACGCGGCGATCCGAAGCCATCTCCCCCACCTGGACAAGACTTTTAAGCTCGACCGCCAGCTAGCCAATGTAAACACGATCTTCGAGCGGGTTCTGGCGTGAATCTGACGGTAGCGCTCACCGGAGCCAGCGGATCGATCTTCGGTCAATGCCTGCTGCGGATGCTGGAACGTGACGCCCGGGTCGAGCACGTCAACTTTATCGCCTCGGAAAATTCGCTACGGGTCATCGCCGAGGAATTGCAATTGCGCGGCCGAAGCGAACTCGTGACGAAACTGCTGGGCAAGCCGGCCTCCAAGATCCAACAGCACGCGGAAAGCGATGTCGGCGCGGGGCCGGCCAGCGGCAGCTACCCTTCCAATGGAATGATCATATTGCCTTGCAGTATGGGTACCCTCGCGGGCATCGCGAACGGACTTGCTTCCAACCTGATTGAAAGAGCCGCCGACGTGACCCTGAAGGAGCGCCGCCCGCTCATTCTTTGTGTGCGGGAAACGCCGTTCAACAAGATTCACCTGCGCAATATGACTCTTGCCGCGGACTCGGGCGCGGTAATCTTCCCCGTGATTCCCAGCTTTTATAACCAGCCGGTTTCGAGCGTCGAGATGGCGGAGCAGTTCGTCTGCCGGGTGTTGGCGCACATTGGGTTACCGCAGGCCGAAGGCTATATCTGGAAAGGCCCGGCCAATCTGCCGGCTGATCAGTGAGTGGCTGAAATCTTACCGGAACCGGAGATATGGCGGGTCATTGCCATCCTGGCTGGTTGCGCATTCAGAAAATCCACCACGCTCGGGCCTACCTGACTTACGCATCGTCCGGGCGCTAGATGACCACAGCCTGCATAGATATCCAGGACCGATTGCAGAATATCGCGATGGAGTTGGTATGCCACGGAGAGAGGAATCAAGCGGTCCTGGTCACCCCAGCCGATCAGTACCGGCATCGTCAGGGAAGCCAATTTGCCGTCCACCAGATCCTTGCCGGTCATCATGGATTGCACACTCCGCCCTACTACCCATTCCACGTGATCGCCTCTGCGCAGCATCGCCATGGCAAGAAAGCGCGGCAAAGGTTGAGGGTGCGGAATGAGTAATTCCTCGAGGGCTGCAATGTCCTTAGGGGAAGCCGGCTGAAAGAGAGACGGGTCGAAACCCAACTTGAAGCGCAGGCCCGCACTGTCGAGCAGGACAAGGCGGCGAACACGCTCCGGCTCGTGCAACGCCACCTTCATGGCAATCCATCCGCCCATCGACCACCCTCCCAGGTCGACCTGCGGCAGATGTTGACTATCGAGAAAGCCTTCGACCAATCCGGCCTGCTGCGAAATGGAGTAGTCCGCGTCGCGGGGCTGGGCAGATTTTCCGTAGCCCAGTAAGTCCAGGGCGTACACGCGATGACCGCCGGCAATCAACTGCGGGATCAGATTGGCCCAGTCTTCGGCGCGGCTGCCCAGGCCATGAATGAGCACCAGAGGACGCCCGCTGCCGCCTGCGAGAAAATGCACTTTGTAACCATTCACGGTTACATAATTCCCATGAACTCCATTGAGGCGCAGCCTGGCATCAATTTGCCGGTCGACCAGCCAAAGAGGGTGCCGCCACGCAAGGACACCGAAGGCCACGGCCAGTAAAAGCATCAGTCCTAAAAGAACCTGGCCGACCCTCTGCGTGGACCCAACAGCCTCGGTCACCTTTTCTTCAACTCTCATCCGCTTCATCCCTACTCAGCAAGCCGGCCGGTCTCGTCCATCGCAAACGCCTTCTCGATCACCCCGACCGTAAAAGGCGCGACCCGATAATGATCCGGCCGATGCAGTTCCTGTCGGGTCACCCATCTCACCTCGTCCGCGTCACTGCCCGGGAGCAACGCTCCTCCTGCCACACGGCACAGGAAATCCACCAGCACATAGTGGTAGCGGATGCGTCCTGTTCCCTCTTCACGGGTAATCCTGTCGAATACCTCGACCATTTCCGCCGGGACTACGATCAGGCCGGTCTCCTCCAACACCTCACGCACTACACCCTGCTGCAATGTTTCCCCTAGCTCCAGGGCGCCCCCAGGCAAAGACCACTCGCCCTTCAGGGGTTCATGGCCGCGGCGCACAAGCAGTACATCGGTACCGTCGATGACCACGGCGCCTACGCCTATGATCGGCGCCTCGGGATACTCTCGACGCACAAAAACACTCCCGCGCAAGGCACTTGCCTTGAGTGACTCATGCTTCTGAGCTGGTAGAGGGAAGTTTGTTACAGCCTGATTAATACTACTCTGAAAACCGGAGCGGCTTGCCAAATTCCTCGGCAAAAACCGTCCGGCCCATGCTGAAACGGTCCCCGTAGAACTTGTCTGGACCTTTCAGGTGTCCGATGGCCAGCAGAGCCACCACGACATAGCTCAGTGGAAGCTTGAGGACCTCATGTACTTTTTCCTCTTCGAAACCCTCCATGGGCGCCGTGTCGTAGCCCAGGACCTCAGCCATCAGCAGCATGTGGGTAAAGGCCAGCATCACGTTGCGGTTGAGCCATGCAGTGATGTTGGGGTGGTTGGATAAATAATTGGGAATATTTGATTTAGCCTGCTCGGCATAATTTTCCGGCATGCCCCCCTGCCGGCCCATGCGAAGCATTTCGTCCAGATCGCCGCTACGCCATCCGTCGCCATCGCCACAAGCAACAATGACCACAGAGGCTTCCTCTACTTTCGCCTGGTTAAAGCTGGCTGCTCTGAGCCGCTTCTTTTGCTCGGGGCTGCGTACCACGACAAAGCGCCACGGCTGCAGGTTGTAGCCACTCGGAGATTGCAAGCCTGCCTGCAGAATTTTCTGCAGATCCCCATCGGGGATCGGGCTCTCATCGAAACTCGGCGAGGCTCTTCTGTCGGCAATAGCCCGTGATAAAGGCTTCTCCAACTCGTAGGACATCAATGGATCTCGCTCATCGGGAGCTCATTGCCGTAGGGACGCTGATTGGGGGCTTCGGCGAACACCCACAAACCGTGGAATCCCTCTCGAAGTTCGGGATGAGCTGCAAGCATCGCCTTCATAAGATCGAGATTTCGCGCACGGCTGGCAACTGGGTCGCTGGTATCCGTTGCGGTATAGCGAAGCACCAAATCCAGGCCGCCGAGAGAGCCGTCCGTATGTACGTCGGTGACAGGAAAGGACTGGCCTCCCGCTGTCACCACCATCGGCTGGGCGCCGGGCAAGCCATCTGGCCTGGCGGCCGCCGCCTCCTGGTTTAACTTGTCCAGATTCGCGCTGGTCATGAAATCCGCAGGAGCCGCCAGGTAGGCGGCTGTCATGTAATAGAAGTAGGCGTTCCACTTCTGATTTTTTTGTTCAAAGGCGCGAGCTTTGGTCCAGTACCAAACACTGTCATGCCCAGCGATCAGAAGCGGCTTGATGAAAAAGCCGGCAAGCTGCCAGGTTCCGTCCTGCTGCAGCAGAAACGCCATTTGTTGAGGCTTCTGAACCCCAGTGGCATGCACCAGTTCTAGTGCATATTTACCCTTGGGAAGCTGCGGAATGGTGACGTTCACGTGTACGGGAGAGTTTGCTGCCCCGCAGAAGAAGCTGGTATCTTCCGCAGACTCTTTCAGATCCGAAGCGTCCAGCTCATAAAGCGCGTCTATCGTAATGGTGGCGCCGGCCAGCATAGAAGCGGCCTGTTGAATTGTGTTTGCGATGGGGTCAAACTGGGCTCTTACCTTCGGTATCGTCATGGCCTGGACAGCCGAAGCGTTACCGCTCTGGACTGCCGACGCAAGGGTGTGTGCAGCCTGAATCAGAGCGTTACGCTGGCTTTCGGTCATCTGGGCCTGCGTGGTACAGGACACGGCGAAGGTCCGAACAGGGACTAACACCGCGGTGATCAGAAGAGGGAGGCAGTGGCGAAACCGAGGCATAGAAGTCAGACCACTGCTAGTCTAGTACACAGAGGGCTAAGGAGATGAAACGAGCGAGTGCAGCGAGAGCATGGGTGCTCGTGCTTTTGCCGGTTCTGGGTGTTTCGACGATGCACTCTCAGACTCCTCGCCTGCGCGGCTTGGACCATGTACTTCCGCCAGAGACACCTGCGCAAGCGGCGCCAGTTCAGCCATCGGCGGTGACGCCCGTACCGCAACCCGCGGCGCCTACTCCGCCGGCTGCCGCAGCGACACCGCAAACCTCCCCTGAGCCGGCGGTGCCGCCTTCAATGCTGCAGCAGCCTGCTCAGCCAGCCCAAATCGTCTTCGAAGACGAAAATCTATCGATCAAAGCCAACAATTCCAGCCTGAGCGAAATTCTGCATGAGATTGCAGCTAAGAGCGGAATGAAAGTGGAAGGTCTGGGCACCGACGAACGAGTGTTTGGCAGCTTCGGCCCTGGCGCGCCGCGCGATGTGCTCGCTGATTTGCTGAACGGCACTGCCTACGACCAGGTCCTGCTTGGCGACCTGAGCGATGGCGCACCGCGTGAGCTTATTCTGACTCCCGCTACTCACGGCGGCCCTGCCGCCGCAGCAGCGCCGTCTCAGGTCGCGGAAGAAGAGACCGAACCAGAAACGCAGGAGACCCCACTACCCCAGCCCGAACCGCAACAGCCAGCAAGCGCAACGCAGCCTCCAACACCGGGAGTGAGAACGCCGCAGCAGATATTCGAACAACTGCAGCGTATGCGTCAGGGGCAAGGCCAGCAGCAGCAACCGGTGCAGCAGGACTCACCCCTGCAATAGAGCTTTTAGGTAGAAGAGAAGCTGGATTGCGCTCCGCGTGCGTTCACAATCGGGTGCGCCCTAAGATAGGAGGCAAGGTCGCAGAGGAAACAACAAACGGCTGTGGAGGATTTTAAGCGTTTCGGGGGAGGGATCAGGATGCAGCAGTCAGGCGAACAGCCCAGGTCAGACCTGTACCACCTGCGTTTCCGGTTTTGCGCTCTCCGCTGGCGACATACGAGCATGGAATCGCAAAACGTCGAACAGCGTCTTGCAGCACAGATAGCCGAGCATGACACCAAGCGCAAGGGCGGCGATCACCGCACAAAATACCATCAGCATGTTGATTTGATTTTCCATAACGATCCTTCAATCCCGGAGTTAGCTCGCCCTTTGTACGTTCTATCGCGCACTTGTCGATCGTAATCGCCAGTGTGTCATTGTTACAGACAGCAGTACCGCGTTGACCCTCGTTTCTATTGCCGAATAAGATACATATAGTGTTACTCGTGCCGCTCTCATTTAGCCCGTAGCTTCCGAGCCCTCATGCCCATTACAGATATCACCGTGCGGGGAGCGCGTCAGCATAATCTGCGCGACATCAATGTACGAATTCCCCGTAACACACTTACCGTGGTCACCGGCCTTTCGGGATCAGGCAAGTCTTCGCTCGCATTCGATACCATCTATGCCGAGGGGCAGCGGCGATACGTAGAGACGCTTTCTGCGTATGCCCGCCAGTTCCTCGATCAGATCGAGCGCCCTGATGTCGATTCCATCGAAGGCCTCAGTCCTGCTATCTCCATCGAGCAAAAAACAACCAGCCGCAGTCCCCGGTCCACTGTTGGCACCATCACTGAGATCTACGACTACCTCCGTCTTCTCTACGCATCGATCGGCGTGCCTCACTGCCCCAGTTGCGGCAAACCGATTTCGCGTCAGTCCGCCGAGCAGATCGTGGAGCGGATACTTTCCTTCGCTCCAGGAGAACGCGTCGTCATCTATGCGCCGATCGTGCGCGGCCGTAAAGGCGAATTCAAGGACCTGCTCGACGAACTGGATCAGCAGGGCTTTCGCGCCCGCATCGATGGCGAGATGCGCGATCTCGCCGACCCCATTCGCCTCGAGCGCCACAAGAAACACACCATCGAGGCTGTGATCGATCGTGTCGTCCTCAAATCGGGTGTGGAACGGCGGCTGGAAACGTCCGTGGCCAAAGCCTTGCAGATGGCCAATGGTCTCGTTCTGACTGCCGTTGCCGGAGAAGAAGAGCAGCTCTACTCCTCTTCGATGGCGTGTCCCGACTGCGGACTTGACATTCCAAAGTTGGAGCCTCGAAGCTTTTCGTTCAATAGCACTTATGGCGCATGCGCCGAATGCCATGGCCTGGGAAGCATCTATGACTTCGATGCAGCCAAAGTGATTACGGATTGGTCGAAGCCGCTGATGGACGGCGCGCTCGGGCCGGGAGGCGGATCGCAGTATCTGAACCGTCTTCTGCAACTGGCCGCGCAGCGATACAAGATCGACCTCAGCAAGCCCTTCGAGGAACTCACGGAAAAGCAGCAGAAGCTGTTGCTCTATGGACCCGGGCAGGAAGCTCCGCGCACCGGCTTTCACGGCGTTCTTGCCTACCTCCGCGATTCGCTCGAAGAATCGAAGTCGGAGAGCTATCGCGATTGGCTGTTGAACTACATGTCGGCCACGGTCTGCCCGGTCTGCCAGGGTAAACGGCTGCGGCCCGAATCACTGGCGGTTAAGGTAGGCTCCCTCTCCATATCGGATTTCACCGCGCTGCCGTTGTGCAAGGCCCTCGACGCGGCGCGCGCACTGGAGTTTACCCAGCGCGAGGCGATGGTGGCCGAGCGTCTTCGCCGTGAAATTGTTGAGCGGCTGGAGTTTCTGGACTCCGTCGGGCTCAGCTATCTCTCTCTCGATCGCAATGCTGCCACGCTGTCCGGCGGTGAAGGCCAGCGCATCCGCCTGGCCACGCAGATTGGTTCGCGGTTACGAGGAGTCCTTTACGTACTGGATGAACCCTCGATCGGCTTGCACCAGCGCGACAACCAGCGGCTGATCGAGGCGCTGAAATCGCTTCGTGACCTAGGTAATACCGTGCTGGTGGTGGAACACGATGAGGACACCATTCGCCATGCCGATTATGTCGTCGACCTGGGTCCCGGTGCGGGGAAACTCGGGGGCCACGTGGTTGCTTCCGGAACACCGCAGCAGATCATGGAAACGGATATTTCCCTGACTGGGCGTTACCTTTCCGGTCAGCTGCAGACCATCAGCCGTAGCGCGCCACGCCCCCTGAGCGGCAAGTGGATCACGATGGAGGGAGCCAGCGGTCACAACCTGAAGAACCTCACGGTCCGCTTTCCCTTAAACGTAATGACCGTAGTAACAGGCGTCTCGGGCTCCGGCAAGAGCACGCTGGTGAACGACACGCTTTATCGTGCCCTGGCGGCTCAGCTTTACGGCTCGCGTGAATCACCTGCGGCTCACAAACAGATCAAGGGCTTCGAATACATCGATAAGGCGGTCCGCATCGACCAGTCTCCGATCGGCCGGACACCGCGGTCGAATCCGGCAACCTATACCGGCGTCTTTACGGCGATCCGTGATCTGTTCGCGCGACTGCCGGAGTCACGGGAACGAGGTTATAAACCTGGGCGCTTCTCTTTCAATGTCTCCGGCGGCCGATGCGAAGCATGCCAGGGTGAGGGACAGCGGCGCATCGAGATGAACTTTCTGCCCGATGTGTATGTTCTGTGCGAGGTCTGCAATGGCCGCCGTTACAATCAGGAAACTTTGGCCGTCAAATTCAACGGCTATTCGATCGCGGACATCCTGGACCTCGCCATTGAGGATGCGCTACCGGTTCTGACGGACATTCCCCAGGTGCGACAGAAGCTGGAGACGCTGGTGGATGTGGGGCTTGGCTATATCCACCTGGGACAGGCTGCAACGACCCTCTCCGGAGGCGAGGCGCAGCGCATGAAGCTGGCTCGCGAACTTTCGAAGCGGCAAACCGGGAAGACACTCTACCTGCTCGATGAGCCGACCACCGGCCTGCACTTCGATGATGTGCGCAGGTTGCTGGAAGTACTCCATCGCCTGGCTGATCTTGGGAATACCGTCATCGTGATCGAACACAATCTGGACATTATCCGGAGCGCGGACTGGATCCTCGATCTGGGACCGGAGGGCGGAGAAGGTGGTGGCAATCTGGTCGCTCAGGGGCCGCCTGCCGATGTAGCTGCTACCCTTGGCTCGTATACCGGGGAGTTTCTCCGCCGTTACTTTGCTCCTCACGAGCTGAAATCTATGGCCGTCTCGGCCGCGGGTGGTAACGGCAGTCACGTCTCACGCCGGCGCACAGCAAGATAGGACCGCCCTTGTCAGAAGATCCAGATACCTTTTCCTCGCCTATCCTGCCGGGCAGCCTGCTGCCACCGCCGCCGCCGCGCCGAATTCCTAACTTTGGCGACGCCGTTTTGTTCTTCACCGTGGCCTTCATCGTAATGCTGTTCACCAGCATTTCGGTGTTTGCCATGGCGATGGGGTTCCACTGGTTCGGCACGGAGACAGCGGAGCAGTTGCTACGTGAGCCTCGCCTCATCATTCCGGCAATGGCTGTGGGGTACCTGATCGCCGGAGCTATGGTGTGGGCGATCTTTACTTACTTGTGGCGGCAGTCCTTCAGTAATGCTTTGCACTGGAACTTCGACGTCGTACGCCGGCGTTGGCCTTGGCTGCTGGGCGGCGGCGCCGTCCTCAGCCTGGGAGTACAGTTTCTGTCGAATTTCCTGCCCATACCCAAAAGTCTCCCTATTGACGATTTCTTTCGTACTTCTGCCGACGTGTGGATGGTTGCGCTGTTCGGGACGTTCGTGGCCCCTCTTTTTGAAGAACTGGCTTTTCGCGGCTTCCTGGTGCCGTCGCTGGCCTCGGCCTGGGACTGGCTGCAAGGCAGACGGGACCAAGCGAGGCTGGGTAGCGATCCGCAGTGGAGCATTGCCGCGCTGGGGGTTTCCTGCATTGTCACCAGCATTGCTTTCGCCCTGGTCCATGCCGACCAGCTCGCACATGCATGGGCTCCGCTAGCAGTCCTGTTCACGGTGAGCCTGGTGCTTTGCGCGGTGCGGCTATGGACCCAGTCCCTGGCCGCGAGCGCCATGATCCACGCGACCTACAACGGGACCATCTTCACCATCGTGTTTTTCGGCACCGGCGGCTTTCGCCATCTGGATAAAATCACCTAATGACTATGGCCCACCGTGAAGCACTGCTCAAGATGCTGGCCCGCATCTCTTTCCGCCTGGGCGAGTTCAAGCTCTCGTCCGGCGGCACCAGCGATTACTACATCGACTGCCGGACCACCACGCTTACCGGTGAGGGTGGGCGGCTGACTGGGCTCGCAGTGCTTGATCTCATTCGCCATCACGAATTACGTCCAAGGGCCGTCGGGGGCCTGACACTGGGCGCCGACCCAATCGTCTGCAACGTGGCAGCGGCCAGCGCCTGGCATGCGCTGGAAGCGCCAGGCTCGCCGGTAATGGACGGCTTTCTGGTGCGCAAAGCTGAGAAGACACACGGAACAGGGCGGCGTATCGAAGGATTTCAGGAGGCGGGTGCACCTGTAGTCATCGTGGACGACGTCTGCACCACGGGCGCTTCTACAATCACGGCCATCGAGGCGGCGCGGGAGGCGGGTATGCCGGTAATTGGCGTGATCTGCCTGGTAGAACGAGAGGACGCGAGGGGAAGGCCGGCAGTCGAAAACGCAGCCCATGGAGCGCCCTTCTATCGCCTGTTCAGTGCCAATGACCTGCGCGCCGAGCATGTGAGCCACCTGGCTCTCTGAATTCATAACGTCCCACACAATGGAAAAGGCCCGACCAAGCCGGGCCTTTCCCAAAGCAGAGCGGCCTGATCGTTAGCGTACCTGCGACACCGCCGTACCCGTTACGCCCGGTGCATTGGACAAGATCTGTACCTGCACGCGGCGGTTTTGCGCACGCCCAGCGGCCGTGCGGTTGCTGGCCACTTCCTGATCTTTGCCGATCCCAATCAGGTAGAACTTGTGAGCAGGCACATTGAACTTTTCTGCCAGATACTGCACTACCGCCTCGGCACGTCGTTGGCTCAATTGGTAGTTGTACTCGGCACTCCCAACGGAATCTGTGCCGCCGGTCACTTCCAGGATGTAGCTCTTGACGGAATTAAGCTGAGCCCCGAAAGTGTCCAACTGCGCCTTGTCATTTTTGGTCAGCACATCCTTATCAAATCCAAACGTCACCGAGATATCGCCAACCTGCTTGTAGTTGTCCAGGTTCGAGACCACACTGGCCAAAGAGTCGGCGCGATTTACGGCTTCCTGGGCACTTCCCTGCGCCTGAGTCGCGGCCTGGGTTGCCGCCTGCGCGTTTTGAGTGGCGGTGTTAGCGCTTTGCTGAGCCTGTTGGATCCCGGCCTGAGCGCGTTCATTGGTGCTCTGAATCGAGCGGTTGTTGGCTGCGACGGCATCGTCCAGTTCGTTCGTTTTCTGCACCAACGGAGCGGTTTGCGAGCGAACATAATTCTTCGTTGAGCAACCGGCGCTCATCAACAAGGACACAGCCCCCAACACAACGGCTGTCTGTTGCAACCTATTGGCAATTTGGTTCATAAAGAATCTGCTCCCTCGTACTTCTGGTAATGTGCCCATCTTCTGGTATGTAGCACGATTGTTGCCAAAGTATTTCGTCCCCGTTACCAGTGTCCCTGCAATCACTTACGCCCAAAGTGTACAACTTGATCCAGCAGGCATGGAGTAAACAGGGAAACTTTTACCTATTCCAGGGCAGTCCCGGCCCAAGTCAGGCAAC
>Ga0335073_10007370_pt1 | contig 15426 bp, 11 predicted proteins | sample Lox_Sample_22_FD_207093 | JGI IMG/M metagenome (GOLD analysis project Ga0335073, IMG submission 207093) | Soil microbial communities from Loxahatchee National Wildlife Refuge, Florida, United States - Lox_Sample_2.2 | ecosystem: Environmental > Terrestrial > Soil > Wetlands | place: USA... | reverse complement strand
GCTTCGACTGGCTGCGGGCGGGGCACTGAGGTCGCGCCCGGCAGGATCACCGGAAGCGGACTAGTCAGGATGTCGTCCTCATCGCGCTTAACTGGCTGGTGCTCCGTGCGCACGGCGATCTGATTATGCGGGGGAACGAGGTCCGCTACGGCCTCGGCCGCTGGCTTCGGCGCGGCGGCCGGGCGCTCTGGCCAGGATTCTGATGGCGGCAGCGCGCCGGTGCCCGGTCCCGAGGAACTCGGAGCAGCCCGATCGTCGGCAGCGGAGCCGCTCGCCGGCCGGTCATACGCGGGGCCGTCATACGCGGGGCCGTCATACGCGGGGCCGTCATGCGCGGGGCCTTGATACGCGCGGCCGTCATAAGCGGGACGGCCGCGGGCAACACCGCGCTCATCAGCAACCCGATCCCGGTAGCCGTCGTAGTACGCATGGTGCGCAGCCGGGTGTGGCGCGGACCGGCCGTCCGGGATCGGCGGATAGGCGGCGTCCGGCGCAGGTGCGCGGTAAGCGCCGCCGTTGCCGCCGGAGCCCTCCTCGTGACGAGGCGGGTAGCCATTATCACGGTGGCGTCGATAGCTTTCATCACGCCCAGCCGGGTAGCCGTCACCACGCCCAGTCGGGTAGCCGTCAAAACCGCGCGGCGGGTAGCCGCCATCACGCCCAGTCGGGTAGCCGCCATAACCGGGCGGCGGGTAGGCGCCATCACGCCCAGTCGGGTAGCCGCCATCACGCCCTGTCGGGTAACCGTCATAACCGGGCGACGGATAACCGTCATAACCGCGCGACGGGTAGGCGTCGCGAGGCTGGGGCCGGTGACCCTCCTCCGGCCGCGGACGCTCACGGTAACTGCTGCGATGGCCATCACGGCCCTGCCAGCGACCATCGCCGCCGTCCGGGTATGTGCCAGGCGGCAAGATCCGGCCGGCCAGGTACTCATCCTCGTTCCGTTGCGGCCGGTAACCGCCCTGTGCAGGTGGCAACGACCGACTGGGTGCGGAGGGCGGCAGCGAGCGGCTATCAGGTTCGGCCCGCGCAGGCGGTTCGGCCCGCGCAGGCGGTTCGGCCCGCGCAGGCGGTTCAGCCTGGCCGGTCGGCTCAGCCCAGCTAGTCGGTTCCGCCCGTGCAGCCGGTTCGGCCCGGCCAGTTGGCGGAGGCCACACATTCCTGTCGGCGCGCCCATTCGCGGGAGGCCAGGCAGCCGGCGCGGGCCAGCCATCAGCGGCGCGTGAGCTTCCGTATTGCTGTGGGCGGCTTCCAGCGGCATTGTCCTGCCAGCCGCGTGTCGGGCTGCCGCGCCCGGCCGGTCCGCCGCTGTAGCCGGCTGGCTCGGGCCGGCCGGCCCGCTCAGTCGGTCGCCCCCGCTCAGTCGATCGCCTCTGCTCAGTCGATGAGGTCGGCCGCGCGGCGGGTGCCGCAGCGTCCCGGTCGGCGGCGGTCAGCGCATCAGGCCGGATAGGGCGGAACTCCTTCAGCCAGTCCTCGGCCGCGAGATCGGGGTGATCGTCAGCCGGCTGGCGATCATCCCGCCTCCAGCGCACTGCTGCCTCCACACGTCCCGCGTGGCTCGCTCGCACCCAGTGCGGCTCGCCCTGCGCACGCTCAAGCTCTGGCCTACCGGCCAAGGGTCGCATGCACGCGAGGGCGCCGCAACCCAGCTATCCCCATTGCTGGCAGCCGCTCCGGCACTGCGGCGAGGCATTTGCGGCAACCATGCGCGGCGGCATTCCCGTCATCAAAAGTGCGCAGGTGTCTAGGTATCAGCGCCGGCGGCCGCGTACCGACGCCAGGCCGTGTGGTGGCACCGCCACGTTCCCCGCAGTTCAAAGGGCTTCTTCTTAGGTTTTCGGCACTCTTCCTAGACGATGAGAGTCTCGGCTACCGTTACGCGTGTCGTCACCTTTCGGCGATGTTAGCTCCAACTAATGGAGGCATCGATGGATCGACAGGTTAAGTACCTCTTGCCAGAGTCTGAGATGCCGCAGCAGTGGTACAACGTGATCGCTGACCTTCCGTCGCCGCCGCCTCCGCCGCTGCATCCCGGCACCGGCCAGCCAGTCGGGCCCGACGATCTCGCGCCATTGTTCCCGGCCGCGCTGATCGCTCAGGAGGTCACGGCGGAACGGCACGTTGCCATTCCCGATGACGTGCTGGACGTGTACCGGCTCTGGCGGCCGACGCCGCTGTTCCGCGCCAGGCGGCTGGAGCGGGATCTCGGTACGCCCGCACGGATCTACTACAAGTACGAGGGCGGCAGCCCGGCAGGGTCGCACAAGCCGAACACTGCGGTGCCGCAGGCGTACTACAACGCCGCCGAGGGTGTGACCAAGCTGACAACCGAGACCGGTGCCGGTCAGTGGGGCAGCGCGCTTGCGTTCGCCTCCGCGCTGTTCGGCCTGCAACTCGAGGTCTGGATGGTACGCGCCTCCTACGACCAGAAGCCCTACCGCAAGATGCTGATGGAGACGTACGGCGCGACAGTGCATGCCAGCCCGTCCGATGTGACTAAGTCAGGCCGGGCCGTGCTCGCCGATCATCCGGACTCGACCGGCAGCCTCGGCATCGCGATCAGCGAGGCAGTCGAGGTCGCGGCCGGCGACCCAGCCGCCCGGTACGCCCTCGGCAGCGTGCTCAACCACGTGCTCATGCACCAGACGATCATCGGCGAGGAGGCGCTCAAGCAGCTCGCCCAGGCCGGCGATACACCGGATTTGATCGTTGGCTGCACGGGCGGCGGCTCGAACTTCGGCGGTCTGACGTTCCCGTTCCTGCGGGAGAAGCTGGCCGGGCGGATGAACCCGGTCATCCGTGCTGTGGAGCCTGCTGCCTGCCCGTCGTTTACGCGCGGGGTGTACGCCTACGATTTCGGCGACACGGCCGGGATGACGCCACTGCTGAAGATGCACACGCTCGGGCACGAGTTCATTCCGGATCCCATTCATGCAGGCGGACTGCGCTACCACGGAATGTCACCGCTGCTCTCCCACATCTACGAGATCGGACTGATCGAGGCGGTCGCGAAGCCGCAGTCAGAGTGCTTCGCGGCAGGACTGAGGTTCGCCCGGACCGAGGGGATAGTGCCCGCGCCCGAGCCGACGCACGCGGTGGCTGAAACCATCGCCGAGGCGCTTCGCTGCAAGGACACCGGCGAGGAGAAGGTGATTCTCACCGCACTGTGCGGCCACGGGCTGCTCGACCTAGCTGCCTACCATGACTACCAGTCCGGGGAGCTTAGGGACCTGCAGCTCAGCGACAAGGCCGTCGAGGAAGCGCTTGCCGGGCTCCCGGTCACAGCCTGACACTACTGCGGGGACTATCGCGTCCGGCGTGTTACCGAACGGCGGGGAGTGCCTGGACCCGGGCCGGGAGGAGGGGTCGGCCCGGGCCTTCCGGCACGCGTCCGCGGCCGTCACTGCAGACGCGCCTCGTGCTGTCGTGACATGAACGTGCGTTCACACAGCGATATAGTCGTACGCTCGCTGGCCATCGTTTGTCAAGCATTCGATGACAACCATCCGACCAGAACAGGCGTCGATTACAGACCTAGCTTATCCGAGCCATGACTCAAACACATGACTCGGATGCCGTAATTCGCATGACTCGGATGGCCGGACAGATGACCGAAGATTTCGAACTTCCGCCAGCCGACCCGCTGCCGATAGGCGGGACGGCGCTCCAGTGCCGGCTGGGCGAGGCCGCAATCGACTTGTTCTACGCGCACGGGGCACTGGCCACTACTGTCCGTGAGATCACTGCCGCGTGCGGCCTGACACCGGGCGCCTTGTACAACCATTTCGCCTCCAAGGATCACCTGCTGTACGTCCTGGTGCGTGACATCCACCTGCTGGTGAACGAGCAGATGGACGAAGCACTCGCTGTCGCGGGCCCCGAGCCCGATAGCCAGCTAGCGGCCATGGTCCGGTTCCTGGTGGCCCATACCGCGGGCTACAAGAAGCGGTCCCGGATGGCGAACCGGGAGTTCACCGTCCTGACCGGCGAGCGGCGCGACGAGGTGCGGGGCCTCCGCCGCCAGATCCGCGACCGGTTCAGCGGCATCCTGCTGGCCGGTGCCGAACAGGGCGTGTTCAACCTTGCAGGCGGGAACGACGCGTCATCAGCGACACTTGCCTCGGCCACCATCAGCAGCATGTGCGTGCACATCAGCGAGTGGACCCTTGAGCACAACCCCACCGACATCGCCGACCTGCAGGACCGCTATGTCACCATGGCACTGCGGATCGCCGGCTTCAAATCGTGATCGCGAGACTCTTGCTCAGCTAGGAGCGCAGCAGCGCGTTGAAGTCCTCCGGTGTGATGTTTCCGCCGGACAGCACGACGCCGGTACGGCCGATCGCGCCCACGACCGAGGACAGCAGCGCGGCCAGAGCTACTGCCCCGCTCGGCTCCACGACAAGCTTGAGCCGGGTGAAGCAGAACCCCATCGCCTCGACGATCGCGTCCTCGGTGACCGTGACAACGTCGTCGAGTAGGCGCGAGTTGACCGCAAAGGTGAGCTCACCTGGCTCGCGGGCACGCAGCCCGTCGGCGATCGTGTCCGGCTCGGGAATGCTGACCCGGCGACCAGCCACCAGTGACCGCCTCGTGTCATCCGCCCTGAGGGGCTCCACGCCGATCACGGACGCCCCTGGGATCAGCCCCTTAATCGCGGTGGAAACGCCAGCCGCGAGCCCGCCACCGCCGATCGGGACCAGGACCCGCTTCAGGTCAGGTGCCTGCTCGGCCAGTTCAAGTCCCGCTGTTCCCTGGCCGGCCATGATGTCGTAGTCGTCAAACGGCCGGATGATCGTCATGCCTCGCTCGGCCGCGATCTTTGCGGCAACGTCCTCCCGGCTCTCGACTTCCGGGTCGTACCGCCGCAGCTCAGCCCCGTACCCCTCGATTGCTGCCAGCTTCGCGGCCGACCCCGTCGACGGGACCACGACCACCGCCTCGACGCCCAGCAGCTTGGCGGCCAGCGCCACGGCCGCACCGTGATTGCCGGACGAAAATGCGACGACGCCGGCCTCCCTGGCCGTCGGGCTCAGCACGCTCAGCCGGTTGTACGCGCCGCGGAACTTGAATGACCCGCTGCGCTGCAACGGCTCGCCCTTCAGCACCACTCTGGTTGCGCAATGCTGGTCGAGTGTGGCCGAGGTGAGCAGCGGCGTGCGGTGGGCGACACCCTGTAGCCGGGCTGCTGCAGCCCGCACCCGATCCAGGGTCAGTCCGGCATCTGACATTCGTGGCCTCTCTCCGCATGCGCAACGGTTGCTGCGCGAGGTCTCCTTCGTGCGCAACCCATGCTGCGCGACTCCCCGATCTGCTTGTCTAGCATGAGGCCGGAACGGCGCGATGGCAGGCTGGCAGCAGCCGGGTCGGTATGCTGTCCGGTCGGTCACACCTCAGAGGGGGGCTGCGCTATGTCCGACCAGGCCAGCAAGCAGCGGGCCGTCGAGCCGTTCAGCCGCGCTCGCCTTACCGAGCTGATCAGCCGCGAGCGCGAGACCTACCGCGAGCGCCATCCCCGCTCGGCCGCTGCCTATGCCTCGGCCGGTCGGCACCTACTCGGCGGAGTGCCGATGACATGGATGCGGATGTGGTCCGGCGGCTTTCCGCTCTACCTGGCCTCGGCCGGCGGCGCCCGGCTCACCGATATCGACGGCAATGAGTTCATCGACTTCTGCCTAGGGGACACCGGCGCCATGGCCGGGCACTCCCCGGCCGCTGTGGCCGAAGCGGTCGCCCGCCGGTATGGCGAGCTCGGCGGTGCGACCACGATGCTGCCGACAGCGGACGCAGCGTGGGTGGCGGCGGAGCTTACCCGCCGGTTCGGGCCGACGCAGTGGAGCTTCACCCTCACCGCCACTGACGCCAACCGCTGGGCAATGCGGCTCGCACGGCAGCTCACCGGGCGACCGAAGATCCTTGTCTACAGCTACTGCTACCACGGCAGCGTGGATGAGGCGTTCATCGTGGCCACGCCGGAGGGACCGGAGATGCGACCAGGGAACGTCGGCGCCCCGGTCGATCCGCGTGAGACTACCCGGGTGGTCGAGTTCAACGATGCCGAGGCGCTGGATCGCGAACTCGCCCACGGCGACGTGGCCGCCGTGCTGATGGAGCCGGCGCTGACCAACATCGGCATCGTGCTGCCCGAGCCCGGCTACCTGGATGCGGTGCGTGCGCTGACGCGCCAGCACGGCAGCCTGCTCATCAATGACGAAACGCACACGTTCAGCGCCGGTCCGGGCGGTTGTACGCAGGCCTGGCGGCTCGAGCCGGACATCGTCACCATCGGCAAGTCCATCGCCGGCGGCCTACCGGCCGGCGCCTACGGACTCTCTGCCGACCTTGCCGGGCGCATACTCGCCGACGATTCGGCGGACATCGAGGACACCGGCGGCGTCGGCGGCACGCTGGCCGGCAACGCGCTCTCAGTCGCCGCGATGCGGGCCACGCTCGAGCACGTGCTGACCGACGCGGCCTTCGAGCAGATGATCGCGGTGGCCGACCGGTACACCGGGGGCGTGCGTGAGGTGATGGCGGGCCGCGGGCTGCCGTGGACCATCACTCAGCTGGGCGCGCGAGCGGAGTACCGGTTCTGCCCGCAGCCTCCGCGCACCGGCGGTGAGTCGGCCGCGGCAGCCGACACTGACCTCGACGAATACCTGCATCTGTACCTGGTGAACCGCGGCATCCTGCTGACCCCGTTCCACAACATGGCGCTGATGTGCCCAGTGACAACGGAGGCTGACGCCGGCCGGCACACGGAAATCTTCGCCGACGCAGTCGATGAGCTGCAAAGGAAGGCCTAGCCGGGAGACGTCGCCCGGCTCGCCCGGCGGGTCACTTCTCCGGCGACGGAGGCCCGGCAGTTGAAGCCAACCTCGATAGCCCGTGCGGCATCGCGACCTACGGCAAGAACCTGCTCGTGCTGGACGGCAACTACGCACGGATACGCGAGATCTCGGGCTGGCATCAGGGAGGCATCGACCCACTTGAGCCGGATCGGATCTGCAGCAAACCTGCAGGCTAGCCCGAACCAGGCCCGAGGCTGGCCAGCGATCCTGACACCGTGACACAAGAGCCAGGACAGCAGCCGGGGCCAGAGCCTGACGACGCGGCCGACCAGACCCAGGGTTTCCCTGCATACGCGGGTCAGCCGGGAGACGACTGGGCCGGCTGGCAGTCTTATGCACCCCTCCCGCCGCCAGCCCCGGCCAGCCCCTGGGCCTACGAGCCGCCCGGCAGCGGTGGGTACCCCCCCACTGCCCGGGACCTCGCCTGGCCCCGCCGACGCCGCTCAAGCCGCCCGTGGCTGATCGTCGGCTGCGCCGCCGCCCTGCTGGCCGCGGCCGCCGTCGGCGGGTTCGCCGGCCACGCGCTCGGCTCTCGGACAGTCGCGGCCGGGAGCCCGTCCGGGTCCGGCGGCGCGAGCACCCTGCCCGGTATCGGCAACGGCTCCGGCATCGGCATCGGCAACGGCTCCGGCACCGGCACCGGCACCGGCAACGGCTCAGGTGCCGGGAACCCAACCGGTGGCACTGGGAACGGCTTCGGCGGCGGGTTCCCTGGCGGCTTCGGCCGATCCGGCCAGTCCGGCAGCGGACAGGACAGCCAGGGCGCCGGGCCGTCCGATGCAGCCTCGATAGCTGCCCGAGTCGACTCTGGCCTGGTCGATGTGAACACCACCATCGACTACGGCGCCGCTCAGGCGGCGGGGACCGGCATGGTGCTCACTTCGAGCGGCGAGGTCCTGACCAACAACCACGTGGTTGAGGGCGCGACCACGATCAGTGTCACCGACGTCGGCAACGGCAAGACCTACCAGGCGACCGTCGTCGGCTACAGCGTCACCAAGGACGTGGCCGTACTGCAGCTGACTGGCGCCTCAGGCCTGCAAACGGTCACCACTGCGACCTCACCGGTGTCGGCCGGAGAGGAAGTCGTCGGCATCGGCAACGCGGGAGGCACCGGGGGCACGCCCAGCTACGCCGGCGGAACTATTACTGCAACCGGGCAGTCTGTTAGCGCCAGCGACGAGCTGACCGGCACCAGTGAACATCTGACCGGCATGCTCGAGACCAACGCCGACATCGAGTCTGGCGATTCGGGCGGGCCGCTCGTCAACGCCGCCGGACAGGTCATTGGCATGGATACCGCGGGGTCGCAGACCTTCCAGTTCAATTCCCAGTCGGGCGGCACCGGGTTCGCGATCCCGATCGGCACGGCCAGGTCCATCGCCGCGCAGATCACCGCCGCGCACGCCTCCAGCATCGTGCACGTCGGCCCGACCGCGTTCCTCGGTGTCCAGATCGGGCAGGCCAGCTCCGGCGGGCTCGGCTCGGCCACCGGAGTGCAGATCGCCGGTGTTGTCTCCGGCAGCCCCGCGGCAGGATCAGGGCTGACCGGCGGCGACGTCATAACCGCTGTCGCCGGCCACAGCGTCAGCTCCCAGACCGAGCTGCAAACGGTCATGGTCAATGACGTCAGGCCCGGCGAGCGAGTGACGGTCGACTACACCGACACGACCGGACAGCAGCACTCGGTGAACCTGGTGCTGACAAGCGGCCCCGCGGACTGACAGCTCGAGGCAGGAAAGAGCCAGCGGAATGTGACGGCGCCAGCCCGACAGAGAACAGGCGTAGCGTCTGAGCTATGAAGCCGCACGAGGCGCAGGGCTGGTATCACGACCCGTACGGCCAGCACGAGGATCGATATTTCTCTGCCGGTCAGCCGACGAAGCTGGTCCGCGACGCCGGACAGGAGTCCTACCAGGAACCGCCTGCCCAGCTTTACGACCCGGCCGAGCTCGTGCAGGCGGCTTCCGAGCTCGACGGTGACGACGGCTTCGACGGCTCCGACCTGCGCCGCGCCGATGAGGCTGAGCGCGCCGCGACCGCCCGCGACCTGCGGCGGGCCGATGCGGCCCGTTCCGGGCCCTACGACGCCGAAGCAGCGAAGCGTGCCGCCTTCGACGCCTTCGACCAGGCGATGCCCCCTAGCTAATCGCCGATCGGGTCACGAGTCGCCGACGACCTCCGCCAGGATCTGGATCGCGCGGCGCAGCGCTGGCGCTTCCTCCGCGGCAAAGCTCAGCCGCAGGTAAGGCCCTGGCGCCTCACCGGGGAAACATCCGCGACCCGGATACACCGCCAGCCCGTGGGCGGCAGCGGCCTCGGTCACCTCGCCGTCGCTGCAGCGCTCGGGCAGCCGCAGCCACAGGTGCACTCCCCCGGCTGGGATCTGGTCCAGCCGACAGGACGGCAGCCTCCCAGCGACCGCCGTTGCGAGGGCATCGCGGCGATCCCTCAGGTGCCGTCGTACGCTGGCAAGGTGCCGCGGCCAGCCGGGCGCGGTAAGGACATCGACCGCGATGCGCTGCAGCACCGGTGCGACGAACAGGTCGTCACTAATGCGGCCACGCCGCAGCCGGGACAGCACCGGGCCGCGCGCGGCGATGCCGGAGACCCGCAGGCCCGCCGCGATCGGTTTGGACACCGATCGCAGGTAGATCACGTGACCGTCGTCGTCCTCGCTGATCAGCGGCGGAGGAGATGGCGCGCCCAAGTCGAAGTCCCGCATCCAGTCGTCTTCGAGCAGGAACGCGCCCGCCCGGGCGACTGCCGCCAGTACCGGCTCGCGCCGTTCGAGTGCCAGCAGCGATCCGGTCGGATTGGCATACCGCGGCTGCAGGTACACCAGCCGGGCGCCGGTCCGGGCGAATGCGTCTGCCAGCGCGTCCGGCAGTACGCCGTCGGCATCTCCCGGCACCGGGACCAGCGCAAGTCCTGCGGCGCGCGCTGCCGCTAGCGCACCGACGTATGTCGGTGATTCGACAATCAGCGGATCGCCGGGCGCGCACAGATGGCGGAACACTGCCGACAGGGACGACTGACCGCCCGACGAGATCAGCACATTCGCCTCGGTCAGGCCGCCGCCTGCCTCATCAGCCAGGTAACTGCGAAGCTCGGGCAGCCCCTGCGCGGGCAGCCGGTTCCATGCCTGCGGCCGGCGGGACGCCCTGGATGCGGCGGCTGCGAGCAGGCCGAGCGGCTGCAGCCGGTCGTCCGGGAAGCCGCTGGCCAGGTTGATCGCATCCGCCGGCAGCGAGTCGACGAGCCGGTCCAGGTCCGGCCCGAGGCCAGCGCGACTGCCGAGTGCGAGCGTCTGCCAGGACAGATCCGCAGCCGGCCGTGGCGCCCGTCGCGGCGCTGTGAACGTGCCGCTCCCCGGCTTGGTGACCAGCAGTCCCTTGCGGGCGAGGTCGGCCAGCATGCGCTGGACCGTGGCCGGGCTCAGGCGGTAGCGCTGCTGAAGCTCCCGGTAGGAGGGGAGCTTGCTGTCCGGCGGCAGTGAGCCGATCAGCGCCTCGATACTGGCCTGCGCCGATCCACCACCGCTATCGCCCGTCATGGCAGACAATAGAAGCACTTTCCTGCTCCCGAGGAGAAGCCGCCCCCGGCTACCCTCCCTGGCGACTGGCCAGCTCGGCCTCATAAGCATCGTCCAGGACTCCGGCCTGCTGGCCGTCCAGCGCCTCGCGGATCAGGTCCGCATGCCCGGCGTGCCGCGCAGTCTCCTTGATCAGATGCAGCAGTACCCAGCGGACCGACTGCTCCGGGTCGATGGCAGGTACCTGGCCGAGGTCAGACACGCTGGCCACGATCCGTTCAGTCAGCGCCGCCGTCTGGGCGTAATACGCCACCAGGCCGTCGAGAGTCTCACCCGGGTCCATCTGGAAGTCGGCGTCCCAGTTCTCGATCGGCCATAGCCCTGGCAGCGGCTCTCCGGCGATGCCGGCCACCACCCATCGGCGCTCGGTCCTGGCCGCGTGCTTTATCAGGCCGCCCAGCGACAGGGAACTTGCTGCCGGCGTTGCCCGCGCCTGCTCGTCGGTCAGGCCATGCACAGCGGCCCGCAGCGCCAGGCGCTGCTGGCCGAGGAAGGTAAGCAAGGCGTCGCGCTCATCAAAGACCGGTCGGGCAAACAGGGCCATGCTGGCCATCCTGCCGACACGGGCACGCCAGGTCTACCGACCCGCGCGAGGTATCCCTCCGAGCGAAAGGACGACGGCCCGCAGCGGCAGTCAGACAGCGATGACCGTGACGACGTTCCTCAGGCCGGCGCTCATGCCACAGGCGGGCCGTGCGTTTCTCAGAGAGCGAGCGTGCCCGTGTCTACCGGAATGCAGGCGCCGTTGATCGCAGATCCGCCTGGGCCGGCCAGGAACGTGATGAGGTCGGCGACCTCAGTCGTTTCCACGAACCGCTTGGCCGGCTGCTCGGCGATCATGCTGGCGGTGACGTCGTCCCGGCTCATCCCCCGCAGGCGCATGTGGTCGCGAATCTGGTTCTCGGCAAGCGGCGTGCGCATCCAGCCGGGGGCGACGGCATTGGCGGTCAGACCCGCCTCGGCGCCCTCGATGGCCGCCACCTTCACGAGCCCGAGCACGGCATGCTTGGCCGCGACGTATGCCGCCTTATACGGCGCGCCCACCAAGCCGGCTGTGGATGAGGTCACGATGATCCGGCCGCCCGGCTGCCGCGTCAGCTGCGGCCACGCGAACTTCATCGCCAGGAACGGGCCCTTGACCATGAGGTTCATCAGGCGGTCCCAGTCAACCTCGGCGTAGCTGGCGATCGGGTTCATCGCCTGCGCGCCCGCATTCAGGATCAAGATGTCGAGCCGGCCATGCCGCTCCAGCGCCAGGTCAACAATCCGCCGGTTGCCCTCGGCCGTAGCCACGTCGGCGATGAGGCAGTCATCACCGTGGACGTCCACGGGCACCACCGTGGCGCCAGCGTGGCGCATCGCCCGCAAGGTCGCGCTGCCGAGGCCACCGGCCGCCCCCGTCAGGATCGCCACACGCCCGCTGAGCGAGCCGCCAGGAGGACCGCTGGCGCGCACTCCCCGTTCACGCCGTGCCTGGCTCGCCACCTTGGCACCTCCCGTAAGTACCCTCCGCCTAGGCGTCGCTGGCGCCGGTCATGGCCGCGCTGAACTTCGGCACGTCGTCGAGGAGCTGGCGGGTGTAGGCGGCGCGCGGGTGGTCGAGCACGTCCGCGACGGTTCCGCTCTCCGCGACCTGGCCGTCGTGCATCACGACGACCTGCTGGGCGACGCTGCGGACCAGCGAGATGTTGTGGGTGATGAAGATCATCGCCAGGCCGTGCTCCTGCTGAAGCCGGCGCAGCAGCTCGACCACCGCAGCCTGGACCGACACGTCGAGCGAGGACGTAACCTCGTCGCAAACCAGCAACGCTGGCGCCACCGCGAGCGTGCGGGCGATCGCTACCCGCTGGCGCTCCCCGCCGGACAGTTGGTCGGGATAGCGGTTGACCACCTCGACCGACAGCGCGGCCGATCGGAGCGCATCCAGAATCTGGTTATCACCGACACGAGTCCGCCGCCCGGCGAACGTCTCCAGGGGCTGGGCGATCAAGCCGCCCACCGTGCGGCGCGGGTTGAGCGAGGCATACGGGTTCTGAAACACGTACTGGATGCCACGCAGCACATCCTTGGAGCGGCGGCGGATCCCGGCCGGGAGCGGCTGCCCGCCGTAGCGCAGGTCCCCCGTCCAGTTCGTGTGCAGGCCTGCAACGCAGCGCGCGAGCGTGGTCTTGCCTGAGCCAGACTCGCCGACGATCGCGACGCACGTGTTTGGAGGAACGGTGAGATCGACCCCAAACAAGACCTGCCGGTGGCCGTAGAACGCATCCAGCCCAGTGATCTGCAGCACCGGAGCGGCCGCGGACTCCTGAGGCTCGGCCAGGTCTGGTTCGGCCGGCCCGGCCGCTAGCGCGCCGGCCTGCGCCTGGCCGGTTTCCACAAGCACGCAGCGGGCCAGCTGCCCGGCCAGCGCGGCCGGGATTAGCTCTGGCATGGCGACGGTGCACCTCTCTATTACCAGCGGGCACCGGGGAGCGAACGAACAGCCCCGAGGACGCTGCCCAGGACGCGGCGGGACGCCCTCCATGCCGACTAGCCGCCCGGAACGCTCGGGCGACGGAACCGCGCGCAGCAGACCCTGGGTGTACGGGTGCGCCGGGGTGCCGAACACGTCCGTAGTGGCCCCGGTCTCGACCACCCGGCCCGAGTAGACGACCGCGACCCGGTGCGACAGCTCGCCGACCACGACGACGTCGTGGCTCACGTACACCGCAGCCACCCCATATGAGGCACACATGCGGGCGACGGTCTCGAGCACCGTGCGCTGCGTCGTGACGTCGAGCCCGGTCGTCGGCTCGTCGAGCACGATCAGGCGCGGCCGACAGGCGAACGCCATCGCGATCGCGACCCGCTGCTGCTGCCCGCCGGAAAGCTGATGCGGGTAGGCGGATAGCAGCGCGGGCCGGGAATCGAGGCCGACCTCGGTGAGCACCTCCGCCAGCCGCGCTTGCGCCTCCGGCCCCGTCCGGCCATGGGCAGCGAGCACTTCCGTGAGCAAACCGCCGACGCGGAGGGCCGGGTTGATGGCCGAGGATGGGTCTTGCGGGATGTAGGCCATGGCCGCCCCGCGCAGCCTGCGCAGCTCGGCAGGCGGCAACGAGAGCAGGTCGGTGCCGTCGAGGCGCACCGATCCGGAAGCGATCTTCAGGCCGCGGCGGGCATGGCCGACCATGGCCAGGCCGAGGGTGGTCTTACCCGAGCCAGACTCGCCGACCACGCCGAGCACCTCACCCGCGGCCACCTCGACGGAGACGTCCTCGATGACGGCTGCTCCCGACCCGGCCACCGCGACGGTCAGGCCCTGGACGACCAGGCGCGACGGAGGCCTGGCTGTGTTCTCCATGCGCCTGCCGGGGGCCTCAAGCCCCTCTGGCTCGGTCATGCCGGGATCTCGATATCCGTGACGGCCCCGGTCACAGCCGCCTCCACGATTAGCTTCTCGCCGCGCTCGATGCCAAGCGCCACGCGGGCAATCGCGTCGGTGAACGTGTTGAGTCCCACCGTGAGCACGGCGATGAGCAGGGCCGGCGCGACCACCGCCCAGGGGTTCGTTGTCAGGATGATGCGGTTCTCGTTGATCATGTAGCCCCAGTTGGGTGACGGCGGCTGTAGCCCGAACCCGATGAACGACAGCCCCGTCATGATCACGATCGAGTAGGTGAGCCGGAGTCCGGCCTCGACCATTAGCGGCGTGAGCAGATTAGGCAGGATCTCGCCGGACATCAGCTTGGACTGCCGGACGCCGGTTATCTCGACCGCCTTGACGAAGTCGCGCTCGGACACGTCCAGCGCCGCGGCCCGGATCACCCGGGCCACCTGCGGCACGTGCGAGAACCCGACCGCGATCACCAGCAGCCAGCGCTCCGGGCCGAGGATCGACACCAGCAGAAGCGCGAAGACAAGTTGCGGGAACGCGAGAACCACGTCGACCGTCCGCATGATCAGCCCGTCCCGCCAGCCCCGCAACTGCGCCGCCGCGATGCCCGCAGCGGTGCCGAGGACGACACCGATGAGCATCGCCGCCGCAGCCATGAGCAGAAGCTGCCACCCGCCGTCGAGCACCCGTGACAGCACATCCCGGCCAAGGATGTCGCTGCCGAGCGGGAACTTCGAGCTCGGCCCGGATCCGGGCACGGTGACAAACGCCAGCGGCGGGTGCGGGGCGACGAACGGCCCTATCGCGGCCACTAGCACGACCAGCAGGGCCAGTCCCGCGCCTGTTATGCCGCGCGGCGTGCGTGCCGCGGCGGCCAGCACGTGCAGCCACTCGCGCCGCCGGACCCGGGGTCCGGCCGCACGTTGCGCGGGCGGCGCGGCCATCACCTTGCCACCCGTCGGCGCGGCGTGGCCAGCAGCGAGATCACGTCGGTGACGATGTTCATGACGACGTAGAACGCGGCCAGCACGAGTACGATGAACTGGATTTGCGGGATGTCCCGGTCGCTTACCGCGTTGACCAGGCCTTGGCCGATGCCCGGGTAATCGAAGACGAACTCGACCAACACGATCCCGCCGGCGAGGTAGAGGAAGTTCAGCCCAATCACCTGTATGGTCGGCGCGATGGCGTTGGGCAGCGCGTGGCGCAGCAGGACCCGGACCGGGGACAGGCCGTTAAGCCTGGCCATCTCGACATAATCGCTTTCCAGCGCCTCGATGGTTGCAGCGCGCATCATCCGGAAGATGTACGGGACTATCACGATTACCAAGGCGGCGACCGGCAGCACAAGTTCCGTCGGGTCCTGCCACGGCTCGATGGCCCCCGACGTGCTCTCCAGGGGGGAGACCCCAGGCAGGATGTGCCAGAGCACGGTCGAGAACAAGATGACCAGGAAGATGGCGACCACGAACTCGGGCAATGACGTCACCGCTAGCGTGCTCACCGACAGAGCGTGATCGGCGGGCTTGTCCCGCCGGATAGCCGCGAACATCCCGAGCCCGACGCCGAGCACAGTCCCGATGAGGCCCGCCAGCGCGACG
>Ga0335073_10007368_pt1 | contig 15431 bp, 25 predicted proteins | sample Lox_Sample_22_FD_207093 | JGI IMG/M metagenome (GOLD analysis project Ga0335073, IMG submission 207093) | Soil microbial communities from Loxahatchee National Wildlife Refuge, Florida, United States - Lox_Sample_2.2 | ecosystem: Environmental > Terrestrial > Soil > Wetlands | place: USA... | reverse complement strand
TTGTTAGTGCCCCTGAGCTTCGAGTCGGATGCTAATTTAAGTTGAAACAGTTTTAGGATAAGTCATAAGGGGATCAGTGCGCAGCCCGGATTACAGCTTCCAGATGCTTGCGCCAAGGCCTCGTTGCGATAAATTGCCAATTAATCTTACGAAAAGGTAGGCACCAGCCATCAAAGCACTGAAATAAATCTGATAAAATTCACATGAAATACCTCCCCGCCATTTCAGCAAGATGGCAGCTCGGTTACACTAATATTTAAATAACTGAGGACGCGCGACATCCCGGCCCTTCTGAAGACAGTAGCTGCAGCTGCAGCCTTCTCCCACGCGTACAGTCCCGCGGCCGTAAGATACATTGATTGCAGTTGCACATCCGCTCGGAATGACGGAAAGAATTATCGGAAAATTAGGCAACCTGTTTTTATTTTGGCTTTCTTCCTCCATCGAACTGATTACCCACGGAGAGGTGATTGGTTAGGGTTTGATGCACCAGGATCGGAGCTTATCAGCTACATTACTCCACCGTGATTCGGTCTATTGATCGAGTTCAAATGTTACTGCCCGATAGCATCTTAAAATCATCTGACTATTTGTTATCACAAATTGACTTTATATCTCGATCTCATGACCCTCAAAGATCTGATCTTTGAGACCCGAGTTCCGATGCGATCTTCCGTGCTCACACAGCTCGGAACACGACTTCCGGATTGGCCATCGCTGAGCCTATAATGCTTCGCTTTACCCCTCCGCATCAATTGCCGACAACCCCCGCATTATTTTCCGTCGATCCAAAAACCACACCACCTCCGACAGATCCTCTCTTCCCTATTCTCGCTCAACACTTCTTTTCACCAAGATGCCTCTCCCGTATGGTCTAGTACATTTCCGCCATGCATGAAATACTGATGTTAGATTGCAATCGAAGAAGCCTGGCAATTGAGCGACCGTACCTCCCGAACGATCGAAGAAAACTAATTCATAGTGGCTCATGAAGCAGAGAATTATGCCCCTGCCGGAATGGGAAAAACCCTCGGAGCAAACCTTGTGGATGTTCATAAACAACGTTTAGAACTGATGGATAAATATAACGTTGAAGTGCAAGTTCTCTCACTTACTTCTCCCGGCCCACAAGGTTATTCCCTTCCTTGGAGGTACTAATGTCAGGATTATCCGACCCAACTGCCGCTGCAAAATTGGCTACAAGGGCAAACGACGTAATAAGTTCTGAAGTCGCTAAAAATCCCGCTCGTTTCGCAGCATTTGCTTCATTATCAATGCACGATGTTCAAGCTGCCATCAAAGAAGCGCGCAGAGCAATCAAAGACCTCAACTGCGTGGGCATAATCCTCAACGATTTCCAACAATACATCGATAGCAACGGTAAAGAAGCCATGAAATTCTACGACCAACCTGAATTCGATCCATTCTGGGAAGTAGTTAGCAACGAACTTAACGTTCCAGTATACATCCACCCCCGTCTCGCCTTACCAGAAGACCATCAGCATTTCCTAGCAGGAAGGAAATGGTTGGCTGCTTCCGCATATTATTTTGCACATGGGGTATCCTTACATTTACTTGGATTGGTGGTGAATGGCGTGTTTGATAGGTTTCCCAAGTTGAAAGTTGTTGTGGGACACATGGGAGAACATGTTGTTGGACATCGATGGAGAGCGGATCATCGTCTTGGAGCAGTACAGGCTTCGAGAGGATTACCCATGAAACACAGTCTTGATTATTATTTCAAGAATGGCAATATTTATGTCACTACCAGTGGCCATTTTTCGACCAATGCTCTTAAATATACCGTTGATGAGATTGGTGCTAACCGTGTCATGTTCTCAATTGTATATTTCTTATTTGAAAGAAAACTGATTCCAGGATTATCCTTATGAGACTGCAAATGAAGTCAAGTATTCGACAGAATGGTGGGAGACTATTTACGATGGAAAAGAATACCCTGGCAGTCCTGGAACAATTAAAGGTATCAGCGAAGAAGACTGGTGGAAAATGAGTCGTGGAACTGCAATTGAAATCCTCGGTCTCAAGATCGATCCCAAGAAACCATCCTAGAAGGGACAAACGTTCATAGAATATAGTAACAAAATTGATTTCTTACAGACAACTGAAAAAAGCGATAGAGAGCAAGCCCATCCACAAAGAGACTTCCACCACCACACTAACAATAATACTCATTCCCACACCACCAAATAAACTAAATGATCCCATCCTATGCAGTCGTGGTAGCAACGGTTCCGTTATCTTGGAAATAATCAGTCATTTCAGCATCGAGTTCATCGACGGTCTTCTTAGGTCGACGACCAGTGCCACGTAACCCACCACGACCTCTCCTTCCTCTCCCTCTACCACCTCTAGCGGCACGAGGAGCTGGAGCCACAGAGACTAAGGGAGTATTTTGAATTCGTTGCGCAAGATTAGGCTTCACGCGGGTGGGATCCAGAATAATCTCAATCTTCAAAATTAGTCACCATCCACATACGAGAACAAACCTTCAATCGTCTACTATTATCGATTAATTTTCCATCATATCGATCAAAAGCTTTCTTTGCATCTCCCTGATTGCGAAACTGAATTGTTGCAATGCCTTTACTAGTTCCATTTGGTCCATAAGTCAAAGTAACCCTTGTGACCTGTCCAATTTGGACATTGAACAAGTCCTTTTGGGTGTTAGTCGAAATCTGCACAACATAGGAAAAGTAGTCATCTAGTTAGAGCGAACGGCAAATCGCAATATCAGACCAAAAGTAGAGGAAGAGAGAGAAGCTACTGACAGACTGAACTGTTCACATCATCGTTTGTTGCTCGTTTCGTTCCTCGAATGCGTGAAATGAAAGCTCGCAAACAAAAGGTGCAGTACGTATATGGCAACGTACATATTCTGAGCAGTCTCGAGAGTCGGTGCTCTGAGTGAGGAAGTGCGGTAAAGCTACAGAAGGAGGAAGAGAAGTAGGGGATGCCGTTCGCTCTACCTGAATCCGGGATAGAGCCGTACCTTAATCTGTTGCTCTGTGACATCAAAGGGCTATGATAAGTAGATGTTTGCATAAGAAGATACCAAGCCGCTCACAATGATTTTACTGCCTTGATCAAAGAGATCGGAGGACGCTATTTTTGGGGCAGAAGCTGGTGCTTTGGGAGCACCGACAGCTGGAGCAGCAGCTTGTTTTCTGGTTACTGCTGCGTTGGCGGAGGCTCTGTTTAGTCTGAGACCACGTCTTTTGCGGATGCCGCGGTTGCGAGGCTTGGAGGAGATGATGTCTGCGACAGATTAGCGATAGACTTTGAGGCGGCTGGTACCATCAAGAGACTGATCCAGAGATGAAGCCATTGGATTGATTTAAGATTTCGGATGATGAAGATGCGATAAGACCACTAAGAGATGTTCGTGAGGCTTCGATAGTTGGAGGTGGTGGGTGAGTGGATGAAGGAGTCGGAGTATGAAGGATTGGTCGAAGAAAGCAAACAAGCAAAACTAAATATTTATTTAGCCGGAACCAAAATATGGGTTAGGTTCTGCCGAAATAGGCAACTAATTGCATTTCAGCTTCTAAGTTCTGCGGATCTTGTTCATTTTCAACATCAAGAAGAGGTGGAATGTTATACAGTTTAAAGATTGTTCATTCACTATAACGAATGACTAATTAGAAATTATATCATGAGAAACTCCGAGTAGTATCACCACAATACTTCCGCAACTCCTCAAATCTAAAGCACAAAACCAAGTAATGAGAAAACCTCAAAGACTTCCATTGAAAACAAAACTCTCTTTACGCGGCATTCTCTCCACGGAGGGTGTTGTCGTCGGAAGGTCTCACGGGAGCACCAGTGTTGCCAGTGTTCTTCTCCTGAACAGGAGCAGTTTCCTTTCCGGTAGCGACAGCGTAGACGACCATTCCGAAGGTGACGGAGAAGAGAAGCCAGTCAATGATAGCGAAGGCAAGAGCAGTGTAAATGGTGTTGCATTCACGAGAGTGAGAGTGTCCACCGCTGGGAGCAACGCATTGTGTGTTTTGTCCGATGTTGACTGCGAGGGCGATCCAGACGGCGAAGAACATTCCCCAGTTGATGAATTCAAGAGCGAGGGTGATGTATTGGTGGGAGAGAGGGCGGTGGATCATTCCGGAGGTCATGATCCAGATGAGAGAGAGGAAAGCCCAGGCGCCCTAGAGCAAATAGTCAGTGTCTTGTTTGGATGAGATGGGGATCATCAGATGGGGGGACATACAGCAGCAACGGTAAATCTGACTTCTTTCCAGTCGGTGATCTTGTCAAGAGTGTATGCAGAGAGAGACATGACCAAGATGGCGAAGATCAATTGGGTAAAGCGGAGAGGGAGACCCCATGAGGTGACTCCGAGAGCGGGATGGATAGCGCGAACCATTATGATGATGTGTGTGTTGATGAGATGAAACTATTGTTTCTTTGCTAGATTTGTTTTGAGATGTCTTGATTGTAGACGAGGCTGTGTATGTGGAGTGTGATGCAGAAAACGACGCACTGTCTTGGGTTTATATACATCTCAAGATCAAGGATTGCATGATATTCCGAGGCAAGAGTCTACGGACGACGTCAGGAAGTGTCTGCCGATGATTCCGCATACTGTAACAAGGTTTCTAATCATGAGACTGGTTCATTATTTTTCTTCTATCTGTGCAATCATTGGTAATCGCAGGATAGTGAATAAGATCCCGTCATGATATATGGTCACACGACACAAGGGTTGAGTTCAAAGTTTCCCTTTTGTTGCTAATAGTCCGAAGGATCCGCCTGAATTTTGCACGAGCCCCGGTCACGTATTAGAAATAACACATCTAAAATGAATAGGCACACGCAAATCAGCGTCGACGGGAAGGGATGCTAAGCATTTCGGGACTCGGGGCCGACTGACGCCACTCAGCCATAAGGGTTTCATACAACTTCATCTTCATATTGAGCTTGTTTTCTTCTAGAAGAAATGTATGAAAAGTAGGTTTAATGGACCTGATCTTAGTGGTGGCTGACCGGGGGATTTTTCAGTATATTGCGTCACATGAGAGCCCTTCTGTAGCTGCGCGCGCGCAATTAGACTATTGGACGCTCCATTCCGGATATATCCGACCACCAGCTTATAATCCCTAACGCTGCCAAAATTAACTCCGACAATCCAATAAGAAAATCTGTCCGGTGACTCATCACACCAAAATCCGACTTAATTTATTTCTCGTGATGACGCATTTCCGCCCGAACCTTTTCATTTTCATTTCATTTGAACCCGAGTTTCTTTTCCAGGGCTAGGGATACTGTTCCTCGGAAAACATCCCCGGTGAAGGTGACACCACCATCATCATCAGTAAACCGTGTCTTGCTGGTACCGTGCTTCGGGGAACCTTCCGGCAGGGTACGGGTACGGGTACTCCTGCTATCTTCGGCTCGGTCTGTACTACTAGCTCTATCATCATCAGAAAATTTTGTCGTGTAATCCAATTGCATGAATAAGGTTGAAACACTTCCATGCGATAGTCCGCTCCATGTCGATAACGGATCAGCAGGCCGATCGGTATGTCTTAGCGAACCTCCACGCTTCCAGCTGCAGATCTAAGCGGTCCATTCTCAATCCGGAGTTGTATTCACAGAGTAGTATTCAATACAACTGCATGCATCATGTGCTGTGTGTCCTTATTTGCTGTCTTGTACTATGTGATGCAACCTCGTGTTACCTATATTAAAGCGCGTCGGTTGTCTTTCACTTTTCGGTTAATTAACGCGAAATCGGAACTGTCAACCCCCGAATGGGATGATGTCTTCCGCACTCCAAACCGTCGGCATTCTTTCTCCTTCATCATCGACACGATTCCTTCTCCGATCAGACCTGACTTGTCTCTGAAAACTGCGGCGCTTGACAGATTCAATGAGGTTGGAAAGGGAGTGTGGGTAACATTGCTCTTTGATGTTGATGCTAGATACAAGAGTCATAATACAAATTTTCATATTGAGACAACTTCCCACTCTTCAAGAATGATAGCACTCTCAGAAACCACATCCCACTCCTCATCCACCTCCACTTCCGCACGACATTCCCCACCATCCGCCAACACCGAGTGTACGGAATCCTCAAACAATCCCAATTGTCGCTCATATTCCAATTGCTCTTGAACCAATTCCTCAAACTCCCTCCCCAAACACATTGCAACCTTCTGCTCCTCATCAATACCTGTCTCCGCATCGTCGACTTCCGCGCCTTCCTCTTGGTCTTCCATGTTATCAGTATCAGCCATGTCCTCATCATCCTGTTGTGCAAAGAACCATTCTACGAATTCGGTCGCACTGGGTTGTTTTGAATGTTTCCCCCATGCAGAATCCCTGGCTTCTACTCCGGCAGTGTGAACTTGTAGACCTTTTGGTGGAGGGCTATGTGTTGAAAGATCCCATAGACTAGGCTTTCGTCGTGGGCCATTTCTGTATTTGCTGCGATGGGGTTGCCAGCGAGATTTGGAGAGGGTGTACGTATCCATGACTAGAGGACAGAAGTCGGAGATAAATATACAAGGGTGGATGGACTTATGGAGGAAGGATAGAGAGGTTGACTCTGAATGTACAGGCTGGTGTCGAAGGGGCTGATATACGGATGATTCAAATGGTGAGTCATTTGGCGTGGTTGAGTCACTGAGATACCGAACGAGGCTGAGCGGTGAGATGAGATGCAGGTCTAATATCCTGACACGTGATGACGATGGCACAGCGCTTACAGACTACAGTATGAACGATGCATCTGTCATTCTATCTGAGCTGCCTAGTTATTCGGGCTATTGAATTAGTTTAATCTGGCTATGATTCTCAATCTTTTGTGACAGCCATTAGCTATCTAACGCTACCGTTAATATATCCAAGTTATAAAGGCAGTTTCGCATGATGCCCAATGTCCGCTTGCACGTGAAATGGCGCAGGCTACACCCGCAGGCATGGAAAGTAACGATGGCAAGTTTCAACTGCAAGATAGACCGTCCATAATTGCGCACAGTTCTGGGTAAACTGTTTCAAAACTATATTCCGAAGACACACCATAATCGATCGGGAAGTCAATCAGTGGAGTCGATAGATAAAATCTAGGAACAAGGGGCGATGGAGCCGATTGCTGAGGTAAGGGTGGAGATAGCCATTCGGGGGGCAGAAAAGAGTAGAAAGTAGGGAACACGGGGAGTAGCGAATGAAAAGAAGGAAACAGAGGCAGGTGGACGTGAAAGTGGAGGACAAAAAGCAAGGTCGGACGGATTCGACGGAGGAAAGAAAAAAAGAGGGGATTTGCGATGAATGACCGATCCGTGCTGGAGCAATGTGATAAAAGGAGGGAGTACGAGTGGTGGGCAGCAAATAGTTTATAGTCTAAGACATACCTAAGCCAAGTAAAATAACTCCTTTATGTTGTCTTCAACCGAACATGGCATTGTTTCTGACCTAGCCAATGTCGCGTCCACGTTGCCCCATCAGCGAAGGTCGTTGGGCAACTGCGTGTGTGGGTGGTCACTGGAGCGCGTGGGGTATATTAAGTACCAGGGTTAGGGTACATTTGTGCTCAATTTGCTTGCTGCTTTCGGACTTGCATCGCCATCAGGTGCCAGCCAGCGAGTCTCGATCTGTGCACTGCTCATCAATCCACAATTACCCGCCCGCAGCTAAACTCAATTTCCAATTTTTTATATTTGCTCGATTCCAAATCATTTCCTCCGACCAGCATTTCGAGAGCCAATTCTTTCTTGAACCAGCTCTCATTGCTTTCCCATTCCGAGGTTCTCTTGTGTTCCTTGTCTCCATACCGGTAAATCTTCCTTCCGTTCCCTAGCTGACCTACTTGACCTTATTTAGCTATTTGTGTCGAAGACTCCGCTTTCAGAGACAGTAGAACTACATCTCTTCTATTTCTGAGAATCAATCTCGCGAGAAGAAGTGGGTGTTGACTAGAGGGGGGTCTTCATTTGACCTTGTCATCGTACATGTATGCCCGCGTCTCCCAATCGAACATCTCCCATTGATGACACAAACTCGGTTCCCACACCTCAGGCCACGGCCCCTACTGTCTCAAAACACACTACCGCAACAATCATATCTCAACATCTCTCTCCTCCAACATCTTCACCAAATGACACAATGACAGCTCCAGAACCACCTTCCTCATCACCCTCTTCCTCCAACAACGCCGCCAATCCCGGCTCCAGCACAACAGTTATCCGTGGAAGACGTGAGTCTCGAATCACTTCAATCGCTACAACAACAGCAGCACCTTCCTCAATCTCAAATGTAAATAGAAAATCCGTTTCACCTGCCACTACTAGAACCGAAGAAACCACCTTTTCGTTACCAGTCGATATTATTGATACCCCCGATTTGGACGAATTGTGTCTTTCTCCAGTGGGAAGTGCACCTGATTCACGACCTCCTTCACCTCTTTCTTCTACTCCTGTACACATCCCATATCTCTAGACTTCCCATGTGCGTATGTTGCTAACAATCAGGTGCATCGACAAGCGGCTGACTTTCGATTACGAGCACTCACAATGCTAGGGGGAGAAGATAAATCCACCTCGCGAGAAGCTCGTAAAGAATCTCGCTCGCTAGGGATCTTTAAAGGCGTTTCCAATAAACCATCTCCTTCGCCCACAACAGATACTCCCTCACCTCCACCTGCCCCCTCAGGAACATCACTCAACATCCCACAAGAGTCTTCAAGCACACTGCTTAATGTGCCTGTTCCCATATCCGAAACCTCGTCATCTGGAAAACCAGAGAAAACTACAAAAACAACCGCTACATATTACCCGAAACTCTCACGGAACGATTCTCTTATTTCACGCAAAGACAGCGCGATTACTACCACCAGTCTTACGAAAGACGATGTAGCAAGTGTAGCAGGAAGTGTGAGTACACGAACCGGCCTTCCTAAAGATGTTGTTGTTCCTCAACGACCAAGTATCGTACTAGGTGGAGAAGCGGTAGACGATGAAAGTGGTGATGAAGCAGGCCAAACAGAATGGAGAAGTCCTACAAGTGTTGCCTTAAAACCCTACTCTCATCAAGTAGGCGGTCACAATGCTTTATTCCGTTTCAGTCGCCATGCAGTATGCAAACCTCTTATCGAGAAGGAAAATGCTTTTTACCAGGACATTGAGATTAATCGCCCGGAATTATTACCGTTTATGCCGAGATATATTGGGACTTTGAATGTTACCTATACGGATTATCCGACTAGTGATTCAAGTCCTCCTAGTCCTTTGAGTTTATCGCCTACTTCTCATTCACCAAAAGCTTCTCCTGCAACTTCTCCTGCTTCACATGTAACGCCAGTACGCAACATTACTCCTCTCCCGGAAGTCCAAATCGACAAAAACCGTCATATTATACCAAAATGGTTTCTACAGAATCGGAAACAGTCTACTTCAACTCCAGTCTCTCCCTCGAAAAAAGTTACCATCCCTCAATCTGCTTCGAATGCAACTCGCACGGTAGGCATTGGTGGAGTTGCAACTACAATAAATTACAAACTCCAAGAACATGTCCTTCGTGAAGTCTTTGCACCTACAAGACGACCAAAGAAAAAACGTCATGATGGAAATATACCACATTCCCATTCTCCGTCCCATCAAAGTCCTGCTATCGGATTAGCTCATTCGCCTCTTAACAGTGGACCTTCGACCGAAGAAGTGCATCGAGTTGCTACTGTGCAATCCTTTCCGGATTTGAAGAAGGGAAAAGAACATGCGCATATGAGCAGCAGTTCCTTAGATCTCAGGAAAGTGGCTACCTCTGCAGCTAGGGCTAAAGAGGAAGAAGATCAAAGTCTTTTAAGAAGGAGACATTCCGTAGGGAATTTACGGGAAGTTGTAGAAGAACATGATTCAGATGAGAATATGTTTGCCATGGATGAAGATGCAAGTACTCCTCCTTCTGTTGCAAGAGATATCGTTGTCGAAACAAGCGTGGAAGAGACTGGGGAGATCCAAAGGAATGGTCACGGTGCAGGCAATTGGGCAGAACGATGTTTCGATAATGAACGGAGCAAGATCAAGAAATCTGATATGTCGGGGAATCCTCAAGTCCATGTCGGTGATGAATCGAATAGCCGGACAGAATGGTTTTTACTCATTGAGAATTTAACGAAGAACATGATTCGGCCATGTGTTCTCGATCTCAAAATGGGAACACGACAATATGGGTACATTTCCTCTTGCCACTATTGTCCCGAAGGGAGGTGTTAATGGTAGAGTCCATTCGAGTCCTCAGAAACGAGCATCACAACAGAAGAAATGCGCAAAGACTACCAGTCGAGAATTAGGCGTGCGAATCTGTGGAATGCAAGTTTGGGACGCAAAAAACAAGAGTTATATTTTTCAGGACAAGTACTATGGCAGAAACGTGAAAGCGGGAAAAGACTTTCAAAATGCATTGACACGATACATTACTTCCACAGCTGGTGGACAACCTCACGTCCTCACCCATCATATTCCCACTGTCATTTCCAAAATCACTCAACTTGGTACACATCCGCCGAGATTCAAGAACTAATGTATATAGAGCAGCTTGTTCGTACGTTACCGCAGTACAGGTTTTATGCTACTTCGCTGCTATTTTTGTATGATGGCGCTGCACAAGATGAAATCGATAATTTGGACGAGGAAAGCGGAATCAAATATTCTCCCGATGTGCGTGTAAAAATAGTTGATTTTGCCCATGCAATCACGGACTTACATGCCCCTGATGTGATCAACGCACCTTTTCCTCCTTCTCATCCGGAAAACCCCGACAAAGGATACTTGAAAGGTCTCCATAATCTCAAACTCTATTTCAAGAGGTAACACCCTCCTCTTGCTGGTGTGTTTGGAAAAGTGCTTATTGTAGGATATGGAAAGATGTAATGGGAGATCGAGATATGTTTGAGGGAGTAGATGGCCAATCATTCCGAACACGTTCCTCAAACGCACCTGCTTTTACAGAAGGAGATGAAATGAAACTTGCTAGGCTTCGAAGTGCGTTGAACGAGATTGCTGTAGAAGATCCTGAAGAAACCGAGGATTGGAGTGATGCTTCTATCTGAGTAGAATCATCATGATTTCGACAAGAATGCGGAGACCGCATTTGTTTTTGCTGTAGTTTATTGCTCATGGGGAGGCATGGAAAAGACTGTGTAGATAGGATCCATTGGCTTGTCTCTTTGTTGATTGCTTTTGTTGATCAGGGTGGGATTATTATCAGTTAGATTTTTTGGCGAGTATACCCATAGCGTCATGGACGACACATCTAAGATTTCGTTTGGTTTTCCTTGTCTTTGGTCACCTGCAGTTCGTTCACATGATAGTAGTAAATATCTAATAGACATGCGGTTTATATTTAGTATATCAATTGCTGTAGATGCATTCGACTGGACCTCGCTTTTTCCGCTATGGTGGTTTGCGGGTGGGCCGCCGGAACTTTTATCCGAATTTGAGATTCTGGAAATAGAACGGCGGAAGTGTAACCAAAGCACCAAATCCTTTTAACTTCGATCGGTTGATTCAGTGGTGTATGAATGCTCGTGACATATTGTTGCTCATTTTACCCCAAACTCAGGATCAAGTCTAATTTCGGTAATTTCGTATTCAGGCCTTGGACTGAAATTGTGCAATCTCTAATTTGCCAGACTTGCTCCAAATCTAAAATTAAACGCAGCAGCTGCAGAAAATATCCTTCATTTCCCGTGTTTCACGAATAATTCGGAAATCGAGTGTGGAGACGATTGGTTCCTGGCTGGAAAACCGTTATCCGTGCGCAATTACAAAAGGAGGCATGCACGACAATATATATAATACTTGGAGAGGGAGACCGATATCTCAAATTTACGCTCGCTTCAACACACGTTCGTTAGTACTTTGTCAAAACAGTGTCATCTGTCTGTGAGAATGGTGAAGTTGGTCGGCGTGTTGAGTTTTCTTGCGATTGCGGCGTCAGGGGTCGTTTCTCAATCTTTGCAACCTGGTGCTCCCTGTTCTCCTGAAGGAGCCACTTTCTGTGCAGGTACAACACCTACTCGCCGAATTCGCTTAAGGTTTGATCTAATCTGACACATAGCTTCGTTCTCGAATATCATTCTCACTTGTACGAATGGTCAACTTTCACCGGGTAACTGCAATGATAATGTACTTCCTTCCCACTGCCAGAATTACAAATGTGCTGATATTTGCGTCTAGTTGGCTGGCGTTCCTCCCGTCGGAGTGAAAACCGCTGCCATCTGTGGAAACTCATCTGCAACCAATGCCGCCTGCTATCTTCCACCATATCCCTCCTTCATCACATCTCCGTCAAATTCTACGACTACAAGCAGCTCCTCTCCCACCTCCACACCAGGCAGTTCGATTATCATCGTCACCTCCACCACAACTTCAGTCACTTCAATCCCCACAACTGTTTCTTCGCCAGCGAATAATTACAGTGCCTCGCTTTATACCTCTACAACGACGTTACCTGTTATTGTAGTGACGACCTCTTCGAAAACAGGTTCTAGTGCAACCACTTCAACTGGTCCTGCTTCTTTCACAAGCGGTGCCGGACGAGAGATTCTCTCGGGAGTCCTTGGTGCTGGATTTGTTCTGACAACCAGTTTGCTGTTGTATTTTGGGAATTAAAAATGCGTGAGAATGGTATACGGTATTTAGCTATCATCTGGAAAACTTGTATTTCTTCTTGAGCTATTATGGCTGTCTTTGCTTGGTATAGTCAATCTAAAACAACATCTCATTGCTCAAGTCGCTCACTAACCGAGATACTTGTTCTGATATCTTGTTCTGTTCTTCCGGTGCCTGAAACCAATGAGACCAGCTGCGCCAGGATTCTTTTAATAGGGGCTTTTAAAAAGGCCGTTGGACGTAAAATGGGCCAAAAAGACCGTTTTGGTGATGAACCAAACGCATCCTAAATTTATTCCTACGCCTTTTTCGCTCCAGCCTATCTTCACATCACTCCCATACATACACTCCCTCCTGGCTGCATGTGTGATGACCAGTTGACAAGACGTAATCCGCTAAATTACCCGATGTGACTCGAGTATATTCAGTCGGTAAAAGGCGCATATACAGCCAGGTGCACATTCTCTCACATGAAGATCAAACAAATGGCGACATTCTATAAAAGATGGCTAGCAATGTCAGCATTATCTTGACAACTATCCCTCCGGAGTCCTCGATTCAATGGAACAATGCCAAGCGTTACGTACCGTCCTCAACTGCGCTGCAAATTGACTGATATGCCCAGGTGGACGAAGCTGGCCGTGTCCATACTCTTCTCGACCAATCGACACTGACATCCGCCATTCGCTCTAGGACCGTCCTACGCTATGCCACAACCCAGGACAGCGGGACTAGTGACAACTTCAAGGTTTACGGTCTAAAAGGTGCCAAAGTCGATTTTGTCTTCGAGGGTGAGATGGACACTCAGACGTGGGATTGTTCGATCAAACACTTTCAAACTTTTCAACAGGACACTGACTCTCGTCTGCCATACTATTATCTGTACGTACTTCAGAAAGTCACGCTGACTGTTTGCCGTAGGCTACATTCGCATCTGACGATGCGGGGGGCGGTTTCGTGGCTGGTGGCTGGTGATCAGGGCCCGTGGAGAAACGATTGGCGACGATTTGGATTTATGTATTTCATGATCTCACTTGAGCCATTTTAGCAGGCGAATAGCATTCAGACCACCCGCCAGACCACATGGTACCCTTCACCAAAATAAAGTTTTCATATCTTTGCGTGATCATTACTCCATTAGGAACACATTCCGCACTTGCCGCCGAGATCATGAAATTGCCATCAGCTCAGTGGAACGGGGGACAAGCATAAATACTTCGGACAAAGTTTCCCAAACGCTCAGGAAAAATTAACCGACAGTTGAAAGCACTGAAAACCATACTCTTCAATAAATGCAACGTCCTATTGAAACCGTGATCGTTCCTCAAGATGTTGATGAGAGAACCCAGACAACCTTCGAAATCATGCGTGAACCCGGAAACGACTGGCGCAACAGATTCGTTCGTAACGCAGAAACCAAAGTAATGCCTCCCCTTTGACCCTGGACTGACCTTGTAGGAAATAGCATACTACTGCGAAGTCGAACCTGTCCCCGAACTCAAGGACACCAAACTTATTATCCACCGCGGCGACATCTCAGGTCCCGTAATTGGCCTAGCAACTCCCTGTCCAGAAATCAAATACCAAACAGATTTGCACCTCCACGGTCTCACAATCCCTCTCAAGCATAAGCATTTCGTCTCGGACGGGAAGAAATACTGTTGGAAGACTCCTAAGCAATTAATTCAAGAAGATACCCAAGAGATGGTTGCTGAATTCAAACCGAGTGTGTTTGAGGGAGAAAGACATGTCCTTCATGAGGTTGGTACTTTGGAAATTGAAAGGCAAGATATTACGGATTTGGTTGTATTGACGGCTCTTGTTGTTCAGGAACGCGATGAGGAGATGATGAGTTTGGTAACGCCTTCCAAAAAGAAGTTTGTGCTGATGTGAAGAACGAGAGGGCCAGACGACGTGCTCGTGAGATGGGGTTGAATGGGAATTAAATTGACAGAAAGGTGTACAAAAAATGAAGGGTTTATGGAATGTAGTCTTTTCGTAAGGTCAGGCGAGAGGTTGTAACTTTTTCAACGATTACAGTAATTAATAAACTTGCTTGGATGGGGCCCTGGTCGAAACGTATATGAGATACTCAGTTGCATTTCTGAATTATAAAATCTTCTACTTCGAGAGGTAACTCTGGGAAGGTTTCCAGATACCCTTTCTGTGCTGTCTCAAGGTCTCAACTATCACCTTAGATCCATATAGTTCTGCGATATCCAACGCCGTCTCTCCAAACTTGTCCCGTATGTTCACATCTGCATTGTGTCGCAAAAGTTGCTCAACCGCCTTTTCACACCCACTCCTTGCAGCCAGATGCAAGGCCGTCCATCTTAGGTCATCCTGCTTGTCCACATCTGCGTTGTGTTGCAAAAGCATCTCAATCACGTCCACATGACCATTCCGTGCAGCCCAATGCAATAACGTCCTACCCTCTAAATCCTGCTTGTTGACATCTACGCCCGCCTTTAGCAACACTTTTATAGAGAAAATGTCCCCGTACATCGCTCTGGAGAGGGGTGTATGATGGCGTTTTGGAAGATTCTGAAAAGTCCGGTAAAGATGAGGGCTGCAACTTCGTACTCTTCCGACTCCAGTAATTGTTGTCGAATTTCGCGCAATACCGCCTCATTTTTTATCCAAAACTCACGGCGGACCCCCGATAGAAGTAGTGGATGTGTAAAGTCACTGGAAAGTAACTGTTTATCCAACACTGGTCGGCTCAATCCGGAAACGATAGTTTGCATCAGTCGCCCATTCGCTTTTTCCTGCTCATCCCGCAGGTAC
>Ga0335073_10007367_pt1 | contig 15431 bp, 16 predicted proteins | sample Lox_Sample_22_FD_207093 | JGI IMG/M metagenome (GOLD analysis project Ga0335073, IMG submission 207093) | Soil microbial communities from Loxahatchee National Wildlife Refuge, Florida, United States - Lox_Sample_2.2 | ecosystem: Environmental > Terrestrial > Soil > Wetlands | place: USA... | reverse complement strand
TGATCTTCCTGCTCGGACGCCGGCTCTTCATGTATATGGAAACGAAAGACGAGTTCGAGCCTGAACGCGATTTCCCCCGCTACGAGGCCTCGATCGCGCGCATCAAGGAATGGCAGGACCTGATGGCCTCGATGCAGGAGCCGGTGCCTGACGCACAACCAGGAGAATGGTGGGCGCGAATGAAGTTAGTATTCGCGCTGGAATAGCTATTTCTTCCATTCTTTGCCTGTTGGGTACTCAAACAGGTCGAGCGACTCTGGTTTCATCTCGATGCTGAACCCGGGCTTGTTCGGTGGAAAATACTTTCCGTCCCGCATCGTGACGGGATCGATAAAATGCTCGTGCAAGTGATCGGCGAACTCGATCGCGCGATTATCCAGTCGAGCGCTCACGCAGATATAGTCAATCAACGAAACGTGTTGCGCGTATTCGCACAATCCGATGCCGCCGGCGTGCGGACAAACGGGCACGCCGAACTTCGCTGCCATCAGGAGAACCGCCAGCGCTTCGCTTAGTCCGCCGAGGCGGCAATTGTCGAACTGGCAGAAGTCGATGGCGCCCGCCTGCATCAGTTGTTTGAAGATGACGCGGTTGGCCGCATGCTCTCCGGTCGCGACCCCCACCGGCTTGATCGCGCGGCGAATCGTTGCATGGCCGAGGATATCATCGGGGCTCGTCGGTTCTTCGATCCACAGCGGCCGGTAGCGCTTGAGCGGCTCCATGTATGCGATCGCTTCGCCCACGTCCCACGCCTGGTTGGCGTCCATCATAAGCCACGCGTCGTCGCCGATCTCCGCGCGCACGATCGCGGTGCGACGCACATTCTCTTCGGAATTTCGTCCCACCTTGATCTTGAACCGCGTCCATCCCGCCGCAATCGACTCGCGGCATAGCGCGCGCACCTTGTCATCCGGATAGCCGAGCCATCCCGCCGAAGTGATGTAGGCCGGGTAGCCGTTCTTGCGCATCTCGGCTTCGCGCGCTGAGCGCGTCGGAACGTTGCGGCGCAAAAGTTCGATTGCTTCGCCGGGAGTGATCGCATCGGTGATGTAGCGGAAATCGATGCACCCGACGAATTGCTCGGGCGTGAGATCGGCGACGAGCTTCCACACCGGTTTGCCCTCGGCCTTCGCCCACAGGTCCCAGACTGCGTTGACGATCGCGGCGGTCGCAAGATGAACGGCGCCTTTTTCGGGACCGATCCATCGAAGCTGGCTCTCGAAGGTCAGCCGTTTCCAGAAGGCACCCATTGCTGCGGTTATCGATTCCAGTGTCGCGCCGATGACAAGATGCTGCAGCGCGCGCACCGCCGCCGCGACGACTTCGTTGCCGCGACCCAGAGTGAACGTGATGCCGTGGCCTTCGAGTCCATCGCCCGCATCAGTTTTAAGCACGACGTAGGCCGCCGAGTAGTCGGGATCGACATGCACCGCATCGGAGCCGGCCAGCGTGCGCGAGGTCGGAGTCCTGATGTCGCGGACGGTGAGATTCGTGATGGTGCGCGCCATGATCGCTTCCTCCGCGGCGCATGGTAGCATCGCCGCCATCAATGACGAACGCATCTGAAATCGAGCTGGGCGCGCTGCGCCAGGCTTGGTCGCGGGCATCGGTGCCGCGGGCGATCGTCGTGATCGGCGCGGGCAGTATCGTGCGCGATGCGCATCTGCCGGTTTATGCGCGGCTCGGATTCGATGTCGCCGGTATCTTCGATCTCAATCACGATGCGGCCCGCGAGCGTGCCGCGACGTTCAAGATTCCGCGGGTTTTTGAATCGCTGGCGGAGGCCGCGTCAGCTCGCGATATGATCTTCGACGTCGCCGTTCCGCCGGCTGCGATCGCGTCTGTTCTCGAGCAGATTCCGGCTGGTGCGCCGGTGCTGATCCAGAAGCCGATGGGACGCGACCTCGACGATGCGCGCCGGATTCTTGCGCTCTGCCGCGAGCGCAAGCTGCGCGCCGCGATTAACTTCCAGCTTCGATTCGCGCCCAACATGCTCGCGCTCAAGGACTTGCTGGATCGTGGAGCGCTCGGCGAGCTGCTCGATATCGAGGTGCGCCTCAATCTCTTCACGCCGTGGAACTACTGGGCGTTTCTGAAGGGCGTACCGCGGCTCGAGGTCCTGATGCACTCGATTCACTACCTCGATCTGATTCGGCATCTCGCCGGCGAGCCGCGCGGCGTGTATTGCAAGGGCGTGCGGCATCCTGAGATGCCCGACTACGCCGACACGCGCACGACGATCATTCTGGACTACGGCGACACGGTGCGCGCGAGCCTCGCGACGAATCATGCGCATCGGTTTGGTGCGCGCCATGCAATGTGCGAGCTGAAGCTCGAAGGTACACGCGGTGTCGCGATCGCTAGGATGGGTGTGAACCTGAACTATCCGAAGGGCGAGCCCGACACGCTCGAGGTTGCGTTCACTGGCGGCGAATGGATGAACGTCCCGCTTCGCGGATCGTGGTTTCTCGAAGCGTTCGAAGGGCCGATCTCTAACATGCAGCGCTTCGTGGCGGAAGAAGATCGCGCGCTCGTGTCGAGCGTCGAAGACGCGATTCGCACCATGGCACTGGTCGAGGCGTGTTATGAATCGAGCGCGCATGGCGCCACGCCGATTCCGCGCGTCGCCTGAATCGCGCGGGGCTTGGCACAGCCGCGCCGCACCGGAAAGATCGCATTGGAGGATTCGCCATGGCGTCGGACGTGGTCGTCTATCTCTTTGACGTTGACAACACGCTGCTCGACAACGATCGCGTCGCCGCCGATCTGATGAAGCATCTCGAGCTTTCCATCGGCGCCGAGCGCAAGCAGGAATACTGGAAGTACTTCGAGGGTCTGCGTTCCGAACTGGGATACGCCGATTACCTGGGCGCGCTGCAGCGCTATCGAATTCAGTATCCGCGTGATTTTCATATCGTCGCCGTTTCGTATTTTCTGGTGAACTATCATTTTGCCAACCGTCTCATGCCCGGCTCGCTCGACGTGCTCGAGAAGTTCCGGCGCACTGCCTTAGTGGCGATCCTCAGCGACGGCGACGTGGTTTTTCAACCGCACAAGGTCGAGCGCTCGGGTCTGCGCGAGGCGGTCGATGGCAACGTGTTGATCTATATTCACAAGGAGAAGGAATTCGACGACGTCGAGAATCGCTATCCGGCCGATCACTACATTCTCGTCGATGACAAGATTCGTATTCTCGACGCGGCGAAGAAGTTCTGGGGCAAACGCGTCACCACGGTGTTTCCGCGGCAGGGCCATTACGCGCTCGATCCCGACGAGGTCGGCAAATATCCGACGCCCGACGTCACTATCGACCGGATCGATCAGATGCTCGGGCTCGAGCAGAACGAACTGGTTGCCGCCGCGCGAGACTGAAACATCTAGTCCGTTTGGGCTTTGACAGTCCGGACCTGCTGCGCTACGGGGGTTCTGGCGAATTGGACTTTCCTCAATGAAAGTCGGCGCCAGCGCGAGCCGGTGCTCGCGGCGTGGAGGTCCGATGAAGAACGGCGCGGCTGCGAATGGTCACGGCGCGATGTCGCCGGAGTTCCTGCGTGGATTGGTCGATGATCGCGGCGGCCGTTTCGATCCGCGTATCTATTGCGATCGCGACATTTACGAACTCGAGCTCGAACGCGTCTTCGCGCGCTCGTGGCTTTTCCTCTGTCACGAAAGTCAGCTCAAGAAGCCGGGCGATTTCTTTTCGACCTACATGGCCGAGGATCCCGTGCTCGTGGTGCGGCAGAAGGACGGCTCGATTCGCGCCTTCCTCAACCAATGCCGCCATCGCGGGATGCGCATCTGCCGCGCGGACTGCGGCAACGCGCGCGCGTTTACCTGCTCGTATCACGGCTGGGGCTACGACATCGGCGGCAATCTCGTTTCCGTGCCGCACGAGGAAGACGGCTATCGCAACGAAATCGACAAGAGCCAATGGGGTCCGCTCCAGGTCCCGCGCCTCGAGAGCTACAAGGGCCTCGTGTTCGGAACGTGGAATGAAGAAGCGCCGAGCTTCGTCGATTACCTCGGCGACATGCGCTGGTACTTCGACGGCTACATGGATCGCAGCGCGGGCGGCACTGAGGTAATCGGCGGGATGCATCGCTGGGTGCTGCAGTGCAACTGGAAATTCGCCGCCGAGCAGTTCTGCTCCGACATGTATCATGCGGACTATAGTCATCTGTCGGCGATCATCGCGCAGCTACCGGAAGGAACGGATCCGGCGCTCGGCCATTTGCCGACCATCGGCAGTCAATTCAGCTCGATCAATGGACACGGCACGGGATTTTTTACCGAGAATTCCGACACGGTCGGCGATATCAACGGTCCTGTCGCTGGACGATGGTACGGCGGTCCCGCTCGCGCCGAAGCGACTGAGCGGCTCGGCGAAGTTCGCGGCAAGAAAATCTATGGCGGGCACATGACGGTGTTCCCGACGTTCTCGTTCCTGCCGCAGATCCAGACAATGCGCGTGTGGCATCCGCGCGGTCCGAGCGAAATTGAAGTGTGGGCGTGGGCGCTCGTCGAGCGCGACGCTCCGCCCGAGGTCAAGGATGCCATCCGCACTGGCGTGCTTCGCACCTTCAGCGCGGGCGGAATCTTCGAGCAGGACGACGGCGAGAACTGGCTCGAAATCCAGAAGGTGCTGCGCGGTCACATCGCGCGCCGCCAGAAGCTCAACCTCGGCATGGGCCTCGGCCACGCGCGCACTGACGATCCGATGTTTCCCGGAAAGATCAACAACGTCTATGGCGAAGAAGCGGCGCGCGGGTTCTATCGCAAGTGGGCCGAGCTGATCTCAACGGAGGTCGGTTGATGAGCGCCGCAGTGACGACCGAGGCAAAGCTGGCGCCCGCTGAGCGCGTCACGCCCGAGCTGCAACAGGAAATCGAGCAGTTTCTATATCTCGAGGCGCGCATCCTTGACGATCGTCGTTACGAACAATGGTACGAGCTGCTGGCGGACGATCTGCACTACTACATGCCGACTCGCTACAACCGGCTGAAGCGCGAGGCCGACAAGGAATTTTCCGCGCCCGACGAGGCAGCGTATTTCGACGAAGACAAACGTGCGATCGCCGTGCGTATTCGGCGTCTCAACACCGGGATGGCGTGGGCGGAAGATCCGCCGTCGCGCACGCGGCACATGGTCAGCAATGTAGTAATCCGACCGCGGGGCAGCGGCGAATACGAGGTTGATTCTTACTATATGCTCTATCGTTCGCGGCTCGAGCGCGAGCTCGAGATGTTCGTGGGGATGCGGCAGGACGTGCTGCGCCGCGCGCATTCGGCGGCAGGATTCCAGGTCGCGAAGCGCACGATCATTCTCGATCAGGCCATCTTGATGGCGCGAAATCTCAGTTTCTTCTTTTAGTGAGTAATCGATGGCGTGGATGAAAGTGTGTCAGAAGAACCAGGTCGCCGACCAGTCGGGAATCAAGATCAAGCGCGCCAACCCGATCGCGATCTTTCGCGTCGGCGATAAGTTCTTCGCGACCGACGATACTTGTACGCATGCAAAGTTTTCTCTTTCCGAGGGTTACGTGGAAGAGGAGGAAGTCGTGTGCGCGCTTCACGAAGCGCGCTTCTGCCTGCGTACCGGGCGGGTCTTGTCGCCGCCCGCGACGGTTGCGCTTCGAACTTATCCGGTAAAGGTTGAGGGCGACGACGTGCTCGTCGAACTGGATAACTGACTATGGGATGGCTCGAAAGCAAAATAGTAATTGTCACCGGCGGCGCTTCGGGGCTAGGCCGCGCGATTGTCGAGCGCTTCGTAAATGAGGGCGCGCGTGTCGCCGTCTTCGATAAATCGCGTGAGCGCGGCGAGGAAGTGGCGTCAAAATTGGGCGAGCGCGCCATAGCAATCGTGGGCGACGTGACTTCGCTGCCGGATAATCAACGCGCCGTGGCCGAAACGATCGCGCGATTCGGTCGTCTTGATTGCTTCGTCGGCAACGCCGGGATCTGGGACTTCAATGCATCGATAGTCGATTTGCCTGACGATCGGATCGGCGCGGCTTTCGACGAGCTTTTCAGCGTCAATGTGAAAGGCTACCTGCTCGGCGCGAAGGCTGCGTATCGGGAGCTGGCCAAGACGCGTGGCAATATTATCTTCACTGTCTCCAACGCCGGGTTCTATCCATGCGGCGGCGGGCCGCTTTATACGGCCTCGAAGCATGCGGTCGTCGGGCTCATCAGGCAGCTTGCATACGAGCTGGCACCCAAGATTCGCGTCAACGGCGTCGCACCGGGCGCGATTCCCACCGATCTGCGTGGGCCGCGCTCGCTCGATATGACCGAAAGATCGATCGCGCAGATTCCGCTCAAGGAAGTCGTCGAACGCGGACTGCCGCTCGGCAAGCTGCCGTCGCCGAGTGACTATACGGGATCGTATGTATTGCTGGCGTCGAATGAAAATTCATCGACGGCCACCGGCGGGGTGATTATCTGCGAAGGCGGAATAGGTATTCGCGGTTTTACGGACGCCGCTGGCGGCCGCGACCTCTAATCAGTCTGCAACGTCGTTCTCGAGGGAGGAACGAACGATGAACGCGATCAAGAGCCTCGGTTATGTCGGAATTGGCGTGAAGGATCTCAAAAGCTGGGAGACTTTCGCGACCGAGATCCTCGGTCTGCAGAAGAGCGCTGCCAGCGACGAGAATCGTTTGCTGCTCCGAATGGACGAATACTCATATCGCTTCGCGCTCCATCGCGACGATACTGACGATCTCGCCTACGCGGGATGGGAAGTTGCCGATGCGGCCGGGCTGCGCGAGGTCGCCGAGCGGCTGCGTTCGATCGGCGTCGAATCGCAGACGGCGCCGGAAGACGAAGCTGCGGCACGCCGCGTCACCGAGATGATCCGTTTTACCGATCCCAACGGCATCACCGGTGAAGCTTTCTATGGACCCTCGGTCGAGTTCGAGCATCCCTTCCAGTCGCCGCGGCCGATTGGCGGCTTCGTGACCGGCGAGCAGGGCGTCGGACATATCGTCATCGCCTCGCAAGACGTCGAGAAGAGCCGCCGATTTTATTGCGAAGGGCTGGGCTTCCGAATCAGCGATACGATCGAAATGAAGTTCGGCGACATGAAGTTCTCGATGGTCTTCATGCACTGCAATCCGCGTCATCACACGCTCGCACTGATTCCATTGCCGATGCCGCGGAAGCTGCTGCATTTCATGTTGCAGCTGCGCTCGATCGACGATGTTGGTTCGACAATGTACCTGGTGCAGGATCGCAAGATCGAAATTGCCGCCTCGCTCGGACGTCATACGAATGACCACATGCTGTCATTCTATATGCGCACGCCGTCAGGCTTCGAAGTTGAGTACGGATGGGGCGGGCGCGAAATCAACGACGCGACTTGGCACGTCCAGAAGCATCACGCGCCCAGCATCTGGGGCCATCGCCGCGCCGGGATGCCCGGCTGAACGAAACTATACTCCAGAGGAATTACTATGGTGCTCACTGAAGAAGGTACCAGCAAATTCGTTCAGGCCGGCCCGCTCAAGCTGCATTACCATGAAGCGGGGAAAGGCCCGGTTCTCATAATGATACATGGCGGCGGTCCGGGCGCCGGAGGATGGAGTAACTATCGCCGCAATATCGACTTCTTCGCCGAGCACTTTCGCGTCATTGCGCCGGATCTACCGGGTTTTGCGAAAAGCGACAAGCCGAAAATGGAAGGCGGGATGTTCGCTTTCTTTTCCAAGTCGATTCGCGACCTGATGGACGCGCTGGATATTCCGCGCGCCAGCTTTATCGGCAATTCACTGGGCGGCGGGACGACGGTAAAGCTCGCGCTTGATTCTCCCGATCGCGCCGACAAGCTGGTCATGATGGGCGCGGGCGGCAGCCTGCCGATATTCACTCCCGTGCCAAGCGAGGGCATCAAGCATCTGATTAGCTACTACATGCCGCCGGGGCCATCGATTGAGAAACTCAAGGCCTTTCTCAACGTGATGGTCTATGATTCGTCGCAGTTGACTGACGAGTTGATTAAGGAACGATTCGCGGCAAGCACACAACCTGAAATTCTGGCCAATCCGATCTTCTCGCCGAGCCGGCCCGTCCTGCCCGAGCCCTTGTGGCAGAGTCTCAACAACCTGCGGCAGAAGACGCTGCTGATCTGGGGCCGCGACGATCGAACGATCACGCTCGACAATGCGTTTATCATGCTGAACCAGATTCCCGATGTGCGTTTGCACGTGTTCGGGCGCTGCGGCCATTGGGCGCAGTGGGAGAAGGCGGCGGAGTTCAATCGCCTGGTGCTGGATTTTCTGACTAATGAGTAATGCTGTGGAAGATTCCCGCCTCAAAGAGATCGCCGATCGGCTGGAGCGCGCCGAGCGCGAGCATATCGCCACGGATGCGCCGACGGCGGGGACAAAGCTGTCGCCCGCCGACGCCTATCGCATCCAGATGATCAACGTGGAGAAGGCGGTAGCGCACGGCCGCCGGATCGTCGGGCGCAAGGTGGGTCTGACGAGTATCGCGATGCAGAAGATGTTCGGCGTCAATGAGCCCGATTTCGGACATTTATTCGAGGATATGATGCTTCGCGATGGCGCCGAATGTAGCGTCGCCAGGTTGATGCTGCCGCGGGTCGAGCCGGAAATCGCGTTCGTATTGTCGCGCGAGCTGCGCGGGCCGGGAATTACGCGCGAGGACGTCATTAGTGCGACTGAGTATGTAACGCCGGCGCTCGAAATTATCGACACCCGGCTGCACGATTGGAAAATCACGCTTGCGGATACAATCGCGGACAACGCATCGTCGGCGCGTGTGGTATTGAGTAGTCAGAGGACATCGCCGCGGGCGCATGATCTCGCGGTGATCGCGATGACGCTCGCGAAGAACGGCGCGAAGGTCGAAGAAGGCGTGGGCGCCGCAGTGCTGGGCCATCCGGCGGAGCCAGTCGCCTGGCTTGCGAACAAACTATCCGAGTTCGGCCAGACGCTGGATGCTGGCAGCGTGATCATCCCGGGCGCGCTCTGCCGCGCCGTCGAGGTAGCAGCGGGCGATTCGATAATCGCCCGCTTCGGTGCACTCGGCTCAGTAAGTATTACCTTCGTATAGAATAGTCGGTTCAAGTATCCTCCTTGATTTCTTCACTCTTTCCTTGTTTGTCGGTCCCCTCTCCTAAGATAAGGAGAGGGGACCAGAGGGATAAGGAATGTGCAATCTGCAATTTGGAATTTGCAGAGTATCTTTGCGACTGACTATTCGCTAGCGCATCGGCGGCGCCAGCATGTGAGTTACTACTGGGGGTTCGGTGCCTGTATGGAAGGAGCGGACGTAGAGTTCCGTTTCGCTATCGCTGACGGTCAGGCGATAGTGCTGGCGCATGTGCTCGCCCCAGCTTTCGACGACGAATGTCTCGAGATAGCGGCCGGGGTCGGCGATATCTACAAAAATACTCCAGGCCATCGCGCCGTCGCGGCGGCGGATCGTCGCGAGCGCCTGCATTGCGCGCTCGAACTCGGCGGCTCGGCGCGGATCGATCCGGAACTCGGTCGTGATCGCGACCGGGCCGCGTTGCGGATCGATCTCCTCATGCGTCACCGGCATCTGCCAGTGCACCCATGGTTTCGGATCGAAATGCTCCGCATCGCTGATCGAGAAGCGCCACACGAACGTGAGACAGCAGGCGAGGAAGAGAGCAGAGTAATCGAGTGCGCCGCGAATGCCGATTTGCGATGCCAGAAAGCCCCATCCTACGCTGCCCAGCGCGAGACCGCCCTGGATTACGAGCAGGTACATCGAGAGCGCCCGCGCCCGCACCCATGACGGTAGCGCCATCTGCGCTGCGCTGTTGAATGTTGTCGTGGTGGCGACCCATGCCAAGCCGGCGCCCATCGTCGCGAGCCACACGACGTGAACATCATGGGTCGATGCGATAGTTGCGTTGACGGCGGCGAACAGCACGCCGCCGCTCATCGCGACCAAATCGATTGAGAGTGCGCGCCGAATCATCGGCAGCACGAATCCGCCGATTCCCGCGCCGACGCCGAAAAACGCGACCAGGATTCCGTATCCTGTGGCACTGAGATGGAGCTCGACACGCGCGACGAGCGGCAGCACCGCCCACATCGCGCTGGTGCCGATTGCGAATAGAAACGAGCGCAGCAGGACCGCTCTGAGCGCGGGCGTGAAGCGAACGTAGCGCAGCCCGGCGCGCACCGCGCCTGCGACGCGCTCTGCGGGCAGCATGCTTTTTTTCGGCGTGCGCCGCCACGACATCAGCACGCCAATCACGCCGATGAACGAGGCAGCATTGGCGAGAAACGCGACGCCGGAGCCCCACGCCGAAACGATCAGGCCGCCGATCGCAGGGCCGATACCGCGTGCGACATTGAACTGCATGCTGTTGAGCACGACCGCTTCGCGAATCTCGTCGCGCTCGACCAGCTCGGGCACGATCGCCTGCCATCCGGGACCGTTGAGTGCCGCGCCGAGTCCAAGCGAGAAGCTCAGTCCGAGCAGCATCCACGGCGTGGTCAGATGAAACACCGACAGGACGCCGAGCGTGCCCGCCGACGCGAGCATCCAGAATTGCGCGACGATGAGAAGGCGGCGGCGGTCGGCAATATCGGCGAGCGCGCCCGCCACAAGCGCCAGCAGGAAGTAGGGGAGGTTCACCGCGGTCTGGATCAACGAAACCATCACGGGCGACGGCGCGAGCGAGGTCATCAGCCATGACGCGCCAACGTCCTGGATCCAGGTGCCGACGTTGGACGCGAATGCAGTGGCGAGCAGCGCAAGAAAGATCGTGTGATGCAACGGAGCGAGCGTTCCGCCCGCTCCATGCGAAGGCGATGGCTGTTCCGAAGGTTTGGAGTGAACTTCGGGCGCTATCTGCGGCGACGCGGCAGGCGACACTAGTTAGCGCGACGAGTCCGCGGTTTGCGATTCCTCACACGCGGCGCGCTCACGCGATGCGTGACGACTACCGGTGAACGCCGCACCAGCGGCCGCCGCACCGTGCCGGCAATGCGCCGCGATTTCCAGTCCATCAACGCACGGCGCAGATACGCAGGGTCGATGCCGAGCGTCTCGCACACGGCGACGTATGAGAATGGACCATCGGCGGAATCGTTTTGAATCCACTGGTCGGTTTCGTAAAAGAGCCGGCGCCGCGTAGCGTTGGGTGCGCCGACATTGGCCTGGAAGCATCGCACCGCGTCTTCGAGCACGGCCATCAGCAGCCGCTTATATGGGATGATGCGATCATCCTGCTTCTTCAGCGCGCCGAAGAACTGCACCGGCAATATCGCGCCGGAGTCGAACGGAGAGCTGTCGTAATCGCGATACGAGCTCGGTGTTGAACTCGGCGCGCCGGAGTTATTCGAGCGTGATGCTTCCGCTGGTGATTCAACGGATGCGACTGTGGTTGAAGTTTCGTTGTCGTTCATCGCTATCCTCAGCGGCGGCGGCGCGGCGAAGCACCGCCGTCAAGTTGATGTTCAATTCAACGTAAGTCGAAGAACAGAAGTTCCGCCGGTTCGAGAGCTTTGAGCTCGAGTCCTGATTCATCGCTGATGGCGGCGCCGTCGCCTTCGCCGAGCCTCGAATCGCCGAGCCTGACCGCGCCGCGCGCTACCTGTAGCCATCCGAAGCGTCCCGGCTTGATCTGCTTCGCGACCGATTCTCCAGCGGCGAGCGTCGCAACCGAAATCTCCACATCCTGATGCACCGTGAGCTCGTTGCCGTGAGCATCCCGCGATGCGAGCTCGATAAACTTGCCGCGTGACGAATCGTGATCGAACGAACGCTGCTCGTAGCCCGGCTTGAGCCCTGCTTTTTCCGGCAAGATCCAGATTTGCAGGAAGTGCACCGGCTTATCGCGCGACGGATTGAATTCGCTGTGCATGATTCCCGTGCCCGCCGACATCCTCTGCACTTCGCCCGGACGAATCACCGAGCCGTTACCGAGGCTGTCGCGATGCTGGAGCTCGCCGTCGAGGACGTAGGTAACGATTTCCATGTCGCGGTGGCCGTGGGTTGCGAAACCGCCGGCCGGCGCGACGCGATCGTCGTTAATCACGCGCAGATCGCGGAAGCCCATCTGTTGCGGGTCGTGGTAGTCGCCGAATGAAAACGAGTGGCGGCTGTCGAGCCAATCGAGGTGGGTCCTTCCCCGTTCCGGAGCTTTGCGAATAGCAATCATCGGATTCCGTTCTTTCCGCCGGCGAAATCGTTCTAATTTTTCCGCCGTCGATTCGATGTTGAGAAACCGCGCCAGGTTACGCGGAAGAGACGCTTCGAACAGAAGTTCGTTGCGCAAGCCCGGCGCAAGCGCCAAAAGAAAAGGCCGGAGAGCATCGCGCCCTCCGGCCTTTCAATCTAATCACTCTGTCGAGCTATTGCACGGCGGGCTTCAGCTTGAACTTTATCGGCATATGCTTGATGCCGCCGACGAAGCTCGAGCGTAGCCGCTCGATGGGGCCGTTCAGCTCCGCGTATTCGAGGCGCTCCATGAGCTGGCGATAGATCACCTCGAGCTCGAGGCGCGCGAGGTTGGCGCCGAGGCAGAAGTGCTCGCCGATGCCGAACGCGACATGCGGATTGGGCGTGCGGCCGACGTCGAACTTGAATGAATCTTCGAATACTTCCTCGTCGCGATTCGCTGACGGATAGAAGAGGCAGAGTGATTCGCCGGCACGGATTTTCTGGCCGCGGATCTCGGTGTCTTCGGTGGCAGTGCGGGTGAACTGGATGACCGGCGAAGTCCATCGCACGATCTCTTCGACCGCGGTTTTGATCAGCGACGGATCCTTCTGGAGGCGGCGGAACTGCTCGGGATTTTCGATCAGCGCCTGCAGGCCTCCGGTCGTCGCGTTGCGCGTCGTTTCGTTGCCGGCGACGACGAGCAGCAGGTAGTACGAGAGCATCTCGAATTGCGGCATCGGACCGCCGTTCACCGTGGAGTTGGCGACGATGCTGGTGATGTCGTTGGTCGGATTCTTGATGCGCTTGTTCACCATCTCGGTGAAATAGTTGAAAAGCTCCATCCGCGCCTGGTCGAAGGTCTCGTCCTGCGAGCCGCCCTCCTGGAACTCAGGGTCGCCGCCGCCGATAACCTGGTTGGTCCAGCGGAACAGCCGGTCCCAATCCTGATGCGGAACGCCGAGCAGCTCGGCGATAACTGCCAGTGGAATCTTCGACGAAATATCGATGACGAAATCGCATTCGGTGCGCCCCACCAGCTTGTCGAGGACCTCGCGCGTGACGCGCTCGATCTCGGGCTGAAGCTCGCGCACCGCGCGCGGTGTGAAGCGGCGGCTGACGATCGTGCGATAGTCGCCATGCTCAGGCGGATCCATGTTCAGCAGATGACGAAAGGGCGGCACCGGCTCTTCGTCGGAGCGCTGATCGGGAACGAAGACCAGCAGCCGCTTCGAGTTGATGAAGAGCTTCGGCTGCTTGGAGATCTGCACGATATCGGCGTGCTTGGTGATCGCCCAGAACGGATCGGTGTGCGGCCATTCGCACCAGAAGACCGGCTTGTGCCTGCGGAGATACGCCCACTCCGCGTGCGGGTACCCGTTCTTCGCGTAATGGTCGGGTCCGATGATGTTGATGTTGCTCGGTGAGAACTGATGCTCTTGGGTTTGCATTTACGGCTCGCTCCGGAAACCCGGATTGTCTGCCTGATTGTGCCTTGTCGTTGATCGCGAGGCGACGGCCTGTTGGCTAATTCTCAACGGTGATCGCCTGGCGCGGGCAGAGCCGCGCCGCGAGCTTGACCCGCTCCTGGTTGGCGCCGGACGGGTTCTGGATCAGCACTCGAGCCTTGTCGTCGTCACCAACCTCGAAAACTTCGGGCGCAGATTCCTGGCATCGCATGTTCCCTTCGCAAAGTTTCAAATCCACGATGACTTTCATCGAATGTCTCCTTGCCTCGGTCTCGATCGCGTTGCGATCACATCTGAATCGTCGGCACCTGAATCTTAGTTGACGCATTGCCGACTGCCTAGCGACGGTTCCACCCAGCCCGCGATTGCGCGCGATGAATCGAAAGCGCTAAACGATGACTCGCAGGAGGATCGACCCATGGCCAAGTTTGGAATCTCGATGTTTCCCACCGACTACGCGATCCAGCCCATCGAGCTCGCCGTCGCGGCCGAAGAGCGCGGCTTCGAGTCGATGTTCTTTCCCGAGCACACGCATATTCCGGCGTCGCGCAAGACGCCGTTCCCCGGCGGCACCGAGCTGCCGAAGGAATACTGGCATACGCATGATCCATTCGTGGCGCTGGGCGCCGCCGCAGCGGTGACGAAAAAGCTCCGGCTCGGCACGGGCGTATGCCTCGTTATCGAGCGCGATCCGATCACGCTCGCCAAGGAAGTCGCGTCGCTCGACCTGATCTCGGGCGGGCGCGTCGAGCTCGGAATTGGCGCCGGATGGAACGTCGAGGAGATGGAAAACCACGGCGCGCAGTTCAAGCGCCGTTGGAAAATCGTCAAGGAAAAAGTCCTCGCGATGCGCCAGATCTGGAGCAACGAAGCAGCCGAGTTCCACGGCGAGTTCGTCAACTTCGATCCCATCTGGTCGTATCCCAAGCCAGTGCAGGCAGGCGGGCCGCCGGTCCTGCTCGGCTCGCAATCGCCGAAATCCTTCGAGCGCGTAGCCGAGTATTGCGATGGATGGATGCCGATCAACTTCCCGCGCGCTGATTTCTCCGCGAGTATCGCCAAGCTGCGCGAGGCCGAAAAGAAGGCCGGCACGAAGCACAAGTCGGTGTCGATGTTCGGCGTCGGTCCCAGCGAGGAGAGCCTCAAGAAGTTCCTCGACCTCGGGATGGAGCGGCTCATCTTCGCGCTGCCGCCTGCGCCGCGCGATACCGTGCTGCCGATGCTCGACAATTACGCGAAACTGATGGCCAAGTATCACTAAGCGGCGGAATCGGTAGAAAAGTTGCGCCGGAGCCTTGACTGCGAAGGAGGAGCCTTTTAGTCTAGCCAGCCGATAGGATGCTTTCGAAGAAGACCAAGTATGCGCTCAAGGCTATGATGGTACTGGCGAAGGAGTATGGGCAGGGGCCGGTGCTGATCTCGGACATCGCGCAGCGCGAGGGGATTCCGCGGAAATTCCTCGAACTCATCCTGCTCGAGCTCCGCAACCAGGGGGTTCTGCAGAGCAAGAAGGGCAAAGGGGGTGGATATTTCCTGGGCCGCCCGCCTCGGCAGATCAGCGTCGGGCAGATCGTACGGATTCTCGATGGTCCGCTTGCCCCGCTGCCCTGCGTGAGCAAGACCGCTTACATGCGGTGCCGCGAGTGCCGCGACGAGCGCACTTGCGGCATCAGGATGGTGATGAAAGAGGTGCGCGACGCGACCGCGAAAATTCTCGATTCGACAACGCTCGACGACATGCTGCATCGAGTCGAGATGGCGGTGACCGGCAAGGAATCGTTCGCCTATTCGATCT
>Ga0335073_10007366_pt1 | contig 15433 bp, 9 predicted proteins | sample Lox_Sample_22_FD_207093 | JGI IMG/M metagenome (GOLD analysis project Ga0335073, IMG submission 207093) | Soil microbial communities from Loxahatchee National Wildlife Refuge, Florida, United States - Lox_Sample_2.2 | ecosystem: Environmental > Terrestrial > Soil > Wetlands | place: USA: Florida... | reverse complement strand
GGGATTGACGGAGCCGGCGACGCAACTTGCTCTGGTGATCGAAGCGGCGCCGGAAGCGAACCTGGTGCCGAAACTGATCCCTCAGCTTGCGTACATTTCACTGAAAGAAATGGTCGAGCTGCCGGCGGTGAAAAAACACTTGGGGCCGCTGCTCGAACGGCACCGGAAGTCGATGGATATTCTGCGGGAGCGGGCGGATTCGCGCGGCGGAGTGATCTATTTCGACGTGAGCGACCTGGACCTCGAAGGCTACAACAAATTCATTCCGTATTATCTCTATCCGGATGCGCTGTATTCGGTCGGAGTCAGCGCTTCGCCGACGCGCGCCAAAGTGTCCGTGGGGACGAATCCGTGGAAGGAAGTGAACGCGGAGGTGAATTTGGCGTCGCTGTGCGAAAAATACGGCGGCGGCGGGCACGCGCGCGTGGCGGCGATTTCGTTTGGCCCCGGCGATCTGGTGAAAGCGCGGCAGGTGGCAAAAGAGATCGCGACGCAACTGCGGAAGGAAAAATGAGGCGGTTCTAAGCGACGCGCACGGCGGCGCGAGATGAGATGGAGCGCGCGCGGCGGCGTTTGGCAGAAATTCTCTGCATGGTATAATCAGAAATTCCTCTGTGGGCCGCTAGCTCAATTGGTAGAGCAGCTGACTCTTAATCAGCGGGTTGCAGGTTCAAGTCCTGCGCGGCTCACCACTTTCTTGCAATGCATCTTTACATCCTTCGCAGCCGGGCTTCTGGACGTTATTACGTCGGTGTTACCGACGATCTCACCGCGCGACACGCGCACCGGTTGTTCTTCGATTGATCTTTAATCACGGACTCCCCAAGAACTTGGCGAATCTTCAAGGCCAACTCTCGAGGACGATAGGGCTTCTGAAGGAAGACCACACTCGAACCAACAATGCCATCCCCCGCAACAACCTCGTCTGTGAAACCGGAAACCAGCATCACTTTTGTTTCGGGGCGGAGTGGTACTAACTCGCGAGCCAGCTCGGTCCCGCTCATCCCTGGCATCACAATATCCGTCAGCAATAGATGGATAGGTCCGTCGAAACCGGCTGCTTTTTGTAAGCCTTCTTTGCCCGTGGCCGCTGGAAGAACCTTGTAGCCAAGGCTTTCGAGATACTCGCATGTCATCTCGCGGAGTGATTGGGAGTCTTCGACGAGCAAGATCGTCTGGCTGCCAGTCAGGCTCGATGAACCTGTCTCGGTTTCTTGACGGGGCTCGGACGCTTCGGCGACGCGCGGGAGGTAGATCTTGAAGGTCGAGCCTTTGCCTGTCTCGCTGTAAACCCAGACATATCCTGGCTCTGTTGACATCCCTCGTCTTCCCCCCCCCCGCAATTGTCATTCCGAGGAGGAGCGGCCCGATTTTCGCGCCTACGTCTCGGGTCTGCGCGAAAATCGAGCGTCTTTGCGACGACGAGGAATCTCGGCGCCGGAACGGCCGACATCTGGCAGTAGGTGTTTCCCGAGGATCTCAACAATGCCACATATCCTCTACTCTGTCTCACAATTCCATAATCGACTGCCAAACCTAGACCGGTGCCTTTGCCGAGTTCCTTCGTCGTAAAAAACGGTTCAAAAATTCGCGATTGAGTCTCGCGATCCATCCCGCAGCCTGTATCTTGGACGGAGATCATTACGTATTGCCCGGGCGCCACGAATTCATGACTAGCCACGTACGATTCGTCGAGCTCGATATTGCGGGTCTCTATCCTCAAATGGCCGCCCTGAGTCATGGAATCGCGCGCGTTCAGCGCGAGGTTCAAAATCACCTGCTCGATTTGTCCCGGGTCGGCCTTCACGGTTCCCAAAGACGGTTCCAATATGACGGCAATCTGAATATTTTTGCCGATTAGGCGGTCGAGTAAATCTCGGGTTCGGCTTATTACTTCGTTGAGATCGAGAACTCGCGGTTGAATCAATTGTTGACGACTGAACGCCAATAGCTGCCGTGTCAAATCCGCAGCTGACATGGCCGCCTGCCTGATTAGCGCGACTTTCTGGCCCGCCGGATGGTCGGGTGGAAGCGACTCAAACGCCATGTCGGCAGAGCCAAGGATTACCGCCAGCAAATTGTTGAAATCGTGCGCGACACCTCCCGCAAGTTGGCCGATCGCCTCCAGACGCTGGGACTGTTCGCGCTGCCTCTCAATCTTCTTGCGTCCGGTGATATCGATGACCGTGCAGGATATCAGGACCTCGTTATTTGCGACGAGAGGTTCGAGACCGATTTCCACCGGGAATTGACTCCCGTCCTTCCGGCGCGCAATCAATTCCATTCCCAATCCAAGGTGACGCGCATGCGGTTGGCTCGCACAGGCCGACCGGTGTTTTTCATGAGAATGCCGAAGGTGTTCAGGAAGCAGTGTTTCGACGGCTCTGCCGACTAGCTCGGCTCGCGTATATCCAAACATTTCGAGGGCATGGGTATTTACGTCGATAACTCTGCCCAATTTGTTTGTGAGGAGAATGCCGATGCGTGCCGTCTCCGAGAGCAGACCAGAAGGCAGTTCGGGAATCGCTTGATGGACTCGTTGTATGTCGAACTCCATCCCGGGGCTCGGCGGCTTAGGTTCGTGACTGCGACGCGCGCGACTGGAAACGCCGAACAGCTCATTGCCAAAAGTTCTGCTGGCCGCATTTCCGTTTTCTGGGTTTCGCTCCATCATCCCGCCGGCTGAGCATCGGGAGAGCCGCCCTGCCGGTGACCGTTCGCCTGGACCTTGAACTGATCAACGAGTCGGCGGAGGTGCGTCGACATCTGCGACAGGTCCGCCGCTGCTTTCTGCGTCTGGTGAGCACTCGACGACGTGCTCTGCGCCGCCTGCGCCACCCCGCTTATAGTCTCGGAGATGGCACCCGATCCCTTGGCGGCTTCCGTTACGTTGCGAGTCATCTCATTCGTCGTCGCGCTTTGCTCTTCGACAGCCGCGGCGATTGTGCTGGAGATGTCGCTGATCTTGTCGATGACGCCGCTGATGGCGGAGATGGCTTCTACGGCGCTCTTGGTGTCTTCCTGAATGGCAGTGATCTTCCGGCTGATGTCCTCGGTCGCCTTCGCCGTTTGCTTTGACAGTTCCTTGACCTCATTGGCGACGACGGCAAAGCCCTTTCCTGCCTCTCCGGCCCGTGCGGCCTCGATCGTGGCGTTCAGGGCGAGGAGGTTGGTTTGTTGGGCGATGGAAGTGATGACCTTGACGACTTGGCCGATCTCGGCGCTGGAGTCACCCAATTTAGAGACGATGGCGTTGGTGGTCTGCGCGGTCTTAACAGCATCCGCGGCCACCCGGGCCGATTCAGAGGCGTTTTTGGCGATGTCCTTGATGGTGGCGCTCATTTCCTCGGCACCGGTTGCGACAGTTTGGAGGCTGCGGCTCACCTCCTCGGTCGCAGCGGAAACAGTGTTGGCCTGCGCGGTTGTCTCCTCGGAATTAGCAGTGATCTGCTGGCTGGTTGCGGAGAACTCTTCGCTGGCGGCGGCAACTTGCTGTGCATTTTCGGCCACCCGTGCGATAGTTCCTTCGATTTTTTCAACGAATGCATTGAAACCTCTAGCCACTTCCGCGACCTCATCTGTCGATGAGACTCTGATTCGCTGGGTCAGGTCCCCCTCGCCGCGAGTAACGTCGTCGATGCGGTGCGTGATTTCCGCTAAGCGCCGAAAGATCGACCTTGAAACGATTCCACTCACTAGGAACAGAATGGCCATCGAAAACAAAGTGATGAGCCCCGCCTCTAAGGCGTTCGCGCGCCAGTCGGCGTCAACATCGTCGACATAGATGCCCGTCCCGATAACCCATCCCCAGGGATCGAAAGCCCGGACATAGGAGGTCTTCGGGACGGGGGCATTGCCTTTGCCAGGCTTCGGCCACATATAATTTACGTAACCAGAACCGCGGCTCTTGACTGTTGCTACCATTTGGACAAATAGCGCTTTTCCCGTGGGATCTCTGTAATCGGAAAGGTCCTTGCCATCAAGGTCGGGCCGAAGTGGATGCATAATCATCGTAGGATGCATGTCATTTATCCAGAGGTAGTTCCCGTCGGCGTAGCGCATTGCCCGAATGGCATCCAAAGAACGCCTCTGGGCCTCTTCGATGCTGAGAGTGCCGTCCTTTTCCATCTGCGAATAATGAAGGACGACAGAGTATGCGAGGTCCACAAGATTCCTGACCTTTTCCTGCTTTTCCGTCAGAAGTTTCGAGCGCTCGCTGAAAACCCAGGTGAGAGAAACGACCAGAAGCATGCACCCAGCCAGGCCGATCATAAGTCGAAACTTCGTCCTTAGCGTCATCCTTCGATTCCCATTGCAGGTAATTCGCAAGCTCCCGGCGGAATGAGTCGGTACGCCAGGAGGAGTGCAACCCCCACGCGATCAGCCGACAATTCCCTAACTCATGAATCGTCAAGGGCTGGGAAAACTTCAACGAAAACAGGATGGGAACTCGTGCGTGCCAAGGTCGCGGGGAAATGGTCGATGTCGCATTACGTTGGCGTAATCCTCTGCCGACGGTGGGACATGCTGATTCTGTTCCCGGCGAATCTGGGTGAGGTCACCTGGGCAAGGCTGTCTCCAGCGCGCACCGCGTGAGATCGGGTACCAATGATGGTCGCGGCATTTCTCGTTCATCAGCCCAATTTTCTAATTCTCTTTGATTGCGGTCAGCTTTTACTTTTTTTGCAAAACTTCCACGGGCATATGGCTCAGCTTGGAGTAGATCCGGCCCCGTCGCAACAGGGGCCACCAGTCGTAAAGATAGATTTGCATGGGCCGCCACATGGCAACCCATCCCGCAATCGTAAGGCTCTCCCTTGCGACGGCAGCCCAGGTGCCCGCCTCACCACCCAACAACAGCTTGGTGAGAAGCAGACATGCAGCCAGGAACAGCAGGCCGATGAAAAGACTGGTGCGGCCTTGCCGCAGGAGCCGCTTAAACTCCAAGTCCGTAATTTTGGCGCGGTGGGCAAAGTGATTGTGGACGGCCGTTGCAATCAGTTCTTTGGGGTCTTCCCCCGGCCACTGGTTCAAGTAGATGCGCAGTCTGATTTGAGCTTTGGGCGGAAATTCGTGAGCCAAGCTCACGATGAATTCTTCCGCGTCGGAGTCGAGTTCCTTTTCAATGAATGGCGAAGGATCCATCGAATTAAAGAGTTGGCCCATGTCGCGAAGATTCAGACTTATCGTGTGCCGATGGCCTCTGTCGGTAGAGGCTATGCCTGGTGATGAAACGCGCATCAGAGAATTCTCGCCATTTTCGACGCTACCAAAGTCGGCCCTGTAGACCAAAGCGACTTCACAACTTCGGTCCGGCGACGTATTTCGTTTGCTGTCTTTGTTTCGTTTGGCCTTCCAGTCGTGGTGTCATGATAGTGCCGCCAGCATTCTAGCGAATCGTTTGGAGATGCCATTTTATCCCCGGAGGAGAATAGAGGTTGGGAATTCAAGCAAGGCGGCGACCGGAGGACCTTCCTGTGTCTGGGCGAATCGTTCCAGAGTATAAAGGGAAGGCCTCCGTGGCATGGATGCCGTCGAATTGAGGAGCTGACTGACTGCATATTCGGTTTCGGTCTTATGGCGGGAGGACGCCCCCTTGTCGATGGCTTATTGTCTCCGGTAATGGAGTGGCCGGGCGGGCGAAGGGAGCCTTTCGCTTGGGGTTAAGAGGAGGAATCAATGGCGGAGGTCCCTGTAGCAGAGACGGGTTTTTTTGACGAGGTTGAGGAAACGAGGGATTGCGCGATGGATGAAAATTCGTTCATTTCCGGCCGCCGATACTTTGCCGGCAATCCGTCCAAGGGGATATCTCAGGGGCCTAGAGTTTTCTCTGCGCCATTAAGATGTAATCAGAAATCGTCGCCGGTCGAAGCGCTAGCCCTGGAGAACGACGCTTAGAGGAGATGTATTGATCTGAAGCACTCGCAGCGAACCGCCGTACTGGATGAAACCGAGTTTTCTGAATTTGTTCATGAAGTAATTGACGCGGGGTCGCGTTGCACCGATCAAGCAACTGGTGTCAAAACCGCATCCAAGATGGAATTGCCCAAACAGACTTTGCAACCCCAGCAGATGACCGAACAGATTCGCCAGCAGGCATACGAAATCTATGTTTCACGGAACGGGGCGCCAGGTGACGAGGTACAGGATTTGCTTCAAGCAGAACGCGCACTTGGCCCAGAGCAGAATAACAAGCAATCCACATAGGCTGCCCGGACGAACAACCGAAACAGGAAGCCGCCAGAGCTGATAGATAATGGCTACAGCAAACGTGTTTCCCGTGTCGCTGATTCGGTGCCAACGCGCCATTGGCCGACGGTGCAATGTTCACACCGCACCTGGGGAACGGGACGTTATGCGAAGACCTGGCCTTCTCCACGTGGGGAAAGCCTCGAGGGGACATTTGACGAGAGCACTATGAAACTAAGCCCTTTTGCGGGAAAGCCTGCTGAAGCATCGATGCTGGTGAACGTGCCGAGACTCGTCACGGCCTATTACACGGAGGTGCCGGACCCTTCCGTGCCGGAACAAAGAGTCGCCTTCGGCACTTCCGGACATCGTGGTTCCTCGTTCGACAAGACCTTCAATGAATGGCACATCCTCGCCATCAGTCAGGCAATTTGCCTGTATCGAAAGCAGCATCGAATTGATGGCCCTCTCTTTCTCGGCATGGACACGCACGCGCTATCGGTGCCGGCGCTTGCGAGCGCGCTGGAGGTGCTGGCGGCCAACGGCGTGGACGTCATGATCGCGGCCGACGACGAATATACCCCGACGCCCGCCATTTCTCACGCGATTCTCGCCTACAACCACGGGCGCAAGGCCGGACTCGCCGACGGCATCGTGATCACGCCGTCGCACAATCCGCCACATGACGGCGGGTTCAAATACAACCCGGCACACGGCGGGCCCGCGGAGGAGGTCGTCACCGATTGGATTCAGGGGAGAGCAAATGAACTTCTGGAAGCCAAGCTGCAGGGCGTGAAACGGATTGCTTTGGAGAAAGCTCTTCACGCCTCCACAACACACCGGCACGACTATCGCAATCAATATATTTCTGATTTGGCCAGCGTGCTCGACATGGACTCGATTCGGGGAGCGAATCTGCGCATGGGTGTTGATCCCCTGGGCGGCGCAGGCGTTCACTACTGGGGGCCGATTGGGGAACGGTACGGATTGAACCTGACAGTCGTAAACGAGGTCGTCGATCCGACCTTTCGTTTCATGACCGTGGATTGGGACGGCCAGATCCGTATGGACCCGTCGTCGCCCTACGCGATGCAGCGATTGATAGGAATGAAGGACCGCTTTGATCTGTCCTTTGCGTGCGACACCGACTATGACCGGCACGGCATCGTCACCAGGCGCGAAGGATTGTTGCCGCCCAACCACTATCTTTCCGTCGCTATTTTCTACCTTTTCCAACACAGGCCGAAGTGGCGGAAGGAAGCCGCGGTCGGAAAGACCGTCGTGAGCAGCCAGATGATCGACCGCGTCACCGCAAAGCTTGGGCGGAAGCTTTACGAGGTGCCGGTGGGTTTCAAGTGGTTCGTCGAGGGCTTGCTCGATGGTTCGCTCGGTTTCGGCGGAGAAGAAAGCGCAGGAGCCTCCTTTGCTCGTCTTGATGGCGCCGTTTGGACGACGGACAAAGATGGAATTATCCCGGCTTTGTTGGCGGCGGAAATCACAGCGCGGATGGGGCGCGATCCCGGTGAAATCTACCACGAACTTACGCGCGAATGCGGTGAGCCGGTCTATGACCGCGTGGAGGCGCCAGCCACTCCGGATCAAAAGGAACGGCTGGAGAAACTCAAACCTCAGCAGGTCAAATTCACCGAGCTGGCAGGCGAAAAAATCCAGACGGTCCTGACGGTGGCGCCGGGCAACGGTGTCCCGATCGGCGGGTTGAAGGCGGTAGCTGAAAGCGGATGGTTTGCGGCGCGTCCGTCCGGCACCGAGAATATCTACAAGATTTATGCGGAAAGTTTCCGGGGAGAGGATCACTTGCGGAGAATCCTGGAGGAAGCGCAGTCGATTGTAAACGACGCTTTGGAGACGGCACCTGAACGGGGCGAAGAATACGGGGCGTAACGCGGGAACAAGCGGATGCGTTCGAAAATTCGGCTCGCAACCAAAGAGGGGCAGAAATCATGAGCAAACCGACACGCGTCAGCCATCCTGTATACGGCGTTCTCCCAACGGAAGTCGACGGATTCGATTCCCTGGCGGAGCTTGCCCTGGACATGCGCTGGTCGTGGAATCATGCCACGGACGGAGTGTGGCGCACGCTCGATCCCGTGCTATGGAAATTAACGCAAAATCCTTGGGTTGTCCTGCAGACGGTTTCGCGGGACCAACTCGAGCGCGTGCTGGGCGATCCGGCTTTCCGGAAAAACATTGAGGACCATCTGCGAGCGAAGCGTCAGCGGGCAGAGACGCCTGCGTGGTTTCAGCAAGCGCATTCGAAGGCTTCCTTGACCTGCGTTGCGTATTTCAGCATGGAATTCATGTTAAGCGAAGCGCTCCCCATCTATTCGGGAGGGCTTGGCAATGTGGCTGGCGATCAGCTCAAAGCTGCCAGCGATTTGGGCGTGCCGGTCGCCGGAGTGGGGCTGCTGTACCAACAGGGCTATTTTCGTCAGGTGATTGACAAGGATGGAGCGCAACAGGCTCTTTACCCGTATAACGACCCTGGACAGTTGCCGATCACACCGTTGCGCCAGCCGAACGGCGAATGGTTGCGCTTGGAGATCGCCTTGCCTGGGTACTCCGTCTGGCTGCGCGCCTGGCAGGTCGAGGCCGGCCGAGTGAAGCTCTATCTGCTGGATAGCAATGACGCAGCTAATTTCCCAGCTCATCGAGGGATCACCAGCCAGCTATACGGGGGCGGGCCGGAGTTGCGCCTCGTGCAAGAACTGCTACTCGGGATCGGCGGCTGGCGGTTGCTCCACGCTCTTGGCATCAAGCCGGAAGTCTGCCACTTGAATGAAGGGCATGCGGCCTTCGCTACGCTGGAGCGTGCCCGGGATTTCATGGAAGAAACCGGGCAGCCCTTCGAAGTCGCGTTGACCGCTACGCGAGCGGGGAACCTCTTCACCACTCACACGGCAGTGGCTGCCGGATTTGATCGCTTCAGCCCGGCGCTCATCGAACAATACCTCGGAGTGTACGCGGAAAAGAAACTCGGCATAGCGCTCCGCGATTTGCTGGCCCTGGGGCGCCAAAATCCGCACGACTCCACGGAGAGTTTTAACATGGCCTATCTGGCAATCCGGGGGAGCGGCGCGGTCAATGGCGTAAGCCGCTTGCATGGAAAGGTGAGCAGACACCTTTTTGAGTCGCTTTTCCCCCGCTGGCCGGAGGACGAAGTTCCCGTCGGACACATAACTAACGGGGTCCACATGCCGACTTGGGATTCGGCGGCAGCGGACGATCTCTGGACGGAGGCCTGCGGAAAGGGCCGGTGGCTGGGCTCGATGGAAAGACTGGAGCAGGGCATTGGCGGCCTCAGCGATGCCAAGCTTTGGCAATTTCGCACAGGCGCAAGGAAATCCCTTGTTGCATATGCTCGCGAGCGATTGTCCGGACAACTGGCAGCTTCGGGCGCGCCATCCGAGGAGATTGACGGAGCCAAACACGTGCTGGACGAAAACGTGTTGACGCTGGGCTTTGCGCGGCGCTTCGCGACGTACAAGAGACCGAACCTGCTGCTCCACGACTCTGCGCGACTGCTTCGTCTGTTGTGCGATTCTCAGCGCCCCGTGCAACTCATCATCGCCGGAAAAGCGCATCCTGCGGATCAGGCCGGCCAGGCCCTGATCCAAGAATGGATTCATTTCATCCGGCGACCCGAGACACGCCCCTACATAATTTTTCTCAGCGACTACGACATGCAGTTGACCGAGCAATTGGTGGCGGGCGTGGATGTCTGGATCAACACGCCGCGCCGGCCTTGGGAGGCTTGCGGAACGAGCGGTATGAAAGTACTCGTCAATGGCGGCATCAATCTGTCGGAGTTAGACGGTTGGTGGGCGGAAGCATACACGCCTGCCGTGGGGTGGGCACTAGGTGATGGCCAGGAACATGGCGACGATCCCGCCTGGGATGCCGTCGAAGCCGACACGCTCTACGGCCTGCTTGAGCGAGAGGTGATCCCCGAGTTCTATGCCCGGGACGAGAGCGGCATTCCCGCCGCATGGGTGGAACGGATGCGGGAAAGCATCGCCCGATTGACGCCGCGTTTCTCCGCCCACCGTACGGTGCGCGAGTATACCGAGCGACACTACATCCCCGCTTGTGCCGCCTATCATTGGCGGGCCGCCCACGAGGGCGCACTCGCCAATCAAATCGTCGATTGGCGGCACAGTCTGGAACAGAAATGGGCGACTCTGCACTTCGGGGAAGTGAAGATTGAGACTCGCGATGAGCAGCACGTGTTTGAGGTTGGGGTCGCTCTCAATGGCTTGGACCCCCAGGCAGTGCGCGTGGAGCTTTATGCGGAAGGAATCAACGGCGGGGTTCCTGTACGCGTGGAAATGAAGTGCATGAGGCGGCAGGCTGACGGATCGCACCAGTACGTGTTTGAAACAAGAGTGCCCGCGACACGTCCGGCGAACGACTACACGGCGCGAATGATAGCTCAACGGTCCGGAGTGGCGGTTCCGATGGAAGCTGCTCAAATCCTATGGCAACGGTGAGGAAAACATTGGTACGCGAGTTGCGAAGCTACCTCTCGGAGGTCTGCGACCGCGCTGAAGTTCGAGCGGGCTCTCCGCTCCCTTTAGGGACCCAGGAAACGGGAGGAGGCGTTAATTTCGCCATTTTCAGCCGTTACGCCAGCCGTGTTCGACTGGAGTTGTTCGACCATCCCGAGGACGCAGCGCCCGCGCGCGTAATCGATCTGGATTCAGCGCGCAACCACACGGGGGACGTATGGCACGTTTGGGTGGCGGGGATCAGTCCTGGTCAACTCTATGCATATCGCGTGGACGGGCCTTACAGGCCCAGCGAAGGACATCGTTTCAACTTCAACCGGCTTTTACTCGATCCGTTCGCCGCTGCGATTTCGCAGGCGCCCCCTTGGGATTTTGCATCGGCACGCGGATACGACCCATCGGCGCCAGAGCGGGACTTGGTTATGTCAAAGCTAGATAATTCCCGGTCGATGCCGAAATGCGTGTTTGTCAACGAGCCGTTCGAGTGGGATAGGGACCAGCCACCGCGCCATCCATGGTCGAAGACGGTCATCTACGAAATGCATGTTCGCGGCTTTACGATTCATCCCACGTCTGGCGTGGACCATCCCGGAACCTACCGGGGCCTGATAGATAAGATCCCTTATCTCACGACACTGGGTGTCACCGCCGTGGAACTCCTGCCCGTGCAGGAGTTCGACGGAACCTCCGCTATACGTGAAAACCCGCAGACCGGTGAACCGCTCAGGAACTACTGGGGCTATGACCCCGTGGTCTTCGTTGCGCCCAAAGGTTCCTACAGCAGCTCAGGAGGCTTGGGCCAGCAGAAGCTGGAGTTCAAGGAAATGGTTCGGGCCTTTCATAAAGCCGGTATCGAAGTCATTCTGGATGTGGTCTTCAATCACACGGCGGAGGCAAACGAACTCGGTCCGACGCTCTGTTTTCGCGGGATCGATAACGCCATCTTCTACACGTTGGCGGATGACAAACGCTATTACAAGGACTACACGGGCGCAGGCAATACCGTCAACGCCAACCATCCCGTGGTGCGGGATCACATCTTGTCCGCGCTGCGCCATTGGGTGGTGGAGATGCACGTGGATGGATTTCGCTTTGACCTCGCGGCCGTACTCGGCCGGGGCCGCGCGGGCAACTTGCTGTTCAATCCGCCGCTTCTCGAGCGGATCGCAGAGGATGCGATCCTGAGGGACGTGAAGATCATCGCGGAGGCGTGGGACGCTGGCGCGTATGAGGTCGGGAGCTTCTCCGAACGGCGTTGGGCAGAGTGGAACGGCCGATACCGAGACGACGTGCGGCGCTTCTGGCGGGGAGACGATGGGATGCTCGGCTTGTTTGCCAGCCGCATCTGCGGCAGCGCCGACATCTATACCAAGTCCGGCAAAGGACCCGAGGGGAGCATCAATTACATCACCTGTCATGACGGCTTCACTCTGAACGACCTGGTGAGCTATCGCTCAAAGCACAACGAAGCAAACGGAGAAAACAACCATGACGGGGCCGATGCCAACTTCAGCGAGAACTATGGCTCGGAAGGGGAGACGACGGATAACGGAATCGAGGCAATCCGCAAACGCCAGATCAAGAACTTCCTGGTGACCCTGCTGGTCTCGCGCGGCGTTCCGATGTTGCTCGGCGGGGATGAATTTCGGCGCACTCAACTCGGCAATAACAATGCCTACTGCCAAGACAATGAGATCAGTTGGTCTGACTGGAGAGATCTTGAACGGCATCAGGAAATCCATCGGTTTGCCCGAGGTATGATCGCCTTTCGCCGAGCCCATCCCATTCTGAGCCAGGAGCGATTCTACACAGACACCGAGATTCACTGGTTTGGCCCGCAAGGAGGATTGCCCCGCTGGACCGACCCGAAAGAAAAACGATTTGCCTGCTTGATCCATGAAAACGGACCAGGCGCACTTTTCCTGATGTTCAACGCTGGGACGGATGCAACCGACTTTCGTTTGCCGGCGCCGCCTCAAGGGTTGCGATGGCATCTGGCGGTCGACACGTCTGGCATGGCGCCGCAAGACTTGTTTGCCGAAGAGGAGGAAGTGGCTGTGGACCATTCGGGGGGCTACCATTTGGAATCGCGCTCCAGCGTGATCCTTCTGGCACGCAAGGAGGAATGTGTCGCGGCGAGAGGGTCAGCATGAGCCGCTGAGGCCTCGGAGTATCTCTACTTGGCGTTTCAACGTCATCCAGGGCAACCGGAACGCGACCTCGCGAGCGACAGAGCCGGTTACGGTTGGAGTGACTCCGATGCAAGAAGAACGCGTGCTGCATTCCCGGCCTTCGCCAGAAAAGGAGAATTGAACCATTAAGACAGAAGCTCTTTCCGCAAATGATTCCTCAACTCTTACTCCGGAATTGCTCCGCAAGATGATTTGTGACGTCGATCACTCGAGAATGTGACAAACCTCATGGTTAGCGCCGGCCATCGTAGCTATAAAAGGAGCTTGGAGATGTCGGAGGTGCAAAATGGCAACCGAAAGGAAGGACATAATCCTCCATGAGGAGGAGCCGAAAATCAGAATCATGAGCATGCCGGAAGGCTGGGAAGCTCTTGCAGAGGTGGTTGCACATCGTGCGGAAGAGATTAATCGGCGGAGCGGAGACGCATGGGATAAGAACGTGGATCCGTGGGAGTTGGCCGAAAACCAGGTGGAAAAACCACTCATGTGTGGTCTTGTGGATAGAGAAGGCGGGGTACGCCGGGTGACGCTGAACAGTTTAAGTGTGGGGACAAAAGAAATCGACATTTCGGCCGAGCCTCACCGCCTGATCCTGCTGGGCTGGAACAAAGCGAGCAGCGAAAAAGACAGGGGCGAGCCCGCAGTCCGCGTTCTGACTCTTGCAGATGAAGTGGAGCCTTCTTCTCTCAAGGTGAAGCGTGCAGGGCACATACTTGACATAGAGTTGGATAAGGCCGCTCCACACAGCAGGGTAACTGCCGCGGCGAAGACCGCTGCATAAAAGGGCGCCCACTGGACGAGATCGGCCACCGAAAGTGGTTAGGGCCGTAAAGTTGCAGCGTCGACGGCTTCCGAATCCTTCGTGGACTTCCACGCGGGCAGGTCTGTTTGCCCGTGCTTTTTAAGCCCAATCTGAATTTCGCTTCACTTCGGCTGCCTACTGGTCTGCAGGTCCTGCAGCCTCTTTTCATAGGCAGGAATCCAAGACACCCACTGTTTGGTCTTCTCGGGGCCGAGGCGCGGCGTGACGCTGGTGTCAACATAGTCGACAAATTCCTGGCTTACACGCATCAGCCCATCCCACCAGATCTCCCCCGGAGCCGTGTGGTACATCATGATCTGTGTCGGACGCACGCCCATTGCGCCAATGTTGCGAATCATGATGGTGTCCTGGGGCGTATAGACGCCGGCTTGCTGGAGCGCCTTCTCGATATCGAAGGTCATGGCCCGGATGTGGTCGAGCATGTAAATGGAACTGTCGGCTACGGCAAAGAAGTTGCCGGTCCACTGCTTAGAATGACACTGATTGCATTCCGCCATGGCGCGCTTGCGATTTTCAAACCCATCGCTCGGATAGGAGATCACGATTTTCGTTGCGCCCTCGGTGTTCTTGTCGACCAAGCTCACTCCTTTATTGGGATCAACCTTGATCCACACTTCACCCACATCTGGGTGCAGCATGCCCTTCTTGCGAATGAACGTGGTGCGCCAGGAACCGAACTTCCACATGCAAATGGAAGATGGATCGTGGGTCGGCGGATAGATCATCCTGCCGCCATCATAGATGGCGCCCATGTGGCACGTGGCGCAGGTCGGACCAAAGTAGTCCTGGCCTGGCACCGCAGCGCTCTTGGCGTAGTCAGCCTTGAACTGGGTCGAGAAATAGATGCCGCCGTGCATCGACCTGAGATAGGCCTCGAAATTCGGATGATCTTCCGACTCGTGGCAGCGGCCGCAAGTGTTTGGGCTGCGCGCGACCGACAAATCCGTGCTGTGCGCGGTATGGCAAGCGGCGCAGCTCCCAAGCGAGCCATCGGGATTGACGCGTCCGGCGCCGTTGGTGGGATAAGTCTCCGAAACGAACGTGACCGAAGTTTTGGTTTTGTCTTTGATCCTTACGGTCGAGCCGTGGCACCAGAGGCAACCCCAATCCGCGAATACCTGGATGGAGTCCTTCACTGACTTGTCGGGCTTGTCGAGGCCGGTCGGATAGCTACCCCATTCCAGGGCGGGATTATTCTTTAGATCGGGCCAGTATTTATCTTCGACCGGCTTGCCCTCATAGGTGATCGGCTGGTCGCCCAGGGTAACGACTTCCCCAGGCTTTTTCAGCATCCCATGGTCAAAATCCCAAGGAATCCACCCCAGCACTGAGGCCGCAATGTTCCAATAAGAGCCGCCTCCCAAAGAGGTTCCTGCTTGGGCGATCAGCCCGGATTTTGCGTGGATCGATCCTTCATATTCCTTGACCACGTCGGCGTGACAGCGGGCGCACTGCTTCGGGCTCACCAGTGCTGAGATAATTTGGCCATTATGTTCGTAGGCCGCGGGATTGGACGAGTCGCTGCCATGGCAGTCGTAACAACCTATGCCATTTTCGTAGTGCTTCGAGCGTTGCCACTCGGAAACGACGTAGGCCGTTGTCGTGCTGTGACAGGCCAGGCATTCCGCGTTGATTTTGGCGCTGTGTTCAGGATATTGCACTTTGACACTCTGCGCTCGGACAGCCTGCGTGACAGCGAGTGC
>Ga0335073_10007365_pt1 | contig 15433 bp, 11 predicted proteins | sample Lox_Sample_22_FD_207093 | JGI IMG/M metagenome (GOLD analysis project Ga0335073, IMG submission 207093) | Soil microbial communities from Loxahatchee National Wildlife Refuge, Florida, United States - Lox_Sample_2.2 | ecosystem: Environmental > Terrestrial > Soil > Wetlands | place: USA... | reverse complement strand
CATTGACCAGGTCCTTGGGGCGATAAAACGGCGCGTGCGGAGCATAGAACCACAGGAACATGCAGAAAGGCTTCTCATGCTTCTCCTTTAGCCACTCCACCGCCTTGCGCGTCAGCAAAGTATCGACGTATTCGCCCTCATAGAGTTTTTGCGGCCCGTACTTCCCCTTCACTCCTTCAGTAATTTGCGGCCGATAGTAATCAGCCTGCCCGACAAAACCGAAGTAGTAGTCCCAGTAGTGATCCATCAAGGCGCCTTCAATATGCGACTTGCCCAGGAAGGCGGTCTCGTATCCGGCCTTTTGCAGCAGGTCTGAGACCAGAGGAAACCTGGCCGGTATCTTCCCCTCCACATTCGAAACCGCGCCCGTCGTGTGCGAGTACATCCCCGTGAGCATGGTGGCGCGCGAAGGCAGGCACAGCGCATTCACCACAAACGCATTGCGAAACGTGCAGCCCTCGCGGCCGATGCGATCCATGTTGGGAGTCTGAATTAGCTTGTTGCCTGTCGAGGACAGCTCATCCCAACGCAACCCCTCGCCTACGAAGCAGACAATGTTCGGCTTCTTGCTTTCGCCGTTCAACTGCTGCGCGAATGTTTCGAGGGCGTCCACGCCGCAGGCCGCCGCACCTGCTGCTCCTGCCATGTACTTCAATACTGTTCGACGGGTCTCCATGGTCCCCTTTAACGGCACAAGAGTTGTAAGCGGTCCGCTTGGATAGAGTCAAGCTGCTCCTCAACTTGAACGCCCCAAGTATGATGTCAACCAGCAGAGGGTGGCGATGCCAGAGTCCGGCTTCCACATCATGACCAAACCCATCGGCCCTATTTGCAATCTCGACTGCAAATACTGCTTTTACCTGGAGAAGGAAAACCTCTACCCGAATACCCGTCACTGGGAAATGCCCCCTGACATCCTCGAACGCTACATCCAGCAATACATCGCGGCGCAGCCCCTCGAGGAAGTTCACTTCGCCTGGCAGGGCGGAGAGCCGACCCTACTCGGCGTCGATTTCTTCCGCACCGTCGTCCATCTCCAAAGCAAATACTCCAACGGCAAAGCCATCCACAACGCGCTGCAAACTAATGCAACATTGCTCGATGACGAGTGGGGAGAGTTTCTCGCCAGGCACCAATTCCTCGTCGGCGTCTCCATCGACGGCCCGCGCGAACTCCACGATCACTATCGCGTAGACAAGGGCAACGCGCCGACTTTCGACCGTGTCATGCGTGGCCTTGCAATCCTCAAGAGGCACAAGGTCGACTTCAACACGCTCACTGTCGTTCACCGTCACAACTCCGCGTATCCGCTGGAGGTATACCGTTTCCTGAGGGAAATCGGGAGTGGCTTCATGCAGTTCATTCCTGTCGTCGAAAGGGCAACCGCCGATCCCGCGCCCGACGGCCTGGTACTGATACAGCCATCATTCGACAAACCCGCGCAGGTGACCGACTGGTCGGTCGAGCCACGCGCCTATGGCAACTTCCTCGTCCGGATTTTTGACGAGTGGGTCAAGCGGGACGTCGGCCGGTACTTCGTTCAGATCTTCGACGTGGCGCTTGAGAGCTGGCTGGGACTCGACCCAAGTCTGTGCATTTTCCGCAAGCGATGCGGTTCAGCTCTGGCCATGGAGCATACCGGCGACCTATACTCCTGCGACCATTTCGTGTATCCCGAGCATAAGCTTGGCAACATCACACAGACCTCCCTCAACCAGCTTGTCCACTCCGACCGGCAGAAAGCCTTCGGCAATGACAAGCACGACCTCCTCCCGCGCATGTGCCGCGAATGCGAAGTCCGGTTCGCCTGCAATGGCGAGTGCCCCAAGCACCGCTTTCTCACCACCCCCGACGGGGAGCCCGGGCTGAACTACCTCTGCGCCGGATACAAGTACTTCTTCAACCACATCGATCCCCACATGAGATTCATGGCAGCCGAGCTCAGAGCCGGCCGCCCGCCGGCCAACATCATGCGGCTTCTCGGTAATTCCCCGGGGTAGGCCGTCCCGAAATTAAGCTTCAGGCCCCCCTTTCAGTCGGTTTGCGCCTGGCTCCCGGTGAAAGCGCTCACCATCTGCGCCGAGTCCTGCTCTTTTCACATATACTGAACGCCCGGCATCCCAGGCCCAGGTATTCCTATCAAATAGAACATTTGTTGCTGGACTTTTCCCCATCTGGAGTTGTCATGACGTTCGAAAGTCTGATGACTCGCGCCGCCGCCGAGTGCGTGGATGAGCGCGAGCGATATCTGATTATGTTTACCCACGGTTCCAACGGCTACGTCTGCAGGAACGAAGGACTCACCGACGAGAGCCATGCCCTCTACCATGGCACCTACCGCGACTGTCAGGTCTGGATCGAGCGCCGCGGGATCGCCACTGCCCTCGGCTACATCTCGCAACACCTGCCGGACGTGCCAGAGTTAGCGGGCCCTCTTTCACCCGCAGACCTTCTTGCCCGGCTCTCGCAGTTACTGAAGTAGCTACACTGCCCCGCTACCTCGTTGCCGCTCATTCCTGCTCCCTTATCGCCCGGTATTATGAGTGTGATCCGTTCAGGCCACCCTAGTTCATGCCTTTTTCCCAAACACCAAATCCGCCTCCGGGATCCGTGGGGACGCCGATCCCGCAAGGTCCGCCCTCCGGCTTCGAGCCGCTGAAAGCTCCCCTCTTCCGCAACCTGTGGATCGCCTCCACCGTCTCGAATCTCGGCGGCTGGATGCAGGACACCGCCGGTACCTGGCTCATGACGGTGCTAACGCCGTCGCCGCTGCTCATTGCTCTCATGCAGACGGCCGCCAGCCTGCCCGTCCTCGTCCTCGGTCTCCTCGCCGGAGCCACCGCCGACATCTTCGACCGCCGCCGCCTCCTGCTCTTCTGGCAGGCGTGGATGCTCGCCGCCGTCGCGCTCCTCAGCGTGCTCACCTTCTTCAACATCATCTCTCCCTGGGTGCTGCTCAGCCTCACCTTCCTGCTCAGCGTCGGTGTCGCTATGAACAGCCCCGCATGGCAGGCCATCGTCCCCGAGCTCGTCCCGCGCGACCAGCTTCCCGAGGCCGTCTCTCTCAATAGTGCAGGATTTAACCTCGCGCGCGCCCTCGGCCCTGCGCTTGGCGGCCTTACTGTCGCGGCCTTCGTCCACGCCGACACCGGAGCTGCCTGGTCCTTCCTCCTTAACTCGCTCTCCTTTGTGGGAGTCATCTTCGTCCTCTATCGCTGGAAACGCCACCCGCTCTTTAAAAGCGCCCTGCCAGCCGAGCGGATCTATGGCTCCATGCGCGCGGGCCTCCGCTATGTCCAGTACGCGCCGCTTTTGAAAGCAGCCCTTGCCCGGGCCCTTGTCTTCACCACCTTTGTCAGCGCCGTCTGGGCGCTGCTCGCCGTCGTCGCCGCGCAGGACCTCCATCAGGGCGCCCTCGGGTACGGCATCCTCAACGGCAGCATGGGCCTCGGAGCGGTCATCGGCGCTACCAGCCTCCCCCACATCCGCCGCAGACTCTCCGCCGACACGATCATCGCCCTGTCCACCGGCGTGTTCATCGGCACCCTCCTCGTTCTCGCCTTCGTCCACTATCCGCTGATCATCATCCCGGTACTTTTGTGCGCTGGCTTCTGCTGGACAAGCACCATGTCCACCTTCAATCTCGCCGTCCAGCTCTCCGCACCCGGCTGGGTCCAGGCCCGCACCCTCGGCATCTATCAGATGGTCTTTTCGGGAGGCATGGCCATCGGCAGCGTCATCTGGGGACTCATCGCGGAACACGCCTCCACGCGGATATCTCTCGCCGCCGCCGCCGCCGGCCTGCTGATCACTCTGCCCCTCTGCAATCGCCTGCATGTCCTCCGCGGAGAACTGCCTGACTTCACCCCATTCACTTCGAAATCGCTCGCCCCGCAGCATCTGGCCATTGACCTCGATATGACCGACGGCCCCGTACGCATCCTCGTCGATTTCAACGTTGCCACCGACGACTACAACGCCTTCGTCCACGCCATCCACGAGTTGAAGGACATTCGTCTACGCGACGGCGCAATGCGCTGGGGTGTCTTTCAGGACGCCCAAGATCCCTCTCATCTCACCGAAACCTTCATCATGGAATCCTGGATCGACTATCTCCGCCAGCGAGAGCGCTTCACCGCCTCCGACCGCGTCATCCACGACCGGGTTTTCGGATTTCACACCGGCTCCGAGCCGCCCCGAATCACCCACACCATCTACGCTAAAGAACGCGCCAACGGAAACTCCGGCAATTCCGCTGTGCATTAGCACGACTCACGAGCCGCCGGAGCCGAGGTTCGAAATATGATCTCGCTAACACGATCCGCAAAAGTTCTCTTCGGTGTCACCCTTCTCCTATATCTCTGCCGACCCTCGACGCTGACGGCGCAATCCTGTGGCTCCTCAGGTATAGCTGTGCAGGTCCTTGGCTCCGGTGGCCCCGAGACTCAGGACAAGCGCGCCTCGACCAGCTATCTCATCTGGCAAAATGGTCGCGCCCGCGTCATCCTTGACGCCGGGGGAGGCAGCGCTCTGCGCTTTGGTGAGAGCGGCGCGCAGATGTCCACCCTCGACGTCTTCCTCTTCAGCCACTTCCACGTCGATCACAGCAGCGACTTCCCCGCTCTGGTTTTTTCGTCCTGGTTCGAAGACCGTAACCGTCCTCTGCCCGTTTACGGGCCGCCTGGAAACGAGTACATGCCGTCGACCACTGAATTTGTTCACGATCTCTTCGGCGACCCGCACGGCGCCTGGCGCTATCTCAGCGAGCTGGTCGATTCAGGTAACGACAGCAGTTACAAATTGCAACCGCACAACGTTGATGCCGGCTCAACACCAGTTCCCGTCTTCCACGACGGCGATATGTCCATCTCCGCCGTTCGCGTCATTCATGGAGCCTTCCCAGCTCTCGCGTGGCGGGTCGATATTGGCGGCAAGAGTATGGTCTTCAGCGGAGACACCAACGGCGAAGGCAACGGCCTCACACAGCTTGCCTCGAATGCCGACCTGTTCGTCGCCCATAACGCCGTGCCCGAAGGCGCAACCGGCGTCGAACGGCACCTGCACATGCCACCCTCCGTTATCGGCGTAACCGCCGCCAATGCCCACGTCAAAGAGCTGGTGCTCTCTCATCGCATGCTCCGCACCCTGGGCAAAGAAACGCAGACTGAAGCCGAGATCAGGCTTCACTACTCCGGCCCGATCACCTTCGCCAACGACCTCGACTGCTTTCCGGTGAAGTGAGCCCCTGCCCGCTTATGACTGCGTGAATCCCTGGTAGGTCTCGTAGATATTGAGCCACCCATCTTTGGCTTCAAAGTCCTGCAGCTTCGTCGCTTGGCCATAGTACGGATCGAAGGCCACAGGAATCGCCGGCACCTGGCTCAGTGTCGATTTCAGTGCCTCCAGCAGAAGGACCGAATCATCTGTAGGAAGCACGGGCGGGATCACCGGCGGATCCGGCCGACCACCCGTCGGATCGGGCGGTCCCGGTTTCTTGCCAGGATCGTTCTGCGGGGGTGGCTGGTGGATCGGCTTGCCATCTGTCAGCGTGGAGGTCGTCACCACGGCCTCATCTGAAACAAATTGCAGGCAGCAGAAGTATCGGTAGAGGAGATCCAGATAGGCCTGGTCAGTAAATTGGCTATCGGCCATGCCTTCGATGCAGCTCCGGTTGAACGCAATCGTCGACAGGGTATCGTCCGGCAGGCACTTCGGATCGAACTTCACAACTTCGAGGGGTGAAGTGCATTCCAGTTGGTAGGTGGCTTGCGCTTGATCTCCCAGCTTGACGACAAGTCCTTTGATCGTTGCAACCGGTCGGTGGTCTTCCTTTCCGCTCAGATCGATCGAAATCGAAGGGCTGGTCTTCGACGCAATCTTGAAGGGTACATCTGGTCCCAGATCTTTCACGGCGCCTGATCGCACGAAGGCATCGGAGTCGTTCAGCATCAGGTATATGTTCTGGATTGCAACCGCATTGATGGATATGCCTGCCCAGAAAGGATCGATCTTGCTGCCCTTGCTGGATGCCAGCGTAGATTCCGCCGCATACGATACAGGAGTGGGCGCAGGCACTGGGTGAAGATCCGGCGGAGCCATGCTGCCCTGGAGGGGTGCGGCTGCTGTTGCCAGCATTGTTCCCGCGGCTGGACGCACCGCCGACGCGCTCGAAAACACGAACGACGTTTGATGATTTCCGTTGCCGTTCAAGAGCCGGCCCAGACTGGCGATGGTCTTCGGCGAAGCCGGCTTGCCGTAAACCGTCCCTGCCTTGCTGTCTACATCCTCATCCTGTAGCCAGGCCATGGATCTAGGCGGGAATCCATCCAACCAGAGCCGCGCTGCGGCTTCCTGCTCCGGAACCAGACCGGTCATCGTGTCCAGCTTGCTCTTGAGCTCGGAGCGTCGGGGCTCGGTGAGAATCAGGTCATCAAACGGCGACCTGGGCGCTGTACCACCCGAGTCCGGAATGGGGTCGGCATGGCCATAAAGCGGAGGATCGGGAACCCCGTCCGTCGGTGGGTAGTGGATGCCACCATTGCCGTTGTCGGTGGTGCCCGGCTCGGGCGGATTGTTGCGGATATTAATCCCCCGGCCCGAGCTTCCGATGAAGAGCTTGTCATAGCTGAACGTCGAGTGCTCTTTGACAAAAGGTCTGTAGAGATCATGCGTCTCCAACGCTATGGCTCCCGGCAAAAGAGGCGTGAACACGGAGTCTTTGATAGTTTCGCCGATGGCTCCGAAGTCATGCATGGCCTCAAACCCGTTTTGGATCGCGTCCTCCAGCGTCTCTTTCGCAACTGCGGTGTACGCCCAGTCCAGCACAGAGAAGACAGCGCTGAGCACCGGATCCGTCAGGTTAAGCTTTACGCTGTCTATCGTCAGAGCGATGTCCACCAGGTTGTCGTGATCCCGCTCGGTGAAGTAGGCCTGACGCAACTTGTGATATGGCGCCATAGGCTGCTTGTCCGCTTTTGCCAATTCGCCGCTGATGTCCAATGTGATCTTCACACCCTTGAACACGACACCCTGGTCTGCACCGAAGACGAACCTATCGTTCTTGTCTTTCGTCTTGTCATAACTAATCAATGCCAGCCCATCCGGGTCGGTAACCGCAATGCTGTCCAGATGCAGATAAAGGCTGAAGCCCTTGTCCTGGATCAGCCAGGTGAGAAACTTGTCCGAGGTCGCAGGCAGTTGAAGTTCGATGGCCGCCTCCACATCCAGCTTCCAGCCTGTAGGCTTGTCATCCAACGGAACTTCGTAGCTGAGCTTTGGAATCTTGAAATCCAACACCGTGTCCAGCGTCTGACTGAAGCTGTGCAGAAAATTCAGCAGGCTGATCAGTTGGTCAAAGGTCAGATCACTGCGCAGAGGCGAGCCCTTGGGCAGATAACCCGCAGTTATCGCTAACTGAAGCTGATAGATGACCGGATACTTCGTATCGCCATTGGCATCCTGCACAACCTTGTCCAGATAAAGGTGGATCAGGAGCAGCGCCTGTGCCGTCGTGTTGGAGTCGTGCACGCTCCCATTGACGTAGTCGTAGATCGTCTGCCAGAAAAGGCTCAGTTTGGCATCAGGGTTGGTAAGGAGATCCTGGTATTGATGGTCCCAGAATGTTGCAATGGACAGCTCCGAGAAGCCGGTCACCGTTCCGATGGTGTCACCGCTGCGGAGCGTAAAGCTCTTCGACGGAAGTTGCTCGTAGATAAGAGCCGCGATTAGATCAGCCAGTTCAAGAACATTGGCGAAATATTGAGTTGATTTGAAGAGCGGGACCTGCGGAGGCAGGGGATTGCCCAGGATGGGCGGTTTTGTACTCACAGGGGATTTCCTCCATGCAGAATTGATAGGAGCGATGGGAGCGATAACTGGATAGTGCCGCTCCCGACCCCGCCGTTTCGATTGATCTGAAAAATTCTTGACTGACTTGAACTGCCCGGTAAGCGTTCGGATTTATCCCGAAAAGAGTGCCTCGCATGCCGCCCGAAGCCACACGGCAACCGCCTTCGCTCCGGGATCAGGATGCCCGAGCACGCGCTCACCCAGGTAGCTCGACCGCCCCAGCCGAGGCTTCATTCGTGTCGTCGCCTCGACCCCTTGTTCCGCTGCTTCCACCGCGGCCAGAAGCACCTCGCTCGTCAAAACCTCGCCCGAGTCCTTCAATGACTGCACGAAGGGATCGAGGGCATCCAGCATCGTCCGGTCGCCGGGTTTCGCACCGCCGAGTTCGCTGATGGCACGGCATCCCTGTTGCAGGGCATCGGCCCACTGCACCAGCCCCGTTGATCCGATGCCTTCCAGAACATTGCCGCAGCGAAGAAACAGCACGCCGTAGAGCGGCCCCGACGATCCGCCCATCACGCGCTGCAGCGTATGCCCCAGAGCCTTCAGCGTCGACGGAACATCATCGAGTGGATATGAGTCCACCGAAGCCCGTACCGCCTCAGCCGCACGCCTCATGCTAACGCCGAGATCGCCGTCGCCTGTGATCCGGTCCATCTCCGTGAGCTCATCCTCCGCTTTGATCAGCGCCTTGCACGCCGCTTCGATGGCCCGCCGCGCTCTCCTGCCCGTTTCTGTCTGCGGCCCCGCACCCCTCGGAGCAGCCGCACTCCCGCCAACATCCCCAGCAATCCCCACATCCGCCCTGCCCGGCCGCTGCTTTGTCGCATTCGGCCATGCAGGAGCCGTCGTCGGAGCGTCGAGCCAGCGCAGCCGCTCGTCGTTGACACCGAGAACGGAGATCGAAATCCCCGCCATATCCAGCGACGAGAGAAATGTCCCCGCATAGATCCGCTCCACAGTGAATCCCCTGCTCTCGAGAAAACGCACAGCATGACGCGCCACGATCGCCAGCTCCATCTCCGTGGTGGCCCCCAGGTTATTCACCATCACTGCCACGCGCTTGCCGCCAAACTTCCCGTACTTCAGAATCTCAACCAGCAGCGTCTCCGTCAGCTCGTCGGCGCTCGCAATTCGTGCCCGCCCCACCCCCGGCTCTCCGTGGATCCCCAGCCCCAATTCGATCTCATCTTCGCCAAGTTGAAAGCTGGCCTTCCCTACTGATGGCGAAGTCCCCGCCGAAAATGCCAGCCCCATCGTCGCCAGCGACTCAACCGCCGCCCGGCCCATGGCAGCGACCTCCGCCAGACTCCTGCCTTCAGCCGCCGCAGCTCCCGTCAGCTTGTGAATCAATACCGTGCCTGCCAGACCACGTGCGCCGGTCACCTGCTCCGTTCCCTTCAACGCAACATCGTCGTCCACAATCACCATCTCGACCGGAATGCCTTCCGCCCGCGCCATCTCTGCCGCCAGCCCGAAATTCAACCGGTCGCCTGTGTAGTTCTTCACCACTAGGAGCGCACCCGCCTTACCCGCAACCGCCTTGATCGCCGCAAAGACCGAATCGCTGCTCGGCGACGTGAATACCTCTCCGGCCACAGCCGCACTCAGCATCCCGCCGCCGACATACCCCGCGTGAGCCGGTTCGTGCCCGCTGCCTCCGCCGGAGATGACCGCCACTCGATCATCTCGCCGCTGCACGGCATCTGCACGGAGCATGACTTTGTGCCCCAGCAAACGAACCGAGCCCGGATGCAGCACGCACAGCCCCTGCAGCATCTCCTCCACAACGTCTGCCGGCCGATTGATGAGCTTTTTCATCCTTGACTCAATGCACATGTCGAGTTGCTCGTCGCCACCCGCTCTCACAGGCACCGCGCGTCATTCGACTCCGAGCACCTTCACAATCACACGCTTGCGTCTTTGCCCGTCGAACTCCGCATAGAACACCCGCTGCCACGTCCCCAGGTCCAGCTTTCCATTCGTCACCGGCAGAGTCGTCTCATGATGAAGCAGCAGCGCCTTCAGGTGCGCGTCCGCATTGTCCTCGCCCGTCTGGTGATGTTTGTAGTCCGGCCGTTCCGGTGCAAGCTGCTCAAGCCACCTGCCGATATCCTCGATCAGCCCGTTCTCCAGATCATTCACATAGACGGCCGCCGTTATATGCATCGGAGAAACAAAGCACAGCCCATCCTTCACCCCGCTCCGCCGCACGATCTGTTCGATTTCATCGGTTATGTGGATCATCTCCTTGCGCTTCCGCGTCTCAAAAGCCAGGTACTCCGTGTGACTCTTCATCTCACAATTTTCTCTCGAATCAAGTGCCCCCTCTGGGACCTGGAAGAAATGAATCCGGACACACAATCCCCGCTCAGCGCCGAATGAAGAGAGTCATGCGGTTCCGAGCTACGCCTGGGCTCCTGCAATCGTGGTACGATTTTCGCAAACGGCTGGCAAGCCCGTATCCAGCTACTGGAGGCCTCCTATGAGCCCGTTCTCCCGTCGCGAATTCCTCAAAGGTTCGCTCGCCGCAGGAACGCTCGCCGGCATCGGCACCCTTCCACTGCAAGCCGCGCCCCGCACAGCCACAGACGTCGTTACCCTGGGCAAATCCGACATAAAGGTTACGCGCCTCGCCTTCGGTACCGGCACCAATGCCGGTGAGGTCCAGGCCGCCCTCGGACAGAAGGAGTTCAGCCGCCTCGTGGCCTACGCCTACGACCATGGCATCCGTTTCTTCGAAACCGCCGAGGCCTACTCGACGCCCGCCATGCTCGGTGAGGCCCTCAAGCCCTACCCGCGCGACAGCTATCAGCTCATGACCAAGGTGACCACCTTCCACGAAGGCGACCCCCTCACACGCTTCGACGAGCTCCGTCGCACATCGCAGACGGAATACTTCGACATCATGCTGCTCCACTGGCAGCACACATCCGACTGGGTCTCGGAAACCACCCGCTGGCAGGATGGCATCCTCGAAGCGCAATCGAAGAAGATCATCCGCGCCCGCGGAGCCTCCGTCCACGGTCTGCCCGCCCTGCGCCAGATGCCCGGCAACAAGTGGCTCGAGATCGCAATGATCCGTATGAATCACAACGGCACACGTATGGATGGTCCCACCGGTGCTGACAACAACAACCCCGCCAACGTGGGCGAGGTCGTCGAACACGTCAAGCAGGTGCATTCCCAAGGCATGGGAGTCATCAGCATGAAGCTCGCCGGCAACGGCACCTTCACCCGCCGGGAAGACCGTCAGGCCGCGATGCGCTTCGCCTTCCAACACGCCGGAGTCGACTGCGTCACCGTCGGCTTCAAGAACACGCAGGAAATCGACGAGGCCATCCAGAACCTCAATCTCGCCGTGGCCTGATCCCGACGCCGATCAGCGCCAGCCCCACGCCGCCTGCTGCGCACAGCTGGTCGAGACCGTCGTCACGTTGCGAAGGATATTCGTTCGCCGCAGCATCTCTCCGCGCTCGACGTTTGCGAATCCGATCCCAACTCCCTGAATGAAGTTATCGCGCACTGGAGTTCCGCTCTCACAACCAAGATCCACGCCGATCGTCGGAAAAGCCGGCCCTGTCGGGGTCCCGTCGCAGCCCTCGTTAAAACACCCCGGGTCGTAGTATGTGGGAACTCCAGAGATCACATTGTCCGCGATCTCACTCGCTTCCGACACGCCGATCGCGTTGTTCGTCAGCCTGTTATGGCGAACCCTGGCCGCTCCTGCAATCCCGTAAATCGCCGACTGAACAAGATTGTCCCTGACCGTGTCACCGCCTTGGATCCCCACGGTTTCGTAGTAGCCGATCGAGCCCGTTACCTTATTGTTGGAAATCAACCCGCTGGCAGAGCCTATCCCGATGCCGTGCGGACCGAAACCTCCCGAGACCACATTGTGGTCAGCCGTCAGATCACCGTCCGTATAGATAGCGTGGAAGCCCACGTTGGAAACGGTGCTGTTTCGCACCACGGCCTTCGCGCTGCCGCTGAACTCGACCCCGCTTCCACAATTCGGAATCACTTGAGGCCCCTCATCTTCCGGCAGGAAGAATGAGGCGAACTGATTGCTCACGTTCACGTTATCCAGCACGCCCGATGTGTTCAGGAAATACACGCCGACAAAATTCTCTATGGCACCTGTCGGGCAGAGGTCGTCCACGCTGAACACAAGGCCTTGCAGGTTGAGCAGGGTGTCGCTGCCGTCGACCGCGATGTTCACCAGCCTCACCTCTCCGCCGGCATTGTTTACAAACACCTGCGGATACACGCCTGGGCTGTCAGGAAGCTGATTCAGCCCATCCGATGGCGCAATAATGCTCGGCACTCCCATGATGCCCCGAAGTGTGAGCGGCTTGTCGATCTCCAGTTGCTCGGCGTACGTTCCCGGACACACGTTGACCACTCCGCCTACCGGTGCCGCTGCAAGCGCTTCGGAAATGGTCAGGTAAGAATGTTTATCGGATCGGCAGTTTCCCACCGTAACTTCGGCGAGGCTTGCCTTGAGGCACACACAAAGCAGAAACACAAAGAGGATCTTGCTGGGGCGCATACGATCTCCTGTGACAACGATTCATTTCGCTCATAATTCAGACTGCTTTCTTGCGATCGTGCATTCTTCGATCGTGCGACAGCGACAATAGCACACTCCGGAATAAATCCAATGAAAAATCTTTTGCTGCAGTCGTTCGTCTCTCCCTTGCATCTTGTCGTCGAGCGTATGATATTGATCAGCCGTAGGTAGCCGCCGGCCTGCTTTTTCCTCATGTCTCTGTCCGCAACGCTCCAACCTTCCCTCAGCAATTTTTTAGCTCGATCTACACCTTTGCCCTTTGCGAGGCCTGGACGATGGCGTTTGCCTTAAAGACCCCTCTTGCGAGGAGAAATATTCCCTTCTCCGCTGCACTGATTCTTCTTTCCTTCGCGGTTTGCACGGCTCACGCACAGGACACGCATGCCGCACCGGCCAAGGTATCTGTGCGGAATCCGTCGAAATCCGCAGCGGCGAGCGTAGACGCAGCCGACCAGGTCTGCCTTCGGTACGCGGACGGCTCCGTCATTTCCGCACCGCCGGAACTCGACAGCCACAACGGCGTCCTTGAAGTCACCATGAAGCTTGAGACTGCAACCGACCGTCGCGGACAGGTCCGTTTTTGCTACGTCACCGACTCCGGTCTTGAATCGCCCACACTTCGCGTCAACCCCGGCGACCGTCTCATCATCCATTTTCACAATGATCTCCCGCCGACTTCATCCGACGACGAAATGGCGCCCTTGAAAATAGCCCTCGCTGCCAAAAAAGCGCCTGGCAACCCAAACTCAGCATGCCACGGTGTAATGGGAATCAATGTCTCCAACCTTCACTTCCACGGAACGACGGTTGCGCCCGTTTGCGGACAGGATGAGACGATCCACACCCTCGTCCAGCCGGGGCAGCGCTTCGACTACAACGTCCTCATCCCCTCAAACGAGCCGCCTGGCCTCTACTGGTATCACCCGCATCCCCATGGAATCTCGGAGGAGCAGGTGCAGGGCGGCGCAACCGGCGCGCTGATCGTCGAAGGTCTGCAGAATGCCGATCCGGAAACCGCTGGGCTTCCCGAGCGCACCTTTGTAATTCGTGATCAAAGCGCGCCCGCTTCAGAGAACGTAGATAAGCGCATTCCGCCCGACCTTTCCATCAATTATGTGCCGGCCACTGTTACATCTCCGAATTACATGCCGGCCATCATTCACACCAATCCCGAGCAACGGGAACTGTGGCGCGTCGCAAACACTTCCGCCGAAACCATCCTGAACCTGCAATACATGGTCAAAGGAATTCCGCAGCCCTTGCAGATCGTTGGCATCGATGGCTTTCCCATCGCCTACTCAGGCCACGGTCAGACTTCCGAAACCAAAACCAGCGTTCTGCTTGGCCCCGGAGCACGCGCGGAGTTCATACTGAAAACGCCGAACATCGCCGAACCGGCGCAGCTGTTCACTGAATATTGGAACGCCGGCCCGCGCGGCGATTACGATCCTGCGCGGCCGCTCGCCGACATTGTGAGCCAGGCCGGCGTCGAGAACGGAACTGCACCGGACACGTCTGCCACCCGCCTCCTGCCCCCTGAAACCAAACCGGTAAGCGTCGGTCGCTTCGCAAATCTCGCAGGTCTTACGCCGGCGGCTCAGCGTCACCTTTACTTTTCTGAAGTGGCGCCCGACCTCGCCGACCCGAACAGCCCGACAACCTACTTCCTTACCGTCGAAGGACAGACGCCAGCCATTTTCAGGATGGACCAGGCGCCGAACATCATCGCGCACGCCGGCACCGTTGAAGACTGGGTCGTCGAAAATCGCGCACCGCAGGACCACATCTTCCACATCCATCAGCTCCACTTCCGGGTGCTCGAAGTGAATGGCAAGCCGGTCAATGATCCGGCGATGCGCGACACCGTCGACCTCCCCTTCTGGAGCGGCACCGGCCCCTATCCGAGCGTGAAAGTTCGCATGGATTTTCGCGATCCGAATATCGTGGGAACCTTCGTCTATCACTGCCACATCCTCGACCATGAAGATCGCGGCATGATGGGCGAGATCCAGGTTCTTCCCGCAAAAGCAAAGAGCCCCGTCTCATCCGACTGAGGCAGGGCTCTTTCGCAGATCCGAGAAACGGGTCGATGCGACGGGGACAGCCGCATCGGTATTCGGATTAGCGAATAGGATGCTCAAACTGTCATTACGCACGACAACATTACAAAGAAGTAATCGGCCGTTAAATGGGTCAGCACTGCCGCGCTTCACGCCGGACAATGGGAATTAGGGTCTCGCGTCCAGCTCAGTTGCGGTGAATGCACGAAGACGCCCTTCCCATCTCCCAGCATGACATCAAAGGTGACGTCGTCTTCGTCTCCATAGATAACCGCCAGGTCAGGAATGCCGTCTCCGTTGAAATCCGCCGCACTCACGCGGGCGACCGTTGCCGGCATCCGCAGATGGAACGACCATCCGCGCCTGAATGTGCCCTTGCCTGCACCCAGGAATATGGTCACCGACCCACCCCGCCAGTCCGACACCGCGAGATCCGCCCTTCCGTCGCCATCAAAGTCGGCCACTGCGATTGACACCACCGAATCAAGCTGCGCAATGTCTCCGGCACTCACTAGATTTCCACTGCCGTCGCCGAGAAACAGCTTCAGCGCCCCGTCGTCGTCACCGATAATCACATCCGGAACGCCGTCTTCGTTGAAGTCGCCAGTAACAATCGCTCGTGACGCCCGGCCGAGTACCGCACTCGAGGATACAAGCCTGAATCCCCCGCTCGCCTGGCCCAGCGACACCCTCAGAATCCCGTTCCCTGAACCATCCGTGGGCTGCACCACTTCAGCGATATCCGCGATTCCGTCGCGATTAAAGTCCGCCATCGCCATCAACCGCGAATGTCCATCCTCATCATCGCCCCATGCCCCGCCCGCAGACTGCCCCCAGCAGGGAGCGATCGCAACAACGGCCATCAGAAACCCGATAGATACGGCCGCCCGCCCCGCCCCGCTGAATACGCGGATCATCTGGTTTGCTCCTACTGTAAAGACTACTCCCCGTA